>Ga0307414_10000237_pt1 | contig 35090 bp, 38 predicted proteins | sample DK1Ometagenome_FD_203804 | JGI IMG/M metagenome (GOLD analysis project Ga0307414, IMG submission 203804) | Maize rhizosphere microbial communities from greenhouse at UC Davis, California, United States - DK15-O-3 | ecosystem: Host-associated > Plants > Roots > Rhizosphere > Soil | place: USA... | reverse complement strand
CAGAAATTACAACTAAAATAAGTCCGATAACAGCACCGCCAATTGCCGGTAACATTATATTAATTCCATTAAAAGCCATCCACCAGGTTACCATGGCAGCTCCACATAAAATTAAAAATAAAATAGCAGTTTTATTGATAGTACCGGACAAAGTCATTTCCTGATTGTAGTCGATAATCTTTGCTTCGTGTACTTCTTCAGCTCTTGAAACAGCATTTGATGAAAAACGCTTGTCGCTTAAAAATGGATTTTTTGAATTGAAACTCATATTTTTAATACATTTAATTGATCTCAAATATATGGAGTTTTTTTGAAGTGAAGCCGTTTCAGTTAAATTTTTAACATGATTTTTTTTGCCCGAAAAAAGGTCTTAAATAAAAAATCCATCAAAAGAAATTCTTGATGGATTTGTATGTATATAAGATTGAAATTTTACTTCAATAAATCTAAAACTAAAGATGGAAACAAACCTAAAACAATGTTTAAAACAATCGAGATCACTGCCGTAGCGTAAATAAGAAAAGGTTTTCCTGTGCGCTCTTCATTTGGTTCTTTAGAATACATTGCCAAAATTAATTTGAAATAATACCCAACACTAATAATAGAGTTTAAAACAGCAACAATTACCAAAGCAATATAACCTGACTGAATGGTTTGATTAAATAAGAATAACTTAGCAAAGAATCCTGAAAAAATCGGAATACCGGCCATAGATAATAATGAACCTGTAAGAATTGCAGCCAACAAAGGATTAGTTTTTCCTAATCCATGAAAGTTAGTAATATCCTCGTTATCCTGATTTTTACAAACATATAAAATAACACTAAATGAAGCAATTCCGGCTAATGCATAAGCAGCTGAATAATATAACAGTACGCCTGCAGAAGTTGAAATCGTAAGCAGGGTCATCAGCATAAAACCTGCGTGAGAGATTCCTGAAAATGCCAACATACGTTTTACATTTACCTGACGAAGTGCCATAATGTTTCCAACAGTCATAGATGCTATTGAAACGATTACAACTATATTTTCAAAAGTGCTCAGAAGCCCTTGATTTTCTAAGGATGGAATTAAATTTAACTCCGATATTAATTTATAAAGTGTTGCAATAGCAATTACTTTTGCCAAAGTACTCATTAATGCAGTTGTTAACGCCGGAGAACCTTCATAAACATCCGGTGCCCAAAAATGAAATGGTACTGCAGCTACTTTAAACAACATTCCGATAACCATCAAAACCATTCCGATTGGAAACCAGATCGGCAATTCAGCAGAAAGAGAATTTTCACTTATTTCAACAATATCAAAACTTCCCATTGCTCCATAGATCAGGCAAATTCCAAATAAGATAATTCCTGATGCAAAAGATCCCATCAAAAAATATTTCATACCGGCTTCATTACTCTTTAAGTTCAATCGTTCACTTGCAGCAAGTACATATAATGAAATCGACAGAATTTCAATTCCTAAGAAAAACATAGCTAAATTTCCAAAAGAAACCATCGCAACACCACCTGCCAGTAAAAAGATTTTTATGGCAATAAAGTCAGAGATTTTAGTTTGATGATTCTCATAGAAATTATGACTTAAAGCGATAAGGAAAATAGTTATAACGATAAATAATGATGAAAATGCAGTCGAGAATTTACTCACTCTGATCATATTATTGTAATAACTTTCTGCTGCTCCAAATTCTGAAAAATTAAGTGCCAAAACAGCCAAAAGCCCAATGATGGAAAATGGAATAATGGCTTTCCTTAAATTAAGAATTTCAAATAATAGGCAGAAAATACCCAATCCTGTAATTGCTATTAATGTATTCATTTTTGTTTTTTTGATTTAGGAAATCTAAAACGAATGATGCCCTAATTTTTATTTAAAATATTAATTTTTATTGATGACGCTTAAAATGTTTTCTAAACTTGGCGTAATTAAGTCTGTAATCGGTTTTGGATAAAATCCAAAGAAAATTAAAACTGCAATAATTACTACTAATGAAATTCCTTCATTTACAGAAACATCTGCAAAAGTTTTTGAATTTGCTTCGCCTAACATTACATTTTGAAACATCTTAAGCATATAATAAGCTCCCAGAATAATTGTTGTTCCGCCTAAAACAGCAAACCACACATTAATTTGAGAAAGGCTATATAGTACTGTAAATTCTCCAACAAAGTTAAACGTACTTGGCAATGCAACAGAAGCCAGGACCAAAATTAAAAACATTGAAGTAAATTTTGGTGATTGAATACGAATTCCGCCTAATTGAGAAATTTCTCTTGTTTCAAATCTTCTGTAAATAATTTCAGCAGCATAAAATAATCCAACCACGACGAAACCGTGAGCAATCATTTGTAAAACTGCACCACGTAAACCATCAAGGGTTAATGTATAAGATCCTGCAGCAATTAAGCCAACGTGAGCTAAAGAAGAATAAGCTAATAATTTCTTTAAATCTTTTTGTCTTAAAGCTACAATTGAACCATAAATAACTCCGGCAATTCCTAAAGCAATAAAAATATTCATATATTCTTTTGCAGCAAGCGGTGCAATTGGTAATTGCCAACGGATAACACTATAAAGTCCCATTTTTAGCATAATACCAGATAAAAGCATAGTTCCAACAGTAGGTGCTTTTTGGTATACATTTGCCTGCCATGTATGAAAAGGAATAATCGGAATTTTAATAGCATATGCTAAAAAGAAAGCCAGAAATATCCAGAACTGTTCAGTTTCAGATAAGTTTAATTTATAAAAATCTTCAATTAAAAAACTTCCGTTTGCTTTCTGAGATAAATAAATAAAAGCTACCAACATGAATAATGAACCTGCAAGTGTATAAATGAAGAATTTAACCACTGCTTTTCTGCGTTCTTCCGCATCTCCGTTACCCCAGATTAGGGCAATAAAGTATATCGGAATTAAAGCCAACTCCCAGAAAATATAATATAAAAGACCATCTGCAGCAAGAAAAGTTCCTGTCATTGCAAAAGCCATAAATAAAATTAAAGCATAAAAACTTTTAGCATTTTTGTATTCATTTCCAAAAGAAGAGAATATAATAATCGGCGTTAACGCAACTGTTAATAAAACCATTGCAATTGCCAATCCGTCTGCATTTAAAGCCAGTGAAATCTTTGGCTGATTAATCCATGCGTTGATAACACTGATATTTTCGCCAGCATAAAAATGATTTAACAACACTAAAGAACATCCTAAAGCAGTTAAACTAAAGAGCAAAGCTACTTTTGAAGCAAATTTGTCGCCAGAAAAATACGTGACAAAAGCACCAATTAAAAGAATAATTAATATAAGAGAAACGTTCATAGTTATTAAATTAGTGAGCTAAAAATATATAGGAAACAATTGCGCAAAGACCTAAAACAAAAACAAAAAGATATAATCCGATACTTCCGGTTTGTAATTTCTTTCCTTGAAAAGCCAGTTCATTAGTGACTTTACCCAATCCGAAAACCACTGCAGACAATCCAGTTTCGATATAATCTCTGGAGAATTTTGACAATGCATTTATTGTGCGTACAAATACAGCATCGTAAATCTCATCTACATAATACTTGTTGTACAGAACTTTTGATACACCTGTAATGTTCTGGTCGGCTTCAGGTACATTGTTTTGTTTAAAATACTTTATGTAAGCAATTAAAATTCCAAGTAAACCACCTAAAACAGCAACACCCATCAAGGTATATTCTGTTGCACCCAAGTGATGTTCTTCTCCTGCCACCTTCGTGAAAAGCGGAGACAAATAGTCATTTAACCAGCTATTTCCAGGTAAACTTATAACACCTCCAAAAGTTGCTAAAAGAGCTAAAATCATTAAAGGGAAAGTAATTAAACCATCACTTTCATGTAAATGATGTTTTTGTTCCTCTGTTCCTCTAAAATCTTTAAAGAAAGTCAGGAACATCAATCTGAACATATAAAAGGCAGTCATAATAGAAGCAATAGATCCAACAACATATAATGGAATACTATGATGGAAAGCCGTTAATAAAATTTCATCTTTTGAGAAGAAACCTGAGAAAAACGGAACACCTGAAATGGCTAATGAAGAAACCAACATTGTCCAGAAAGTGATTGGCATTGCTTTGCGCAATCCGCCCATTTTACGCATATCCTGTTCTCCGTGTAAACCATGAATAACAGATCCTGATCCTAAGAACAAACAAGCTTTAAAGAATGCGTGTGTAATTACGTGGAAAACCGCTACTTCATAAGCCCCAAGTCCTAATGCTAAAAACATTAATCCTAGTTGAGAAACAGTAGAGTAGGCCAGTACTTTTTTAATGTCGGTTTGAACTAATCCAATTGTCGCAGCAACTAATGAAGTTACAGCTCCAACTATTGCAATTATTGTTTGAACATCCGGAGCTAGATCAAATACAAAGTTTAATCTTGTAACCATAAAAATACCAGCAGTAACCATCGTAGCTGCGTGAATCAATGCAGAAACAGGAGTTGGTCCTGCCATCGCATCAGGTAACCAAGTATATAACGGAATCTGTGCAGATTTACCACAAGCTCCAATAAATAAGCATAAAGCTGCTAAAGAAAGTAATGGTATATTTAAGTTTGTTGCTCCTGCAATTGCAGTTTTTAGAGTGGTATAATCTAACGTAGAGAACATAGACCCAATGATGAACATCCCAATCAAAAGACCTAAATCTCCAATTCTGTTCATGATGAAAGCTTTTTTTGCAGCATCATTGTAATCCTGGTTTTTATACCAAAATCCAATTAATAAGTACGAACAAAGCCCAACACCTTCCCAGCCAATAAATAAAACTAATAAGTTACTTCCAATTACAAGTGTGATCATAAAAAACACAAACAAGTTCAGATAAGAGAAAAATTTGTGCATATTCTCATCATCATGCATGTAACTGATAGAGTATAAATGAATCAAAGATCCAATTCCGGTTACGAACAATAACCAAAGAACAGATAATTGATCTAATAAAAATCCAAGATTGATTTTTAGATTACTAATTTGAATCCAGTCAAATAAAGTAACTTCAATTCCTTTTCCGGTTGAAGTTATTTGATTAAAAAGAACAAGTGTAACTATAAAAGAAACAGCTACAGCGGCAGTTCCGATAATTCCCGAAACTGTTTTTCCTAAGCTTTTCCCAAAAAAAACATTAATTAAAAACCCTAAAAAAGGAGCTAAAACTAAGACTAAAGCTAAATTGGTATTCATTTCCATTTATCCTTTTAAATTTTTTAAATTATCGATACTAATCGAACCTAAATTTCTAAAGATCGAAACTAAAATAGCCAATCCTACTGCTACTTCTGCGGCAGCAACTGCCATCGAAAAGAAAACAAAAACCTGTCCTTGTGCATCCTGATGATATGTAGAAAAAGCTACAAATAAAAGGTTAACAGCATTTAGCATGATTTCGATAGACATAAAAACGATAATAGCATTTCGTCTGTACAATACACCAAAAACTCCAATAGAGAAAAGTACAACACTTAAAAAGATGTAGTTTTCAATACCTATTTGATTTAATATATTACCCATTATTTATTTAATTTTTCTTTTTTAGACAATAACACAGTTCCAATCATAGCTACTAAAAGCAAGACTGATGCAAATTCAAACGGAACCATATATTCGTTCAATAATATTTTACCTAAAACCTTTATAGATTGAAAATCTTCTCCTGTCGAATCGTATGCACCAACAATAGGTTTTGAGTTGATAAAGATTGCAATCAAAACAATTACAATTAAGCAAAAAGAAACAATAGCACCCAGACGAGTAATCCTTGGCCTGTGAACATCCCTTTGCTCATTCAGGTTCATTAACATGATGGTGAAGAGAAATAAAATCATAATGGCCCCCGAATAGACAATAATATGAACTATAGCCAAAAATTGTGAATTCAATAATAGATAATGACCTGCAATCGAAAAGAAACAAATCACTAAATAAATAGCACTATGAATTGGGTTTCTGCTAAAAATAGTCATGAAAGCAGTTATAACCGTAATAAACGCCAAAAAACAAAATATAACTTGAATAGTTGTTGCGTGAGCAATATCTGGAATATGTATCATTTAGTTAGCGTTTTTAAGTTGAGCATTTTTCATAGCCATTTCTAAAGGCATCACTAATTTGTCTTTTCCAAAGATAAAGTCTTCTCTCTCATAGCTGGCAGGAACCAGAACTTTAGAAGTAGTCAAATAAATAGCATCTTTTGGACATGCCTCTTCGCACAGACCGCAGAAAATACAACGCAACATATTGATTTCATAAATTTCGGCGTATTTTTCTTCTCTGTACAAATGTTTTTCATCTGCTTTACGTTCTGCGGCTTTCATAGTAATTGCTTCAGCAGGACATGACAAGGCACATAATCCGCAGGCAGTACAGTTTTCACGGCCTTGTTCGTCACGTTTCAGCATGTGCTGACCTCGATAAACCGGGCTCATTTGACGTACCTGTTCTGGGTAATGAATCGTTACTTTTTTTCTAAAAAGGTGTTTAAGCGTTATAAACAATCCTTTTACAATCGCAACAAGATACAAACGCTCCAAAAAAGTCATCTCTTTATTAGAGACCATTTTTTTTCTACCCGATAATGATATAGTTTCTATCGACATTTTTAACTTATGATTTACGATTTTCAACTTGAAATCAAACAAATTCAAAATCTATTTTATTTTTATTTGAAGCTAATCCTGCTATCCGCTTTATCTTTTATTTTTTTAAATAAAAAAAATAAAAGGATACCGCTTCTATCAGGGCTAGGGCACTCCGGTTTTTAGAATCCTAAGAAAACAGCTAAATCGTGTCTTAGAATTACAATACCGGTTACAATAATATTTGCAATAGAAAGCGGAATTAAAATCTTCCATCCTAAATGCATCAATTGATCATATCTAAATCTCGGAATCGTCCAACGAACCCACATATAGAAAAAGATAAAGAAACATATTTTAGCAAATAATACGGCAATTCCTAAAATGTTAGCCGTATTTACACCAACATTTTCTACCATCCATTGCATTCCAGGATAATTATAACCTCCAAAAAACAATACTGATATAATGGTTGCTGAGATAAACATATTTGCATATTCAGCAAACAAATAGAATCCCATTTTCATCGATGAATATTCTGTGTGATATCCTCCAATTAACTCAGATTCACATTCTGCTAAGTCAAAAGGTGTTCTGTTTGTTTCTGCGAAAGCACAAATCAGGAAAATCAGGAAAGATAAAGGTTGATATAATATGTTCCAATGCCATTCTGATTGTTGCAAAGAAATCTCTTTTAAACTCAAAGTTCCGGTCATCATCAATAAAGCAATCATTGATAATCCCATGGCAACTTCATAAGAAACCATTTGCGAAGCCGCACGAACAGCTCCCATCAATGAGAATTTATTGTTAGAAGCCCATCCACCAATCATAATACCGTAAACTCCAACAGATACAACGCCAAAGAAGTATAATAACCCGATATTGATATCTGTTGCCTGAAGAATAACATCGCGTCCAAAAACATGCAGTCTGTCTCCCCAAGGAATGACAGCACTAGTCATCAAAGCAGTACTCATTGCTATTGCAGGACCTACAACAAACAAAAATCTGTTTGGTGTATTTGGGAAAAATTCTTCTTTAGAAAATAATTTCATACCATCGGCCAGCGGTTGTAATAAACCACCCCAACCAGCACGGTTAGGACCTACACGGTCTTGTAAAAAAGCAGCAACTTTACGCTCAGCCCAGGTAGAATACATCGCCATAATCATTGTTACGGCAAAAACCACAAAAATTACAACACTTTTCTCTATAATAAACGCACCATCTACCATCATTAAGAAATTTTGTTGTTAGTGTTTAATGGAATTTCAGCCATACTAATTTTTTTACGATCTTCATCTCTACCTAATAGAATATTCTTTTCTGTAGCGATTTCTACTTTCTCTAATTTTTGAGTGTAGTTATTTTGGTTGATAACAGAATCTTTTTCAAATGCTCTTGGCCCTTCAATAACCCAGTCATTCACATCTTTGTGATCAAAACGACAGCTGTTGCAGATGAACTCTTCCACTTCATGGTACTCATCTTTGCGACCAGTAACTCGCTGAATTTCTCCACCAAACATCCAAACCGTAGTTTTGCCACAGCATCCCGGAGTAGTACATTCTCTGTGAGCATTATATGGTTTGTTGAACCATACTCTTGATTTAAAACGGAAAGTTTTGTCTGTTAAAGCTCCAACCGGACAAACGTCTATCATGTTTCCTGAGAATTCATTGTCGATCGCTTTAGAAATTCCGGTAGAAATATTAGCGTGGTCACCACGATCCAATACTCCGTGAACTCTGTTGTCTGTCAATTGATCTGCAACTTGTACACATCTTTGGCATAAAATACAACGGTTCATATGCAGTTGAATATTCGGACCAATATCTTCTGGTTCAAATGTTCTTTTTTCTTCAATAAAACGTGATTTCGGATTTCCGTGCTCAAAACTTAAGTTTTGAAGATCACATTCACCTGCCTGATCACAAATAGGGCAATCTAATGGGTGATTGATTAATAAAAATTCTGTCACAGATTTACGTGCTTCGGTAACTCTGGCAGAAGATTTACTGTTTACTTCCATTCCGTCCATACATCCTGTTACACAAGATGCCATCAATTTTGGCATTGGTCTTGGGTCAGCTTCACTTCCTTTAGAAACTTCAACTAAACAACAACGACATTTTCCTCCGCTGCCTTTTAATTTTGAGTAATAGCACATGGCTGGCGGAACCAAATCTCCACCAATCATACGTGCAGCCTGCAGGATCGTTGTTCCTGGCTCTACGTCTATACTTTGACCGTCTATGGTTACTTTCATCTCTTATTGATTTGAATGTTGAAAGTCGGAATATTTAAAAAGATTTGCTGTCCTTTTTATATTATTAACTTTATAACTTTCTCTTTATATTTCTTTATACGATTACTTTACCGCCTACTAAATGTTTCACTTGCGAGAAAGGCTCAGCAACAAAGTGATCTCTGTTTTTGATTTTTTCTGGAAAACGAACATGGTATTCAAATTCATCTCTAAAATGACGTATTGCAGCTGCTACTGGCCAGGAAGCTGCGTCACCAAGCGGACAAATTGTGTTACCCTCGATTTTGCTTTGAATACTCCACAATAATTCGATATCTTCTTCACGGCCCTGACCGTTTTCGATTCTCCACAATATTTTTTCCAACCATCCGGTTCCTTCACGGCAAGGCGTACATTGTCCGCAAGATTCGTGGTGGTAAAAACGGGCAAAATTCCAGGTATTTCTTACCACACAAGCAGTATCATTATAAACGATAAATCCGCCGGAACCTAACATCGATCCGGTAGCAAAACCACCATCACTTAAAGATTCGTAAGTCATTAATCGGTCTTCACCATTTGCTGTTTTGAAAATCAATTCAGCTGGTAAAATTGGCACTGATGAGCCTCCTGGTACAAATGCTTTCAAAGGTCTGCTAGAAGACATTCCTCCTAAATATTCATCAGAATTCATGAATTCGTCAACGCTTAAACCTAATTCAATTTCATAAACTCCAGGATTTTTAATGTGTCCCGATGCAGAAATTAATTTTGTTCCTGTTGAACGACCAACTCCGATTTTAGCATAATCATCTCCAGAATTGTTGATAATCCATGGCACAGTTGCGATAGTCTCCACATTGTTTACCACTGTTGGGTTTGCCCAAAGTCCAGATACTGCGGGAAATGGTGGTTTAATACGAGGATTTCCTCTTTTGCCTTCCAAAGATTCTATAAGTGCAGTTTCTTCTCCACAGATATAAGCTCCGGCACCACAGTGAACGTGTAACTCTAAATCGTAACCTGTTCCTAATATATTTTTTCCTAACCAACCGGCAGCTTTTGCTTCGGCGATTGCTCTTTCTAAAATTTTGAAAACCCACATATATTCTCCACGAATGTAGATATACGAAAGGTTAGCGCCTAAAGCAAAACTTGAAGTAATCATTCCTTCAATCAATAAGTGAGGAATAAATTCCATCAAGTAACGATCTTTGAAAGTTCCCGGTTCAGACTCATCGGCATTGCAAACTAAATGTCTTGGTTTTCCTGATTTTTTATCAATAAAGCTCCATTTCATACCGGCAGGGAAACCTGCGCCGCCACGACCACGAAGACCTGATTTTTTTACTTCTTCAGTAACTTCATCCGGTGTAAGTGTTTTTAAAGCTTTTTCTACAGAGGCATAACCGCCATTTTGGCGATATACTTCGTAGGTTTTGATTCCAGGAATATTGATTTTATCTAATAATATTTTTTGTGACATCTTATTTATCGTGTAATATTATTTTATTCTCTTTGCAATCAGCGATTAACTGATCGATTTTTTCTTCTGTCAATTTTTCTTTGTAGAAATCGCCCAACTGCATCATCGGAGCATATCCGCAGGCACCTAAGCATTCTACTCCTGCAATGGTAAACATCCCGTCCGGAGTTGTTTCGCCCATTTTAATACCTAATTTTTCAGAAGTATAATCCATTAAGTTTTCGGCACCATTTAAACAACAACAAGAAGTCTGGCAAAACTCAAACATGTATTTTCCAATTGGTTTTTGGTTGAACATGGTATAAAAAGTAACCACTTCATAAACTTCGATTGGTTTTATTTGAAGAATTTCGGCAACCTTATCTTGCAGTTCAATGCTAAGCCAGTTATCATGCGCGTCCTGCACTTCGTGCAAAACAGGCAATAATGCCGATTTTTGTTTGCCTTCCGGATAATGACTGATCAATTCATTGATACGAGCGATCAATGCTTCAGTCATATTTATTTCTTGTTTGTAATGTTTTCTTTCCATTATTAATTTTAGATTTTAGATTTTAGACTTTAGACTTTTCAATCTGTTATCTATAAACCCATAATTCTGCAATCTTGTTTTAGTTTTAGATTTTTCAATCTGAATTCTTCAATTCTTATAATAGTTTTAGATTCAGTCTAAATTCTGTAATCTAAAATCTACAATTTTCTAGGCGTCTAATTCTCCTGCAATTACATTTAAACTTGATAAAATCACAATTGCATCTGATAATAAAGCGCCTTTAATCATTTCAGGATAAGCTTGGTAGTAAATAAAACAAGGTCTTCTGAAGTGTAATCTATATGGAGTTCTGCTTCCGTCTGTAACTAAGTAAAATCCTAATTCTCCATTTCCTCCTTCAACAGGATGGTAAATCTCTGCGACCGGAACAGGAACTTCACCCATTACGATTTTGAAGTGATAAATTAAAGATTCCATATTGTTGTAAACATCTTCTTTTGGAGGAAGATAATAATCAGGAACTTCAGCGTGGTATTCATTTCCGGCCGGCATTTTTTCCAGTGCCTGACGAATGATACTTAAACTTTCCCAAACTTCTGCATTACGAACACAGAAACGGTCATAAGTATCACCTGATTTTCCAACAGGAACAATGAAATCAAAATCTTCATAAGAAGAGTAAGGCTGTGCAACGCGAACGTCGTAATCAACTCCGGCAGCACGTAAGTTAGGACCTGTAAATCCGTAAGCCATTGCTTGTTCAGCTGAAATAGCACCAACGTTTACAGTTCTGTCAAGGAAAATTCTGTTTCTTTCGAATAAATTTTCGAATTCTTTCCAGGCAACTGGAAATTCTTCAAGGAATTTATCAAGTTTTTCAAAAGCGGCTGGAGTCCAGTCTCTTTCAAAACCACCAATTCTTCCCATATTTGTTGTCAAACGAGCTCCACAAATTTCTTCGTAGATTTCGTAGATTTTTTCTCTAAATTGAAAAACGTATAAGAAACCTGTATACGCACCAGTATCTACCCCTAAAATCGAGTTACAGATAAGGTGATCTGTAATACGGGCAAGCTCCATTACGATAACTCTTAAATACTGTGCTCTTTTTGGAACTTCAATACCTAATAGTTTTTCTAAAGTCATCCACCATCCCATATTATTAATAGGAGATGAGCAGTAGTTCATACGGTCTGTAAGAGGCGTAATTTGATAAAAAGGACGATTTTCGGCAATTTTTTCGAATGCTCTGTGGATGTAACCAATAGTAGGTTCCGCCTCAAGAATTCTTTCACCATCCATCAATAAGATATTCTGAAAAATACCGTGAGTTGCAGGGTGAGTAGGACCCAAATTTAGTACAGAAAGTTCACTTCCGTCTTCATTTAGTTTCTCCTTAATTATTTTAGCATAGCGATGCTCTGGTGGTAATAATAGTTCTGACATTCTATAATGTTGAATTATTTATTTTTTAGCAATTTGTTGTTGTTCTTCCAAAGAACCTGTCGTCTTTATCAGTTCTTCCGCTGTCTTCCATTGGGAACTCTTTTCTCATAGGGAAAGATAGCATTTCATCCATGTTCAGGATACGTTTCAATTGTGGGTGTCCAATAAAGTTAACCCCGAAGAAATCGTATGTTTCTCTTTCCATCCAGTTTGAACTTGGGAAAATATTTGATATTGTTTTGATCTCTGGTTTTTCACCATTCAGATAAACTTTAATTCGGATACGTTTGTTTTCATACCAGTTGTGTAAATGATATACTATTGCAAACTGACGTTCTGATTCGTTATCCGGATAATGAATTCCGCATAAATCGGTTAAGAAATGAAAACGTAAATCAAAATCGTTTTTAAGAAAAAGAATTAAAGCAGTGATCTTGTCCGCACTAGCTTCAAATGAATAAATATCTCTTTCTTCTTGAAAGTTAAAAACACTTGTGTCAAATGTTTCTGTAAGTTTATCCTGGATCAGGGTATTTTCTAAAGCCATTTTATGAAATGTTATAGGAAGCTAATAATTCTTGGTATTCCGGAGAACTTCTGCGTCTAACAGATTCGCTTTTTACCAAATCTTGTAATCTCATCACTCCATCGACTATCTGTTCAGGTCTAGGAGGGCATCCAGGGACGTAAACATCAACAGGGATTACTTTGTCAATTCCTTGCAATACAGAATAAGTATCAAAGATTCCACCAGATGAAGCACAAGCTCCTACGGCAATAACCCAGCGTGGTTCCGACATTTGTTCGTATACTTGTCTTAAAATCGGAGCCATTTTTTTAGAAATCGTTCCCATAACTAATAACATATCTGCCTGACGAGGAGAGAAACTCACACGCTCAGAACCAAATCGTGCTAAATCGTAATGTGAAGCCATTGTAGCCATAAATTCGATACCACAGCATGAAGTCGCGAATGGAAGCGGCCACAAAGAATTGGCTCTTGCTAAACCAACAACATCATTTAGTTTTGTAGCGAAGAATCCTTCTCCTACAACTCCTTCCGGCGGCGCAACCATATTTACTTTTGAATCGCTCATTTTATTTTAGATTTCTGATTTTATATTTTAGATTTTTGAAATCGTAAAACGTAAAATCAATTTTTTAAATCAGTATTAAATTCAATTGAGTTTAAATTTTAAATTTTAATTCCAGATGTAATCTAAAATCAGAAATCTAAAATCTAAAATAGTTTTATTCCCACTCTAATGCTTTCTTTTTGATGATATAGAAAAAACCAACTAAAAGCAAAGCCATGAAAATAATCATTTTTAACATTCCTTCTATTCCAAGATCTTTAAAGTTTACTGCCCAAGGATAAAGGAAAATTACCTCTACGTCAAACAAAACAAATAAGATCGCAACAAGGAAATATTTTACCGAAAAAGGAATACGTGCATTACCAACAGATTCGATACCACACTCGAAGTTTTTATCTTTAACTTCAGAAGTTCTTTTTGGTCCTAATTTTCCAGAAATAATGATTGTTCCTACCACAAAACCAACAGCAAGAATTAGCTGCATTAAAATAGGAAGATAGCTGTATTGATCAGATTGCATAAACTTAGGGTTTTTACTTAAAAAATAAGCCACAAAGATAACTTCCAACTCTGTAAATCACAAGCTAAATGAAGATATAAGTAGGTGTGAAAAGTGCGTTTATGTCTAATTTTTATTCATTATAAATAACTTTCTGTTTTTTTAATCTTTTTTTAAGATTTGGGCAAAAAAAAACGTCTCGAAATTAATCGAAACGTTTTTAAAACCATTCAGAGGCAAAAAAAATAAATTGCTATATTTTTCTTAGATTACTGCTACTTTAGCAGCAACTTTCCCTTTTCTTCCTTCTTCTTCTTCGTAGCTTACACGGTCACCTTCGCGTAATTCTTCCGCGTTAATTCCTGAAGCGTGAACGAAGATATCTTTTCCTGTTTCTTCGTCTGTAATGAATCCATAACCTTTAGATTCATTGAAAAATTTTACTGTACCTGTACGCATTGTAATTGTAATAATAATTTATAATGAAGCAAATGTAATATATAAATTCATACAAAAGACAAGAAGGTGTTAATTTTTTGTAAAAATTATTGATTTCCAGTGTTTTTGCTATTTATATTGCGTTCATTTAAGTATCAACACTTATAAAAAGGGCATTATTAAAAATAGTTCAAAAAGTAGGAACTTTATGACTTTGGGGTTAAGATATTTATGGTCTTTTTGACTTTATTTATAAAAAAATCGCAGTCAAATGTTTGACTGCGATTTTGTATATAAAAAGTTCTTTAGTATTATGCGAGATCAACTTTAATATGTAATTCTTTTAATTGAGCTTCATCAATTGCAGCTGGAGCATCTATCATGACATCGCGCCCTGAATTGTTTTTAGGGAAGGCAATAAAATCTCTAATAGTTTCCTGTCCGCCTAAAATAGCTACCAAACGGTCCAGGCCAAATGCTAAACCTCCGTGAGGCGGTGCTCCAAACTGAAATGCATCCATTAAGAAACCAAATTGTGCTTTTGCTTCATCTTCAGTAAATCCTAAATATTTGAACATTAATTGTTGAGTAGCTTTGTCGTGAATACGAATTGATCCTCCACCAATTTCATTTCCATTCAATACCATATCATAAGCATTGGCGCGAACTTTTCCAGGTTCTGTTTCTAACAAGGCCATGTCTTCTGGTTTTGGAGATGTAAAAGGATGGTGCATAGCGTGATAACGCCCGCTTTCCTCGTCAAGTTCTAATAATGGAAAATCTACAACCCAAAGCGGTGCAAATTCTTCTGGTTTGCGTAATCCCAAACGAGTTGCTAATTCCATACGAAGTGCAGAAAGCTGTGCGCGTGTTTTATTTGCAGGACCAGAAAGTACAAAAATCATATCACCAGGTTTAGCACCTGTTGCTTTTGCCCAATTTGCTAAATCATCTTGGTCGTAAAATTTATCTACAGATGATTTAAAAGTTCCGTCATCATTACATTTTGAGTACACCATTCCGGATGCTCCAACCTGAGGACGTTTTACCCAGTCAATCAATCCGTCTATTTCTTTACGGGTATAATTTCCTGCTCCGGGAACTGCGATACCAACAACCAATTCTGCAGCATTGAATACCGGGAAATCTTTGTGTTGTGCAAATTCGTTTAGTTCTCCAAACTCCATTCCGAAACGAATATCCGGCTTGTCATTTCCGTATGTTTTCATAGCATAGTCGTAAGTAATTCTTGGGAATTTATCTACTTCTATACCTTTAATTTCTTTTAATAAATGTCTTGTCAATCCTTCAAAAACATTCAAAATATCTTCTTGTTCCACAAAAGCCATTTCGCAATCGATTTGTGTAAACTCAGGCTGACGGTCTGCACGCAAATCTTCATCACGGAAACATTTTACGATTTGGAAATATTTATCCATTCCACCAACCATCAAAAGTTGTTTAAAAGTTTGTGGTGATTGCGGCAATGCATAAAATTGTCCTTCGTTCATACGGCTTGGTACGACGAAATCTCTTGCTCCTTCCGGAGTTGATTTAATTAAATATGGAGTTTCAACTTCACAGAAATCTAAATCAGAAAGATATTTACGAACTTCCATCGCTACTTTATGACGGAATAACAAACTGTTTTTTACAGGATTTCTTCTGATATCTAAATAACGATATTTCATTCTGATATCTTCACCGCCATCTGTTTCATCTTCGATTGTAAACGGAGGCGTTAAAGCTGCATTTAAAATCTTTAATTCAGAAACTAAAATTTCGATTTCACCAGTCGGAATGTTTTTGTTTTTTGCTTCACGTTCGATAACAGTTCCTTTTACCTGAATCACAAATTCTCTTCCCAGAGTTTTTGCCAGTTCAAAAACAGTTTTATCACTACGGCTTTCATCAAAAATAAGTTGTGTAATTCCGTAACGGTCACGTAAATCAACCCAATTCATAAATCCTTTATCGCGTGATTTTTGAACCCAACCCGCTAGTGTAACTTCTGTATTAATATTTGAGGCGTTTAATTCGCCACAATTATGACTTCTATACATGATCTAAATTTTAGACTGCAAAAGTAAACACAAAATTCAAATTAATATAGTAAAGTCATAACTTGATGCTTAATAATTTGAAATATTTTGTTAATTGTTAAATTTTGCAATTCTAATTTCTTTAGATTTGATCCACAAAAAACAAACCTTATTATCTATGAAGAAATTTTTTATTGCCAGTTTAGTCCTTTTTAGTGCTTTGAATATCAGTGCTCAATCTAAAAAGTATGTCACTTTTGAAGCAAATATTGCAAATAGAAATAGCGACATTATCAAAATTATTAATGATGGAAAAGTTGTTAAGACGATTTATGTTAATGAAAAAGGTATTTTTAAAGATACTTTAGTATTGAACGGAGGAAGAGGCCGTATGTATGACGGTGTTGAATCAACGGAATTGTTTTTGAAGAATGGATATGACATTAAATTAAAGATAGATGCAAAGCAGTTTGACGAGTCTATTGTATATACTGGTAAGGGAAGTTTAGAAAATAATATTTTGGCGCAGCGAATTTTGGCTGATGAGAAACTTTATGATAATAGTGTCGCAAATTTAAATGATGAGGCTTTTAATAAATTAATAGATGCTAAGAAAGCAGCTGATGCAGGCCGATTGAATAATAAGCAATTAGATCCAGAGTTTGTAAAGATCGAGACTGAAAACGGAGCTGATGCAATTGCTTATATCTCGCAACTCCGTCAGAAAGGATTGGAAATGACAAAAATGACTAACACACCATCAGCTGATTTTGATTATGAGAATCATAAAGGTGGAAGAACTAAGCTTTCTGATTTAAAAGGAAAGTATGTTTACATCGACTTATGGGCAACCTGGTGTGGGCCTTGCAGAGCTGAGATTCCTTATCTTCAAAAAATTGAGGAAAAATATCATGGAAAAAATATTGAGTTTGTAAGTGTTTCTGTAGATACTCCAAAAGACCATGATAAATGGCAAAAGTTTGTAACAGATAAACAGCTGGGAGGAATTCAGCTTTTGTCTGATAATGAATGGAAATCTGCTTTTGTAACGAGTTATAATGTCACCGGAATTCCAAGATTTATTCTAATTGACCCAAAAGGTAATATCGTAAGTGCTGATGCTGCAAGACCTTCTTCCCCAGATCTTCAGACACAGTTAGATTCATTATTGAACTAATTTATTTACGAAATTTATAACGTTATAGTAAATTTGTTTTTTTAGAAGAATATCAGTAAAACCAATGCCTCGGCGTTGGTTTTTGTATTTTTAGAAATTTTCCAATGTTAAGTTTTTATTCAATGTTACCAAATTGTTAAGCAAAAGTTTTTTTAATGTAAACAATTAGTTATATTTGATAACGATTTGATAACATTAAAAACCTAAAGATATGAAAAAGTGTGTGATTTTAGTTGCAATGATGTTCTCTGGAATTTTAGTTGCACAAGAGGTAAAGCCAGAATTAGAAGCTGTTGGAAACAAAGTAAAAGCTACTTATTATTATGAAAATGGTAAAGTACAACAAGAAGGCTTTTTTAAAGATGGTAAATTAGATGGTGTATGGGTATCATATGACGAAAATGGAAATAAACTGGCAGTAGCTGAGTATACAGACGGATTGAAAACGGGCAAATGGGTTTTCTTTAATGAAAAAAACCTTTGCGAAGTTGCGTATGAAAACAGCAAAATTACTTCGGTTAAAAACTTACAGAAGAATGCTCTGGCAAATAGAAATTAAGCAATTTTAAAAATACGATATGAACCGCTTTTAATAGCGGTTTTTTTATGCCCTTAATTTCTTGCGTCTCTTATTTTTTCTTCCGTACCAAATCATGAAACCTGTAATTGGTAATGCGGCTGCTAGTAAGCTTACAATAAAAGCAATAATTTTTCCCGGTAAATCTAAAATTTGTCCTGTATGAATTCCATAATTCATTTCGACTATTTGTAGTCCCAACGTTTTTTTGTGGTATGGCTGACTTTCTATTAGTTTTTCGTTTTCCGGATGAAAGTAATAATTGCTTTGATGATCGTATCGTAAAGTATGCGGATAAGCGCCTGTGTTTATAATATCTCCTTTTTGCTGCGGAATGGTTACATAAAACATTTCGGCTTTTTGCTGTAATTGCATAGTTTGCATAAAAGCGCGATCTATAGCAATCACTTTGTTTGTTTCGAATTTTGTAGTGTCGATTACAGGTGCTTTTGTTTCAAAATTTTTATCTCCGCCTAAATTGAACGTTTTATAAATTCCGTCGCCAACCCATTCGTAAGTAAAAGTTAAACCCGTGATGGCGATAATGGCAACAACTATTGAAATATAAAACCCGGAAGTGTTGTGCCAATCATAATTAACCCGACGCCATTTGGCTGTCCATTTTACTGAAAAACTTCTTTTAATATCACTTTTTCGTTTGGGCCACCACTGGATAATTCCGGTTATAAGCAAAATAATAAAAATAATTGTGGCACCGCCAACAATGTGTTTCCCAATATAATCGGGTAGAAGTAAGTATAAATGAATGTGTTCAATAATAATAAAAAAATCATTTTCAGGATTTTCAATTTTTAAATGTTTTCCGGTATAGGGATTAAAGTATAGGTAGAGACTTCCTATATCAGAATATGCGTAGACAATTGCAGATCGATCTTTTCCGTAATAGGAAATCATACTTGATTTATAAGACGGAAGAATTTCTTTGGCTGTGCCCAATAAAACAGATGGAGGAATAAAGGGTTTGTTTTGTGGCTCAACCAAACGCCATTCTTTACGGGTAATGTCTTTTATCTCGTCGTGAAAACAAAATATACAGCCGGTAATGCTTACAATAAAAACGATTAGCCCGGAAATAAGCCCGAGCCATTTATGTAGAAAACGTATTTTCTTTTTGAATCCCATTTTAAATAAAAACCGTAAATGTAGGCCTAAATTAATAAGAGGCAAATAGTTTTAATGTTTTCTTATAAATACAAAAGTCGCTACGCTTTAATTGCAACGTAACGGCTTCTGGTTGTATGTTTAAATTTCGGTTAAACTATTTTTCTAATGTTGCTGTTTTAGGTTTTAAGTGATAAGCAACATAAAGTGATATAGAAGCCAGAACAATCCAGAAAACATCTATAAAGAAAACCTGAATGTGATTTTGCAGAAATGAATTCCAAAACCAGTTTCCGGAGACAATTCCGTTTGCGATCGGAATTAAAAAACCTAAAATGCTTCCTGAAATTAGACAAAATTTATTGGTAAAGCTGTCATTCTTTTTAATGATAAAAAAGATGGAAAGCAGCAGCCATCCGCCAAAATAAAGCGTGAATATATTAGATTGACCTAAAGGATAAAAAACTTTTGCTGCAATAAAAGCAAGTGCTGTAATAGGATACATACTAAGGCAGATAGCCAGATAAATACGAACAACGGCTGCGTTGAAACGTCTTTTCTTTTCTGGTATATTATTTTTTTGTCGTGCCACAAGCCAAATCATAACTCCCGAAATAATTACGAAGCAGGTAATTATTCCTAAAATAAAGCTCACAATTTTTAATGCATACCCTCCATAATCTCCGTAATGTATGCGGTACAACACATTTTTTACGACATCCAGATAATTATTTTGCGTAATAGGATTTTTTCTGGCAATTTCTTTTCCGTCAGCAATTCGGTATACTACTTTTCCAACACCTGTAAATTTTTTATGATGTGGCATTTCCCCTTCTACCAGAACATGCATATTGGCATCACCATAATTTTGAATAAGTACTTTTGTTACTTCAAAATCTGCCCAATTGCTTTTTGTTTTTGCAACCAGCTGATCAATATTGAACGGAGCGACTAATTTTTTATTTTCAAATTTAAAATCCGGATCAGTATATTCCAGCTCTTTGTATAACTTGGCCTGATCACCTTTATATAAAGCCATTACAGCAGGCGCCACGATTAAAAGTTTAATCATAAAAAAAGCTCCGGTTACAGCATAAACAAACTGAAAAGGCAAACCAATCATTCCTAAAGCTGTATGCGCATCTGTCCATAATGTTTTTAATTTTTCTTTTGGACGGAAAACATAAAAGTTAGAAACGATTTTTTTCCAATGCAATAAAACGCCAGTTACAATAGCAAATAAAAAGAAAAGTGCTATAAATCCTGAAAGATAGTAGCCAATTGGATACGGGATTTGGGCTAGAAAATGTAAACGGTATAAAAATTCGCCCAATGAATACGAATCTTCATAAGTGTAAGATTTGAAATTTTTATTGTCCAGATAAATAAAAGATCCTTCTTTTTGTTTGGCTGGAGCCAAAGTATCTTTGGTGCCTTCCATATAAACAGCAACCCTATTTTCTACAGAAGGTTTAGAGATGTTAATATTTCGTCCGTGTAAAACGTATTCTTTGTCAAGATGCTTCAACGCGGCGTTATAGTTTAATTGAATCTCTTTTGTGTTTGGTGTCGCGTCATTTCGTTCCCAATTGATGATTTCATCCCTAAAAAAAGAAAAAGATCCTGCGAAGAAAATCACAAAAAGCACCACACTAATAACGATTCCGCTTACTGTGTGTGTGTGAAAATAAATATTGTAATTACGGTTACTCATCTTATGCCGTTGGATTATAGGTTTGACCTAAATAAATAAAAAGAGAAAAAACTAATGTAAGAAGTAAATAAATACCCCAGATTTTCCATCCGCTTTTTGCTAAAAAGGCAACTACCATAAGTGCTACCCAAAGAATAAAACCACTAAAAGCCATTGTCATCAAAACATTTGCGCGACTAAGCCATGAGGCCAATGCCAAATGAAATGTTACAGAAACAAAATAGCCGCCTAAAATGGCAGCAGTTATCTTGGCAAATCGTTGCCATTTTGATTGGGTTAAATATTTAGGATTAGCGGGCATAAAAATTCAGGAATAATTTAGTTGAAATAGAATTCTAGTAAAGCAATACCAATAAATAAAAGCAGAAGTGCTTTACTGTTCACTTTTTTCAAAGGAGTCAATAAAATTATTAAGCTTCCAACTGTCATTAACTGAATAAAAAACATTAAGGTTCCGCAGCCAAGTGATTGTGTAAATAACCAAAATGCGTACGCTAATAAGAGTAAACTCAGTCCGGTAATTTTAGTTTGTCTTGGATTGTTTTTCATCCATTTTTCAAAACCTAAATCATAGGTCAAAACTGCTCTTTTTGATGTGTAATACAAAGTATAAAAAGCTAAAAAAACGATAAGGCTTGCTATTGTTATCATAATTGTTAGAATTTAAAAAACACCTCTCTTTTACAGAAAGGTGTTTTGTTTATTTGTTATTAGAATCTGTAAGTGAAACTTCCTATTATAGCTCTTGGATCTTTTGGATGAACTGTAGACCAGCCATCATATATTTCTTTATTAGCAATGTTGTTTAATTTAGCAGTAATAGTAAATTTTTCTGCACTGTAAAATAAAGATGAGTTTAAGACTGTGTATTCTGGAATTGTGAATGTTCCTGCAACATTTCTGTTCATAATCATGTTGTCACCAACATAATTACCTCCAAAACCTAAACCAAAGCCTCTTAGTAAACCGTTTGTAAATTTATAACTAGCCCAAAGGTTTGCCAGGTTTCTTGGTCCAGCATTTTCAGATCTGTGACCTACAAAGTCAGGATCTCCCTTTGTTAAAACTGCATCATTATAGCTGTATCCCAAAACAATGTTTAAACCAGTAATTGGGTTAGCTACAAATTCTGCTTCAAAACCTTTGTTTTTCTGAGCACCATTCTGATAGGTAGTCTGATTATTTGGCTGCTGAGTTGTTGGATCTGACGGATCTACATAAGTAGTTTCTACTACATAAACCTGATCAGTAACCTTAATATCATAGTAACTAAAAGTAGCATAAAGTTTATCTTTAAAAAGATTCAGTTTTGTTCCAATTTCAAACTGATCTGCATGTTCAGGATTAAGTATTACTGGTGTTATAATAGTTGCAGTACGATTTTGTCCAGGTGCAACGTTCACAAATCCATTCATATAATTTGCAAAAATCGATACTTTATCCAGAATTGGCTGGTAAACTAATCCAAGTTTTGGAGAAAAAGCAGTTTGATTGTATCCGTCGTTTTTAGCATTCATAAAACGGTCAGCACGCAAACTTAACATCGCAGATAATTCAGGAGTAAAGTTGATCACATCAGAAACATAAGCACTATAAGTCTCCTGTTTAGTTCTAATGTTATTTCTTGGGCTATTTCCAATTATTGCAGCAGAACCGGCTTTAGTTAAATCTCCCGTATCGCCATTAGTTGTTTGTCCAACAAAAGCATTGAAAGATGCTAAATTATCTCCAATATAGACATATCCATTGCTAAAATATCCAGTACTGCGATCAGTTGCAGTTCTTTTAAAATAATCAAAGCCTACAACAATTCGATTTCTAATACTCCCAATTTTAAAATCACCATTAAAATTTTGCTGAATATCAGTTGTTATATTTTGATTGTCCTGTTCAGTAAAAGAGCGGCCCAACACAATTCCTTCTTTAATTGGTGTAAACCGTGTTCCTTCATATAAGTAAGTATAATTTCCCACTGATTTTGCTGAACTGGTAGAGAATATAGTTTGAGAACTCCATTGATCAGAAAGTTTATAATTCATCTGTGCCTGGATGTTATAAGAAGGCGTTTTCATTGTAAGTTCATTACTGGTGTAAGAACGTTTGTTGTCGTACTTTAGTTCATTAATATTATGAACACGTAATGGAGCACCACGATCTAAAAACAACATAGTAGCGTTTGTAGATTCATTGCTCATAAACTCAGTATTAACTAAGAATGATAATTTGTCGTTTACTTCATAAGATAACGAAGGTGCTATAAAGTATGATTCTCTAAAACCGGCATCCTGAAAACTATTTTGTTTGTTATAAGCAGAGTTTATTCTGAAATTCAAAGTTTTATTCTCATTAAGAGGTGTGTTCAAGTCCACAGTTGCACGATTTAAACCATAGCTTCCTACTGTATAATTTATTTCTCCTCCAAATGTTTTGTAAGGCCTTTTTGTGGTTGTATTGATTAAACCTCCATAAGATATCAGACTGCTTCCGAACAAAGTTCCGGAAGGACCTCTAATAATTTCTATTCTGTCAATATTAGCAGGGTCTAAACTTCCGTTTGTTAAACCTGGAAGACCATTTACCATCGTAGGCTGAACAGGAAATCCTCTTAAAGAATAATAGGCTGCACCATCCCCGGCACGGCCTGTTGCTGCCCAAAGCGGTGTAATTCCAGATGCGTTTTTCAAAGCGTCATCAAAATTGGTTACTACTTGTTCTTTTAATAATTCTCCGGTAATAGTAGTATATGATTGTGGGTTTTCCAGATTTTTAAGTGGTAATCTCGAAACCTGTTTTGTTTCTTTGCGTGCAAAATGATTTTTTCTTCCACCATTTACAACAACTTCTGTTAAATCTTCTGAGTTGGTCGAAATAGTGAAATTTTGAGTTAGATTTTCACCCTCTTTAATTACAATTGATTTTTCCTGAGTATGGTATCCTATTGAAGAAACTTTTAAAGTATAGGTTCCCGGTTTTACATTTTTTAATATATAGTTACCTTCTTCATCAGTTGTTGTTCCTGATTTAGTCCCTTTTAGAACAACAGAAATACCTTCTGAAGATTCGTTGTTGTTTAAAGTAATTTTCCCTTTAATAGTTGCTTTTTCCTGTGCCCAGGTTGTTGTACCTGCTAACAGTAAGAAACAAAAGCTCAAAAAAGAAATTGTAAATTTATATTTCATTTTTATTTAGAATTGATTTTAATAGTGCAAATCTAAGGCATGAAATGAAACAAAACAAGTTATTCTTATTTATTCTAAATAAAATATTTTTTAAAAGGTAAAAATTACATTTTGTTAAAAAATTAACAATTATAGATAATTATTTATTTGATTTAAATAAAAAAACCTGCCCAAATAAATGAACAGGTTTTAAATATGGATTGAAAACTATAATGATTACAATTCTAAAGCACGTTTAGCATCGCCATTCATTAATAATTCCAATGGATTTTCTAAAGCTTCTTTAACCGCAACTAGGAAACCAACAGACTCACGTCCGTCAATAATTCTGTGGTCATAAGAAAGAGCAACGTACATCATTGGGTGAATCTCAACTTTACCATTTACAGCAATCGGACGCTCAATAATGTTGTGCATTCCTAAAATTCCAGATTGAGGAGGGTTGATAATTGGAGTAGATAACATAGATCCAAAAACACCACCATTTGTAATAGTGAAAGTTCCTCCAGTCATGTCGTCAACTGTAATTTGACCATCACGAGCTCTTAACGCTAATCTTTTGATTTCAGCCTCAATTCCGCGGAAAGTTAAAAGTTCTGCATTACGAACAACAGGAACCATTAATCCTTTTGGTCCTGAAACTGCGATTGAGATATCGGCAAAATCATAAGCAATTTTATAATCACCGTCCATCATAGAGTTAACATCAGGATATAATTCTAAAGCTCTTGTAACTGCTTTTGTAAAAAATGACATGTAACCTAAACCAAGACCGCCATGTTTTGCTTTGAATGCATCTTTGTATTCATTACGAATTTGGTTGATTGGCGTCATGTTTACTTCGTTGAAAGTAGTAAGCATTGCTGTTTCATTTTTAGCTGAAACCAATCTTTCTGCTACTTTACGACGTAACATTGATAATTTTGTACGCTCAGATCCACGGCTTCCACCAGTTGGAGTTCCCATAGATGGTACTGCATTTACAGCATCATCTTTAGTAATTCTTCCGCCTTTACCAGTTCCTGAAACTGCTGTTGGCGCTATATTTTTTTCGTCTAATATTTTTCTTGCTGCAGGAGATGGAGTTCCAGCTGCATAACTTGTTGCTGCCGGAGCCTGAACCGGAGCTGCTTTTGGAGCCTCAGCTTTTACTTCTGCCTTTGGAGCCTCAGCTTTTGGAGCTTCAGCGGTTGGAGCTGCTGTTGCGCTTCCTGCTGGTTTTGCAGCATCTGTATCAATTAAACAAACTACAGCACCTACTGCTACTGTATCACCTTCTTCAGCTTTTAGTGTAATTACACCGCTCATTTCAGCAGGCAATTCAAGAGTAGCTTTATCTGAATCAACTTCAGCAATAGCCTGATCTTTTTCTACATAATCTCCGTCTTTTACTAACCAAGTTGCAATTTCAACTTCTTTTATTGATTCCCCTGGTGATGGGACTTTCATTTCTAAAATCATCTTTGTTTTTGTTTAAGGTTCTTATGGTCTCAATCCGATAGCTATCGGGATTGTGACTTGAAACATTTTTTTATCTAAATAAATCTTTATCAAATACCATTCTAATTGCATCTGCATGACGACGCTTAGCTCTTGTATAACTTCCAGATGCCGGAGCAGCGTAAGCTTTTAATGAAGCCAATCTCCATTTTACAAGATCAAAATTCATTAACATAAAGCTGTAAGCTCCCATGTTTTTAGGCTCTTCTTGTGCCCAAACATAATCATCAGCATTTGGATATTGTGCAATAATTGCTTTTAGTTGTTCAACTGGTAAAGGGAATAATTGTTCGATACGAACAACTGCAACGTCTTTTCTTCCGTTGTTTTCTCTTTCTGCAGTAATGTCATAGTAGAATTTACCAGTTACAAATACTAAAGTTTTTACTCCTTTTTTGTCAACTGTATTGTCGTCAATTGTTTCCTGGAAACTTCCTGTTGCTAATTCTTCTACTGTAGAAACGCATCTTGGATCACGTAATAAACTTTTTGGAGAGAAAACCACCAAAGGTTTACGGAAATTAGTTTTCATTTGTCTTCTTAACAAGTGAAAAAAGTTGGCTGGCGTTGTACAATCTGCAACGTACATATTTTGTCTTGCGCAAAGTTGTAAGTAACGTTCCATTCTTGCAGAAGAGTGTTCTGCACCTTGCCCTTCGTATCCGTGAGGCAGCAATAAAACAATACCATTTTGGTTGTTCCATTTATCTTCACCACATGAAATATATTGGTCAATCATGATTTGGGCTCCGTTAGAGAAATCTCCAAATTGTGCTTCCCAGATGGTTAAAGCTTTTGGGTTTGCCAATGCATATCCATAATCAAAGCCAAGAACTCCATATTCAGATAAAAGGGAATTGAATACACCAAATTTTCCTTTTTTGTTTTCGATAGCATCTAATAAAATTACTTCTTCTTCAGAATCTTCAACCTTAACTACAGCATGACGGTGAGAGAATGTACCACGCTCTACGTCCTGACCAGAAATACGAATGTCAAATCCTTCTGTTAAAAGTGAACCGTAAGCAAGTGCTTCTGCAGTTCCCCAGTCGATAGTATTGTTGTCGTATCCGGCTTTTCTGTCGGTAACAATTTTAGTTATTTTGTTGATGAACTTTTTGTCTTCCGGTAATGTAGAGATTGTTTTGATAATAGAATCTAATCCATTTTTGTCAAAAGTCGTATCCACTTTTTGAAGCATTTGTGTATCAGTTACCTGAACAAATCCATCCCATTCGTTTTTCATGAATGGTGTTATAATAGTCAAATCTTTTTTACGGGAAGCTTCTAAGTTTTCCTCAAGATTAGTTTTGTATTCTTTTTCTAAAGCATTTACATAAGAAGCATCAATTACGCCGTCTGACAATAATTTCTCAGCATAAATATCTCTTGGATTCTTATGTTTTGCAATGATTTTATATAATACAGGTTGTGTAAAACGTGGCTCATCACCTTCATTATGGCCATATTTTCTATAACCTAACAAGTCAATAAATACGTCACGGCCAAACTCCATTCTGTAATCTAATGCAAAAGAAACTGCATGTACCACTGCTTCTGCATCATCGGCATTTACGTGTAATACCGGAGAAAGAGTGACTTTGGCAACGTCTGTACAATAAGTAGATGAACGTGCATCTAAATAGTTTGTAGTAAATCCAACCTGATTGTTGATTACAATATGAATTGTACCTCCGGTTTTGTAACCGTCAAGCTGTGCCATCTGAATGATTTCATATAAAATACCCTGTCCTGCAATTGCAGCATCTCCGTGAACGGCGATAGGTAATACTTTAGAGAAATCGTCAGCATAATATTTATCTTGTTTTGCTCTTGTGATTCCTTCAATTACAGCTCCAACCGTTTCTAAGTGAGAAGGGTTTGGCGCTAAATTGATGTTGATGCTTTTTCCAGATCTTGTTTTTTTGTCGGCAGTAAGGCCTAAGTGGTATTTTACGTCACCATCAAAATATTCCTGATCGTAATCTTTACCATCAAACTCACCAAAGATATCCTGAGTAGATTTTCCGAAGATATTTGCCAATACGTTCAGACGGCCACGGTGAGCCATTCCCATAACAAATTGTTCAACACCTTTTTCTGCAGCTTTTTCAATAAGTGCATCTAAAGCAGGGATAATAGTTTCGCCACCTTCTAATGAAAACCTTTTTTGACCAACATATTTGGTATGTAAAAAGTTCTCGAAAGAAACTGCCTGATTTAATTTATCTAATATGATTTTCTTTTCATCACCAGAAAAACTAGGCTGGTTAACATTTACAGCCAATTTGTCCTGAATCCATTTTACAACGCCAGGATTTCTAATGTACATATATTCAATACCAATATGCTGACAGTAAATAGCTTTAAGGCGGTTTACGATATCCTGCAAAGAAGAAGGTACCATTCCGATTGTCTGAGCAGCATCAAAAACAGTTGAAAGATCTGCGGCAGATAATCCGAAATTTTCAATATCCAAAGTCGGAGATGAGATTCTACGGTCACGAACAGGGTTTGTTTTAGTAAACAAATGCCCGCGTGTACGGTATCCGTCAATTAATTTCAGAACATTAAATTCTTTTTTAAGTTTTTCTGAAACCTGACTGTAATCAGTGTTAGTGTTCACATATTCAACAATCTGTTGAACGGGATTTTCGTCATTATAAGTTGTCATTCCAAAGTCAAAACCTTGAAAAAAACTTCTCCAGCTTGGCTCAACGCTATCTGGGTTTATTAAATATTGATCATATAACTGTGCGAAAAACTCTGTATGCGCTGCATTTAAAAATGAAAACCTATCCATAATATTAGTTGAATATACTTTTTGTTTAATAGAATGGCAAAAGTACAACAATCGCATTTATTTAAATCTTTTTTTTAAGTACTTTTACGTAAAAATTTGTTAAAATAAACGTTAAGTATGAATAGAATTGTATTTTCAATCGATTGCAAATCTCTTTTTGTGATATTGACAGTGTTATTTTCAAGTTATGCATCTGCACAACAAAATTATGTTATAGATAACAGCAGCCATTTTTGGGATAAAGTTCAGTTTGGAGGAGGAATTGGTTTAGGAATTGGCTCGGGATATACCGACATTTCGGTTATGCCAAGTGCTATTTATAATGTAAATGAAGTAGTTGCAGTGGGTGTCGGATTACAGTTTGGTTATCTGGCTTCAAAAAATTACTACGATTCATTTGTTTACGGCGGAAGTTTAATTGGCCTTGTGAACCCGATTCCTGAAATTCAATTGTCTGCAGAATTAGAACAGGTTCGTGTCAACACAGATTACGAAGCAACTGCTTACAGGCCTGCGTTTTCAGATAATTTTTGGAACACTGCCTTATATCTTGGAGCCGGCTACAGAACCGGAAACGTCACAATTGGAGCACGCTACGATGTTTTATTTAATGATGATAAAAGTCTTTATGGTTCAGCATTTATGCCTTTTGTGAGAGTTTATTTTTAAAAGATACTTTTAAAAGGTACTAAGGTTCTAAGGCTCTAAGTTAAAAAACTTGAAATATTCATTTAAAAATAAAAAACTTAGAACCTCAGAACCTTAGTACCTCAACACCTTTAAAAAAAAAGCGGCTCAACTGAGCCGCTCTTTTTTTTTGCTGGTAGATTTTTAAGCCGGGCAAAACATAGAATACATACTGCGAGGATCTGTTTTTTCAGTAGCTGCGACAACACCTTCTATAATAGTTGTATTTCCTCCAACAATTTGACGTAATTGTTCTGAATTTAATTCTATGATATTAGTTTTTTTTAACACTAATTTTTTTAAGTTAATTTTTTTCATAATCTTTGGGTTTTAAATTGGTTTTGAATATGTTGTGAATTTGATATTGTGAATTTATCCCAAAAAAACCACTAAAAAAACTCATAAATCCCCAGATTTATAAAAATAGTCTATTCCGAATCGTGCTTAACCACCTTATTATCAATATTTTATTTTAAAATAAATGAATATGAACGTATTAAATAAGATGTGCAGCTTAATTTTGTTTTTTACCATCAATTTTACTTTTTCTCAGAGTAAAATTGAAACTTATAAAGATTCTGTTCAAAGTTTGTTATATAATAATCCAAGCAAAGCAAAATACTACTGTTATAAACTTTTAAAATACGCTAAGGCCAATGATTTGGTAGTAGAAGAAGCAAAAACCTATTGTTTTCTGGCGGACTTAAGTGGTGCATTAACTCAAAAAGACAGCGCTTTTTATTATTTTGACAAGGCGATTCAAAAAGCGAATGCCATTGATAATGAAAAGCTTGAAATGGTTTTTAAAATCAATAAAGCAAACTATTTATTTAATGAATTTGATTTCCAGGAAGCTTTAACGCTTTATGAAGAATGTGTTATATTGTCAAAGAAACTCAATGATATCAATGCTTACAATTATATCTCTATAAAAAAAGGAAGTATCGCTTACGAATTAGAGAGGTATCAGGAAGCCTTAAAAATATACAAAGAGAACTTATCAAAGAAAGGCTTTGACAATGTCAGCAAACTTGATATAAAATTGGGTTTAGTAAAGACGTATATTAATCTAAATAAACAGGATTCTGCTTATGTTTTTATAAAAAGTGGTATTGAAGAATCACGAAAAAGTAACTTAAAAGAGCATGAAATTCATTTTTTGGCCCAATTAGGCTTAATTTATATCGATAAAAAGGACTTTCAAAATGCTAAAATAACCTTGGAAAAAGCCTTAATTATTGCTCAGGAAATAGAAAGTAATAACCTGATTACCGAAATCAATATCAGGATTTCAAAATTGTATTCGCTTCAAAAAGATTACGACAAGGCAATAACACTCTTACAGTCTATTATTAAAGACAAGACAAAAAAAGATATTCCGGCAGAAAGTCTGTCTGAGATATATTATCTTCTGGCTGAAAACTATAAATTCATAGAAAACTATTCTGAATCAAACTATTATTATGGTCAGTTCATCGAAAAATCTAAGAAAATTGGTGAAAAAAGAATTGAAGCCATTGATCATTTACATAAAATTGATATATCCGAGAGCAAAGAAAGAGAGACAGAACAGAAAAATCAGAAATGGATATTGTTAGGAGTAACAAGCTTTTTAATTCTGTTATTTATTGGTTTTTATATAAAAAGAAGAAAAGAAGGAATACAAAATCAGGTAAAGTTTGAGGAACTACTACTTAAAATTCAAAACTTTGAAAATCAAAATACAAAAGCAATTAACGAAATCCAGCATAACAATACAGCTATAAATAGTAATGAAAGAACCGAATCTGAAGCGTTTGAAGAAGAATTAGAAACAGAACTTATTAGCAACAGCATTGTAACTATTGATGACTCAGTTAATGATGAAGTAACTGCAGAAAATATTGAAACCAATATTGAAGAGGCAATCAATAACAATTTTATCATTAAAGACACTACCAGAACAGAAATTCTGGACAAACTAATTAAACTTGAAGAAAAGAAATTATTCTTAAGGCAGGATTTTACGCTCCATAATGTAGCTAAGCGATTAAAAACAAATACTGCTTATTTGTCTAAAATAGTGAATAGTGAACTGGATAAGAATTTTAGTTCTTACGTAAATGAGCTGCGAATCAACTATATTATTATTGAATTAAAGAATAATGCTAAACTAAGATCGTATTCAATTAATGCAATTGCAGAAGAAATTGGGTATAAAAGTCCCGAATCTTTTACCAAATATTTTAAGGTTGCAACCGGAATTAGCCCCTCAATTTATATAAAAAAGATAAATCAGATGAAGGAAATTGAAAACTCTTAATTCTTTTGTAACTTATTGAATTTCAAATAATTAATCTAAAAAATACACCCCCTTATTTTATAAATATGGGGGTTTTTCATTTTTTTTGCAGGAAAAAAATATTTTACTTTGTCTCAGAATTAATCCGAACAACTGATTAGTTTCTACTTTGGTTTTGAAGGGTGGCGAAAATGAAAATGAGTAGCCACTTCAAAAACAAAAAAATAAAACAGAGTGTGGAGACTCTGTTTTATAAGGTGTTTTAACAAAAACGTAATACCTAACAAGGTTGCCAGAAATTACTTCTACAAAAGTAAAAAAAAATGTCTGTAATAAAACTTTTTTTTACTATTTCTAAAGTACTTCTATAAAGCACCGTGTTAGCAAAAAAAAAAATTATGACTAACAGTAATCAATCAGGCCAAAAAAGGCTCAGCAGAAATTCAATTTTTAAAATTGAAGATCATGATGGTGCAAAACAATCAAAATCTTTGTTTTACAAAATCAAAAAAAGAATTACTAAACTTTTTAAATAGACCTGATTTTTTTTTCAGGAAGTAAGTTTATAGTATTTCATTTTAGAAGAATATCAAAAAATCAGGTTGAATTGGCCTGTTTATAAAATTATTATTTATTAAAACCGGTTAAAGTTTTTTTAGCCAGGCATGACAATTCAATATTTGAATTTTGATTTTAAATACAAAACATTTACAAAAAACATTAACAATTAAATCTAAACAAACATGAAAAAGCACAATCAAAACAAATTGACTTTTAACAAAGCAGTTGTTACAGAATTAAACATTCAGCAATTAAGAAATATTAATGGCGGGATATCAGGACGTGATAGTGATACAAATCCAAACTCTGGTTGTATCTGTGATCCTGTATTGACAAAAATAACAATCATTAAACCAAATCAATTCTAATGAAAAATCTAAACCTAAGCAACAAACTGTATTTTAAAAAAGCAGATGTTACAGAATTAAATGACAATTTACTCAGAGAAATCAATGGTGGTTCGACAATTTTTGGCGGAGACACTTGCACTGGATGCTGCTGCTTGCAAATAAGCATTGTAGTAATGCAGGAAATGTAATCATTCTTTTTTCTAGATGAAAAATCAAATTGGAAATAAGAAGCTCATTTTTAATAAAGTGGCTATTACAGAATTGAATGATGATCAATTGAACGACATTAAAGGCGGTACAAATGATTTAATCAGATCGATTATTATCGCTACCGGATATGGTACCTGGTTAACAGTCGTATAATTGTTTACTGAATAATATTATAGAAACAGAGTGTGGAGACTCTCTTTTATAAAAAGAATTTAACAAAACGTAACGCTTACAAGTTAGCTGTAAATTACTTCTGCTAAAGTAAAAATACCTCCCTGGGTTTTTACACTTTCAAAAGTACTTCTTACACACATCACTTGGTGGCTAAAATAAAATTTATAGTAAGGAAAATCTGCTGACCTAAGGGTCGTCGGTGCTTCATTTACAAAATCAATGGCATTCGTTATTAATAATCTTTAAGATTATTGATCTGTATAAAAGTGTCATACTCAAAACTTGTTACTACCTGACTATTGATATAGTCTGGATTATAACAAACGGAGAGAATATGCTCAAAAAACAAGGAAATTGCGGATTTGCTACAAATTACAGTGATTAAGAACTTGTTTATTGATTCAATTAGAAAAATAACAATTAAAAAAACATCAAAATGAAAAAACAATTGACCGGCAACAAACTTGCCTTTAATAAAATGGTAATTACGGAGCTGAATGACAGCGAAATTCAACAAGTTAATGGTGGAGCAAGTTCTACATCCTTAAATAGTATTCCAATTACCATATTCGTAGTGACATTATTATAAATCTAAACAAAACTTAAAAATATTAAAAATGAAAAATCAAAACCAAAATAACAGATTGTTTTTCAATAAAATAGCTGTTGCAGAATTAAATGATAACCAACTAATTGATATTAAGGGAGGAACCTCAATAGATGGCGGAGGAGATACTTGTACAGGTTGTTGCTGCCTAAAAGTAACATATGACATAATGTAATCTAATAACATAAAAACTATAAATCATGAAGAAACAAAACCCAACAAACAAGCTGGCTTTTAATAAAGTGGCTGTTGCAGAATTAAATGAAAATCAAATGCAGGATGTTAACGGCGGAAGTTTAATTTCTGTTGCAGTGACTATTGCGTTAACCATTATCGCTGACCAGGTCTTATAAAATGAAAAGGCAAGGTGCAAACAATAAGCTGGCTTTTAATAGTCTAGCTATTACAGAATTAAATGAGAACCAATTACACGAGGTAAATGGTGGTGCAAGTGTAACTACAATTGTTTATCAAACAATTGCAATAACTCTATACTAAATATGAAAAAACAACAACCAACAAACAAGCTGGCTTTTAATAGTCTAGCTGTTACAGAATTAAATGAGAACCAATTACACGAAGTAAATGGTGGAACATCAAGTGTCACAATTGTGGGAGGTACTAGCCTGATTTTGATTACGCTTGCACAAAATTAATTAACAACTTAAATCTTTTAAAAATGAAAAAACAAAATCCAACGAACAAGCTTGCTTTTAATAAAGTGGTTGTTACAGAATTGAACGATAACCAATTAAAAGAAGTAAACGGTGGCGCAGGTACTATTACTTTGCCAACTATCGTAATAACATTTGTCTAAAAAATTAAACCATGAAAAAACAAAACCCAAACAACAAGCTGGCTTTCAACAAAGTGGCTGTTACAGAATTAAACGACACCCAAATGCATGACGTTGACGGCGGAAGCTCTCCTGCATGTTACTTAGTAATCAGTTTCTTAATCGCAAAACTATAATCAACATGAAAAAACAAAACCCAAACAACAAGCTGGCTTTCAACAAAGTGGCTGTTACAGAATTAAACGACACACAAATGCATGACGTTGACGGCGGAAGCTCTCCTGCATGTTACTTAGTAATCAGTTTCTTAATCGCAAAATTATAATCAACATGAAAAAACAAAATCCAACGAACAAGCTAGCTTTCAACAAAGTGGCTGTTACAGAATTGAACGACACACAAATGCATGACGTTGACGGCGGAAGCTCTCCTGCATGTTACTTAGTAATCAGTTTCTTAATCGCAAAATTATAATCAACATGAAAAAACAAAATCCAACGAACAAGCTAGCTTTCAACAAAGTGGCTGTTACAGAATTAAACGACACACAAATGCATGACGTAGACGGTGGAAGCTCTCCTGCATGTTACTTAGTAATCAGTTTCTTAATCGCAAAACTATAATCAACATGAAAAAACAAAACCCAAACAATAAGCTGGCTTTCAACAAAGTGGCTGTTACAGAATTGAACGACACACAAATGCATGACGTTGACGGCGGAAGCTCTCCTGCATGTTACTTAGTAATCAGTTTCTTAATCGCAAAACTATAATCAAAATGAAAAAACAAAACCCAAACAACAAGCTGGCTTTCAACAAAGTGGCTGTTACAGAATTGAACGACACACAAATGCATGACGTTGACGGCGGAAGCTCTCCTGCATGTTACTTAGTAATCAGTTTCTTAATCGCAAAACTATAATCAACATGAAAAAACAAAACCCAAACAACAAGCTGGCTTTCAACAAAGTGGCTGTTACAGAATTGAA
>Ga0307414_10000236_pt1 | contig 35315 bp, 27 predicted proteins | sample DK1Ometagenome_FD_203804 | JGI IMG/M metagenome (GOLD analysis project Ga0307414, IMG submission 203804) | Maize rhizosphere microbial communities from greenhouse at UC Davis, California, United States - DK15-O-3 | ecosystem: Host-associated > Plants > Roots > Rhizosphere > Soil | place: USA... | reverse complement strand
GCGCTTCGGGGCCGAAGCCGTGGCTGCCGAAGATATTCACCGGGCGAGCGTCGATATCTTCTGCCCCTGCGCGCTCGGCGGCAGCCTGACCGAAGAGACTGCCGACGAAATCCGTGCGGCCGCAGTAGCGGGCGCAGCAAACAACCAGCTCGCCTCGCCCGCGGCCGGCGAACGCCTAGCGGCGCGGGGGATACTCTTCGCCCCCGATTATGTGATGAACGCCGGCGGCATCATCAGCGGCATCACGGGCGGCGGCGCGCGGCCCGGGCGCGGCGGCGCGGCTTTCCCGCCGCTCGATGAGAGCCTTGCGGTCATTCGCCAGCGGCTGCTCGATATTTTCAGCCGCGCCGAGGCCGAAGGCCGTACGCCCGAACTGATTGCGCAACATCTTGCCTGCGAACTGATCGGCCGATCGCCGCAACGCAGTTCGCAGGCCTGACCAAACGGGTGCACGCCTTCGCGCAACGGGGAACGCGCGGCAATATGAGGCGGCTTCCCGGCCAACGACCAATAAGGAGGAGGGCTGACATGCGGTACTCGATTATCCACTATCTGCTTCTGGCAACCGCGGCGGCCGTTCCGGTTTCCGCAACCGCGCAAACCGCGCCGGCGCGAGGCGAAGCCTCGGCGCTGCCCGACGACATCGTCGTCACGGCAACCAAGCGCGCCGAACCGGTCCGCGAAATCGCCGGTTCGATCTCGGCGCAGACCGGCGAGGAACTCGACAAGCTGGGCGCGCAGGGATTGTCCGATTATCTGACTCGCACCCCGGGCGTCGTGTTCAACGCCACAACGCCCGGCTCGGGCTCGGTCATCATCCGCGGCGTCGGCACCACCACGGGGCAGGATATCGGCCAGGCGACGACCGGCATCTTTATCAACGAAGTCCCGCTGACCGACCCCTCGCTCTCGATCGGGACGCCCGACATCGACACGTTCGACGTTGACAATGTCGCGATCCTGCGCGGCCCGCAGGGAACGCTCTTCGGATCCTCGTCGCTCGGCGGTGCGATCAATTACCAGGCGGCACGGCCCGATCTCGACGACTTTGGCGCGCGCTTCCAGGGAAGCCTGCGCGGAACCCGTCACGGCGGAACCGGCGGGGCCGCGAAAGTGATGCTCAACGCGCCCGTGGTCGCCGGCAAACTCGGCGTTCGCGGCGTTTTCGTCTATCGCGAAGACGCGGGCTATATCGACAATATCGGCACCGGCGACAGCGACGCAAACCGGACGGTCACCAAGGGCGGCCGCCTGCTCGCAACCTGGGCGCCGACCGAGACGACGACGTTCAACTATCTCTATCTCGAGCAGCGCCAGCGCACCGATGACTCGGGGAATCGGCAGAGGGGCCTCAGCGGCGATCACAGAAAGAGCACGGCGGCGCCCGAATTTTCGACGTTCAGTACGCTGCTGCACCAGCTGCGCCTCGACCAGGATCTCGCGATCGGCACCGTCACTGCGACCGCGACGCGTCACGAAAAGAAGACCGACGGGCTCAGCGACCTCACCGGGGGGCTCAGTGACGCCCTGTTCGGCCTTGCACCGATCTCGTCCTTCGGCCCGGGCAGCAGCAGGGGCAATACGTTCGAAATCCGGATCGCATCGCCCGCGGGCTCGACCTTCGAATATCTGATCGGGGCAATGTACGACCGGACGAAGATGCGCCAGCGCCAGGTCATCTATGCCGAAGGCCTTGCCGACTTCGTCGATGTGGCAGGGCCGTTACTGGGGCTGCCCGCCGATAGCGGCCAGCTGCTCGCGCCTGGCGACCTGCTCGTCGACGCCGCGCTACCGGCGACGGCGAAGGAAATCGCGCTCTTCGGGGAGCTGACTTATAATTTCGGCGGCCGGTTCGAGGCGACCATCGGAGGACGCCTGTTCGAACAGCGGCTTGTGAACGGCTCCGATGCATACGGCCTGTTCGTGCTTCTCAATGCCGGCGAATATGAGCAGTCGATCTCGGGCTCGCGCAAATGGAGCGGCTTCAGCCCCAAGGCGTCGATCACCTGGAAGCCGACCGAAGACCTCATGGTCTATGCGCTCGCATCGAAGGGGTTCCGCTTCGGCGGGTCGAACCTGTCCGCGCTTCCGGGGATTCCGTCCTCCTATGACAGCGACTCGCTCTGGAACTTCGAAATCGGAACGCGCGCCGACCTGTGGGACCGCAAACTCCTCCTCGACGTGACGGGCTTCTATATCGACTGGAGCGATATTCAGCTCAAGCGCCAGCTGAGCGGGCTCAATTTTGCGCAGAATGCGGGCAAGGCCGAACTCTATGGGGTCGAGGCAAGCCTGGCGCTTCGCCCGGCCGACGGTCTCGAAATCAACAGCAGCCTGACCTGGCTCGATGCGACGCTGTCCGAAGATTTCGATCCCGACGAGATCGATCCCGCCAATCCGATCATTTCCTCGGGAACGCGGTTGCCCGGCTCTTCGAAGTGGCAGGTGTCGAACAGCCTGAGCTACGAGCTCGAATGGGCGAATCTCTCGCCGCGGCTCAGCCTGTCGCACCGTTACATCTCGCGCGCACCGAGCGATCTCGAGGCCGCGTCGAGCCAAGGCGGCTATCATCTTTTCGATGCCCGGATCGGCGGAAAGCTGGGGCCCGTCGGCGTGACCGTCTTCGTCGAGAATATCACCGACCGCCGCGGCGTCACCAACAGCAGCCTGCTTCCGCCGCTGCAGGAATATCTGGTTCGCCCGCGCACCATGGGCGTGACGCTCGATGTGGGCTTCTGATGGGTTCGGGCCCTGCGGCCGAGCGGGTTTCCCATCATCTCGCGAGGGACGGCACATGATGAGATTGCAGACTATGGCCGCCGCGCTCCTCGCCGCCGCCGCGATGGCATGGACGGCACCCGCCTCCGCTTGCGACGATACTTTCGTCGGGGTGTGGCAGCTCGACCTCGCGAATTCGGAATCCACGGCCGGCGCGGGGGTGCGAAGCAAGACGCTCATCTTTTCCGAAGTCGCGGCGGGCATGCTCATCACCGAAACCGTGGTGACCGACGAAGGCGAGACCGCTGTGTACCGGATACCGTTCACCTACGGCGGCGGATTCGCCGCGCAGGATGCGAATCCCGCTTATGATGCGCTCGCCGTCGAGCGCCTCGACGCGCGCACGCTGGTTTCGACGCTGAAGTTCAGGGGCGCCGTCGTGGGCAAAGCAAAACAGAAAATCGCAGCGGACGGCAAGAGCATGGAATTTACATCGGAGCTGACGCTGCCGTCGGGCGCGGTCGCGAGGCAGGCCTCGCTGTTTCGACGCATGTGAAACGATGGGGCGCCTGCTGTTGCATCAATGCGAGGGCGTGAAAACGGCCTGCACGCGCGAGATTGCCTGTGCGGACCGATTTGAAGGGTGAAGAGAATGAACGACATCGAACGACGGGACAACGGCGCGGCGCAGGGTCGCACAATGAAACTCCTGGGCACGCTCGGCGGTGCCCTGCTGGCCGTGGCGGTGCCGCTTTGCGCCGCGGCGTCGGAAGGCGTGCCGGCACTGGCCGCGCCGCTTGTCGATCATCATATCCATCTCGGAAGCGATGAGCTCGCCCGGCAGATGGACGAAATGAAGAAGGCCGATCCGGATGCGTTCGAGCATCTGTCGGAGGATATCTTCAACAAGCCGACCCCGGCCGACGCCATCCGCAATCTCGACGCCGCCGGGGTGAAGCGCGCCGTCCTGCTCTCGACCGCCTATTGGTTCATGCTTCCTGGCCAGGCGGCCGATCCCGCCGAGGCGGCGCGCAAGATGCGCGCGGAAAATCGCTTCAATGTCGAGGCCGCGCTTGCCTCGAAGGGCCGCATCATCGCCTTTGTCGCGATCAATCCCTTCGCACCGAATGCGCGGGAAGAGCTTCGCTACTGGAAGGGCAAGCCGGGCGTCCGCGGGCTCAAGCTCCACCTTGGCGCCGCGGGCTTCTCCGCGGACTCGCCCGAACAGGTCGCGCAGCTCGGCGAGATTTTCGCGCTCGCGCGCAAGGCAAGGCTGCCGATCGTCGCGCATCTGCGCGGCGGCGGGTCATTCACCAAGGCCGACGTCAATCTCTTCGTCGACAAGGTCCTGTCGAAGGCGGGCGATCTTACGGTCCAGATCGCCCACGGCGGCGGCTACGCCGGCGCCGACCCGGCGACGATCGATTCGCTCGAGGCTTTCGGCGCGGCGATCGCCCGCAAGGCACCGGGAACGCGCAACCTCATATTCGACATCTCGGGCGTGGTGATGCCCGAGGAGGCGGCGACGGCGCTCGGCAGCAGCGATGCGCAGCTGGCGTTGTTCGCGGCCGACATGCGGCGGATCGGCCTCGACCGGTTCGTGATCGGGAGCGACTGGCCGGCGATCGGCCCCATCGCGCCTTATTTCGAGCTGATGCGCCGGAAACTTGCGCTCACCGATGCCGAGTGGACGACGCTGTGCAACAATGTCGCACCCTATCTGAAGCGCGGTCGCTGATATCGAGGATTTCCCTGGGCGAGGGGGAGGCCGCGCCGGTGGCCCATGGGCATCGGCGGGTCTGGCTCGCCGGTCCGGCATATCGACGCGGCGGGCCGCCGCGCTGCACGGCGCGCGCGTTTAACGCCCCGAACGCGCTTTTGATATTGATCACGCCGCGCGTAACGAGCAGGGAGATGGCATGAAGGCCGTGCGGTCCGCCACCTCGAAATCGATCTCGGCCGGGCCTGTCCTGAAGGCGCTTCGCCTTGAACGCGGTTGGTCGCTCGCCGAAGTTAGCGACAAGACGGGCATCCCGACTTCTACCCTGTCGAAGATCGAAAATGGCAAGACCGAGATGACGATGGACCGCTTGCTGCGGATCAGCGTCGCGCTCGACGTCAACATCGCCGACATTCTGGGATCGCCCCGGACCGAATATGTATCGGGCGATCGCGGCCGCCGCAGTATCACGCGGATCGGCGAGGGCGGCGTCGTGACGTCGCAATATGGCGAAATCTGCTATCATGCGCAGGACTTGCTGGAGAAGCGCGTCTCGCCGCTCGTGGCCACGATTTCGGCGCGCTCGATCGAGGAGTTCGGCGAACTGCACCGCCATTTCGGCGAGGAGTTTCTCCTCGTGCTCGATGGCGAGCTCGCACTGCACACCGATACCTATACCCCGGTTCACCTCAAGACCGGCGAGTCGATCTATTTCGACAGCGAGATGGGGCACGGCTATGTTTCCGCGGGGGAAAGGCCATGCCGGATTATGATGATCTGCATCCCGCGCAACAATAATGTGATCCGGACAGTCGATGGCCGGTCGGATGTCGAAAATATCCATGAGGTCGAAGCGCTCTCCCCGGTTCGCGCGCTGAAATAGCCGCGCGGCCGTTCGGCCTTGCCGTTCCGGGATGCGAAGCGGCGCCCGCCACCGTGCCGGCGTGGATCACTTGCCCCTTTCGTCCCCCGCGCCGTCGACCTGCGCAGCGTGCGATATCATTTCGGCATCGGCGCCCGAGCAGACCGAAAGCACGCGGCAGGGGCCCTCGCCGACGAGCAGATAGGCGTGCGCCATGCTGCTGTCGAAATAGATGGAATCGCCAGCATCGAGCCGAAGCGGCGCGAAGAATTCGCTGTGCAGCTCCATGCTGCCCTCGAGCACGTAGAGATATTCCTCGCCGCGATGCCCGAGGAGGCCGTTGAGCTCGTCGATATGCCGCGCGACGACGTCGATAAGGATCGGCGTCATCATTTTCCCGAGATATTCGTCCGCCAGATAGGCGTGCTGCTGTTTCTCGAAGTGGACCCCCGCAATCTCGCCGGCCCGGATGACGCTTCGCCGTCCGGGCCCCGGCGTCGGGACCGGCGCGTCTTTCCCGCTCTCTTTCTGGATGAGGAGCGCGATGTCGACCTGCAGCCCGGCGCCCAGCCGCACGAGCTTCTCGTAGGTCATCCGCATCTTGCCATTCTCGAGTTTCGACAGCGTGGACTGCGGAATGCCGGTCTTCTCGGCCAATTGACCCATCGTCAGCGATCTCTCGAGACGGAGCGCGCGTAGCTGCGCCGCCGGGCCGCCAAGATCGTCCTTCTTTTTCAACTTCTTGCTACTCATTCGTTCGACCGTCATTTCCAGAATATTCAATTTTTGAATTAATGCATTGCAAAATTCAGATTTTGAAACCACAAGCCCCGCCTATAGCGAGTGGCATTGGGAGTATATAAAAATGAGCGACGGCAAAACCCTGGGCATCCTGTTTATGGCGGGGACTGCCGCGTTGCTGGCCCAGCCGGCCATCGCCCAGGACGTGACCGACGATGCTGTGTCGGGCGATGAAATCGTCGTCACCGCGCAGAAGCGCGAGGAGCGGCTCCGCGACGTTCCGGCCTCGATCAGCGTGCTGAGCGGCGACATGCTCGAAGCGTCGGGAAGCCGGAGCCTGGCCGATTTCGCGACCCATATCCCTGGGCTGGCCGTAAACAGCGGCGGCACGCCGGGCAAAACCTCGATTGTATTGCGCGGGATTTCGACGGGTTCGGGCGGCGCCCTCGTTGGAACCTATCTCGACGACACCCCGCTCGGGACCAGCTCGGGTTTTGCGCGCGGCTCGTCCTTCCAGCTCGATCTCATGCCTTATGACATCGACCGTCTCGAGGTTTTGCGCGGCCCGCAAGGCACGCTCTACGGTGCGAGCACGATGGGCGGCCTTTTGAAATATGTGCTTCGCGCGGCCGATCCCGGCGACCTCGAAGTGCGCGCCGGCGGAGGCATCGAGAGCATCGCCAATTCGAGCCGTCTTGGCTGGGGTGCGCGCGGCATGGTCAATGTGCCCGTCATCGCCGACACGCTCGCCGTTCGCGTGAGCGGCTTCTACCAGGACAATGCGGGCTGGATCGACAATCCGGCGCTCGGCATCCGAAACGAGAACAGCTCGGTGCAGAAAGGCGGCCGCGCGGCCGTCTTCTGGCAAGCCACCGACCGGCTCACAATCAAGGCGTCGGCGATGTTGCAGGACATCGAATCCGACGGCAACGCTGCGATCCAGCTCGACGCCGTGACACTCAGGCCGACGATCGGCAAGTACAGCCGCGCCCACGCGCTGGCCGAGCCCTATAGCCAGAAGCTGCGCTACTATGCCGTGAGCGCGGACTGGGACGTCGATTTTGCGACCGTCACCAGCGCCACCAGCTGGTCGCGCTCGCGCAACATCTCGGTGGTCGACGAATCCGCGCTCTACGGGCCGCTCTTTCCCGATTTCGACCCGGCCGCGCCGGCCGACGGCCTGTCGGCCTTCACGCTCGACGTGAAGCTCAACAAGTTCACGCAGGAACTGCGCATTGCCTCGCCGAAGAGTGACCGCTTCGAATGGCTGGTCGGTGGATTCTATACCGACGAGGACGTGCTCAACCGCCAGGCGCTGAGTGCGCAAAACCCCGACCGGACACCGATCGTCTCGCTCGACCCTTTCGCCACGGTCTACTGGCCGACGAGCTACCGCGAATATGCGGCCTTCGGCAATGCGACCTACAAGTTCAGCCCTTCCTTCGACATCACCGGCGGCATCCGCTTCAGCCACAACAGTCAGGACTATGTCCAGGATATCGATGGGCCTGTGTTCGGCGGGTTCAGCCGCACCGCGCTGAAGTCGAGTGACGATGTCACCACCTGGTCGGCGAGCGCGCGCTTCCGTCCGAACGAAACCTCGACGCTCTATGCGCGCATTGCGAGCGGCTACCGGCCGGGCGGGCCGAACGCCCCGTTGATCGGCGCGCCCGATTCCTACGCATCCGACCGGCTGACCAACTATGAAGCCGGCTACAAGGGCTCGCTGCTGGGCGGTATCGTCGATTTCGATCTTTCGGCCTTCTACATCGCTTGGTCGGACATTCAGGTCCCCATCACCCTCCCGACCGGGAGTTCGACGGCCAATGGCGGCAAGGCCAGCAGCCGGGGCTTCGAAGCCACGGTGCAGGTCCGTCCCGCCCGCGGCTTGCGAATTTCTGCGAACACGTCCTACACCGATGCCAAGCTCGACAGCGACGTTCCCGCGCTCGGCGCCCGCGACGGCGATCGTCTTCCCGATGCCGCCCGCTGGACCGCAGCGCTTTCGGGCGAATATAGCGTTCCGCTCGGCGATGACACCGAGCTGTCGGCAGGCGCGAGCTATCGCTACCGCGGCGCATCGCTGACGGGCCTCGAAAGCATCGCGAGCACTGTGCGCATTCCATCGCAGTCGATCGTCGACGCGCATCTCGGGCTCACCGCGGGGCCGATCACGGGTCGCATCTTCGTGCGCAACCTGCTGAATGAGCGCGCCTATACGACTTTCTTCGATCCCGACGCGGGTTCCTCGACCCTGCTCGTCCCAGTCCAGCCGCGCACCGTCGGCCTGTCGCTCGACGCGCGCTTCTAGCCGAAACGGCGCCGCGCCTCGCGGCGCGGCGCGAAGGGGAGGGGATATATGGACGATCGCGCGCCAAGGGCTCTTGAGATAGGTTGCCAATATTGGGACATGGCCTATCCCGTCACGATCGCCGGGCATGTCATGTCGCGGATCGGCGTCGTCGAAGTGACGGTCCGGGAAAAGAGTCTCGCCGGACGCGGCGAGGCGGCAGGGGTCTATTATCATGGCGACACCCCCGAGAGCCTCGCAGCGCAAATCGAATCCGTCCGCGAAGCGATCGAGAGCGGCGCCGGCCGTGCCGACGTCGCGCGGCTGCTTCCGGCGGGCGGTGCGCGCAACGCCGTCGATTGTGCGCTCTGGGAGCTTGAATCGCACCTCGCACGGCAACCGGTGTGGAAGATCGCCGGCCTGGCCGAGCCGCGCGCGTTGCTGACGACCGTGACAATTGGTGCCGACAATCCCTCATCGATCGCCGCGCGGGCCCGCGACGCCTGCCGCGATGCGCGTGCGATCAAGCTCAAGCTGACCGGCGATGGTGCCGACGGCGAGCGCGTGCGGGCGCTGCGCGGTGCACGGCCCGATGCATGGATCGGGGTCGACGCCAACCAGAGCCTCGGCCCCGATGGCCTGTCCGACCTACTGCCGGTCTTCGTCGGTGCGCGCGTCGCTCTCGTCGAACAACCCGGTCCGATCGGCCGCGAAGAGGACTTTCGCGGATTCGCCAGCCCGATCCCGCTCGCAGCCGACGAGTCGGCCCAGACCGCAGACGACCTCGATCGCCTCCTTGGTCTCTTCGACGCGATCAACATCAAGCTCGATAAATGCGGAGGGCTGACCGCGGCGCTCGCGATGGCCGAGGCGGCGCGCGCGCGCGGGTTCGGCGTGATGGTGGGCAATATGGGCGGAACGTCGCTCTCGACCGCGCCCGCCTTCCTCGCCGGACAGGGCTGCGACTTTGTCGACCTCGACGGACCGGTCCATCTCGAACGCGATCGCGATCGCGCGGCGCGCTATCGCGAAGGACGGCTCGACATTCCGCCGGGCCTATGGGGGTGGTCCGCATGAACCGGCCTCTCGCATCGGGCGCCGGAGGCAAGACGGGCGACTGGTTCGGGCAGCCGCGCGGCCTGACCATTCTCTTCCTGACCGAAATGTGGAGCCAATTCTCCTTTTTCGGGATGCGCGCGCTGCTCGTCCTCTACGCCACCAAGCATCTGAAATTTGCCCAGGCCGACGCGTCCTGGATTTACGGCCTCTACGCCGCGGCAGTCTATATCACCCCGGTGTTCGGCGGGCTCATCTCGGACCGCTGGCTCGGGCGCCGCAATGCCGTGATGATCGGTGGCCTGATCATGGCCGTCGGCCATATCTTCATGGCCTTTGAGGATCTATTCCTCGTGGCACTCGCGACGATCGCGCTGGGCAACGGGCTCTTCCTTCCGGGCCTCCCCGCGCAGATTGACAGCCTCTATGCGGCGGACGATCCGCGGCGCAAATCGGCCTACAGTGTCTATTATATGGGGATCAACGTCGGAGCATTCGCGGCCCCTCTCGTCATCGGTACCGTCGGCGAACTCTACGGGTTCCACTGGGGGTTCGGCATCGCCGCCATCGGCATGTTCACTGGCATGGCGGTCTATGCGGCCGGCGGCCGCTACCTGCCGCGCGAAAGGGGGCGGGGCGCGGTCGCAGTGAGCGAGCCGGCGGCAACCGCGCCGCCGCAGCGCAGCCTCGGATCGCAGCTTGCTCTGCTCGCCGGGATCGCGGCGGTGATCGTGATCTTTCGCGGCGCCTACGAACAGATCGGCAATACGATGACCCTGTGGGCCGACAGCGAGGTCGACCGCTCGGTGGGGAGCGGCCTCGTCATTCCGGTGACCTGGTTCCTCGCGTTCAACTCGCTAATCGTCATCTCACTCTCGCCATGGCTCGTCAGGCGCTGGAACCGCCGAACGGAGGCCGACCGCGAATTGTCGACGATGAGCAAAATGGCTATCGGCGCCGCGCTTGTCGGCCTCTCTTTCTTCCTGCTTGCAGGGGTGGCGGGAACCGCCGGCGCGGCTCCGGTATCGTGGATTTGGCTTGCGCTGTTCATGGCGCTGCTGACCGTCGGCGAACTCTACATCCTTCCCGTCGGGGTCGGCCTCTTCGCGCGGCTAGCGCCGGCAAGCCTTGCGGCGACGACGATCGCGCTTTGGTATTCGGCGGGCTTCTTCGGCAATCTGTTCGCCGGCTGGATCGGCACGCTGTGGCAGCCGCTCGGCGCCGAACTCTTCTTCGCCCTCGCCGGTGCGATCGGCGTCGCCGCGGCGCTGCTCCTCAAATTGTTCGACCGGACCGTCCGGTCGCGCGAAGACGAGACTGCGCACCCTGTCGTGCCGGGCGCCGGCGCGATCATATCGGAAGGGAAAATCGCATGACCCGTACCAACCCGTCGCTCGCACTGCTTCTCGCGCTGGTTGCCGCCGCCTCCCCATTGTCGCCCGCGTTCGCTAAGGAGGCCGATACGCGGCAGGAGAAGCGGGGCGAGGGCCTAGCGTCCGACAGGATCGATGCCACGGTATCGCGTGCGATGGCCGCGTTCGACGTCCCGGGGATGGCCGTCGCGATCGTCAAGGACGGCAAGCTCGTCTTCGCCAAGGGCTATGGCGTGCGCGAGGCAGGCAAAGCCCCGCCCGTCACCCCCGATACGATCTTCCAGATCGGATCGAACACCAAGGCCTTCACCGCGGCGGCGCTGGCGATCCTCGTCGATGAGGGAAAACTGGCATGGGACGACAAGGTCATCGACCATCTGCCCGACTTCCGGATGTACGACCCCTATGTCACGCGCGAGTTCACGATCCGCGATCTTCTGACGCATCGCAGCGGTCTCGGACCTGGGGCGGGCGATCTCATGTTCGTGCCAGCGACCGACATGTCGCGCACCGAGATCATGCGCGGCCTTCGCCATCTTCGGCCGGTCTCCAGCTTCCGGTCGCAATATGACTATGACAATCTTCTCTATGTCGTGGCCGGCGAGGTCATCGCGTCGGCGTCGGGGCAATCCTGGGAGGATTACATCGAGACGCGCATCATGAAGCCGCTGGGCATGACGCGCTGCACCGCCAGTCTTGGCCGCGTGCGCGACCGCGCGAACATTGCATCACCGCATGTCGTTATCGACGGCAAGGCAAAGCCGGTCACCGCAGTGAACATGGACGTCATCGGCCCCGCCGGTACGATCAACTGCAGCCTCGCGGACATGACCAGATGGCTGACGGCGCAGCTTGGGGAAGGCGCAGCAGCCGGCGGCCCCCGCCTCTTCTCGCCAGAACGCAGCGCCGAAATGTGGACAATGAACGTCGTGACGCCCTCTAGCCCCGCACTCGACGGCCTCCTTCGTACGCATTTCTCCGGCTATGGGCTCGGCTGGGACGTGAGCGACAGCTTCGGCTTCAAGCGCGTCGCGCATACCGGCGGCGTTATCGGCACCGTCACCTCGGTGGCGATGATCCCCGAGCTGAAGCTCGGCGTTCTCGTCTTCACCAACCAGGAAGCCGGGGCGGCGATGCAGGCGGTGAATAACCAGATTCTCGACGCCTATATCGGCGCGCCGCAGCGCGACTGGGTCGATATCGCGTCGGCCTATGTTGCGGGCAAGGCGGCCGAGGCCGCCGCGACCGAAAAAAACGTCGCCGCGCGGCTTGCCGCCGCAGCGCCTCCGACGCTTCCGTTCGACGCCTATGCCGGAACCTTTCGCGATCCCTGGCGCGGCGACGCCGTCGTTCGCCGCGACGGCGACAGGCTGGTGCTGAAAATTAGCCGCACGGCCTCGCTCGAGGCGACGCTTCAACCCTATAGCGGCAATATCTTCGTCGCGCGCTGGGTCGACCGCAGCATCAATGCCGACGCGTTCGTCCGCTTCGAGCAGGGGTTCGACGGCACCGTTAGCGGCATGAAGCTGCAAGCGATCTCGCCCGCGACTGATTTCAGCTTCGACTTCCAGGATTTGGCGTTCAAGCGCATTTAGATGGGTGAGACCCGAGGACGTTCGTGCGGGGCGGTTTCACGCGGCGGATGACTGTGCATCAATAATTTGGCTCGATCATTGACGCGGTATCGTGAGCCGTCATTTCGCAAAGTCGTGAAAATGGAAGATCGATTGCGTCGGTCGGGACAGGCAAGGCGGCATACACAGCTGCATCGATCGGGTCCGCCGCAAGGTCCAAGGACGATGGGGACGCCGCAGTCGAAATCAATTTTTGCTTGAAATGCAAGTTTATCCCTCATATTGCGATTACAGCAAATTATGGGGCACGCATGAAGATTTCGGTTCGCAAGAAATATATCGCGCTCGCGCAGCCGTTCCGTGTCGCTTTTGGAACGATTTCCGGTCTCGATGTTGTCGAAGTCGAGGTGCGTGACGGCAACCGGATGGGGCGTGGCGAATGTTGCCCCATGGGAATCTATGGCCAGAGTGCCGACACCACGCTTGCCGAGATAGAGGCGATCGCGCCGCGGCTCGAAAGCGGTGAGCTGGACCGGCTGTCGCTTCAGCAGGCGATGCCCGCGCAGTCCGCCCGCAACGCGCTCGATTGCGCGCTTTGGGACCTTGAGGCGAAAGCGGCCGGACGGACGATCTGGGATGCGTCGGGCCTGGTAGCGCCCGACACGATTTCGTCGGACGTCACAATCGGCATCATGCCGCCCACGGAGACCGCGAATTTCGCGGCGACGCTTCGCGATGCGCCGATGATCAAGCTCAAACTCGGCGGTGAAGCCGATCTCGAATGCCTTGCGGCCGTGCGATCGGTGCTCCCCGATGTGCCGTTGTTCGTCGACGTCAATGCCGGATGGACGCTCGATCGCCTCAACGAAGCGGCGCCGCGCTTGGCCGATGCCGGAGTGTTCATGATCGAACAGCCGCTGCCGCCCGGACAAGACCTCCAACTCGATGGCTATAATCGCGCCGTACCGCTGTGCGCCGACGAATCCTGTCATGACCGAAGCGATCTTTGCCGGCTTGCCGGACGCTATGATTACGTCAATATCAAGCTCGACAAGACGGGCGGCCTCACCGAGGCGCTCGCACTTGCCGAAGCCGCCCGCGCGCAGGGCTTCCGGCTGATGGTCGGGTGCATGCTCGGCTCGGGCATCGCGATCGCGCCGGCCTTTGTCGTCGCGTCCCTTTGCGAGGTTGTCGATCTCGATGTGCCGCTGATCGTCAAGAATCCGGCCGACGCCGGCGTCCGTCACGATGGCCGCCGCCTGCACCGCTTCGCCGCCGAAGTGTGGGGCTGACGCGCTGCCCCGGTCTCGTCTAGCCAAGCCCGAAGGCAGCGACTAACAGGTCATGATGGTCATCGTCAAAGAAGGGGGTTTGCGGAGCAGCGAGATGCCGGACACGATCGGTACCCTCTTGCGCTCCATCCGCAAGCGCCGGAAAATGACGCTCGAGCGCCTGTCCGAGCTCACCGGCATTTCGGTTTCATCGCTGTCGCGCATCGAGAATACGCAGCTCGGGTTGACGATCGAGAAGGTCGACCTTCTTGCCAAGGCGCTCGAAATCGCGCCGGAGGATTTGATCTCGCGCAACCCTGGTGCGGCCGACCGCGACGCCGTCGGGCCGGCGCCGCGCAAAGCGAACCTCAGGCGGCTGACTGTCGATCGCGAGCGAGACCGCGGCCGCAAGGCGAGTAGCTATCGCGAGCTCAATGTCCGCTATCTCTTCGAGCCCGATACCGCGCGCTCGCTCGAATGCATGCAGGTCACGATCGAGTCGATCAGCGTCTGGGAGTCGGAATTCGTCCGGCACCCGGGAGAGAAGATCATCTACGTCCTGCGCGGCGACGCGGTGATATATTGCGAGGGCCATGCGCCGCTCATCCTCGAGACCGGCGACGCACTCTTCATGGACGGCCAGATGTGGCACAGCACCGTGGCGGTGCATGGCGCGCCGGCCGAATTGCTGGTGACCTATTATCACGGCCCTCACGCCGATCTGGGCGTTTTCGAAACGCAGGTCTTCACCCCCGAAAGCTGGGCGTCGCTCCAAGTCGACTGAGCGACCCATTCGAAAACCTCAATCCGACTGGATGACGGGTCCGCTTCGCTATTACGTCCCCATCCGAAAATTTGCTTGAACTGCAAGTTTCAAACAACTATTGCATATAGTGCAAGTTTTACGGGCGGGGTTAAGCGCATGGAAGCGCAGTGCGACATCGTCGTCGTCGGAGCCGGAATAGCCGGCACGAGCGTCGCGGCCGAACTCTCGGCCACTCACAGCGTCATCCTGCTCGAGCAGGAGGCGCGGCCCGGCAGCCATGCCACCGGGCGATCGGCCGCGCTCCATTCGGAAGTTTACGGCAATGCCGCGGTTCGCGCCCTAACCCCGGCAAGCCGCGATTTTTCACTGGCTGGCGCGGACGGTCGAATCTTTGCCCGCCCGCGCGGCTGCCTCCATCTCGCGACGATCGAGCAGGTCGAACGCCTTGGCGAGCTGGTGCGCGAACCGGGCATGGCGGGCGCCGCCGACTGGATCGAGGGGGCGGCGCTGCGGCGGCGTATCCCGCTACTCAGGGCGAATTGCACCGCCGCGCTCGACGAGTATCATGCCTATGATCTCGATGTCGACGCCATCCATCAATTCTTCCTGGCAAGTCTGCGCGCGAATGGCGGCGCGCTGCACTGTTCGAGCCGCGTCGACCGGATCGAGCGACGGCCGTCGGGATGGACGTTCGCGGCTGGGGGGCGGACGATCCATGCTTCGCTGATCGTCAATGCCGCCGGAGCCTGGGGTGACGAGATTGCGCGTCTTGCCGGCGTGCCGCCGCTCGGGCTCCGGCCGCTCCGGCGGACGGCCTTTGTCGTCGATGCGCCGGCGGGCGCGAACCCGGCCGACTGGCCTGCCGTCATTGATGTCGACGAGCGCTTCTACTTCAAGCCTGAAGGGCGGCGGATACTGATGTCGCCCGCCGACGAAACGCTCTCGGCCCCGTGCGATGCCTTTCCCGAAGAACTTGATATTGCGCTCGCGGTCGACCGGGTCCAGGTGGTCGCCGACATCCCGGTGCATCGCGTCCCGCACAGCTGGGCGGGCCTCAGAACATTCGCTCCCGACCGGACGCCTGTCGCGGGCTTCGATCCCGACACGCCCGATTTCTTCTGGCTCGTCGGGCAGGGCGGCTACGGCATCCAGACCGCTCCCGCGCTGTCCCGAATGGCGGCCGCACTCGTTCGCGGCGCGCCGTTTCCGTCCGATCTTGAGGCGCATGGGGTCGATCCGGCCGCCTGCGCTCCCGGTCGTTTGCGCGCCAGCGCCGGCCAAGCCGACCAACGAAAGGCGGCGCTTACAGCCGTCAGTCTTCCATGAAGGGGTGTATCGATGACTGCATTTTCCAAGGGTAAATTGCGATTTCTTCTCGCGGCGGGCAGCGCGCTCTTCGTCCTGTCTCCCGTGCATGCCCAGGAAGCGGCTTCGGCGCCGGCAAGCGAACCTTATCCAGGCGAGATCGTCGTGACGGCGCAAAAGCGAGCCGAACGTCTCATCGACACGCCGCAATCGATCTCGGCACTCTCCTCGGACGACCTGTCGCGCATCGCCGCGAAGCAGTTCGTCGATTTCGCCAACACGGTGCCGGGACTCCAATATACCTCGCAGGGCGCAGGGACCTCGCAGGTCAGCCTGCGCGGTGTGACCAGCGGCGCCGATGTCTCCTCGACGGTCGGCATTTACGTCGACGAGGTGCCGTACGGGTCGAGTTCGGCATTCGCCAATGGCCCGCGGCGTGCGCTTGACGTCGGCTTGTTTGATATCGAACGCGTCGAAGTGCTGCGCGGGCCGCAAGGCACGCTCTATGGGGCGAGTTCGATGGGCGGCGTCCTCAAATATGTCATGGCGAAACCCTCGCTCACCGATTTGGGCGGCAAGGCGCAGCTAGGCGTATCGACAACCCGCTTCGGGGGCACCAGCTACGACGCCTCCGCGGTGATCAACGCACCGCTGGCGACCGACAAGGCGGCGGTACGGGCAAGCGGCTATTATTCACGCGACGGCGGCACTTTCGACAATAGCGTCACTGGAGAGAAGAATGTCGACCGCGGCAAAGTCTATGGCGGCCGCCTCGATGCGCTGTTCGCGCCGGTCGACGATCTTTCGATCCGGCTCACCGGCTTTGCGCAGAATGTCCGCCGCGACGGCGGCAGCTACGCCAATATCGGCCTCGATGGCACCCCGGTCGCGGGCATTCTCGACCAGGCGCATCCGCTGGGCGAACCCTTCCGTTCGAACTTCCGTCTCGCGAGCGCGACGATCGATTATGACTTCGGCGGTGCGACGCTGACCTCGGTAACAAGCTATCAGACGAACAAGACCTTCGCGACGACCGATGGGTCGGCGGTCTACGCGCCCTTCCTCCAGATTCTCGCAGGCATCCCCGCCGAGGCGGTGGCAATCAACGAGCTCGCGCGCACCCGCAAGTTCGCGCAGGAAATCCGTATTGCATCCCCGACAGGACAGACGATCGAATGGCTGGTCGGCGGCTTCTATACGCGTGAGAAGAGCCTGCTGCGGCAGGTCGCCGACACCTATGGCGCGGGGCTTGTTCCGATGCCGAACGTCAACGCGGTGACCGCCGCGATCGACAGCAACTACGAGGAATATGCCGCCTTCGGAAACCTGACCTGGCACCTCACCCCCGCATTCGATGTGAGCGGCGGCATCCGCTACGCGCACAATAAGCAGAAGTTCACCCAGGACGCCTCGGGCATCTTCGTCGTGTCGGCGCCGGGCTCGAGTTCGAGCGAAGGCGTGGTGACCTATCTTGCCAACGCCCGTTATCGCTTCAGCCGCAATGTGACCGCCTATGCGCGCTTCGCGACGGGCTATCGTCCCGGCGGCCCGAACTTTCGCGTCATCGATCCGGTGACGAACGAGCCGTCGCCGCCGACCTTCGATTCCGATTCGCTGAACAGTTACGAGCTCGGCATCAAGGCCGAGACCGCCGACCGCAGCTTCGGCATCGACCTGTCGGGCTATTATATCGAGTGGAAGGATATCCAGCTCCTGAGCCCGGTCGCCGGCGTAACGAACTTTGCGAATGGGCCGGGCGCGCATATCAAGGGCGCCGAGCTCACGCTCACCGCCCGTCCCGGACCGGGCTTCGTCGCCACCGGCAGCTTTGCCTATAACGACGGCTATCTGACCGAAGACGTGCCTATCCTCGGTGCGCGAAAAGGCGAGCGGCTCCCGAATACGCCGCATTTTACCGCAGCGGTCAATGTCGACTACAGTCTTGCCGACAGCGCACTCAAACCGGCGTTCGGCGCGACCCTGCGCTTCGCGTCCGACAGCCAGGCGAGTTTCGACGCGAGCCCCGCGCTCAGGCAATATGACGTGCCCGATTATGCCACGGTCGATTTGCGCGCCGGCCTCTCTTTCGGCCCGGTCGATGCGCAGATCTACGTTCAGAACCTGTTCGACACGCGCGGCCAGCTGGCGGCGCAGACGATCCTGTCGCAGCTCGGTGGACCCGCGCAAGTGCTTGTCCTCCGGCCGCGGACATTTGGCCTGCGGCTGACCTCGCACTTTTAGGAGGCGCCGGTCGCCGGTGCGCCTGGCGGCGCGCCGGCGGCATTCTTTCAAGGTCGCGGCGGATACACTCATGCCGATCCCGCGACGAGCCGCCCGGGAATTCGCATGTCCGCTGAAACGAGCCCTCCAGCCTATCCGAGCCTCCGCAGGGCGCGTTATGCCCAAGCGATCATCGTCGCCATCGCCTTTTTCACCGCGATGGACATTTATGTGATCTCGCTGCTCGTCGAGCCGATCAAGCATGAACTGGCGCTAACCGACGTCGAGGTCGGGCTCGCCAACACGTCGGTGCTCTACGGCGCCTATGCGCTCTTCTGTATCCCGATGGGGCTGCTCGTCGACCGGTCGAACCGCGTGCGGATGCTCGTCGTTGCCATGATCCTCTGGTGTCTCGGGCTGCTGCTGACCGCACTGTCGAAAGGGCTCTGGCTGCTCGTCGCGAGCAAGGCAGTTCTGGGCATTGCCAACGCGATTACCCTCCCGGCGGCGATGTCGCTTCTCGCCGACTATTTCGCGCCCGAACGCCGCGCGATGGCGACGACTTCCTACGGGCTCGGGCAGGGCATCGGCCAGGCGGGCGCGATCTTCATCGGGGGGCTCGGGCTCGGTGCCTTGACGCACATGGCGGCGGGCGGCGCCGAACTGCCCTTCGGGCTGACGCCCTGGCGCATGGTGTCACTCGGCTTCGCGGCGGGCGGCATCCTGCTCGTTCCGGCGATTCTGTCGCTTCGCGAGCCACATCGTATGGAAGTCCAGCAGGCGGGCGGCGGCAGCATCCGCGAACTATGGGCCTTTCGCGGCTTTCTCGTTCCGCTGCTTGCCGGCACGACCTTTCTCTCGGGCATGTCGACCGGAGTGATGAGCTGGATGCCACCGGCGCTGACCCGCATCTACGGCCAGCAGCCCGGTGATTTTGCGGGCTGGTTCGGCGCGGTCTCGCTCGTCGCGGTGCTCGCGGGCATGCTCGCGGGAGGGCGGCTCAGCGAATATTTCCGGCGGCGCGAGGGGCGCGGTAGCGTGATGTGGCCGGCCGCCTGCGCCGCGCTCCTGTGCGTGCCCGGATCCTTCGTCGCGATGATGCCCGATCTTCTCTGGTTCGCCGCGGCCGCGATCGTCTTCACCATCGCCTTTGCCGTCGCGATCACCATCCCGATGATCGCGATCAATTTTCGCATCCCCAACGAGGTGCGCGGTGCGGTCATGGGGCTCTATATCGTGACCGTCTCGCTGGGCGGCGCGGTGGCGTCGCCGCTCGTTGCCATGGCCAGCAGGGGGCTTGGCGGCGACGCCATGCTCGGTCACGGCATGGCGATCGTCGGAGCGCCCGCGGCGCTCATGGCAGCGGCCTGCTTCTGGTGGGCGTCGCGCGGCGCTGCGACACCGGCGCATGCCGTTGCATAATGGCGGCTGCGCGCGGCGCCCGCCCCACTCTCGACAGGTTCAACCCCGTGCCAGGAACGAACGATGACTGAAAAGACCTTTCCGACGCATTTCGACGAAACGCGCATCGATGCGATTTTCGCGCCGATCGACCAGTGCAGCCTGCCCGGCGCGGCGGTCGCCGTTGCGATCGATGGAATTCCGGTCTATCGCCGCGGTTTCGGCCTCGCGAACATGGAGCTTCCGCTTATCCTCGGCCCGGGGATGCGGATGCGGATCGGATCGACCACCAAGCATTTCGCGGCGCTCGCTTTCCTGCTCCTGTGCGAGGAGGGCCGTGCGAACATCGACGATCCGGTCGGAATTCACATTCCCGAGATCCATGCCGCCAGCGCCGGCGTCACGATGCGCCAGCTGATGGGGCATACGTCGGGCCTTCGCGATGCGATGACGCTATCGATGCTCGTCAACGGCGCCTCCACGTGGGTCGGCGACGCCGATATCCTCAAATATTACGAGACGCTGGATGACGTCGAATTCGCGCCGGGGACGAGCTGGAGCTATAATAATGGCGGCTATGTCCTGTTGACCGCGGCGATCGAGCGGATCACCGGCGAAACGCTCGAGACGGTGCTGCATCAGCGAATTTTCGAGCCCGTCGGCATGCACGACACGATGCTCCGCCGCACGGACAATGATTTCGTCCCCAATAGCGCGACGCTTCATTTCCGGGCCGCCGACGGCCGCTTTACCCGCGACTATATGGGATCCGAGATCAGCGGCCCCGGCGGTATCGTCTCGACGATGGACGACATGTTGCGCTGGCTTCGTCACATGGACGCCCCGCAAGTCGGGTCCGCCGAAAGCTGGCGCCTCCTGCGCGAGCCGCATCGCCTCGAGAACGGCACATCGACGGGTTATGGCCTCGGGCTTGTAATAGGGCGCTATCGCGGCGCCGAAACGATCTCGCACGGCGGCGGCGTGGTGGCGGGCAATTCGCAGATGATCAAGGTTCCCGCCGCGGGCCTCGACATCTCGATCGCGGTCAACCGCGCCGACTTGAACGGGGCAGATCTCGCGAACAAGATCATCGATGCGTGCGTCGCAGGACTTGATCCGGTCATTGAAGCACCCTTCGAAAAACAAAACGGCCTGTTCGTTTCGCCGAGCGACGGACGCGTCGTCGAGCTGCTCGCGATGGGCGATATGCAACTCATGGCGGTCGACGGCAGCCCGCCGCTGCCAGTCACCGACGACGGCGAGGGCAATCTCAAGCTCCCCGACATCCTGTCCTTCATACTCCAGACGGCCCGACGCGAGGACTCTGCGCTCCTCCTCACCGAATTCGGCAACACCGACCGTTTCGAGCCGCTCGAGGCCGCGTCCGGTGCGTCGCTCGGGGCGCGTTCCGGGCACTACACCGCGTTGGCCTCCGCCGCGCGCGCCGCGCTTTCGGAAAGCGGGGAAGAGCGCCATCTCACGCTTTCGGGACCGCTGGGAACGGCAACCTACCGGCTCACGCCGCTCACACCCTTGATCTGGAAAGCAATCTGCGTCGGCCCATTTTCGATGCTCGGTGGAATTATAACCTTTGCAGCGGACGGCGATGGCTTCGAGTTTGCGGCGAGCCGAATGCGTGCGGTGCGTTTCGAGCGCGAAGCGTGAGCATCTGGCGGTCCCGTTGCGGCACCGAAAATCCGAGCTAGGCACCCACGATCTGTGGATCAGCGTCAGAGTGAACCCCGCTCTCACGGAAGCTAATGCATTGATTGTTATTCCTATACTGGCGCATGCCGGGGTCCCGAGCGGCGCCTAACGGGACCCCGGTCAAAACCAACTTTTTACAACAATTCAAAATGATAGATCGTGAAAGAGGAGGGGCCCACTTTCGACACTGATCCACATGCGCCGCCTCGCATGTCGCGATGGCTCTCGGCAAATCTGGTCATCACCGAGATGTTCATCGCAATCGACAGCTTAACGCCGGCCCGGCCTTACCGTTCCAGCTGACCCGGCGTCGGCATTTTCTCCAGGGCCGAAGCGGATGATCGTCGTCGGCCATTTGGTGGGGCAGCGGCAAGTCTGAGGGGGCGAAGATCCACCTTCACAAAGCATCTCGCGATTCACAGTTGCCTGGAACCCGCTCGCGCTCGGCGCCTACGCCACTCCCTGTCTTTCTACGCCATTGTACAATGACACCAAAAGCTTGTTGAATTTGGCCGCTTAGTGCGTCTCTTACTCATCCCCGTCGAGCCGGGCGCTGTGCCCCGCTCCGAGAAACGGGGTCCCCGATGGACGCGGAATCGGTCCGGATTGGAGCGCGCAATCGCAGCGAGCGCATGCTGAGCACGGCGCTCGGCGACACGATAGCTGACTGGCTCGCCAGTCCCGAGATCATCGAGATCATGCTCAATCCCGACGGACGGCCGTGGGTCGACCGGCTGGGGCAGGGCCGTTCATCCTTTCGGCTGCGCCGCGGCAGCATCCCCAATCGGCGGGGTGCGGGCTGCCGAAGCGCTCGATGTCCTCAAGGCTCGGGGCACCGGCCATGCGCCGCTGACAATCTGGCCGAACCTTTGGGTCCCGAACGAGGTGTCCGCTATGATCGGCAACTTCATGGCGGGCGACGTGAGTTCAGAAAGTTGCGCCGGAGGAACTGCGATGGAGCATGACGAGAGGATTATTCGGCTGAAGACAGTGCTCGCGCGGACGGGCCTCTCGCGCTCGACACTCTATCGCATGATTGCGAGCGGAACGTTCCCGCGCCAGCAGCGGATCGGCGTGCAGGCGACTGGCTGGTATCAATCGGAGGTCGAGCAGTGGATTGCCGATCCACTTGGCTACCGCGCGCGCGAAGCCGTTTAGGCGTCCTATGTTACAAGGTCCCCGGGAAGAATAACACTCCATTTTGCGCCGCTCAGATAGGCACCCCACTGGGCAAGGAGCTTACGGCGCATGTCCAGGAAGGTGGCCCGGTTATAGGCTTTGATGACGGCGTCGGGGATGACGTGGGAGAGCGCCGCCTCCGCCACCGGCTCCGGAATGAAGGGCTGCTTTTCCGCCGCCCATGTGCGGAGGCTCGTCCGGAAGCCGTGCGGTACATATGGCTGGTTGTCATCGCGCATGACCTTCGAGATCGTCATGTCGCTGATCATGGCGCCCTTGCGGTTAGCGAAAATAAAATCATCGGGACCGCGGTTCGGCAGAAGCAACGCAATCTTTCGCAGGATTGCCAAAGCCGGCTCATTGAGTGTGACAACATGAGCTTGGTCGGACTTTCGCATGAGCTCGGCCGGTCGACCCCATTCAGCGCGTTCGGCGTCGACGTGGCGCCATTTGGCTTCGCGCACTTCTACCGAGCGAGCGCCCGTCGCCATCAAGAAAAGGAGTGCAAGCCGGCCGACGGTCTCGCGCTTGCCCAGCAAATGCGCCCAATAGCCTGGTACATCATCGTAGGGCATGGCCGGGAAATTGCCGCCCTTCTTGGCCTTGCCGGTAAGTGCGCGGACTTGCTCGCGAGGCGCCGCGCTGGCGCGCCAGCCCTTCGCAGACGCGTAATCCAGCACCACGCCGACGCGGCGGCGGACCTTTTTCGCCATTGCTGGCTTGGCCTTCCAGATCGGCGCCAAGACCGTCGCAACGTCGTCTGCAGTTATTGCATCAACCCGCTTGTTACGGAGCACAACATATGCATGATTCTTGAGCGACGAAAGGAAAGCCTTCGCTTCCTTGTCGTTCCATCCATGAGATTGGGCTGCATGAGTTGCGTCCACCGCTTCCTTGAACGTCGGCGCGAGCTTGCGGTCGCGCTTGAGCTCCGCGGCGGGGTCCTTGCCGGCCTTCGCGGCGTTCCGCAATCTGATCGAAAGCTCGCGCGCTTCCGAGAGCGTCAAATGGGTGCGGCCCTCAAGCGGAACGTCATCGCCGACTTCCGAACGCTTCCCTAGAGCCGTGAAGATGACGCCGCCAAGACCGATATCACGTCGCTTGCCCCTGACTTGTACGCGCAAGATCCAGGAGCGGCAGCCCGTTCGGCCGACGAGCAAATAGAGGCCCTTGCCGTCGCAGTGACGACCTTCTTTTGCGTTCTGAACAAACTTTGCAGTGAGGCCGGCCATACATTCTCTACTAATGACCCCGAATCTCCTCCCTCATCTCCTCCCTCATTTTGAGCTGGCTAGGACGGGTTTCGGTGGGATTGCATGGTAGCATAAAATGGCAGAAAACCTATGGTTTTTCTTAGGATTTGGCACTGGTTTGGACTTGTTGAGACGAAAAGTTATAATCCTCGCGGGGCATCCAGAGATTTTCCTGAAATCGTTGCTCTGTGTTGAAAGCGCTGGGTCTGTCCCGGCCTCATCCCTCATGCCCTCGCTCGGCCCGCTATCCAGTGGCAGCGAATATTCGCATGCCCCGGACAGATATCAGGCGTGAGCGGCTTGCGGCGTGGCGGGAGCCGGCTCTTTCTCCGGACATGACTGGCGCGCCAGAAAGATGATGGCGTCGACCAGACGCTCGGCTTCGTCCGCGGTCGGCGGGGATGCTCGTGCGGCGACATGGTGCATGATGCTGCCGATCAGCGTGTGGAACGCGAAGGCGATCGCTTCGTCGCTGGCCCCCGGCGCGAGTTGGCGAAGCGGTTCGAAATAATGCGGCGCCACCAGCCGGCCATGCGCCCGGACTGCCTCGAACACAGTCGTGTCCGACCGCGATGCCGCCATGATCTGGATGAAGGCGACGCCGCGATCTCCCTTATACATGTGAATGCAATTGCGGACGTGGGTCATCAGCTTCTCGCGCGCCGACATGGCGGGATCCAGCACCGGCTCGAAGGAGAGGGCGGTCTCGTCGAAAAGGTCGAGGATCAGCGCGCCCTTCGACGAAAAGCGGCGGTAAAGGGTCGACCGGCTGCAGCCCACCTGTTGGGCAATCGCCTCAAAGGTCAGCGCGGTGCATCCGACTTGCGCGATCAGTGCCCAGGTGGCCTGTCTTATTTTGGAATCGACCTCCGCGCTGCGCGGGCGGCCCCGTTCTTTCGTCGCCTGCTGCCCTTCGATCATGCTCATCCCCCTAGGCATATCTTGTGATCATTTGCGCAAAATTGTCACATAATATCGATACGTACACGTCTCGTAATTATACCACAGCGGGAGCAGCAACCTCAACCACAGGCGGATAAAGATTTACGCGCCCCGGCAAAGCCCTCGATCAAGAGGCGGAGAGGCCGGGCGCCTCCACCAATCATCCACGCATTCATCAAGCATGACGGAGAAGTGTGACGCTTCTCCGCTCGTCGGCGCTTGACCGTAGAACATCGAAGGGGTCGTCCATGAAAACACGTCATATCCTTGCAGCAGTTTCTTCGCTCCCGGCCTTGTGCTGGGGCTCGCTTGCCCATGGCCAGGATCTTCCCGCCAGCAGCGACAGCGTACAGGAAGAAGGCAGCGAAATTGTCGTCAGCGGCTATCGGCTGCAGAATCAGCGAGCGGTCGCCGCGAAGCGCAATGCCGAGACAATATCGGAATTCGTGACGGCGGACGATGCGGGGCAGAATCCCGACTATAATATCGCCGACGCATTGCGCCGGGTGCCGGGCGTGTCGGCGGTGTTCGACGAGGATGAGGGCCGCTATGTCGCCGTCCGGGGCCTCAACCCCGATTATTCGATGGTCACCTTCAACGGCCTGCAGCTCGCGTCCAGCGACCAGAACAGCCGCCGCGTGCTGATCGAGCAGGTGCCGGCGAGCGCCGTTGCGCGGATGCAGGTGGTGAAGGCGCTGACGCCCGCTTATGATGGCAATGCGATCGGCGGCCTCGTCGATCTCCAGACGCGCAGCGCCTTCGACAGCGCCGACACCTATTTCTCGGCGCAGGCGCTGGTCGGCTATTATGACAGCAACGCCGTACCGGGCAAAGCCAAGCCATCGTTCCGCACCGATGCGACGTTGACCACCCGCTTTGGCGCGGACGATGCGTTCGGCATCATGCTGACCGGCAGCTATATGGAGCGCACCCGCGACCAGGAACGCCTGATCATCTCCAGCAACGGATATTTCACCGCGCCCGGCGTCCCCGCGACCGATCCGTTGACGCAGGCGGTGACCAGCGTGCCCAATGGCGGGCTGTTCCTGAACTATGCGCTGACCTCGAAGCGTTGGGGCGGCGCCGGGACGCTGGAATATCGGCCCGGTAACGGCCTGCGCGCATCGCTTTACTATGGCCGGTACACGCAGGATGACGATGAAACCCGCTATATGGTCAACCTGACGCCGACCGCGACGCCGGTGATAACGGGACCGGACACGGGTACGGTCGACACCGCCAGCGTCACCGTCAACACCAGCCAGTTCGTCATCTCCAAGCCCGTGGATACCGCGCAGGCGCGAGTGGAATGGCAAGGCGACCGGACGAAGATCGACGTCAGCGCATCCTATTCCCAGTCGCGCTGGGACGAGATCGGGCCGGGCATGAATTTTGCGAGCGGCTCGCGGCCCGAGCTGGGCTATAGCTATGACACGAAGGGCGTGCCGCGTTTCACGTTCAACGACCCCGCCTATTTCTCCGATCCCCGCCGCTACAGCTTCGCCTCGGCCAGCAGTTCCGATTTCAACGTCCGCGAACGGGTGAAGGCGCTGAAGGGCGATTTCCGGCGGCAGCTGGGCGAAGGCATCTGGCATATCGGCGCCGGCGCCTCCTACAAGAGCGCCGATCGCACCGTCGATCGGGAAGCGCCCGCGTGGAGCAGCGCAACGCCCGGCCTGACGCTGGACCGGTTCGCGCGGCCCGAAAGCTATACGCCCCCGTCGGGCACGGCGCCTTTCCCGATGGTCGATCGCGAAGCGTTCTGGGACTATCTGTACGGCACGCCGGGCGCGTTCGTTCAGGCTCCGCGCGGCAATGGCGGCTTGTCCGGCGACTATCGGTTCAAGGAAGATGTCGCGGCCGTCTATGCGATGGTCGAGGCGCGCGGCGATCGCTTCCATCTTATCGCCGGGGGCCGGTATGAAGATACCGACGTCAACGTCGATCGCTATGCGGTCGTGAACGGCGCCATCACGCCCTTGCATGACAAAAATGGTTATGGCGACTTCCTGCCGTCGGCGGTCGTCTCTTATGACGTCACGCCAGAGCTGAAGCTGCGCGCCGCCTATAGCAAGGCGTTGGGACGCCCCAACCAGACCGATCTGGCGGGCGGCGAAACCCGCACCGAAACGGCCGGTCTGGTCACCATTTCCCGCCCCAACCCGGAACTCAAGCCGCGCCGGGCGGACAATTTCGACCTGTCGGCGGAATATTATTTCCCCGGCAACAACGGGCTGATCTCTGCCGGTGTCTTCCACAAGCAGATCAAGGACGAGATTTTCCGCGGCACGTCCCAGATCGTCGAGGGGCCGCTGACCTATATGATTTCCGAGCCGCAGAATCTGGAAAGCGCCAAGCTGACGGGTCTGGAATTCAATCTGGTGATGAACAGCCTGCCGTTCCTGCCGCCCGCGCTGTCGGGGCTGGGTCTGTCGGTCAACTACACCTATATCCATACCGACGCGGCGATCGTCATGAACGACGGCACCCGCCGTTCGGTCGATCAGCTCATCGACCAGCCCAAGCATATGCTGAACACCTCGGTCTTCTACAAGGATCGCTGGTTCGAAGGACGGGTCAGCTATTCGCGTCCGGGAAAATCCTATCAATCGATCAGCACCGCCTCGCCGGTGCAGGATCTGGTCTATGAGCCTTTCAATCAACTCGATGCGCAGGTTCGCATCAAGCTGACCGATCAGCTCCAGTTCGTCGCCGAAGGCCGCAACCTGCTCGGCGAGAGCCGCGACACGCGCTATGCCATCCACGATGAAGTGCGCGAAATCAACGCGCATGGCCGGGGTTTCTGGGCCGGCATCTCGTTCAGCTATTGATGGTTCGAAGGGAGCGGTCCGCACGGGGCCGCTCCCATTCTTTTCGCCGGTATATCCGGATCACCGATGGAGTCCCCATGTTCCGAATGATCCCCGCTGCCTTGCTGGCGGCGCTCGCCCCGATCCCTGCGGTCGCGGCCGAATCCCAGGCGCCGACACCGCCCGGCGCCGTTCAGCAGAAGCCGTCGCGCGCGCAGATGCTGGTTCAGCGGCTGCGCGATCCGAACGGCCCTGCCATGATCGTCGCGCATCGTGGCTGTCATGTCGAAGCGCCTGAAAACTCGCTCGCCTCCTTCCGCCGATGCATGTTCATGGGCATCGACATGGTCGAAACCGACGTGCAACTCACCAAGGATGGCGTGCTGGTGCTGATGCACGACGCGACCGTCGATCGCACCACCAACGGCAGCGGGCGTGTCGCCGACATGACCCTCGCGCAGATCCGGCAGCTGCGCCTCAGGATGGGAAGAGGCGGGGCCGATGCGGTCGTGACGGACGAGCGGGTCCCGACCTTCGAGGAAGCGATGGAGGCGATGCGCGGCGAGATACTGGTCGATCTGGACGCCAAGGGGCCGGATCTGGAACAGGTCTGGGCGCAGTCGCTGCCGCTTCTGGAGCGGATGGGCGTGCTCGACCAGATGACAGTCAAGATGACCTCCGGCCGCGACGATCGCCTGATGGACCGCGTGCCGCTGTTGAAACGGGTGACCTATCTGCAACGCGTGACAAGCTTTGGCCCGCCCCTGTCGCAGGTCGTGAAGAGCCACGGCCAATATAAGCCGGCGGCCTATACCGTCGTTTTCGTCAAAATTACTTACTTCGAGGAAGGTGTCGAGGCGATCCGCGCAAGCGGCGCACGCGCCTGGGCGGAACCCTTTTGGGGCGCGACCGCCGGCGGTTATTCCGACACGCTGGCCATGCAGGATCCCGATGCCAATTGGGGCCGCCTGATCAGGGCGGGTGCGACGGTATTTCTGACCGACCGGCCCGAATCCCTCGCTTTCTATCTCGCCGGCAAGGGTCTTCGTCCTTTCGGCAAATGATGTGCCTTGCCGCGCGCCGGGGCGCTTGCTGTCGCCGGGCGGCAGCAAGCGCGCGGCTGGCCCGTTCGCAGAGACGAGGTTGCCGGTTGGTGCGTGTGGCCATATCCAGCACCGCGACAGAATTCCCAGTCGACGGCAGCGCGGTTACCGGCCAGATTCTGCCGATGCCACAGGGTGGAATGGAAGCAGGAAGGGGTTTGAGGTGGCGGTCCCACAGAATAAATTCGAGCTGCTGACAGCGATAAATGGAAATTTTGACAAATTGCTGGGCGATCTGCGTGCCGTCGCTGCGTCTGGCGTCGATGAACCCGGGATGGCGGGCCATGCGAAGGGAACGACCATGAGCGTCGCCAATCTTGTCGCCTATCTGCTGGGATGGAACGAACTTGTTCTGAAATGGCTGAACCGCGATGCACAGGGGCTGCCGATCGATTTTCCCGAAACGGGCTTCAAATGGAATGAGCTGGGTCGCCTCGCCCGGAAATTCTACGCGGATTACGAAAACATGTCCTGGGAGCAGCTGCTTGGAGAGCTGGAAAAGGCGAAGAATCGGATTGTCGGGGAGATTGAGTCACGCACGGATGGAGAGCTTTATGGGAGTCCCTGGTACGGTGGGAAGTGGACGATGGGCCGGATGATCCAGTTCAACACGTCATCGCCCTACGCGAATGCGCGGGCGCGCCTCCGTAAGTGGAGAAAGGCGAATAACGCCTAGGGTCAGGACCCTAGCCTGCGTCGCTGCTTGAAGGCGGCGATCTGATAGGCGTTGGTAGCGGCCGGACCACGTAGATAAGCGGCGGCGCCCGCAGTCATTGCCGACGCGCGGCCGCATCCGTCAATCCGCCTGCGGCTCCTTCTCGATCACGGTCAGGTCGAGCATTTCGGCGTTATAGCCATAGCCGATTTCAACCCAGATCGTCTTGCCGGGCCGCTGGATCAGATATTGGCGAAAACGATAAGGCCAGGGATCGTAGAGGTCCTTCACGAACCGGGGCTCATTCTCCTGAATCATGGTGCGCGCCGCGGCGGGCATGCTGCCGTCAAACATGCGCTTTCCGCCAAGGGCCGCAATCTGACGGTCGAACCGGCTGAGCAGCAGGGTCTCGTTCCAGACGCCCCCATCGACGAAGATGTCGGCATGGAAATACGGCCCCTCCACAATCTCCAGCTTGCCGCCGGGGAAGAGATATTTCTGTTCGAATTCCAGCCTCGTCGGGTTGCGCAAGGCAAAGCCATCGGGCGCGCTGAGATAGGGGAACTCGTCAAGATCCTGCGCGGGCTGCGGCGCGGCGGCAGCGGGCGCGGTCTGGGCCAAGGCGGGCGTGACGGGAGCGAGCAGAGCGCAGGCGAGGAGGAAGGAGTATCTGGTCATGAGGGTCCGTGTCGAAAGGCCAAAGATATGCGGCCCCCTCTAGGTCGCGGCCATGTCATTTTTGTGCATCCGCCCTTAGAAGCCGGCGCGGCGTCGTTCATGCCGTTGCGGCTGCCTGAGAAGGTGATGCGCCGATCGCCGGTCTCAATCCTGTTTCTGGCGGGAGGCTCCATCGCGTCGCCTCGTTTCCACCGCTGGCGGCCAGTCCAGCTGGACGCTCAGTCCGCCGAGAGATGCCGTTTGCAACGTCAGGACGCCGCCGCTCGCCGTGACGAACTGCTGCGCGATGGAAAGGCCGAGCCCGTGACGCGTCCCGCGCTCGTCCAGACGAACCCCGCGACCGAGCGCTGCGGGGCGCAACGCTTCCGCGATACCGTCGCCGTCGTCGCAGATCCGGATCCTGCGATGCCCTTGCGGGTCGACATGCCCGGATATTTCGACGGCGCTGGCGGCATGGCGGGCGGCATTTTCGATCAGCGCGCCAAAGGCTTCCAGCGCGGCCTCGTCGCTCATCGGGATCACAAGATTGTCGGGCAGGCGATTGCGCAGATCAAGACGCGACCCATCGGGCGTTCGCGATACCACGGTGAGAAGGCGGTCCACGATCGGCCCGGCGACGGTGATCTGTCCCCTCGCGCGGTCCGCGCCGCGCGCGAGTTCGCTCTCCACCGCCCCCGAAAGCAGCGCGAGGCTATGCGACAATTCGCCCCGGTCGCGCGGTTCCAGCGCATCGATCTGCATGCGCAGCGCGGTGATCGGTGTCTTGAGCGCGTGGGCGAGGTCGCGGGCGCGCTGCCGGGCTTGCTCCACATCGGCCGCGCGCTGGTCGGCAAAGACGTTGATGGCATCGGTGAGCGGCCGGATTTCGATGGGATAATCGGCGTCGGCGAGGCGGGCGTCGATCGTCGTCGACATGGATGACAGGTCGTCGCTGACCGCCCGGAGCGGTCTCAGTCCCAGCCAGACCTGCACGGCAGCCGCCATGGCGAGCGCGAGCCACAGGATAGCGAGGAAAACGGCCGACTCGCTGGCGAAAGCGGAGCGGGCACGGGCCACCGGCAAACGGTCGGCGGCGACCTCGACCAACAGGACGGGGCCGGCGGAACTGGGCTGCACCGTGCGGGCGACGACCAGAATGCGATCCTCAAAGGGGCCTTCGACATCGAAAGATGTCCATCCGCGCGTCGCTTTTTGATCGGGCGGCGGGATCACGCCATCCCATAAAGAGCGCGATCGCAATTCGCCCGCCGGCGCATGGACTTTCCAGTAAAGTCCGCTCCCCGGCCGGTCGAAACGGGGATCGACGAGGGGCTTGCTCAGCCTTGGCCGTCCCGCCGCGTCAAGTTCGAGCGCCGCCACCAGAGCGATGCCCTGACGTTCGAGTTCGTCCTGCAATTGCCGTTCGGAATGCCGCTCGAAAAGATAGCCGAGGGCGATCCACGCCAGCATCAACGCCAGCGCAATCGCGGCGCCCGCGAAAAGCAGGAGCCGCATGCTGAGCGAGCGGTTCAGGATCCGGGCGGCAGAGCGCAGCATCAGGCGTCGGCGAGAATATAGCCGAAGCCGCGCCGCGTCTCGACGATGCCGCTTCCAAGCTTGCGGCGCAGGCGCGCGACCAGCGCCTCGATCGCGTTCGCCTCAAGCGCCTCGGTGCCGTGAAGCGCCTCGGACAGTTCCGGGGCAGCCAGCGGCCGACCGCGGCTGTGCGCGAGCGCATCGAGGAGGCGATATTCCAGCGGCGACAGGTTGATGTCGGCGCCCGCGACATTCGCCTGCATCCGCCTTGTATCGAGCGTCAGCTTGCCGAACCGCAGCACGGCATCGGACAGGCCCGCGCTGCGGCGTACCAGAGCCCGGACGCGCGCGACCAATTCTGCGGGTTCGAACGGTTTGGCGAGATAGTCGTCCGCACCGGCCTCGATCCCTTCGACCTTTTCGAGCCAGCCGCCGCGCGCCGACAGGATGATGATCGGAAAGGAGCGGCCCTCGCCTCGCCAGCGTTTGAGGACCGTCAAGCCGTCGAGGCGGGGCAATCCCAGATCCAGCACCACCGCATCATAATCTTCATCGCCGCCGCGCACCCATGCGTCCTCGCCGTCGGCGGCGCGATCTATCAGAAAGCCGGCGCGGCCCAGCGCTTCCGCGACGCCGCGGGCGATGACGTCATCATCTTCGACAAGAAGCAGGCGCATGGTTCAGTCGGCTTCCACTTCGAGGATCTTGCCGGTTCGCGCGTCGATCTTCATTTCGATCGAACGGCCGTCGTCCGTCAGGATTTCCACTTCATATTCTGGCGGTTCGCCCTCGTCATCGTCAAGGTCCACCTCGATTATCTCGCCGGGAACGCGCCGGCGGGCGATGTCCAATATGCGCGCCAGCGGAAGCAGCTTGTCGGCGGCAATTTCGCGCGCCGCGCCGCCTCGCTGGTCCGCAATCGCGAATTTTTCCGGTGGCCTTGTCATCATGTCATTGGTCGAAGCGGGTTCGGCGAGCGGCCTCGGCGGGTCGGCTGCGCGCGCCTGCTCGGGGCGCGGGGGTTCTTGCGCTTCTTCGGCGCGCGGGCGGGCTTGCGCTTCCGCGCGGCGCAGTGGCTCTTGCGCCTCTTCGCGGCGCGGGGGCTCTGATGAGCCACCGCCGCATGCGGATAGCGCGCCGAGCGACACGGCACCGAGCGAAACGGCAAGGGGAAGAAGGAAAAATCGCATGAAAGGACATCGTAGAGGATGGAAGCTGACAATAGGCTGACGCTTCACGTGACGGGGCCGTCAGGTGCGATCGGGCAAAAGCAACCCGTCACCGCAGCGGTGATGTTGCAAAAGGACAGGTTCATGAAATTCAAGCTCCCCCTTATCCTGCTCGCCGGTGCGGGTGTTCTGGCGACCTCGGTCGCCGTCGCGGCCCGCCCGGCCCCCGCCGGTGCACAGGGTCAGGCCTATTGGTCGGAAACCCGGTGGGATGATGACGCCGATTACCGGGATCAGCGCCGCGCCATGCCGGTCCCCAACGCCGAGGTTCTCAAGCGCGCCGGTATGGTGCGCGTGACCGAGGTCGAGCGTGACGACGGCCGCCTCGAGGTCGAAGGATATGATGCGTCGGGCCGCGAGCTCGACATCGAAATGGACGCCAGGGGCCAGCGCGTCCTGGAAATCGATCGCGACGACCGCTGGGATGACTGAGCTGTTATCGCCGCTCCCTTCGGGGGGCGGCGGTTCGCCGGCGACATGGCTCCGTCACGCTCGGTGCGAGGCGGAGCTTTTCGCCGGCTCGCCGGCGTCGAGCGCGGCGCGCAGCGGCTCCAGCCAAGGCGAATAGGCCTGCGACCGGTCGGTTTCGCGGCGAATGGGGCGTCGCACCTGCTGGGCGCTCGGCGTGTAGACGGCCCGCGGATTATCCTCGGGACTGAGGCATGATGATGCAAAGGGAAGGCGCAGAAAGCCCAGCAGCGCGAGAATTTCCTGCTCCGCGCCCGCGACCAGCCGCGCATGATCGAGGCCGTATATCCGGCCGGGCGCCAGAGCCCGCACCCTTTCCATCATTCGCCTATATTGCCGGTAATATGCACCCAGATCCTCCAGCCTGTTGGGAAAGTCGGTGTGGCGGTTGAAATAGGTCGTATAGGCCGAAAAACAGCAGGCCAGCGGGTCGCGCCGCACGTCGACGATCGCCGCGTCCGGTAGGATGCGGTGAATGAGCGCGATCAGGCGCCAGTTCGCAGGCATTTTGTCGGTGAAATGCGGGCGATCGGTTCGGCGGTAGCGCCCGACGCTCGCCAGATAGCGGGCGCTAAGCTGGTCCGCTTCGGCTTGGGTCAATCGCTGCAGCCGCTCGGCAAAGGCGCCGGGCGCATCGAAGGCGCCGATCGAGGCGGCGACCTCGCCCAGTGCGAACAGTTCGCCCATCGCCTCGACCTCCGGATGGCTGGCGAGGATTTGCTCGACGAGCGTCGATCCCGAGCGGGGCATCCCCACGATGAAGATGGCCCCACTCGCCGGGGCGGCAATATGCGGCGCCGTGGCGAAGAAGGATGCCGGGAGCATCATGTGGGCGTCGACCAGCGCGGCGATCTCCGCCGGCTTATAGGGAAGGAGTGTTTCGCGCAGCATATTGGCTTCGCGGAATTTCGCGAAGGAGCGGTCGAACGCGCCGCGCGCGCCATAAACGCGGCCCAGCGCGAAGAGGAGCTGGATCTGTTGATAGGGATCGCGCGAAAGGGCGGCGCCCTTTTCCATCGCCGCAAGATCGGCGTCGTCAAACGGCGGGCCGGGCAGATTGGCAAGCCCCAACCACGCGGTCCCGTAATCGGGCGCGCGTTCGACCGCCGCGCGAAAGGCGAAGGCGGCTTCGTCGACGTCGCCGACGGCCGCCAGATCGCCGCCGAAATTCGCCCACAGGAGCGGAACGTCGGGGGCCATCGCGACCAATAGCCGGTGGACCTCCAGCGCCTCGGCCGCGCGCCGCGCGCTGGACAATATGCCGGCCTTTATCGACAGCGGCCAGAGATTGGCCGGGTGCCGGCCTGCCTCGAGCGCGATATGCGCCAGCGCCTCGTCCACACGGCCCGCGTCGCAGAGGAAGGATGTGAGCGCGGCATGCGCGCGGGCGTCGCCGGGATGGTGGGCGATGGCCCGGCGCAAGGCCTGCTCGCTGTCAGGGGAGGGGGCGTGCGGGTGTGTCGTCGGCATGGGGAAGGTCTAGGGACGCAACCGCCGTCGGGGCAAGCTTTGCGTCGCCCGCGACCGCTCCGTAACGGCCCGGAGGCCATGTTACCCGGCATCATCTTCCCGTGTCGATACCGTGACATACGCTGATTATCCGGGATTTGGTAATTAGTTGATAACCAATGCTTTGTAGCGGAGCGTATGGATCTGGTCTTGCGCTGCGCGACCGTCCGCTTCGGCGGAGGAAGCATGATGTTGGGGCAGATCGAGCGGGCCGTCCAAAGGCGCGCGAGGCAGTCGATTGAAGCGCTGCTCGTCGATGGGCGGGGGCGCTGGAACCAGGGGCGTCGCATGAACCAGGATCACGCGTTACGTCGCGGTCTGTCCACCCTTCACATGCCTGTCTCCGCGTGCCGTTCGATATGGCACCCGGCCTTCGTCCCATAATCAATTCATCCATTACCCCGCTCGCCCGTCCGGGCGGGTTTTTTGCGTTCGAGGATGCGTCATGACCGAGAAGAAAATGCCCCGCCGTAACGACCGGAATGCAAAGGCTCGTTCGCGGCGCCTTCTTTGCGGGGCCTCGCTGGCGGCGGTGCTCGCATGCGGTATTTCGACGGGGGCACATGCCGAGGACCGGCATTGGGACGCCAATGTAACCGCGGTCGGATCGGGCGGGACGGGCACCTGGAACCTTGCCAACCTCAACTGGAGCCCGAACGGCGACGGAGTCAGCGGGCCGTTCGTCGAGCCGTGGAAAAATGGCGATATCGACAATGCGATTTTCGGCGGCACTGCGGGCACGGTGACCGTGGCGGTTCCGGTCACGGTTGGCAATGTTACCTTCAACTCGGCGGGTTACGTCCTGAACGGCAGCACGCTGACGCTGGGCGGGCCTTCCTCGACGATCACGACGAACAACGGCAACGCGGCGATCAACTCGGCGATCGCGGGCTCGTCGGGCCTGATCAAGGCAGGTGCCGGAGGGCTGATCCTCAACGGTACGAACAGCTTCACCGGCGGCATCGCGCTT
>Ga0307414_10000235_pt1 | contig 35379 bp, 32 predicted proteins | sample DK1Ometagenome_FD_203804 | JGI IMG/M metagenome (GOLD analysis project Ga0307414, IMG submission 203804) | Maize rhizosphere microbial communities from greenhouse at UC Davis, California, United States - DK15-O-3 | ecosystem: Host-associated > Plants > Roots > Rhizosphere > Soil | place: USA... | reverse complement strand
CCCTTCCGTTTTAAAACCCTTCCTTCCCGAAGGGTGGGCAAAGGTAAGGAACCGTTTCCGCTTTCCAAACACCTCTGTGAAAAAAAATACTCCCAATTTCAAGCTGCCTTTCGGCAACATCCCCGACACCGTCCGCGTCGTTTGGGAGTGCAAATATCCCCCTTTTTATTTTATCCGCAATGCCCAAACTCAAATTTTAACCCTTTTTTACCTAAACCCCTGAATAAGACCAGCAAAAGTTTTTTAAAAGAAAAATGCCCTGATGAAGCTATCATCAGGGCATTTCAATTTTATACTTTGGAATCTTATAACTTCTTCAAAACAATGTTTCGCCAGTATACTTTAATTCCTCCTCCATCGTGTATCTGAAGGCAAATACCACCTTTTCCTTCTCCAATTTTAGGATCTGAGAAATTCACCATTTCATTTCCATTCAAATAGGATGTGACATTATCCCCTTTTACCACAATCTTCATTTTGTTCCATTCTCCAAATTTCAAATACTTATCCTTTTCCGGATCAGGCTTCACTAACCAGCCTCTGCCATAGGATTCATAGATTCCACCAGTGTCACTACCAGGAGGAGCTACTTCTACTTGCCAGCCAGAAACTTTTGTGCCATCTACTGTAGATCTGATAAAAACCCCACTATTACCATTAGCTTCTTGCTTAAATTCTAATGTAATTTCAAAATCATCATATTCCTCATCGGTCCCCAAATAACCGTATCCTTTATCTGGTCCACTTTCGGAAACTAATAATCCATCCTCCACATACCACTTCTCTGTACCATAGATAGTCCAACCGGAAAGATCTTTTCCGTTGAAGAGTTTAACTTTCTTCTGCGCAAAGGCAAAATTTACTGATGCCATCAAAAGCACCGCTACTACTATTTTTTTCATGTATTTGTGTTTATTGTTTTTTTACGCGTATCAGACAGTTCACTGGTTGAACATTCCTTCAAACAAGCTTTACAGTTTTCTGATCTTAATATTTTTAAACCAAGTCTCTGCACCATGATCCTGAAGGGAGATCAATCCAGATTTAGAAATAGCATAGTCTGGAAAATCATTCCATTTACCGGAATTACGGGCTGCAGTCCATTCTTCAGAATAAGGCACAAACTCAACAGTTTTCTTTCCATTTAAGTAATAGCTAGATCCCTCTTCAGAGAAAATGATTTTGGATGTATTCCATTCACCAGCAGGTTTTACCACCCCTTCATAATCAGGCTCAGTCATCGCATAATCTGCGCCAATTGATTGCCACTTCTCCAAAGGATCTGGAAATCCAAGTTGGTCGATCATCTGATACTCTGGTCCTGTTTCATACGGTGCCTTATATTTCGGGTCCTCTACGACATGGTACAAAACCCCACTATTTCCTCCCGGAGCTATCTTCCAAGTCCACTCCATTTCGAATTCTTCAAATTCCATGGGTGCGAAAACTATGTCCCCTCCTATGTCTCCACCTTTTCCCAGAGCTTTTAAAGCACCGTCTTCCACAGTCCATCCATCTGAAGGAAAACTATCACCGTTGAATGCTTCCCAGCCATCAGTATTAGTGCCATCAAATAATAGCATCCAGCCCTCTGCTTTCTCTTCTTCAGTTAGGGCATTATCCGGAGCTGGTTTTACTTCCTCAACAACTTCCTCATTTGTGGTATCTTCTGCGGGCTTGGGACCACACGCCCAAACTAAAGCGAATAATGCTACCCATGCATATTTTGTATTTTTCATAAGTTTATAAGTGTTTTTAAGTTTCATATAATGTTTTTAGAATAACAGAAACAGTCAAAGTAATGTGAACCTACTAATTGCTTTCATCATACCTCTTCATATTACTATTATTTTTCAAGAAAATTAGACTCAAAAGTTAATTGAAATTTTTAAAAAAGTTCCTCGGTTAAGCGAATTTTTTCATGAGCGGTAAGTTCATATTTTTAAATACGCAGCTACAACGTTTCGAAATAGTCCCTAGCATGTAAAAGTCTACTTCCATACCATGAAAACATTTCCCCATCCACTAATCCAATCTTCGAATGTGGTAGTAAAGATTGGAAAAAAGATCGATGCGATTCTCCAAAAGGATATGGCTCAGAACTTAAAAGCAAATAATCAGGGTTATACCCAATAAGCTCTTCTGGGGAAAGTCCTGGATATCGTGCACTCCTCACCATATTAGAAAATCCGGCAAACTCCAGCATCTCATTTATAAAAGTCCCTCGACCCGCCACCATGATCGGATCATTCCAAATCAAGTAAATAGCACTACCTTTTCTTGGTAAAGACCTTGAAAAATTGAATTTCAACCGCCGAACAACTTTTTCAGCCTGCACTGATGCTCCTAAAAGGTCACCTAAATCCGTGATCATTCCAAAACTATCTTCCACCGAACAGATATTACTCATCCATACGGGATAGTTGATCATCAACTCCTCAATTCCTACTCGCTCATTTTCTTCCTTGTTTCCAATGATCAGATCCGGCTGTAGCTTTTCAATTACCTCCATCCGATAATTCTTAGTGCCCCCAACTATAGTAAGGCGGTTTTTCAATCCTTTGGGATGCACACAAAATTTGGTCACACCCACTATTCTATCTTCTAGTCCTAAATCTACAAGCAGTTCTGTCTGCGAAGGAACAAGAGAAACAATCCTTTGCGGAAGCCTTGAAATAAAAATTGTGCGATTAAGTTGATCCTTATAGTGCATTGCGGCTATCAAGATTGCCCATAGACTAGATTCTCATCGTCTATGGGCTATTTAACGAGCTGTTTACTTTATATAACGAAAATCAAATTTTGGGTCAAAATCCAACAAGAATTCATACATCAAGTTGATTACTTGTTCGATATCATCCTTACTTGCAGTTTCCACGGTAGTATGCATGTACTTCAGTGGAAGTGAAATCAGTGCTGAAGGCACCCCTTCATTGGAATACGCAAAGGCATCTGTATCAGTCCCGGTCACGCGGGAAGCTGCTGAGCGCTGAAAAGGAATTTCTTTCTTTCTGGCTGTTGCAATAATCAAATCGAGTAGCTTTTTATGAACGGAGGCTCCATAAGTTAATACCGGTCCATTTCCAGCAGTAAAATCACCACTTACCACCTTATTATATAGAGGTGCGGTTGTGTCATGGCAAACGTCAGTAATTATAGCCGCGTTAGGTTTGATTTTAGCAGCTATCATTTGGGCTCCGCGAAGTCCAATTTCCTCCTGAACAGCATTCACTATATAAAGACCAAAGGGAAGCTTCTTCTTTCCCTCTTTGATTTTCCGTGCTACCTGAGCGATCATATAGCCTCCTATTCTATTGTCAAGTGCCCTTCCAGAATAGAATTTACCATTCAGCTCAGTTAATTCATCTTTAAAAGTGATCACGCAACCAACATGAATTCCCATTTCTTCAACTTCTTCTTTAGATCGCGCTCCTACATCTATAAATATATTATCTAATGTGGGCGCATCTTCTTTTCCATCTTTTCGAACATGAATGGCTGGCCATCCAAAAACTCCGGGGATCATCCCTTTGTCTGTATGGATATTCACACGCATAGATGGGGCGATCATATGGTCTGAACCACCATTACGGCGCACATATATATACCCGTCATCTTTGATGTAGTTTACAAACCAGCTGATTTCATCCGCATGTGCTTCAATTACTACTTTGTATTCAGCCTTAGGATTGATTACAGCTACTGCGGTTCCATAATTGTCGGTGAAATAATCATCGGCAAATGGTTTGATATAATCTAACCAAATTTGTTGTCCTGATACTTCAAACCCTGTCGGAGAGGCGTTGTTGAGGTATTTGTATAGAAAGGTTTCGTTTGTTTCTTTTTCCATTATTGTAAATTTTGTGATTTTTAGAGTCCATGGTTGGTAGTCCATAGACCATGGTTGGTAGTCCATAGCCCATGGTTGGTAGTCCATAGTCCATGGTTGGTAGTCCATAGTCCATGGTTGGTAGTCCATAGCCCATGGTTTACAGTTTATTGTTATGAGCTCAAGTCATTTTATAATTAGTTTGTTTTTTAAAGCTTGAATCATTTTTACTAATCCCTCGCATTGAAGATAGGTTCGCTGAAATCCGTCTTCACGAATGTAATGTCGTCTTTTAGCAATAAAAAGAGCAGAAACTACTTCCACTAAAGATCTTATAGCATAATTTAAAAACCTTTTGTATTCTAAATTAGATTGACTGGTGCTGCCTTCTGCAATGTTTAAAGCCACTGAATCTGCTGCCCTTCTCATCTGAGAAATCAAATTATATCTTTCTTCCGCTGGAAATTCCTTTGTGATAGTAAAAATGACCTCATTAAGATCCATTGCCTTTTGCCATACTATCAGCTTTTCAAATTTAAATGCCATTAGCCTAAAATAGATTAATTTCAATAATGTTCATGATTACCATTGCTTTTAACCTTAGCTAATGCCAAAGACAGTCGGAGCTTCAAGTAGTCATTCTCTTCAGATTGCCGCAATGGTTCATTGGTGTTAAACTATGGACTAAGGACCATGGACCATTAACCAACAACACTGCAATGAAATGGAAGTTTCTGCGAACCGTTGCCCGTCGACCTTTTCACTGCCTCAAAGCGGAATGTTGCCATGCTTTTTCCTCGGAATTTTATCTACTTTATTTTCAAGCATTTTGAAAGCTTTTATTAGTTTAACCCGGGTTTCAGAAGGCATAATCACCTCGTCAATAAATCCGCGCTGTGCTGCAAGATATGGATTGGCAAATTTGGCGGTATACTCCTCCACTTTCTCTTGAAGTTTTGCCTCGGGGTTATCTGCTTCTGCAATTTCTTTCTTGAAAATAATCTCAGCAGCTCCCTTTGCCCCCATTACTGCAATTTCTGCCGTGGGCCAAGCAAAATTCAGATCCGCTCCAATATGTTTGGAATTCATTACATCATATGCACCTCCATACGCTTTCCGGGTGATTACCGTAATCCGGGGTACGGTGGCCTCCGAAAATGCATACAACAGCTTAGCTCCATTCGTAATGATTCCATTCCACTCTTGATCCGTGCCCGGTAAAAATCCCGGCACATCCACTAAAACCAAAAGCGGCACATTGAAGCTATCACAGGTTCTCACAAACCGTGCAGCTTTGACCGAAGCATCATTATCCAAGACACCTGCAAGGGACTGAGGTTGATTTCCCACCACTCCAATGCTTCTACCAGCTATGCGCGCAAAGCCAACCACTATATTGTCAGCAAAATTCGCATGTATTTCCAAAAAAGAATCTTCATCCACAATCCCCCCCACAGCATCCCGTATATCATAAGGATGATTTGGATTTTCAGGAATCAACGTATCCAATTCTTCTCTGCTTTCATCTTCCAATAGTTCATACGGGTAGATGGGTGCAATTTCCTCACAATTCTGGGGCATATAGCTTAACAGCCTCTTAATGTGCTGAATACATTCCAGTTCATTTGCACAGGAGAAATGTGTCACACCACTTTTGGTGCTATGTGCCGATGCTCCACCCAATTCTTCAGCAGTTACATTCTCCTGGGTGACCGTTTTCACGACATTTGGACCCGTGACAAACATATAGGAAGTATTTTCCACCATTAATATGAAGTCAGTAATTGCCGGAGAGTAAACCGCTCCTCCAGCACAGGGTCCCATTATCGCAGAGATCTGCGGAACTACTCCTGATGCCAGCGTATTTCTGTAGAAAATGTCTGCATAACCTCCCAGCGAATTAACCCCTTCTTGGATTCTCGCTCCCCCTGAATCATTCAACCCAATCACTGGCGCACCATTTTTCATCGCCATGTCCATGATCTTGCAGATTTTCTCGGCATGGGTTTCAGATAATGATCCTCCAAAAACTGTAAAATCCTGAGAAAAGACATACACCAACCTCCCGTTGATTTCTCCATACCCAGTGACAACTCCATCCCCCAAGAATTGGGCCTTATCAAGTCCAAAATCTGTAGCACGATGAATTACTAACTTATCAATTTCCTGAAAAGTCCCCTCGTCAAGAAGCAATTCTATCCGCTCCCGGGCAGTCAGTTTCCCTTTTTTATGTTGAGCAGCAATCCGTTTTTCGCCACCTCCAAGAAGTGCCTGAGCATTTATTTTTTTCAACAACTCGATCTTGTCCGCTTTAGCGGGCACTATAAAATTGGAATTATCCTGCATGCTCATAATAGTTTTAATAGAAAAGCTCAAATATAGCAGGCTTTGGCAGCTATGGAAATAATCCTGGAGAAATGCAGGGGCTTTGCTTTCTGGAAGGTGAGAAAGTTAGGAGTTAGGAGTTATAAATGTGGTAAAGTCTTCCTCCGCACATATTGTCTACCCCAATAACAGGTAAAGATTTTACAGAATCCTTTTTTATTGTTCTTCTGTCGCTTAGTAAATCACGATTTACTGGGTTTTTGATTCTGGGCAGATCAATTCTATCCCTTCACCTCCCTTTCTCCAAATTCTTGAGACTTAGGTCTTGACAATCCTAATTTGATCTTCCTGACTAAACACTGCCACTGCCTACTGTGGCTCTTACCCGGCTCTTGGCTCCTGCCTTGGTCTGAGTCACAGAACAATAAAAGTTTACTAGTTGAGGTCAATTGAAGATATCAGGGTTACGCCCCTACAGATTTCCAGTTGATCCTTTGTTTTTATTGAGAGGTCAGGGCTACGCCCCTGGGTTGTAGTATATTTCCCCTAATTCTTTACTACACCCAACATCCCACATCCATCACCAAGCATCCACCTCCTCTATAATCATAAAATAATGGTCCTGAACCATCTCATTTCAAATAACTTTCTATATTCGCCCATCCAAAAAATTGGCAGCATATGATTTCCCGAAAGGCAGCGGTGATAGACATGGGTACCAATACATTTCATTTGATATTGGTAGAATTAGTTGGCGCAAGTTTCAACACAATTTACAAGGAGAAAATCCCTGTGAAATTAGGAAAGGGCGGAATCAACCAAAATCTTATTGCTGAAGATGCAAAGAAAAGGGCGCTCCACACCTTGCGTCACTTCAAGAATCTTATTGACGGAGAAAAAATTCTCCAGACTTTCGCATTTGCAACAAGTGCTGTTCGTAATGCAAAAAATGGACAGGATTTTGTCGAAGAAGTTAAAAACACCCTTAACATACAGATCAAAGTGCTTTCTGGTGAAGAAGAAGCGCAAATGATTTATGAAGGAATTCGGCTATCGGGTTCTCTTAATGGTCAATTGGAACTCATGATGGATATTGGAGGAGGTTCTGTGGAATTCATAATCGGCAATGCCGAACAATCGATTTGGAAACAAAGTTTTGAGATCGGGGGCCAGCGCCTTTTGGAGCTTTTTCATTATCATGACCCTATTTTACCAGAAGAAATAAATCGACTTGAAGTATATCTGGAGGAAAAACTTCAGCCATTGATTGAAGCAATTAATAGTTACAAACCAGTAGGTTTGGTAGGTGCTTCAGGTACATTTGACACGTTGACAGATATTTATTTCGAATCCATGCTTCAGTGCAAGCTTACAGGACGCCATGTATTTGAGCTTCCTGTGGAAGAATATGAAGTGATTCACCGCATGATTTTGAGCAAAAATAAGGAAGAGCGGTTGTTGATCCCGGGGATGATCCCAATGCGGGTGGACATGATTGTGGTAGCTTCGAGTCTCATTGAATTCATCCTCCGCTATATTTCAGTGGATTTCATCACCTGTTCACATTATGCACTGAAAGAAGGTGCTATTTCCTCTTTGCTGAAGCAGCCAGAGACAGCCTGATTAGCTGAGAAACAGGGAATTTTTGAATGTAGAAATACAAACAATTGAATTGTAAGATTGAAAGATTTTTGCCAGTTCTACTGCTAAGTTACCGTCATCCATAGTATTTTATGAGATGCAGTTTTCATCGGAACCTAAATACTCCCGCCTAAAGAGAAGCAGATCACTAGCATTGGAAACTCTTGCTTATTTCTTGATTTATATACTTATCAGGAAGTTATAAGATTTCCACATTCATTTTCCAGCGACTTGTTACATTAATCCTGAGACTAAAACACATTGTCTTGTTCTTGTCTCTAGTCTCTTTGCTTATCTTTAGGCAAAATTTCAATAGATTCCAGATTCCCTAGTTAATATGATTTACTCCTACGAGCAACTTCACACGTTTACACTCCACATACTTTCCAAAATCGGCTGCTCGAAAGAGCAAGCTAAAACCGCAGCAGATGTTTTGCTTTCGGCGGACGTTCGGGGAGTAGATAGTCATGGTGTAGCGCGACTATCTGGCTATGTGAGACTTTGGGAGAAAGGAAGGATCAACGCTACTCCCAATGTACGTGTAGTGCATGAAACTCCCTCCACTGCCGTAGTTGACGGAGATGGAGGATTAGGTTTGGTTGTCGCACCATTTGCAATGAAAGTAGCTATTGAAAAAGCAAAAATTGCAGGAACGGGATGGGTATCGGTGAGGAACTCAAACCATTACGGTATAGCAGGTTACCATGCGATGCAGGCGTTGCAACACGACATGATTGGGATATCATTGACCAACGCAAGTCCATTAGTTGCACCCACTTTTTCCAAAGAACGGCTTTTGGGGACAAATCCGATCGCAGTAGCAATTCCTGCCAAGGATCAGCCTCCATTTGTAGCAGATCTGGCTACTACAACGGCTGCCAATGGGAAACTTGAAATTTTGCAACGCAAAGGAATGGATACGCCAACTGGCTGGGTTCAGGATAAGGAGGGAAATCCGACTAACTCGGCCAATGGAGTAAAGGAGGGTGGCGCGCTCCTACCTCTGGGTGGCGACCGTGAACACGGATCACATAAAGGATATGCATTAGGTTCAGTGGTAGATATTTTCTCTGCGGTACTTTCAGGTGCTAATTATGGTCCTTGGGTCCCTCCTTTTGTGGCATTTTTAGAACCAGATCCCAATCCTGTCGGAGAAGGAATAGGCCACTTTTTTGGCGCTATGCGTGTAGATGCGTTCCGCCCTGCAGATGAATTCAAGTCCCACATGGACAACTGGATCAGCCGCTTCCGCGCTGCTACGCCCACACCTGGCAATACGAGAGTATTAATTCCGGGTGATCCAGAGCGCGAACTAGAAGCTATCCGCATGAAAGACGGGGTTCCATTGCTTGATTCGGTGGTGAGGGATCTGAAGGAATTGGGTGAACGTTTTGGTGTGACCTTATAAGGGGTTATATACTATACGTTGTTTTCCAACAAATAGAATATGCAATAAATCATTCCGAAGTTAAACGCAGCATGGCAAATAATTGCTCCCAAGATGGAATCGGATTTCTTTCTAAAGGTGAAAAACAAAATACTTACTAAAAACATACTTGCTACCCATATCACAGTTGGGATTGCATAAAAGCTCCATTGATTATTGATAAAAACTAAACCGATAGCGCCGTAATTTCCGTCAGCGTTTGCTCCTAATACCAAAAGAAATCTGGGAATACAGACCAAAAGAATCAGAAAAAGCCCAAACTTCCAATTAAACTTGAAAAGTTGTGCCCAAAATGGTCTCAGTTCACTGTGCATAGCATCTTTTAAAGTATTAAAAACGTGCGTGCCCCCTCCCCGGGAGATGGGGCTCACGCACGTTGGCAAACCAATTTTCACTTTCCACAAAAAGATCAGTCATCAAATCATTGCTAACCTAGGCAAGTATATCCAGCCTTTAATTACGATAAAAAGAAGGGGGAAGTCCGGCTACTTGCGCAGTGGACAGTCGACCGTGGTCTGAGGACAATTCAACTTCCCTCAATATTTCCCAAGAAAAGCAACCAACTTGTCAATTTCTGCATTGGTTATCGCAGGAAAATTTGCAATTCGAAAACTGGTAGGTTTATGTGGTCCATACCCAGAACCTAGCTGCATACCTTCTTTTTCTGCAGTCTTCTTGATGGAGGTAATTAAATCTTCCGACCCAGTCACAGCCAAAACAGTCTTACTTCGTGTCTCTGCATTATCTACCAGCATACGCAATGATTTACTTTGAGCAACCGCATTCTCTAACTTTTGCATCCTGTCACGGGTCGTTGCATCGATATGCTGAATTTCCTCCAAATCTTTCAAAACCCGGTTGAGCAAGTAGATTCCCAATACATTTGGCGTATAGTGGGTTTGATATCCGGCAGCATTCTCGAGGATAAAGCTTAAACTGTTATATCGTCCACTTTCTCCTTTATGCTCACATTTTTCAATGGCTTTAGGCGAAAGAATTAATATCCCCAATCCCGCAGGAAGTCCAAAGCACTTCTGTACGGAAGCATACCAGATATCAGCCAAGCTGAAGTCCAATACTATTCCAGCCATGGATGAGGTGGTATCTACAGCAATCATTTTCTCAGGAAACTTATCCTTGATACCTTCAATGACAGCCATAGGTACCTCAGTTGCATTTGCCGTCTCGTTTTGCGTAATCGCGATCACATCAAAATCCTCAGGAATTTCCAGATTAGCTACATCAATGGATTGATTTGCTTCTACCTTGAGACCGTCTGTCGCTGGATTAATATGTTTGGCAAAACCGATCCATTTTTTACCAAACGAACCTGAATAGATGTGAAAACTTGCCTGCTCCACAATGGATTGGGTGATAATTTCCCAATTTTCTGTGGCACTCGAGGTGAACAGTAATTTGTAATCATCCGGCATGTGCAGCTTTTCCCGCATCAACTGCTCAGTTTCCTGATACAGTGACATGAAGGCATTGCTGCGGTGATTGGCACTTAATATGCCGGCTTCGTAAGCATCTTGCAAATAGGTGGGAAGGGCATCATAAACTTTGGATGGCCCGGGTGCAAATGTAAGCATAGGTAGATAGGTTATAGAAAATAGCGGATTCCAAGTTCGTAGCCTTTGAGGCCAAGGCCGGATATCATTCCGACGCAGGATTTGGAAATAATGCTTTTGTGGCGGAATTCCTCCCGCTTATAGATATTAGAAATATGGACCTCCAATGTAGGTGTAGTCACTCCGGCAATGGCATCTGAAATTGCTACCGAGGTATGCGTATATCCACCGGCATTCAGTAAGATGGCGTCAAAAGAAAACCCCACCTCGTGAATTTTGTTGATCAACTCCCCTTCCACATTACTTTGGTAGTAATGGAGTTTTACCTCAGGGAAAGTGCTTTTCAATACTTCAAAATATTCTTCAAATGAAATGCTTCCATAGACTTCTGGTTCTCTTTTCCCAAGAAGATTGAGATTAGGTCCGTTTATAATCAAAATTTTCAAAACAAAATTCGGTTTATCGGTTAGACATTCAAAGTTAATCGGATTTTCAGTTATAAGAATTAAAGTCTATAGTTCTGCAGTGGAAAATTTCTGATCTTATCCCCTGCAAAATTATTGTAGCAGACAAGGCAACCTTTGTGTATAAAATCCAGTATTTTAGTGTATAAATATTATTGTATATGAGAACGAACATAGAAATCAATGACGAATTGATGGACGAAATTCTGGACAAAACAAAGCTCAAAACAAAAAAAGAAGTAGTTGACAAAGCGCTCCGGGAATTTCTCCGAAAAATTAATTTACAGGAATTAGCAGAGCTTCGGGGTAAAATTACTTGGGAAGGGGATCTGGATCAAATGAGAGAGATCTAGGATATGTATGTCCTTCCAGATACATCCATATGGATATCCTTCTTCAATGAACCCAGTTCACCAAACTCAGAGCGAATGTCCAAATTAATTTTAGAAGACCGGGTGTGTATTTGCCCCACTGTACATCAAGAGATTCTTCAGGGGACTAAAGATCAACAACGTTTTCAAATTCTCAGTGAAAAGCTAGCCAGCTTAAATCAATTAAAATCTGATCCATATTTAGCTGCGTCTGGAGCTGCTCAAATCTATTCCAGTTTAAGACAAAAAGGAGTAACCATTAGAAAAAGTAATGATTGTCTAATCGCATGGTATGCAATAAAATTCGACATTCCCGTTTGGCATAATGATCGAGATTTTGATTTGTTTGCCTCTTATATATTATTAAGAACTTTCAACATTTGAATTCTTTTAATTAAACAATGCTCAACGTCTGGGAAAACCACCTCAAGCAATTTCAACATTACCTCAAGCTAGAGCGCTCGCTGAGCAGTAATTCTATCGAAGCCTATACCAGCGATGTGGAGAAACTAGCGGCTTATTCTGAACGGAATTTTCCGGATAAAAATCCGCTTGATCTGGAGCTGGATCATCTACGAAAGTTTGTGAATGAGCTTGCCCAACTCGAAATCTCTGATTACACACAGGCCAGAATCATCTCGGGAATCAAAGCTTTCTACAAATTCCTGATGTATGAAGACCTGATTATTGAAGATCCTGCGCAACTTCTGGAAGCTCCCAAACTTGGAAGGAAACTTCCTGACACCTTGAGTTATCAAGAAATCGAACAGCTTTTGGAGGCTATCCCACTTGGCGAACCTGAAGGTCACCGCAACAGGGCCATGCTGGAAATGCTGTATAGTTCCGGTTTGCGGGTTTCTGAATTGACTGAGCTGAAAAAAGGGCAGATATTTGAAGAAATTGGCTTTTTACGGGTAGTCGGTAAGGGAAATAAAGAACGGTTGGTTCCAATTGGGAAGGATGCGCTGAAATATTTGAACATTTATTTGGAGGAAGTCAGAGTTCATCATACCATTGCCAAAGGACATGAAGAATACGTTTTTCTTAACCGAAGAGGTAAAAAGCTGTCCCGCGTCATGATTTTTTTGATCATCAAAAAGACGGCAGAGCAAGCTGGTATCACCAAAAATATCAGCCCACATACGTTTCGTCATTCTTTTGCCACTCACCTGATCGAAGGTGGTGCTGACTTACGTGCGGTGCAGGAAATGCTCGGTCATGAAAGCATCACCACTACAGAGATCTACACCCATCTGGACCGGGATTACCTCAGACAAGTGCTGACAGATTTTCATCCGAGGAAGTGAAGTTGATGGTGGGTGGTTAATAGTTGATAGTCCATGGATAATAGTGGATTAGTAATAGGTTAAGAAGAGTCCACAGACGACGGTCAACGGTCGACAGCATGTTAAACCCGCAAGATAAACACAGAGAAAGTGACCTTTACGATTTATAGGTGTCATAAAAACACTGTAATTGTTCTTTCTTAATTTTATATCCCGTGAAAAATATACTTTTCATACTACTTTTTCTTGCCTTTGCCACCTTCGTGCACGGGCAAGAAAAAGAAGAGAATGTCGTCAGCACCTCTCCTATAGAAATTCAAGTTGGATTGCTTGGGATTTGGATGAATAAAGAATATAAATTAGCTGATCAATTTGCGATTAGGACCGAAGTGGGCCTTGATTCAGAAATTTCGGCAATTAACTCTGAAGACGCCTACATCATGTATCCGGTCTTCACTGCTGAACCTAGGTGGTATTATAACTTTAAGAAAAGATCACAAAAAGGAAAAAAAACAACTGGAAATTTTGGAAACTTCGTATCGCTAAAATCTAGCTTTCATCCTGATTTATTTGTGATATCCAACTACTATGAATCCATTGTTCCTGATTTGTCGATTGTACCAACCTGGGGAATCAGACGGCCTATTTCGGAGTCTTTTTCTTTCGAAGCAGGAATAGGCTTAGGATACATTTTCTATTTTTACAAAACTCAAGGGTATACATCAAATGAGGGTGAGTTAGCAGCAAACATTCATTTGAGATTTGGATATAGGTTTTAATAATGTTTTATGATATCATATCATTTGATAAACTCCTGCCACAACTAATTCCAGTAGCCTCTCCAAAAAGACAAATCCATTCATGCGATACTTCTCAATTTTAATCTTGTGCTGCCTCGGGTTATCGTCCTGCATATCTACTAAAATTTATCCAAGGATTAGCTGCCATATCTGCCTGAGTAAAAACGATGGACTTCTACTGCTTCCTCTAAACTGGCAAGAAAGCTTCAGACAGCTTTCCTTTTCTGAGCAAAATCAACTGGAGAACTTGATTATGGAAACCTTCCGAGAGGAAGGGTTCACCAAGGTGGCAATCTATGATCAGATGGATTATGAGCTCTTGAATGCCGGGATCAAAGATGTGAATGATCCCATACAACGGGCCAATATAAACTTAGAATTGGGCATCCCTTATCTACTTGGACTTAGCCTCGGAGAACTGGCCTGGTCAGGAAGCTGGAGAAAACAGATCCATCAAATTTAGATTCGCCAAGTTATTGGGAAAGTGATACACATATCCAAAGTTTCCTCCGAGTGGCACTGATGGAAACAGCTACGGGAAATGTTATTTCTGATTATGCAATAGAAACCACAACCAATGAATTACCTATCCCTATTGGTGAGGAGAGGAGTGTGGACGTAAATTTCACAACACTTTATAAAACAGTATCTATTTCTACCCGGAAAGGGATCAAAAATATGGTGAAGGATTGCGGGTGCTAAATCTCCCGTCGCCAGCCAACCACTGAGGTCAAGCAAATAATCAATAGCCAAAAGCCAAAGTCGTCAGTGTTCAGTCGCAGTGATCAGTACTGATTCTCTCATTAAACAAGATGTTCAGTGGGCAGATCGACACTCCAACAAGAATCTAGGGGCGTAGCCCTGACCTCTTAATAGAAAATCAAAAAGTAAACCGGAAAACAAAGGGGCGTAGCCCTGACATCCAAGAATCAACTGTCAGCATTGATCAATAATTCACAGATTGATCCACCAATGACGATCTAGAGGCGTAGCAGAGGCCACAGTCCACTGCACAATTATTTAAGGGTGGGCAGTCTTGGGGCAAACGTTGAACGTGCCAACGTGAGTGCCTGTCTCCAAGAGGCAAGTCTCACTCACGTTTTCCAAAAAAGCAATCAAAGACTGCATTACTAAAGCCCAGGTCAGGAGACCTGAACTAAGTCTAACTACTTGAACCAAGTCGGCCAAATTCCCCATAGTGAACTGACCTGCTAACCATTCGTGGTGACACGAACGGTGGCTAAAAAAAAGGTGTTTCTGCTGTTACAATTACTCAAAATTCATTTTCCATTTTTTAAATCTCTACTTTTGCGCCCTCATCAGTAAGCAAACATGGAAGAGGAAACTAAAGCTGCAACTTCAGTGAAATTCACTGCTGAACAAATCGCTCAATGTATTGCCGTGCTCGAAGGACTGAATGCAGATACAGATCAGATTTTTGCCATTCCAAAAGAAAGTAGGCTTGCACTACTAATGGCTGCAGGACAATTTTCCCGACCAAGTAAGGAAGAACTTGCAGAGCGGAAAAAGGGAGCTAAAAAAATCCTCCGAAAGAACACAATTGCAAAGGATGTTCAAGCACGGAAATCAACTGGTATCCGTTCCGCAAGGGAAGCCTCGATTTTTATCGCGCCCAGCATGTTAGCCCTGAGCGGGAAGGAAGCTGACGAAGCCATACAACTTCAATCCCCCCGCGAATGTTACGTCTGTAAGGAATCCTTCGACCGACTACATCATTTTTATGACACCATGTGCACAAGTTGCGGGGATGTGAACTATGCAAAGCGCTTTCAAACAGCAGACCTAACAGGTCAAGTGGCTTTGGTAACTGGCTCAAGATTGAAGATAGGCTATCATATTACATTGATGATGCTCCGGGCAGGCGCTACAGTGATTGCCACGACAAGATTTCCTGTCGATTCAGCATTGCGTTATGCCAAAGAACCGGATTTTAATGAGTGGGCAAACCGTCTTCACGTTCACGGATTAGACCTGAGACATATTCCAAGCGTTGAGATCTTTTGCAATTACATCGAGCAGAAATACGAGCGATTGGATGTACTGATCAATAACGCAGCCCAGACAGTGCGAAGACCAAGTGGCTTTTATCAGCATTTGATGGAAAATGAAACCTTGAGTTGGAATGATCTTTCTCCAACTTCTCAAACGCTACTTTCTGATCATCATTCCTGCTTGGAAGAGATACGTCAGCTAAGCAGGGAATTTGCCGAAGGCGAACATAAAAACCTGCCTGTTTCCTGGCATGGGAAACAACTTGGGATTGGACTGACTTCTTCCGCTCAGCTCACTCAAATCCCCTATAGCATCGATGACTCCTTAAGTTCAGAAGAGATTTTTCCAGTCGGAAAACTTGACGCTGATCTTCAGCAAGTGGATCTACGCAAAACAAATAGCTGGCGGCTGAAACTGGGGGAAATTCACACCAACGAAATGCTGGAAGTGCAACTGGTGAATTCTGTAGCTCCATTTGTACTTTGCAACCGCCTGGTGAACATCATGAAGAAAGCCAATACGGGTAAAAAGCACATCATCAACGTATCGGCTATGGAAGGTAAATTTCACCAGTTTCACAAAGAAGCAAGACATCCCCACACCAACATGGCAAAGGCGGCGCTGAATATGCTGACGCTCACTTCTGCTGCTGATTTACCTAAGTTTGGAATATATACCAATGCGGTGGATACAGGTTGGGTGACTGACGAAGATCCTGCAGAATTGGCAAAGAGAAAGCAGGAAGTTCATGATTTCCAGCCTCCTTTGGATATAGTCGATGGGGCTGCACGTGTGATGGATCCATTGTTTGATGGCATCAATACCGGCAAGCACTGGAACGGAAAATTTTTGAAGGATTACATGCCGACAAGCTGGTAAATGGTTGATGGTAAATGGTCAACAGACCACAGACCATAGTTCACTGCACAGTTGTTCAAGTATTGGCAACCTTGTACTAGACGTTGAGTCTGCCAACGTGAGTCTCTCACGCACATTTTAGATGGTACCTTCAAGCCTTGAACCAACGACTGCTGGCCTTATTATCCCTTATTGGGACAGAATTTGGGTAGATAACATAAAGTAAATGTGGAGCCCTGTGTCTTTAGGTACAGAATAATTACATCATTGCAAAATCATCCAATGATTCAATCTTTCAACAAACAAGGACTTTAACCGTGGTGCACCCCGAGAAATACGCAAAGAGCTGTGTCATAACTCAAAATGCTGTACCTAAAGGCACAGCTGTATTCACTTTCGATTGAATTTCTACCGATATTCTGTCCCTAACGGGACGTCAATGTTTCATTCCTAGTAAACAGAAAAAGCAGTCAGCAGACTGTCCATAAACAGTCCAAGTCCGGAGACTTGAACTAAATCTGAAGACTTTCAACCACCAGTATTATTCAATCACCCGAACGAGCTCCTTGATTATTTCGGTCATTACAGGTTCAGCTTTGGCCGCAGCCGCAAGCACTTCTGCTATGGATACTGGTAAGATTTTACCTTCAACACCAAGATCTGTAATCGCGGATATTCCAAAGACTTCCATTTGCATTTGTCTTGCCACAATCACCTCAGGCACCGTGCTCATCCCCACTACGTCTGCTCCAATACTCTTCAAATATTTATACTCTGCGGGAGTTTCTAGATTGGGTCCTTGTACACCCACATAGATCCCTGTATGCACATGGTAACCATTCATTCTGGCGTATCCTAATGCAATGGCATTCAAATCTGCTGAATAAGCGTCACTCATGTCCGGAAATCTGGATCCAAATTCCTCAACATGCTTTCCCCGTAACGGGTTTTCAGGAAAAAGGTCAATATGATCACGGATAACCATTAAATCTCCTACCTCATGCTCGGGATTCAATCCCCCACATGCATTGGAAATTAGCAGTGTTTTCACCCCTAATTTCTTCATTACCCGTACCGGAAAAGTCACTTCTTTCATGGAGTAGCCTTCGTAATAATGAAATCTTCCCTTCATAGCAACCACCTTTTTGCCTGAAAGCTCACCAAAAATCAATTTTCCGGAATGACTTTCGACCGTGGCCAAAGGGAAATTAGGGATAGTAGAATAGTTAATCTCCTTCTCTACACTGATCTGCTCCCCAAGTTTCCCCAGTCCTGTTCCTAAAATTATCCCAATTGGAACATCTGTTGGATATTGTGATTTAATAAAGGAAGTTGCTTCTGAGATTTGATCTAAATATGTCATAAAATGTAATTTGCCAATTGTAAAGATATTAATTACGAACTTTTCGTGCCTTCAAGGTGTAATGATTTCAGAAAAAAGTAAGAAATGATCAAAATAATAGTAGGCACAAACCGAAAGAACTCGGTGTCAAAAATAATAGCTGCGCTATATCAGCAAATTTTACTGGAGAAAAGAGTGGATTCTGAAATCTTGTATCTGGAAGACTTGCCAAGCGATTTTATAGAAAATGCGCTGTATGAGAATAATGGCAAGCATGACCTCTATAACGAGTTTCATGACAAACTAGTATCCGGGAGTAAGTTTGTCTTCATCGTGCCAGAATACAATGGTTCTTTCCCTGGCGTATTAAAGAGCTTCATTGACGGGATGACTTATCCTAATACGTTTAGAAACAAAAAATGTGCTTTGGTGGGTATTTCATCTGGAATAGGCGGTGGTGGCATCGCAATGAGCCACCTTACCGACATCTTCCATTATCTGGGCATGCATGTCCTCGCTCTCAAGCCGAAGCTTGCTAAAATTGAGCAAAATATGTCAGATAACCTGCTCACCAACAGGCTTTACATGGACTTACTGCAAACCCAGGCAGGCATGCTGCTTGAATTTTAGGAACTAGTCCACGTTATCGTGCAGGAACCTGTTGTTTCCTAGGATCTCATTATCATCGCTCAAGTTGTACTTGCTAATGTTGCGTTCAGAGCTATGCTGTGGCTCATTCAGAACCACGTTCTTTCGCTGATAAGCAGGTACTTCCAGTTTCTCCTTCAATTCTTCCGGAGTTGGATTGAATGAACGGTTTCCTTTTAGCTTCTCAAATCGCTCGTGAGCTCTTTGAATAGCTTTCTGCTTCATTTGCTCATAATAATCATTGGCAAAAGCTGGGGCAGTTGGAGCCTCTTTTTCTTTCACAGGCTCTTCAGCTCTCTTCTCTTCCTCTTCAAAAAGATCATGAACAATCTTCTCATGCTGAGGTTTCGGAGCTTCTTGTTTCTGTGGTTCCAATTCAGAGTCCTCATTCGGCTTCATGAATGAAAACAAGGAAGGCTTCTTTGTCTCCTCAAATTTCATTTCTTGCTTAGGAGCGGCAGTACGCTCAGCACTTACTTCTGGCTTAAAAACCGGAGTAGGAACTGGAGTTGGCACTTTTGGCATAGAGAATACAAAGGTAGATCCATTTTCTACCACGTCTTCTTTCACTTTTGTGCTTTTGCCTGAATCCAAATTGATCACAGTTTTCTCTTCTTCCACTTCTGGTGCTGGAGTCTCTGCTACTGGTGCTGGAGTTGGTGCAGTTACCGCTTTAGGCATTTCTTTAGTACCTGCAAGTCTATCCATATGGAATCCTGTAGCAATTACAGTGACCCGGATAGCCTTACCTAACTCCGGATCGATGCCTTGACCGAAGATTACTTCCGCTTCATCACCGGCTTTTTCCTGGATGTACTCAGTGATTTCACTTAATTCATCCATAGAAAGTTCTTCGTCCTCTCCTGACATAATGGACAGCAAAATCTTCTCAGCCCCTTTGATATCCACGTTGTTCAGAAGTGGTGAAGAAATCGCAGCTCCGGCAGCACGGATGGCACGTCCTTCTCCTTCTTCGGTGGATGATCCCATAACAGCAGCGCCTGCATCTTTCATGACAGTCTTCACATCTTCAAAATCCACGTTGACATCCTGATGTACAGTGATAATTTCTGCAATAGATCTCGCAGCCGTGGACAAAATATCGTCAGCTTTACTGAAGGCAGTTCTGATGGCAAGATTACCATAGATTTCTCTCAATTTATCATTTAGAATGACCAGCACAGTGTCGCAATTCTCACGCAGCGCTTCTATTCCCTGTTGGGCTACATTCATTTTCTTCTTGCCTTCGAACATGAACGGAGCAGTCACAATACCTACTGTCAGAATATTCAGTTCTTTTGCAATTCTGGCTACTACGGGAGCTGCACCTGTACCGGTACCTCCACCCATACCAGCAGTGATAAACACCATCTTGGTATTATCAGCTAATAATTCGCGGATTTCATCCTCGGATTCTATAGCGGCATTTTTCCCTTGCTCTGGATTAGCACCAGCACCGAGTCCTTCGGTCAAATTGGCGCCCAGTTGTAAGCGAAGTGGAACAGGACTGGATTTAAGTGCCTGAGCGTCTGTATTGACTACGACAAACTCAACATCTTTAATTCCAAGACCAAACATGTGGTTTACGGCGTTGGATCCGCCACCACCTACGCCAATTACTTTAATAATTGACTTTGGATTTTTCTGTAAATCAAATCTGTAATCTTTCATGTTATCTGACATATTTAAGCTGTTGGTGAAAATTCTTTAGGATTGTTTTTGGGTTCGTGAAATAGGGAAATTGATAGTATCACTATCAATCTCCCGCCTAATCATAAGCCCTAGTAGTTACTATCGTCTCCGATATCATCACTGATGATTCCCTTAAGTTTCTCAGTGATATTCCGGAAAATATCTTTGGGGAGCAGTTCACGTGGAACGGCTCTTCTTACAGCTCCACCGTTTGCTACTCTTTTTCTATATCCTTCGTCACGGTCATCCAATGCTTTGAATCCTGCCAGTACAAGACCGACTGAAGTGGCATACATTGGACTTTTTACTTCTTCAATCACCGATTTGCCAAGGTGCTCATTTGGATAGCCGATACGTGTGTCCAATCCTGTCATATACTCAAAGAGTTGACTGACGAACTGCATTTGTGCTCCTCCGCCTGTCAATACAATGCCGCCTGCAAGCTTTTTGTAATGGCCGCTTTGCATAATTTCGTTTTGGACGATCTCAATGATTTCCTCCATTCTTGCCTGAATGATTGAAGCCAGATTCCGGATTGAAATCTCTTTTGGAGGCCTGTTTCTCAATCCCGGAATGGATACAATTTCATTTGGATTAGCTTCTTCAGTAATCGCTTTCCCAAACCGGGTTTTCAACAATTCTGCCTGGTTTTGCATGACCATGCAGCCTTCCTTGATGTCTTTGGTGATGATGTTTCCCCCAAGAGGAATCACTGCTGTATGGCGGATGATATTTTCATAGAAAATAGCGATGTCTGTGGTACCGCCTCCAATATCAACCAAGCAAACACCCGCTTCTTTTTCATCATCACTTAATACAGAAAGTGAGCTGGCAAGAGGTTCAAGGATCAGTTGCTTGGAGGTCAATTCTGCCCGTCGCACGCAGCGGTTGATATTATTAATGGCGGTAGTCTGAGCAGTGATGATATGGAAATCAGCTTCAAGACGTGTACCGGACATCCCTACAGGATCTTTAATTCCCCCTTCATAATCCACGGTATAATCCTGTGGCATGACATGGATAATGGTGTTCCCCGGGGGGATCAGAATATTCTCCATTTCTGAAGAAAGCCTTCTTACATCCTCTATGGTAATCTCATCGTCCGTAGGTTGACGCATGATGCTACCACTTTGGATTTTGCTTTGGATATGTTGTCCTGCAATCCCAACGATTACATCTACTATATCCACATTTGCCATTTCGGAGGCTTCCTCCACGGCTTTTTCGATGGCATGAACAGTCTTATCGATGTTGGTCACGACTCCGCGATCCACTCCATCTGATACAGCCTTGCCCATACCAAGTACTTCGAGTTTGCCATACTCGTTTTTTCGGCCCACAATCACACATATTTTTGTGGTTCCGATATCTAGCCCTACTATTAATTCTTTATTTTCCATATCAACCTATTATTCACAGACTATTTGATCCTTAAATTTCACACTTACCCGATCGTAGGCATTCCAACCTTTGCGTGGTAATATTTCCTGATAGAAGACTTCTATCCGTCCGAACTTATTCGCTATATCATTGGCATCTCCAAATTCAATCACCTGTCTTCCAACTTGCTGAAAAAGACGGATATCTGATCTGGAATTCACTTCCAACTCAGTAATTTGGGCTTTCCAGAATTCATCTTCGGTAATGAAGCGGATCAGATCCATTAACTCCGGCATGTCTCTGCTGATATCACCTTGGTCCATTAGCTTTTCTGCATGTTTTCCTTCCAAGATCAATACCCTGCTTGTGTATGAAGGAGAGGTCGGAATCACCCTGCCTTCAGTAGTGATATAGCCATCAGCCGCCATTGGTTGGGCTATTCTTGCAATCGGCTGATGTTGGCTGATCTTAAGGTTTAGAATCCCTTTTTGCCCAATCATCGCTTCTGCAGATTTTACAAAAGGATGCCCTAGCAAGCGGGTTTCAATTTCCTTTAATGGCACTTCATTTAGCAACAAACCGGGTTTTAAGTCAGGAAACGCTTCGTTCAAAATCTTTGTAATTTCTTTTTCTTCAACAAAATAGACCCCACTCACTCCAGCAATACTGATTTCTGAACCCTGATAGGTCTTAAAACCAGTCTGCTTCTCCACAAAGCCAATAAAGCCGATCAGCACCAGACTTAGCACCAGAAATGTGACCATTTTTGCAAGTTTCGATCGATTCATCTGTTTATAACTGTTTTTTATTGTCAGATGGAATCTCGCTTGATTGATGATCATCCCACTGTGTTACATATACTGTCATGCTCGATTTCATAAGGAGATATGATTTTGTTTTTCCCGCATCCAAGATGCAATTCTTGGTACCAATCGATCAATATCCCCTGCTCCGAGGGTCACCAAAACTTCAGGGTTAGCCTGCTCCAAATGTGCCAGCAACTCCTCCTTTCCCACCAGCTCTTTCTTGCTGGTCTGGATGTTCTCTAAAAGCATCTCAGCATTCACCCCTTCAATTGGAAGCTCCCTGGCTGGATAGATATCCAGCAAAATCACTGAGTCTGCAAGTGAAAGACTTTCTGAAAAACCCGAAGCAAAATCACGGGTTCGCGTATACAAATGCGGCTGGAATATTACCGTCAGTTTCTTAGTCGGAAACATCGCCCGCACCGAACTCAAACATGCACGGATCTCCTCAGGATGATGTGCATAATCATCTATGAATACTTGGTTTCCTTCATTTACATGAATTTCGAACCTTCTCTTAACACCTTTGAAACTGCTGATGCCTTTTCGGATCTGCTCCTCAGAAATCTGATGATCAAGCGCAATCGCAATCGCTGCAAGCGCATTCTCAACATTATGGAAGCCCGGAATAAATAATTCCAAGCCTTTGATGGTGTGATTCAGATCCTGATAATCAAATACAAATGAACCTGTACGCGCCTGAATATTGGCTGCCGTAATTCCAGAAGACCGCAGTCCATATTCTTTCGTCATTACTTTTGGAAGATTCTCGGCTCCCAACCTATCTGCAGCCGTATGCTGTATGTATAATTTTCCTTTTTTGTCTATTAACTGAATGAATTGACGGAACCCATCCAAAATGGTAGCCTCATCTCCATAGATATCAAGATGATCTGGATCCGCACTTGTGACAACCACTTCATTGGGATGCAATGTCAAAAATGAACGATCAAATTCATCTGCCTCCACAACCACCAGCACCGGTTCCTTCGATTTCTTATCTCCTAAAATCAGATTACTCTGATAATTCTGGGTGATGCCGCCCAAGAATGCTGCAACTGGTTTGCCAGCGGACTTTAGCACATGAGCAATCATCGAAGAAGTAGTGGTCTTACCATGAGTTCCAGCTACTGCTATGGTATAAAATGAACTGGTCACCATACCTAAAACTTCCGAACGCTTCTTCAATTGATAGCCATTGTCCCGGAAGTAATTCAGCTGAATGCTGTCTTTTGGCATTGCAGGCGTCCAGATAATCAAAGATGATGCTGGCTCTGATTTGACTGCCGCAGGAATCGCTTCCAATGTATCCTCGAAGTTCACTGTCATGCCTTCCTTGGATAGCTCGTCTGTTAAAGCCGAAGGTGTACGGTCATACCCAGATACAGCATAGCCTTCATGGGCAAACCAACGCGCCAAGGCACTCATGCCTATTCCGCCGATTCCTAATAAATGGACGCTATGTATACCTTCGAAACTCATGCAATTAAGTCTTCTAATTCTTTTACAATAGCTGTTGCCGCATCCGGCTTAGCCAACTTCTTTATGTTTCTCCCTAATACTGCAGCCTTTTCAGCATCTCGCATCAGTTCATTTACTTTTTCTCCTAACAACCCTACTGCCTCAGCATCCCGGACCAGCCAGGCAGCATCATGACTCACATAAGCCATCGCATTCTTTGTCTGATGGTCTTCTGCCACATTTGGCGATGGGACAAAAATCACTGGCTTTCCTACCAATGAAAGTTCTGATACTGATAATGCACCTGCACGGGACACGATAATGTCTGCTCCTGCATACGCCAAGTCCATTTCCCGGATAAATTCCTTCAGACAAATGTTTTGAAGTCCCGAAGCATCCAGCTTGGACTTCATCTCTTGGTAGTAAAACCGGCCGCTTTGCCACAGAATCTGGTAACCTTCTGCTTCCAACCGCTCCATATCTTTCAATACCGCCTGGTTCAACGTTCTTGCTCCCAACGATCCTCCCAGCACAAGCAGTGTCTTTCGCTCTGGATTCAGCCCAAAATGAGCCATTGCCTTCTCTCTTTTCCCTTCCAGCTCCAGAATATCCTTTCGGACAGGATTTCCAGTGTATGCAATGCGGTTCTTTGGAAAAAACTGCTCCATATCTGGATAGGCAACACATATTTTTGCTGCCTTTTTAGCCAAGATTTTATTGGTCAGCCCCGCATACGAATTCTGCTCCTGCACCAATGTGGGAATACCTTTTCGCTGTGCCCGGTATAATACAGGTCCACTGGCATAGCCTCCCACGCCCACGACTACATCTGGTCTAAACTCCCTGATTATCTTAGAAGCCCTGCTTAAACTCTTCATTAGCTTAAAAGGAAACCGCAAATTCTCCAATGAAAAGCTGCGTTGTAAACCTGCGATCGGAAGTCCCTCTATCTGGAATCCAGCCTCAGGGACTTTTTGCATTTCCATTTTGCCAAGCGCACCGACAAATAGAATCTCACTGGCTGGATATTTATCCTTCCAGGCATGAGCGATCGCAATGGCAGGGTATATATGTCCCCCGGTACCACCACCGCTGATTAAGATTCGATATGTCTGTTGTGTAGTAATAATTAAGCTGTTTTAAGTCTTGATCTATTTGAAACCATGGTACTCGTCTGTGCTTCATCCTGGAAGTCTCCACGGCTCACACTGAGAATAATCCCCAGCGAAATCCCCGTAAACACCAAGGATGTTCCTCCCATACTCAATAGCGGTAAAGGCAGTCCGGTGATCGGTCCTAATCCTACGGCCACTGCCATGTTGACCAATGCCTGAATGACCAAGGCGAAGCTCAGGCCTGCAGAAAGCAAACCTCCAAATGCTTTATTTGAGTTAGCCACAATCCGCATCCCGCGATAGAGTAAAGCGAGGTATAAAAACAGCACAGAAACGCCTCCCACTAAACCATATTCTTCAATGATGATTGCATAAATAAAATCTGAGTACGGGTGTGGAAGTGAATTCCGCTGCTCGCTATTTCCCGGGCCTTTACCGGTCAATCCTCCAGTGGCTATCGCGATAAAAGATTGCTCAGCCTGAAAAGCCACTTCATCCTCATCCATGAATGACTCAATCCGGGCGACAAAAGTGGATCCCCTTTGCCCCATAAATGCTGCTGCCGTCAGGCCAAGAATCCCTACCATGACTACCATGAACAGATACTTCACCGGCACCCGGCCAATGAACATGATTAATAAGCAGGTCAAAAGCAGTAGAATCGCTGTGGACATGTTGGCCAATGCAATCAGCAAACAGATCAGCCCGATGGCGAAAATGATCGGCAAAAAAGTGGCCTTAAAGTCTTTAATGTTATTTTGTCTGCGTGCAAGCATTGCTGCCAAAGCTGAGATCAACGCAAGCTTCGCAAGATCTGATGGCTGAAATGCTTGATTGATTACAGGAATAGTCAACCAACGATTGGCTTCATTGATACTGGACCCTACCAAATAAGTCAATAACAAAAGTGGAATGGATAAAATCACTGCCAAACGGGCATAAACGGCATATTTACGATAAGGCACTTTATGTGCGACCCACATCACAAAGAAAGAGACAAAGATCAACATGGAGTGCCTGAACAAATACAGTTCGGTATTGCCACCCGCATATTTGTAGGCCAGGGAACCGGTAGCTGAGTATACCACCAGAATACTGAAAAGAGACAATAGAATCACTATGCCCCAAATAATCGGGTCACCTTTGAAGTTCTCGTCTATCCATGCTTTAAACTGGTTCATGCGATGGCTTTCGGTTTAAGGTTTTCTACAGCAGAGCGGAACTGAAGTCCGCGGTCTTCATAATTTTTGAACAAGTCGAAACTTGCACATGCTGGAGATAAAAGAACTACATCACCGGGTTCTCCGATGCTTAATCCCCACTTCACAGCTTCCCGGATATCTTGTGTCTCCCGGATTTCCGGAATTTCACCTGTAAATGCCTGCTTCAATTTGTCATTATCTTTCCCCAAGCAAATCAGGCATTTCACTCTGCCAGATGCCAAAGGCAACAGCACCGAGTAATCATTTCCCTTGTCCACTCCACCAGCAATCCAGATCAGCGGATTCTCAAAACTGGCCAATGCATAGGCGGTGGACTCTACATTGGTGCCTTTGCTGTCATTGATAAATTGAATGCCGTCCACTTCTTTGATCGGCTCCATTCTGTGCGGAGCATTTTTAAAAGTCTGAAATCCTTCATGCAAATCTTTTTCACTCACTCCTGCCATTAACGCTGCCGATCCGGCACATAATGAATTCAATAGATTATGTTTTCCTTTAATGGCAAGTATTTCAACCGGCACATGCACAGACTGATTAGCTACAGCAAAAGCCAATTGATCATCTGTTACCCATGCTCCAGTTTTTTGCGGTTCTGAAGTGGAAACCCAATTCATTACGGATTTTATTTCATGGGACTCAAGCCCCTGAACAGTCAATGGATCTTCTGCAAAAAGAATTGCTTGATCATCCAAATTCATATTCTTGAAAATCCCGAATTTGGAGCTGATGTAATTCTCTATTTTGTAACCATATCGATCAAGATGATCTGGCGTAATATTGCATAGAACTGCTATTGAAGGCCGGAAATCAACAAAACCATCAATCTGGAAACTACTGCATTCGATTACCCACCATTCATGATCATAATCCACTAACTGTCCTGCCCAGCTTTTTCCTACATTCCCTGCCAAGCCAACATCCAGCCCGGCTTCTTTCATCAAATGATAAGTCAGAAGTGTGGTTGTAGTTTTACCGTTTGTACCTGTAACAGCGATTACTTTCCCTTTGGAGAAGCCAAAAGCAAATTCTAACTCATCAATTATTGAGACTCCTGCCAGTAAAGCCTGAGCGATTAGTTCCGTTTTTGGAGAAATCCCCGGACTTTTAATGATTAAGTCAGCACTTAAGATTACTTCTGCTGAATGCTTTCCTTCTTCGAACGGAATGTTCAACCGCTCCATTTCTCCTTTTCTCGGTTCGGAAATTGTGCCTGCATCCGAAACAAAAACAGCATAGCCTTTCTGTCTGGCAAGCATTGCTGCTCCCACTCCGCTTTCTCCTGCACCCAGAACGACTATTTTTTTCATCTGTTTATAATTGTTTTTCAATGGTCATATGGAATCTTTGATGATCAAAATAATCATTGCCTTGTGTGCTTAATAATTATTTTAATCATGTCGATTTCATTTCTTTATCTAAGTTTCAATGTTGCCAAAGTCATTACAGCCAATAAAATCCCGACAATCCAAAATCGTGTGACAATCTTGGCTTCAGGTATATTTTTCTTTTGGTAATGGTGATGTAATGGTGACATCAGAAATATTCTTCTGCCCTCACCATATTTTCGCCTCGTGTATTTGAAATAGCTCACTTGAAGCATTACACTGACGTTTTCCACGACAAATATTCCGCACAACAGCGGAATCAAAAGCTCTTTACGAAGTGTCAAAGCAAGTACGGCTATCACCCCACCAAGCATCAAACTTCCCGTATCCCCCATGAAAACCTGCGCCGGGTAGGCATTGTACCACAAGAATCCCACGCATGCGCCGATGAATGCCGAGGCAAAAATCACCAACTCACCAGAATTGGGGATGTACATGACATTGAGGTATTGGGAGAAGATCGCATTACCGCTGATATAGGCCAAAATGGCGATAGCTATCCCGATGATGGCGGAAGTCCCCGCGGCCAATCCATCAATTCCATCCGTAATATTTGCCCCATTAGACACTGCGGTAATAATGAATATCACCACCAAAATATAAAGCACCGGAGTCATCGCTTCGCCAAGGAAGCCAAGGATATACTCGTAGTTCAATTCGTTATTCTTGGTGAAAGGAATGGTGGTTTTTGCCACTTTCACATCACGGAAAGCCGGAGTCTCTACCACTCCACCATCTATTGAAACAGGGTTCTGAAATTCACGGATTACTACATCTTCGTGAAAGTAAAGTGTGGTACCCACGATGATTCCGATACCGATCTGTCCAATAATCTTAAACTTGCCAGCTAGACCTTCCTTGTTTTTCCTAAAGACTTTGATATAATCATCGATGAAGCCGATTCCTCCCAACCAGATGGTCGTGATGATCAACAGGATGATGTAGATATTTTGAAGATCACCAAACAACAAGGTGGGTACGAGGATCGCGGCGATCATCATTAATCCTCCCATAGTCGGCGTGCCTTTCTTCTGGTTTTGGCCTTCCAGACCCAAATCCCTTACTGTCTCTCCTATTTGTTTATTTCGGATCCAATTGATGATTTTGTGCCCAAAAGTAATGGTAATCAATAATGAAAAAACCGCAGCCATTCCAGCCCGAAACGAGATGTAACGGAACACTCCCGCGCCGGGGATATCCAGGACTTTATCTAAATAATCAAAGATTGGATAAAGCATCAGTTTTGGGTCATTTGTTGTAAAAATTCTATTACCACCTCAGCATCATCAAAATGGTGTTTGACACCTTGAATCTCCTGGTAATCTTCATGGCCTTTTCCGGCCACCAAGATGATATCTCCTTTTTGCGAAAGCATACAGGCTGTCTTAATTGCTTCTCTGCGATCCACTATGGTCAATGTTTTTCTCATTTCAGTTGGGCCAATGCCCGCCTGCATGTCCTTTATAATTTCTTCTGGCACCTCAAATCTTGGATTGTCAGAAGTAAGAATAGCCTTATCACTTTCCTGAACAGCTATTTTGGCCATTACAGGCCTCTTTGTTTTGTCTCTGTTGCCTCCGCATCCAATCACGGTGATCAGTTGCTCCACGCCTGTACGTACACCATTGATGGTCTTCAGGACATTGTCCAATGCGTCCGGTGTATGGGCATAATCTACAATGGCTGTTATTCCGGCGATTGAAATCCGATCAAACCGGCCTTTGGCACCCCGTATTCCAGATAATTCACGCAGGACTTCGTCTTCCTCTTCTCCGAGCAAAACCGCTACTCCGAGCACTCCAAGAAGATTATAGGCATTGAATGCCCCGATCATCCTGAACCAGATCAACTTTCCGTTGATATCAAGCTCGAGTCCTTCCAGCGTATTGGATATGATTTTTGCTTTATAATCAGCAGGTGACTTCAAAGCAAAATTGTACTTGGCCGCTTTGGTGTTCTGAAGCATCACTGCACCACGCTTATCGTCTCCATTAATCAGCGCAAAAGCATCCTTTGGCAAATCATCAAACAGCTTCTTCTTAGCCCTGATGTACTCATCAAATGTGCCATGGTAATCCAGGTGGTCGTGACTGATGTTGGTGAAAACTGCTCCGGCTAAGTTCAACCCGGCAATCCGCTCCTGCACAATAGCATGTGAGCTGGCCTCCATAAAACAATGCGTACAGCCTTCATCAACCATCTGACGAAGCAAAACCTGGACACTTACCGAATCCGGCGTGGTGTGAGTAGCAGGGATTACCGTTTCGTTGATTTTATTCTCCACTGTAGACAGGAGCCCAGTACTATAGCCCATCGCCATAAATAACTGGTGAAGTAACGTGGCGGTGGTTGTTTTGCCGTTTGTACCGGTAATGGCAACAACCTTAATTTTTTCTGAAGGATTGTTATAGAAGTTCCCCGCCATGATCCCCAATGCACGGGCCGAATTGACCACCTCCACATAGGTTATCCCATCACGTAGCTGCTCAGGAAGTTTCTCGCATACAATAGCATTAGCGCCCAGACCAATTGCTTTTTCAATATAATCATGTCCATCTACCTGTGTCCCGGGTACGGCCACAAAGACACATCCTTCGCTCACCTTACGGCTATCAAAGACGATGTCTTTCACCCCCTGATCCATATCACCAGTGGTGGAGGTAAGTGATACTCTATATAATATGTCTTTCAGCAATTTCATTTAGCCTAATACCAGATTAATTGTTGCGTTTGGTTTTAATTCAGATCCTGCAGAAAGCGATTGCTGCTTCACGCGGCCTTTCCCAGAGTAGTTGACCCGCATTCCTTTGTTTTCCAGAATGAACAGCGCATCACGTAATGAAAGCCCTGAAACATCCGGCACCAATGGCAGATCAGTTTCATTTACCTCTAGTTGCACAGTTGACTCATGGGCTACTGTTTGCACCCACTCTTCCGCATTCACAGCATTGCTCTGCAATCCAAACTCATCGAAGATTTCCTGTAATTCCTCAGCTTTACCTGCTTTCACATATGGCATTTTGGATCCTTCCGTCTCAGCTCTGAAAATCGTTGCCTGACTACTGGGGTTCAGTTCGATATCCAATGCATAAATCCGATCCGCTATCTCTTTGAAGACAGGCGCAGATACATCCCCTCCGTAAGCAGCAAAGCCTTTAGGGCTGTCTATCACCACGATCATAGAATACTTTGGCCGGTCCGCCGGAAAGTAGCCAGCAAAACTGGTGTAATATTTACGGGTATATTTCCCGTCGACCAGTTTCTGCGCAGTGCCTGTTTTCCCGGCTATTTTATAGTCTGCATTGGAGATATTACGGGCCGTGCCACGTGACACTACTCCTTCCAGTAAATCCTGCAATTGTTTGATTGTCTTTTCGGAAGCAATCTGCTTCCTGATAACCTGAGGCTCAAACTTCTCTTCAATCGTATTTCCTTTGGAAATGGCTTTGACGATGTATGGTTTCAACATTTGCCCGCCATTTGCAACAGCATTATACAGCGCCAACGTGTGCATAGGATTAAGCTTGGACTCATAGCCTATTGAAATCCAAGGGAGTGAAGTGCCATACCAATTTTTATCTCCCGGCTTCTTGTAGTAGGGTACACCTTCACCTACTAGCTGGAATCCAAAAGGCTCCTTCAATCCTACCTTATCTATGTATGCCATGAACTTTGATGGACTTGATCCAAAATGTTCATCCACCAACTTGGAAATCGCCACATTGGACGATTTCTCAAATGCTTCCCGGATGGTCAAGGTCCCGAAACCCCCATTTTTGGCGTCCCGCATGACCTGATTATAGAAGCGATGCGAACCATTCCCCGTTTCTATAGTTTCTTCAAGTGAAATCTTGTTTTCTTCCAGAAGAGCAAGCATGGAAAGCAATTTAAAGGTAGAACCCGGCTCAGTGTTCCCTTGGTCGCCGATTGCATAATTGTAGCTTTCACTATAGCCAACACCACTTTTATTAAGCTGAAGATTGGAAATAGCTTTTATCTGCCCCGTCTTTACTTCCATGACAATGACAGAACCAAATACTGCTTCTCTATCCGTCAACTGACGTCTCAAAGCCGTTTCGGCCACATCCTGAATATTCACATCTAACGTAGTGAATACATCAAATCCATTTTCTGGCTTTACATCTTCCGCATCAAACACAGGCTTCCAACTTCCGCCTGCCAATCGCTGAAACAAGGCTTTGCCATCCTGGCCTTTTAGGTAATCATTGAAACTATATTCTATTCCAGCCCCGTATGCATCTTCATTCAGGAAGCCAACGGTCCGGCTGGCAAGTGAATTAAACGGCAAATATCTTTTCTCCACTTTCTCGAATATTACTCCTCCACCCATTCTTCCCTCACGGAATATTGGCCATTTGGACATTGTCTGCATCGCCTGATATCCAATCTGACGTCTATTCAGTATTAAGTACCTTTTATTATCAAGTCTTGCATCATTGATCATCCGCTTATAAGACGCTGCGGATTTGTCTTTGTAGAAGCCGGACAAGAATTTAGCGAGGGAATCAATTCCGGTTTTATAGCGGCTATCCTTGGCAATAGTAGGGTCCAGCGCAACTCTATAAAATGGTAAACTGGTCGCCAATAGACTTCCATCACCTGCATATATATTACCACGAGTTGCAGGTACTTCACGGTATTGGAAGTTAATAGTCTCGGCCTTTTCTCTCCACACATCACCCTCATCCAGTTGAAGTTGGGCAATCCGATAAGGTATTAGCGATGCTCCCAGCGCTATTAGGATGAATATCACCCGTACTCTTATCAATATGGACCGCTTGAAATTCACTTCTCTATTTCTATTTTTATTGGTGGTTGATTAAGTTCAAATATTTCTTGTGCCGCTACTTTCTTTGCTACTTCAGACTGCATACTACTGAGCATATATTCCGCTTCCAGCGTGGTGACATCTGCACGCAGATCCTCAACTTCCTGCTGTGCCTTTTCAATCTTCCGCACCATATTCTCTGCTCTATGGTTGCTCCAGATATAGATCAACGCCAGCAAAGCGACAAAACCCACTGGTGGAACTAACTGCACCGGCACGCCCTCTCCCAAAATCTTGGTCACATCCAGACGCTCCTCTATCCATGCGAAAATGGATTTTCGTGGCCCTCCTTTCGGCTTGTTTGCTGATTTCAGTTTCTTCTTAAATGTATTTTGACTCATATTTCCGTCTTCTTCGCAATTCTAAGTTTAGCACTTCTAGCCCGTGGATTCCGTTCGATTTCTTCTTGGTCTGCCACAATCGCTCCTCTGGAAACTGGCTCCAATGGACGTATCAGATTGCCATAGAAATCTTTGGCTACCTCACCTTGAAATTTTCCTTTCATCATGAGGTTCTTTACCAGCCGATCTTCTAAGCTGTGGTAACTCATCACCACCAACCTTCCGCCTGGCTTGAGCACCTCTACTGCTTCAAGCAGCATTTCCTCTAAAGCACCTATTTCGTCGTTTACTTCTATTCGCAATGCCTGAAACACCTGCGCGTAGTATTTAAAGTCTTTGCCCCGCGGTGCGTATTTCTTGAGAAAAGCTGTAAATCCTTCGGTAGTCTCAAATGGATTCATTGCCCTTTCAGAAACAATTGCCTGGGCGAGTGTTTTGGCATTTTTGACTTCACCGTAGATTCCAAGAATCTTATGAAGACGTCCCTCAGCATAGGTATTCAGCACTTCTTTGGCAGAGATTTCTGTTGACTGGTCCATCCTCATATCCAGACTTCCACTGAATCGCGTCGAGAAACCTCTTGTCGGTTCATCAATCTGATGGGAAGAAATACCAAGATCTGCCAGGATCCCGTCTACCTGCCGCACACCGTGCAGTCGGAGGTATTTTTTCAGGTCCCTGAAGTTGGCTGCGATGAACGTGAAATTATCACTTGCAGGAATATTTTCTTCTGCATCAGCATCCTGATCAAAAGCGTACAAGTGGCCACCTTTCAGGTGCTTCAACAGCTCTCTTGAATGCCCTCCTCCACCAAAAGTCACATCTACGTAAATCCCGTTGGGATCAATAGACAAGCCTTCAGTGCATTGGGCTAGCATCACTGGGATATGGTAAGTAGACTCTGCCATTAGTTTTAAGAGAGATGTTTTTCCATCTGTTGTGACAAGATCTCATCGTCATTGATCAGGGCGCCGTCATCCAGTCGCTCTGCACTCCAGAGTTCGATCTTACTACCTAAGCCTATCAAGACCACTTCTTTCTCAAGTCCCGCATATTCTTGGAATGCCTTTGGAATCAAGAGTCTGCCTGAGCTATCCAGATCTACTTCAATTATTCTAGTAAAGAAAGATCTCTTTAACCGGCGTGTCTCAGGATTATGATCCGATAGGGCATTTACTTGATTCTCTAACTTCCTAAACTCCACCATCGGGTAGAGTTTCAGACACTGATCAGCAGCTTTCTGCAACATCAAAGAAGTCCCATTCGCCTCCGGTACTGCTGCCTTGATTTTGGCAGGAAGTACCAGACGCCCTTTGGGATCTAGCTTACATGTGTATTCGCCGTTGAACATTATACCGTGTCTCTTTAGTGCAGTAGGTAGTAAAGACAAAAGTAATAAAATGGATTTCACATTCTACCACTTTCTCCCACTTTTTCCCACTTTCACTTAAAAGTAGCCAAAACTTTTGTTCAACCCAATATTTTAGGAAAAAAAACAATGATTTTTTCGGTGGTATTCCGCTGATTAGGAAGAGGTTATATATTCCCCAAAATGGGGCAATACGTTAAAAAAACAGCGTTTTTGACGGCTCATCAAAAATTTATTGAAGGTAATATGTAGTATTCAACGAATAAAGTGGGGGAAATTCCCGTGAGTATTTTTGAAATCCCTGAAAAGTGGGGGAAAATCCCACAGGTGCTGGGTTGTTGTTGTTTTTCGATATTCAGTGGTCAGGTTATGAATTCCAATGTTCAGTTTATTGATAAATTCCCAAGGTCCACGGTTGACTCCACTTCTTTACTGTCCAAAATTGTCCACGGTCCACTGTCCACCTCTTCAATATTCGATGTTCAGCATTCAGCATTCAGCATTCAATATTTATTTCACCCTTAAATAAAAGGTGTAGCCCTGAAATCGCTGATTTAAAAATAAGCCGCAGGGGTCAGTGTGGGGTTTTAACAACGGTCGACAGTCGACTGTCCACCACATAGTATTTCATTGGAAGGAGGGCACAATTAAAATTGCTTCAATCCTTCGTCATTCACAATGACGTGTGTTCCTAATTCACAATTCGATGTTCCCTGCCGACAGGAGTATTCAGTGTTTCCCTTTAAATAAAGGGCGTAGCCCTGACATCTTCATAGAAAACAAAGGTCAATAAGAAAAAGTAGAGGGGCGTAGCCCCGATCTCTTAATAGATAGTTTCAAATTAGATTATTGAACAAGTTGGGAGGAGGACCGATTTAATCTACCCAAATGCAAAAATCCCGTAAATCGTATTTCCAATCGGAATTAATACTCATAACAAAAAAGACCTGCCCAATGGACAAGTCTTTTTCGAAGCATCAACACACAATTAGTTATTTGATGAAGTTTTGCCTTGTTTTACAAACTCATCCTGAAGCTTTTTCTGGAATTCTTCCAATTTGTCCTGATTCTCTTTCTGCCAGATTTCCATCTTACGCTGAAACTCTTCGATCTTGGGTTGATTCTCCTTTTCCCAAGCTTTCATTTTTGCCTCGAATTCCTTC
>Ga0307414_10000234_pt1 | contig 35611 bp, 22 predicted proteins | sample DK1Ometagenome_FD_203804 | JGI IMG/M metagenome (GOLD analysis project Ga0307414, IMG submission 203804) | Maize rhizosphere microbial communities from greenhouse at UC Davis, California, United States - DK15-O-3 | ecosystem: Host-associated > Plants > Roots > Rhizosphere > Soil | place: USA... | reverse complement strand
TCCAGCCCGCCAGATCCCTACAATTAATTGGAAAATAAGCATGAAGAAAGCATAATTTATCACACAACTGGACAAGGGTTCGACTCCCTTCGGGTCCACCGATACCCGCAGGGGTTTCCACTAGGGAACCCCTGTTTCTTCCTAACAACAACACTACAAACAATTGATTATAAGTGATTTACATAGAAAAAGCAAGAACATCCTAGGTGTTCGACAATTTTTTCCTGGTTCATGTTTTTTCGATCGAACCCCATGAATAGTCGAGTACCACATCAGTTTTTTAGTTTTAAACACTTACTGACATTAATATCTTCCAAAAAGCCAAGCATTAGCCCCAACTCCTGAGTTACATATCTTGCTGTATCACAGATATTTATGTTTTTACTAAAAATACTTTCACAAAACAACATCTTTCTTTTCTTCATTTCACTCAAATTATGAGAAAATAACGACATCATTGTAAGGGTATGATACGTATTATCTTTATAGTACAGATTGTTGTCGAACACCATTCTTATGAAATTATGTTTTTGAGATATATTTAATTGGTTAAAAACAGCTTTTACATCGGTAATCATATCAAGGTAATTGTTCAGTCTATCATAGACTTGGTTTGGATTCATAGTTAGATCTTCCAAATCTGCGTCCAAAGAAAAAATTTCACTTCTATATTTTAGACTGAACCTATCATAAGTCTCTCGGGTTATATGATCACCAATCCATTTTTCTTCTACTGCAGCTAAATTTTCACGTGCGATTTCAAGCTTTTCGTTCTTGAGTATTATTAGTTTTTTGTTAGTTACAAATTCCTTTTCTAATGAATCATGATATATAAATCTTAATTCTTTAATAGAGCTTGATGAAACACTCATCAATTCGCAGATCTCCTGAAATTGATTTAAGGATTTAGTCGCACTTATGTTATTATGTTTGGGTAATTTACACTTGTAATAATAGTACCACTTACCAGATTTACCCTTAGACGGAGCACCGGTTAACAGTTGACCGCAATAACATTTGAGGACTCCTCTCAAAGGCAAATTTTCATCGAATAGGGTCCTAACTTTTTCAGGTGTTTTCATTTTGTTCTGCACTGATAGCCATGTTGATTTGGCAATAATTGCTTTATGTCTTGCTGGAAATAGCCCACCGGGATATTCTTTGAAAGCTTTTGCTCTTACCATTCCGGCATATACAGGATTTTGTAAAACATTTTGAATAACCATATTTCCTTTTCTATTAAAACCGAGTTTATTAACTTCCTCTTTAATAATGGAGATGGGTACATTATTTATATAAGATTTATAAATAAAACTTATTATCTGTGCGTCTTTTCTAACGATAGTTAACGATCTATTTTTGCCTTCACCTTCTTTTTTATAACCGAAGGGCGCAAGGTTACTTAAATGACGCCCCTCCTTGGCTCTTGCTGTGTAGTTTCCTCCTCTTATCTTTATGCTGCGATTTATATTGTCTTCTTCTGCAAGTAGGAATTGCAGGCCAGTCCTGAAAAAGCTTCCTGGTGTGTCATAATCAAAAACAATTCCTTCTGTAACACTAACAATTTGAATTTTATAACGCGCTTGAAGCACTTTCACCAAGTTCAGAGCGTCTCCCGCATTTCTACTGAACCTATCCATCTGATCTACAACCAGATAATCAACACTACGATGATACTTGGTTATAAAATCCTGAAGTTTACCAAAATCCGTCCTGTCAAACGTTTTTGCACTCTTACCCCTATCTATAAAAGTATCCGTTAATTCAACTTTATTATTCTTTAACCATTGACTAGTATATAAATCCTGACGTTCGATTGATCCACTACTTTGACCTAATTTACTAAACCGGAGATACCTTATTGCACGCTTCATTTACTATTTATTTTTTTTTATATCTCGGCAATTTACAAAAGGCATATCATACCCTTGGATGTATAATACATAATCTACTACCTCGCCTAGATTGAATGCAATTGTATAGAACCAGATTACCCAGCTTGAATAATAACTCAAAATCACTACTTGACGAACTGCATCGGCTTTTTAGGGCCATGGAGAAACGTTTTAAAAGTTCGGCTTTTCTTTGTGCAAGCCTAAGAAAATATATCATGACATTACAGCAAAAGAAATATACAATCTGATCATTAAAGGCATAAATAATATGTTTCTGTATATCGGTGGTGAATTAATTAATCATTAACGATTACAGTAGAATACTTATATTGCGTTTAAAAAACTGAACATACAGTATTGCATGAACGCGACAGAACAACATGGCCGTAAACCGAAGAATTAATAGAACAAAACCTATAGAACCCCTGAGTCCTGAAACCATTTATCAGCTGCTTAAGGAAGGAAATTTCAATGCAATCACAACCCTTCTTCATGAAAACGGTAATCAGCTTACTACCGACCCTAACTTCGACCGTGCGGTAGACATAACTATCGGAGAATTGTTCAGGCAGGTAGAGATAGCAGACTCAACTACCATAAAGGAACTTGAGCAGGATCTTGACATTCTGTTTATTTGCCATACTGAAAAAAAATTTCGGTTAAAAGACGAACAGGCTATTTCGCTGATCCATTTGCTTCATCCCAGGGCACAACAATCTATAATCTATAAAGCTGCCCAGGATTATCCCAACGATCCGGTATGTAAAGAAATTATCGAAAAACAAAAGAAAGCCGTTGAACAGCATAGGCAAGAAATGTTGAAACCGTATACTCCCCCTGTTGTCCTCCAGAGACAGCCATTCGATATAAGAGGACTTAAGTATGAAACGGAGCTACGCAGCAAAGAAGGCAATTACTGGGTTAAAGTTTTCCTGCGATCTAACGAATTGCTTGATACAGTCGCCACACACATTAGAAAGCTCCGTTCGGCAGGCACAGTGAACATCACAGAAAAAACAAACGGAAATAATAACCTGACCATTTATGCCCGGAAACCTTTCCATATTCATGAAACTCATGATGAAGTAAAGCTTACCCTGGAGAATTACTTCTCACGAAATGCCAGCGACCCTATTTTTAAAGACGAAGTCATTTCAGGCATCAGTGAGGTAGCGTATTTTCAGGTAATCGATTACATGCTGAAATTAGGAGCCGGACTTGAAACCTTCAGACAACTTTCCGAAAAGATGGACGAAGAACGATACAGGGACTATTTTGTTGCCTATCTCGATACTCTCTCCAATGTTCATACCGCGACGGGGGAAACTTTTCATGGCAATGGCAAGTCTGACATTCTGTTTCGGAACAAGCAGAAAGAGGTACTTTTGGTCGCAGAATGTAAACTTTGGACGGGAAAAGAAGCGGTAAGCAAAGCGATTGATCAGCTTTTCACCAGGTACATTAGTTGGAGAGATGGAAAGGCTGCACTCATGATCTTTAACACCAAAAACAAAAATTTCACTAAGATCATGGAGACAGCAGTAGAGACAATAAAAGCCCACCCACTATTTGTCAGTTTTCAGGGACAAAGGAAAGAAACATCCTACTCCTTCACTTTTCGCAATGCCAATGACCAGGATAAATATATTAAGCTAGAGCTGGTGATGTTCAATTTCCTTTAATTGATGGAACATATACTGAAACACTGTAAGGGTATAAAAGATCAGAAACAACAAATCCTGACTGAATCACTGCTAAGCTATATCCGAAAACATGAGAAGGATTATGAGAAACAGGAACCTGAAGACCAAAATATTCGCTCACTAAAGCAGTGTGGGCTTTCGCTGCTAGACGGCTGGCACGTTCTTGCCTATACGGCAACAACATCGGGATGGATGAATGATTCTGCCCGGGAAGGCAAACAAAACATCTGTCCCTGTATTGAGGTATTCGAAGCTGGCCTCACTGCAAGCCTGGATAAGTTATCTCCTTATCATGGAATTACCTACCGAATGGAACGCTGTGATGAAGAAGGAATAAAATCTGGATGGTTTCATAAAAACATTGGGAGGACATTCTTTGCACCTTATTTTCTTTCTACCGCCACTTTCGATTACAACAATAGTCCAATGGTGTGGATCATACAAACGAGTGAAAACAGCAATGGCAGAAATATCTAATGCACCGGGGGAACGGGAGGTGCTATTCAGAAAAAACTCATTATTTAAAATCACCGATGTCAATTTGAATGATCAGGAAAAGGTATTGGTTTATTTGCAAGAACTGCCTGAAACCACCGATTCCACTATTGATCTTTCAGGTCTTTATTACAGAAGTATTTAATTGGGTTTATAATCTAACTCTGACATAAGGTCTAATTCTTCACTAACCTCAATTGCTTTTCCGATGTCGTACGCTTCCAAGTCAATCTATGTCTTCTAGAAAACAGATTTCTTACCAGGTTGTTCATTTAATGATACTATTCGCCAATATTCTAGATAATTATTAAAAGGCTATACCTAGCGTTTAAGGACCAGTCAACTACTGGTTAGTTGGAGACTTATAATATAGGGCCATTAACTGAATTTTCTTCCCAATTGTTTCTGCCAGATGCATCGGTTGGATCACTCGAATATTATCGCCAAATGATAGTAATTTTGAGATCAACTCGTAATTAATAATTAGTTCAAACGACAATAGACCTTCTTCTCCTATACTTTTGAGAGATGTTTGAGATCCATGTAGTGGTTTTGTTTCTAGATAAGGCAAAAAATCTTTTTTAACAGATAAAACAATGGTTTCAATTAAACCATTCTCAGGAAGCGTAACTCCTATGATATCATCAAAATACTCATTAAAGTCGAACTTGCTGTTGGAAATATAAGGGATTTGTGATTCCTCAGCGCTCACTATACGGTCGAGCGCTAGATTTGTGATTCGATGGTAGTTGCCAGTTAATCCAAAAACAAACCAACGCAGGTTATATTGCTTTAAATAATAAGCGTGAAAATTATATTGTATTTCATTTTTTCCATTGAAGGGCGCATAATTAATATTTAAGGCACGTTGATGATGGATTGCGTTGAAGATTGTAGTTATATGTTCGAGCCCTTTTAAATATTGATTTTGTTCAAAATCAATAATTCGGTCATTGCCGCTATGTTTGTTAATGCGTAGGTCTTGCAGTTTTGCCGAAATTTCCGAAACCCATTCGAACTGCGGCATTCCGGTGAATCTCGATAAAGTGAAGATAACTTCATTAATCTGGGTCAATTCTATTTGACTTAGGGGACTTTTATTAATTGAATAATGTCTGTCTTTATACCGATAATATACTTGCTTACCATCTTTAATTTTCTCAATGTTAGCGCTCCAACCTCGTTCACTTTCCATGAACTTGATATCTTCATATACCTGACGTTTTTTAACTCCATCATCTTTCATACTGAAGTCGCGAATGGCTTCGTTGCATGCGGCCACTAAATCAGCTATGTAGTAGCGCCGTCCGTGGTTAGCAAAGCATTTGTTCAAGGCCAGATAGCGTATCTGGGCATGTTTGTTTGTAGCCATTTATTATTTCTTGAGTTCGACAGAGACAATATAAAGAATGGGCAGCTTCTGGTCTTTTTTGTTTATGGTGTATAAATCTAAAACAGAGGTATTTTTTGACAAGACCTTCTTGCGATGATCATTTAGAAACCAACCGTGTTCAATACCTGCATCGGGACGTATTGTCAATTTAAGGTATTGGTTGCTAAATGTGAAGAATCGATAATGTGGGATCTTACTATTGATCGCTTGCGTATTTATTATGTCAGCATCCTTAGCGAACGACTGGAGTGCATCATTACGGTCTGCTGCCCTACTATAGTTTTCAAAAATATGATATGGCTTTCTATCGCTGGAGAAATCCTGACCTTCGAATACAAACGAATTAATTGAAAATCCTAACTCTATACTCAGGCGTTTTAGAAACTGTATCAGTAGTATGCAGCCCAAAGGCGTTTTTAAATAACGATCTGAATAGCTGACCTCGAAACTTCCCCCGTTCATCAAGTCAGAAAGGTTGATTTTTCCTTTTAATTTTTCCAGAATGATCATCGCAATCTCATTCGACTGGATCGCATCGTTCTTGTCGATAAATATTTCGACAATTGAACTCTGGTCAATGGAAAGATTTTTATTAGGTAAAGGTTCAAACTGACCCCCGGTGTTCTTGTAAATGGCACCAAGTTGTGCATTACCCCAGTTTTCATTGAAATCCCTGCTAAAATCCGCAGTGAGGTATTCAGTGACCTGACCATCCTCATCAGAAATTTTGCATATGGTTTTTAAGGGGGCAACTGCAGGTTTGTCGACCTCTGTTATCTTTGACCAGGCACTTAACTGAATAAATGAAATCTTATCCTGCAATGATATTGGCTCCGTATTGGCATCTAACGCATATTCTACCTCAGCAATACCCTTTATTTTTTGTATTAGCGGAAGTTGGTCCAGGTCCCATTCAGTTACGTTCGCAGATCCGTACATCCGGATTTTTGTGATTTTATCCTGATAACGTAATCTCATAATTTCGTTCTGAATACCGCCGACTAGTGGTTTCAATCCAGGATAAATCGCCATAAGCTCATCGGGAACTTTCAGACTGGTCACTTGGCGCAACCAATTTAAAGCCAGTAGACGGTCTAGTTTATCAGCATGCCATTGGGTATTACGGTCGATCACACATTTGGTACAGGCCTTATCACACTCACAGTCTGCAAGCTTTTGCCTGGCTATTTCAAATATTTGGTCTGCATAAGAAATGAACTGCGATGAATATCCGGCTCCTCCCTTTGCAGTATCAAAAATAAAAATGGTAGAGAAATGTTCGTAACGTTTTAGTCCGAAGTTGATTTCTGTTTCTTCTACCGCAAGAAAGTGTGAGAGTTCTTTACTTATGACAGCACCAAGTGTGTAAAGTAGATTCTGATCTGAAGAATAGTTATCCCTTTCATCCTTGATTCGTATCTCGCAGAAGTCTGTCTTGAATCTGCCACCCAAGATCACACCCGAATGAATCGCAAAAAGGGTGGTATTCCCCGAGCATAGTTCGGCCTGTACCTCCTGGTCTGTTTTACCACCGCGCAGACGTTTATGACCGGCTAGTGCATCCGCATCCAATGCTGTTTTTCCGCAATGCAAACAAACGGCATATCCCTTCCCTCTGCCAATGTGATAAAACAAAATTTCGGCAAGTTCGTCGCTTTCCCGGACATCAAAGAGCGCAGTACTTTCATTTTCCCAGGGCTTGATGTTTATTAGTAAAGGGTCAACATAATTTGCCGAACTCGCCTCATTGATTTTACGGGTAGGTCTTTTGTAAATGTCTACAGCGAATCCTGCTGGCTGGATCATTTCAGTGAATAATTCCGGCTGAGTTTCTCCTCGGAAATTAATCCCACGAAATGTATTTTCCTTGCAATGTGGACATTCTTGCTGAGGATGTTCATTTTTAGCAACCTCAATGATGCGCTGATAACCACAGCGTTGGCAGGACTGAATGATTTCCCGTTCTGCCTGTCCACCACGGTCATTTTCCAGAATAATACCTTCAGAAACATAACATTTTCCATCGATAACCACTTGATTGCCCGGCGCAAATTCCGACAGTGCCCGTGTGATAAAATAAGAAGGCTTGGCAACCTCCTTCTTTGCTTTAAGGTCTTGAACATTGAGGGTATCAAATTCAACAATACCTGTTGGGAGCCCTGCGCTTGGCAAAAAGCCTTGTTCAGCTAAATAACCTATTGCGTTTTTTTTAATAAATTGGCTACGCTGAAATTGTACAGTTCTATATGCGGGAGACTGCTCGCCGAATTCCCGTAATAAATCCTCCAGTTTCTTGTCATAAGCTACTCTCTTCCGATTAGTACGGTCAGTAAGCTCTTGGAAAGCAGCGCTCACCTTATCGCGTAAAAAGATAAAACTCTTGTTTTCAAAAGAGGTTTTAACCAAGATCCGTTTCAGTGCCCGTTCCTGCATCCCGATTTCCGGACTTTGTAACCAGCTTGCAAATTGTAACGCAATAGGCATGTTCTCCTGAAAGAAAAAGCGGTCTGTTATCATTTTGATATTGATACCGTTCAGTTCAGATGTTTGCACAAATTTTCCGAGAAAAAATGCGTTCATATGTCTCTCTACTACCGTCTGACTGTTAAAAGACAATAAAGGTGGGGCAATTTTGTGATCAAGTGCCCAGGATGGATTACGCATCACATTTAACCCAATCGGACTGGGAGAACAAATTGTGAATGCCAGCGACTGGGCTTCATTACGACGACCGGCACGACCCGCGCGTTGTAAATAATTAGCTGGGCTCGGAGGTACATTATTCATCACCACTGCAGAAATCCCGCCAATATCGACACCCATTTCCATAGTGGTAGAACAATTTAAAATGTTAATTTCGGACCTTTCAAACTGCCCCTCCAATTCTTTTAGCCGGAATTCGTTCTGTTGAGCAGAATGTTCCGCAGAAAGATAAAGCGGTCGATGGAGCAATATCTGTTCATGTAAATTGTTCCAAACGCCAACTTCACGTAGGTTTGAGATGTTTTGTTCGATCCAATCCTTCGTACGCACCAAATCAACGCTTTTTTCTTCATTCAAATTGAATGGGTATGGAAATTCCGGAAAATATGTGCTCGTCGAGATCTTGAAGTGCCTTATATTATCAGCGCTCAAATTGCCTTTAATCCAAGGTGAATAACCTTTAAAATGGGCATCTATGAGCCTGCGTTTTACAGGACAAAGCCACAATTCCCCACACAATACAAATCGGCTTTCGTTTTCCAGATCAAGTTGGAAGCCCTCCTGCTGCGGAGTAAGTGTATTTCTTATCGCCCGCCAAACTTCTTCTAAAAGTTCGTTAATCTGGTCTTCTGCCACACCATCTATTTCTTCCACTTCATGGAATCCAAGACCTGCACAGATCAACAGTGCAAGGCGATTCTGCGGCCGTTTGCGTTCAAACCTCGGCCATTTTTTAACGTTAGTTTGTTGGGCATTTGCCGGATAGATCAACTGGTTACGAAAATAGGATGTTCTGTATGGATAAGTATCTGGGTTACTGGAAAAATGAAAAGGAAAGCGGATCAGATAGTCCATTGCAATTTTTAACAGTGAATGCCATTCCTGTATCTCTATTCCCAGCGCTTCCACATTGGCTGGTAAGTTCGCTTTGAGCAATTTTGGATAGATAAGACCGACCATACCCAGGTTTTCCAATGACCTTTCCCTCGGTAATCTCCTGGCAAACTGATCAAATAATATGGCATTTAAGTAGAGAGATCGCCCATTTGGATTGTTGTCATGAGGATTGGTCCCCTCAAACAGTGTTTTCAGGCTAGCCTGATTATTCAGATATTCTTTTAGTTTGGACCATTCAAGACTGATCTCTTCTACAGGCGCATCCTGTTGATCCAGCTGCCGCCGATAATCTTCAATTTCTTTTACTTTCTTCTTCCTGAGAATCTCCATAGATGTTGCAGCCAATTCGGTTTCTAAATGTTCGATTATTGCCCGTAACTCATCCGGTGAGCTATTGTTTTCAGATCTCCAATTCGCCTTTTTTTCGGATAGTTTATGAAACACATGCGACCTGATCCAGTTGGCTTCATTATCCTGATTGATCAATGCGGAAATTTTTGCAGTCCCTTGCCGGCTATCCGTAAATGATATGTATTTATGGCCTCTCCAAAGCATTTCTTTAGTTAGTAGGCTTGCCTCAGGAGTTAATTCTAAAATGATATCTGAGAGGATTCTGTTGATAAAGGAAGAGGAAAGACGAAAATGCATAGGCTCTGAGATCTCTTCTCCGCAATGTGGACAATTACAACCTGAATTGGATTCAACAAAATAATCTCCAGAACTAATTTCGCCTGCGTCAGTCAGGTTGAAATTCACAACAGCTCCGATATATGGCCTATTTAAGAATCTTTTAGTAAAATAAAACCTATCACGGCTTACCACAGGGGTTTCTTCCTCTTCCTCATCGGTATGCTCAACTGCAAATGGATCTTGCATAATCGCAGAGACCATTCGTAGGTAGCGATTATGTGGCCTGGTAGTCACCAGTTCAGCTTCTAAAAGCTGATTTCCACATGAACGACAGGCTACGAGTTCTAGAAGTTGTCCACCGCATTTACAAAGTGTTGCTGCAATTGTAGTCATGCAGCCTAAGGCGGCTTCTGGCTTTGCAGGATGATTTTCTGTACAATTTGGATTTGTACATGCAAAAATACCGCCGATGCCCCTGGTAAAAAAGTGCCCGCGTACAGGAAGAATGGAGTCGCCATCAACTTTCCTGTTGCTCAATTTATCGATCAGTTCGAGTCCACGGTCGATGCTAGCGGTCTTAAAATCTTTAGCCAATGATAAGATCGGCAATCCAGGCGTTGATAACATTTTCATTCTCAGTTCATGAACCTCTTTAAATAAATCAGGGGAACTGGTATTCAGAATATCAGTCAGTTCATTAACAGCATACCTTGGGGCAGGTAGATCTTGTGACAACACCCTCTTGCCGGAAATCACTTTAATTTGTTCTGGGGCTATACCGCAAAGATTAGCCATAAATTGTTTTAACCGCTGCGCGTTTTCCGGGCCATCGCCAGCTGTGGCGGAGGTAATGGCAAAACGCACGTTGCGTACATCTACGTTAAAGGCATCGACAACCCTGCGTAACAACAAAGACATTTCAGCTGCCGATGAGCCTGTTAGAGTGTGGGCTTCATCTAATAATATCCAGCGGAGCGTACCTTGAGAATTTCTCAATAATGGCACGTCTTTATTCCGTACAAGCATGTACTCAAGCATTGCTGGGTTCGTAAATAGAATTTGCGGGGGTGTTTTTCGTATTTGATCACGGGAAATCAGTTCTGGCTCTTTCTTTAAGGCATCCTTACCAGGCACTTGTTCATCTGTTTGACCATTATACACCGCATATCTTATACCTCCCAAGGATTTACACCAGGCGTCTACTCTCTTTTTTTGACTCCCTATTAAGGCATTTAAAGGATACAAAAACAATGCGTTAACGCCGTTTTGATTATGATGATTCTTATAAATATCGTACAATACCGGTAGCATGAAACACTCAGTTTTACCCGAACCCGTTCCCGTAGTCACAGCTATTGACTTACCCTGATTGATTAATGTATCCCAGCTTTCGAGTTGATGTTTATATACTTTACGGTCTTTTGGAAAACGATATTCTCCGTTCTTCTCCTGGTTTAAGGCATTGATAAAATTGTCATCAAATATTTTATTCGCTTCGGCAAAGCTTTTTTCAGAATTCTCCCAGGGGAAAGCTGTTTGGAACACGGGCTCCGCCATTATACCTTCCTTTTCCAATAGCCAGTTGAAATAAACCTGCATTTTCGCGTCACCTGTAGCCCACAAGGAAGTGGCTGCATCTTTTATCCTGCTTTGTGCAGTGTGGTAAAAATTTCTGAAATTCATGACAAGATCGTTAATTTGGTTACACTATAATTGAGAGCTTCAGCATACCAATCGGGATCCAATTGTTGGCTGTATTTAATATTCCTTCGCTTAAATTCATTGTCTTCTGCCCATAAGTTATCTGATAGACCGGTAATTGATAATGCAGCGATTAGAGGCGACCGTAGCAAAATTTCTACGGAGGAGTTGCTGTCATTCACAGGTATGACCTGCTGGTACTGCTCTGGGATTTGGGGATAACGTCGGGGCAGCTCTTTAAGCACACGTTCTCCAAAACTAGACCGTAAATCATTAATCCGCCCGTTTAAATGATATCCCGAAGACAATTCCGGTAATTTTTGCTGGGTAATATAGGCCGATAATTTATTGAAATGCAGGTTCGGCTGGCAGGATTCAAAATGTGACAAAACAGCCTCACTGACCGCCTGTAACAGCTGATCGTCTTCGAAACATCCCATCCAGTCCATAGCTTCATTCCAGTGGTCTTTGTTGATCCAATGGAATGAGATACCAAGATCCCGTTCTATATTTAAGTAGGCGTTTTCCGTAAAATGCTGCTCTGAATCCCAGCAGGCCAAATAAATAAATGCTTTGGCCGCAAGTAAAGAAGAATAGCTGATCGATTTTAATATATCGAAGGTAGAATATGGAATATCATTTTTATCGCAAATCTGGTAGTAGCTTAATAATTTTTTCCAATCATCATCATCAGCTGATGCTTTTAGAAGTTTATTTTTAAAGCCAACAATACGTTTCTGGCGATCCTCAGCTTCTGTGGCGATGTTGCCCGGATCAGGACTTATGAATACTGGCTGTATACTCGTATTTTTATTGTTGCTGAATACTATAAATTTCTTAAGCACTTCCCCTTCCGGAAATTTATATTGACCATGCTTATGGATTAAATATCTGAGTTGCAATTGTTCATTGCTGCAATCCAGTGGTACAGCGTACAAATCAGGCGAGACGGGTTGGGTAGATATCGTGAGATGGCTTCCAAAGTAGAATCCCCACTCAATAATTTGCTGGTAACGTTTAAGACGGTACTCCTTGAGTTTGGTTTGAACAATTCCTTTTTTCTCTACGATCTCAATGATAATTTCAGCATTCCCATCCATCGCGTCGGATAAAGCAAACAGCTGGTTAATGGAATCTTCAAAAGTCCTAACCGAGATAAAACTATCAGTGAGCGCTGTAGAAATGACTAGCTTTGACCTGGTTGTATTCCAAATATTTGCAAATAAACCATCCTGATTAGAGATCAGACGTAAACCCCGCAAGGATCCTAAACACAAATAGCTGTTTTCAGGCAGAATATTTCCCTGATCGTCAATAATCTCTACACCTCTAAAGGGAGGTTTCATCTCAAACCGCAATCCTGATGACTGACCAATCGTTTTTAAAGTTACAGATATCGCAGTCGGGATGATCTTATTATTCTTCAACTGAAGCTCAAACCTATTTGGACCGATGCTGGATGCATAAAGTAATGGGCCTTCATTGACTACGATATTGAAATTACTATTGATCAGCTTAATTTCAGCGCTATCGAACGTACTAGATATTGCTTGAAGATCCAATGCACCTATATTATATACATAATCGTATTCAATCACATGCTCACTGCGAATCTGGATTTCGAGTATACCCACCGCGAATAGTGTTGACCACTCATTCCATATCGTCGTATTCTTGAGACGCCATTTGAGCTGAACCTTCTGTATAGGGTTGCCATCTTCATCATAAACGACAACTTTTGGTCTCCCCCGGACCACCGTAAAATTGCTTCGCTTTATCCATGCTGGCTGCTGGTCGGCTATGATCCAGTCTATTTTACTGCTCTTGGTTATGAAGGAATAATTGTCGATCGTTATAGTTTCTTCAAACCTGATCCAATGAAACGAATTTTCACCAACATATACCTGGTCCGCCTGTGTGATCTCTTCAGTAATGGACTTTTTGGGGGACAGAATGAAGCCCTCAATAGCACTGGTGTGAAAACCTCTTTCCAATATCCATTGCTGATCAGAATACTGGCTCCAAAGCGTTGGTTTTGTTAAATCTGGAAGTTGGTTTACCAAGTGCTGGCATTTGCATTTCTCACCAGTATTACTAACTAAATATAGATCAGGCAAACGGTTCGTCCCATCCCAGTTCAAATCCTCGTCATCTATCCAGTGAACTTTAAAGGTGTTGTCTCCGCGCTTTATAAATTTACAAAGAAGATTAGAGTTCACATACATTTTGTACTCAATTTCTAAATGGGCCTCGGGATCCTCAAAAAATAATGCACCAAAAGCTTCAGATTGTAAGTCCGGAATACCCAGGTATAAGCGCATACTTGACTTTTGAGGTTCAAAAACCCAAAAGCTTCGAAATCTAGGCTTCGATATACTATCCTTTAAACTGTGCCGCTTAATCTTCAGTTCCCTGGTAATATCTTCCAACTCACTGTTATTTTCGAAAATGGACAAGTATTCCTGGTCATCACCAACTATTGCGTTAAAGATTGATAGGCAACATTCGTAGATTTCATCGCTTCTGCTGGATGCCGGGAGTAAAGAAGTGACGGTTGGATCAAATGCAAATTCGTCTATGGTCTTAGGGTTGATTTCCATTAACTTAGTAAGCAAATTTTTATAGGCGCCTTTGTTATTGGTAATATGCCTGATCGGAATACCGCCTTGTAACAAAAGCGTTTTAAAGTATAATGTATTCTGATTTTTTATCCATCTTATACCTAAGAGGTTTGCTCCTTTTTTTGCAACCTGATAAAATGATTCCTCGTTAAAATACTGGTCATTTTGCAAGGAGTCATAGACATCTTTCTTCGACGGGAATCCGCCGTTATAGCACCTTTTCCACCATTCTGCATAATATAATGTGACATCCCTGGGATCAATTGCTTCCAGTCTCTTTGTTTCCAATAACACTTTTCTAAGTTGCTGAAAGTCACTTTCAGACAAATTATACTTCCATAATGCCCGGCCATCATGCCTTTTTTGATTGTTGTTGATTAGTGTTTTATTAAATAGAGCCATCAGAGAGTGGATTAGATAATGCAATATAACCAACTATGTGTGCAGTAGATCTGCAAACGAAAAAATAATTAAGTATATTTTTTTGGCGCTCCAGTTAAGGGAATATTAAACTATAACTTCACAATCAGCTAAGGCATGTTTTTTAGTTTGTAAGAATATGTCTGGAAAAACCAGAAAGCATTGACCCCAGCTAACCAAAAATAATAAACTTGTAGCTTTCTGATTTACAATCAATTCCTCCGCGTCTTAAAATTGGCGAAACTGGGTCAATCAAATTGGTTTATGCAATAAATCAACTGACAAAATTATGTCAGTCGCAATTCCCCGATAATAATTAAATTTGAGGTATAACAAATTTCCATGGCGCTATTTTCAGAACAATTTCTTCAGCCCTATTTGGGTGACTTTGATCCTTCCAAAATTGTGAACTTCAGCCAAAAGAAAAGTATATTGCAAAAATGGCAGAAAAAAGTTGTAACCGGCAGATTGGTAAATACGAAGGAAGAAAGCATCAAGTCAAGGTTTGTTACTGACTTGTTTGGTGAAGTACTGGGATATGCCTATAGCAACAGTGGGAAGTGGCAATTACAGGAAGAGCTTAAGACAGAAGTAGACAGCACAAAATCCGATGCCGCCTTTGGTTTTTATGAGATTGCTAATGGGGTAATTCAAATCGATGTAAGAGTTGTCGTCGAAATTAAAGATAGTAAAACCCCACTTGATCCGATCCAAAAGAACAGACCAAAAAGTATAAGTCCCGTTGATCAGGCGTTTTTGTATGCCGCCAAGACTAATGGAAACTGCAACTGGATAGTGGTTTCCAATTTGGAAACGATCAGATTTTACCATACCTCCACTCAGAAATACTACCAAGAGTACACCATCGAATCACTGCAAGACAATGACGTACTAAAAGAAATGATCTTTCTTTTCCAAAGGGAGCATCTAATTACCAAACAAGGTTTGTCAAGAACTGATAAACTCCTTAAAAAAAGTAAAGCAGATAAAGGGAATAAGGCTGAAGGTAAAAAGCATGTCATTGATGAAATGTATACGGTATTGAAAAAATTTGAAGGATTGAACTACGTCGATCCAGAATACCTGTGTACACTTTATCCTTTTAACATCTTAAATGAGCACGTCTGGCACTACGATCAATACATCCTATACACGCTCAATCCGGAAATTTGCAAACTGCTCAAAGAAATCACCCTTGACGAGCAGACAATAACAGTTTCTGAATTTTTAAAGCAGGAACTTGAGCAGCTCAAAGTGAACAATTATCTGGGAAAGCTTGATTTCATTTTCAGAAAGCTGAATGACTGCCTGATTTTTAACATCATAGCTATTGAAGACTATCAGGAAGTAGAAAAATCGAAAAAGGGTTCTTTCGGATTCAGCATTCGTCATATCGCCGGCTTCCATCCCGACCAAGGCATACATTTCTATTTTTCCATGGACAATGGTAAGGATCGCTATGCGCTAACAACACTTTACAGAAGTCTGAATTTCGACAAACTGATTAGAAATGTAAAACAAATGGATCTGCAGGAGGCAAATTTGGAGGCCGCATTTGGGAACTATCTAATTCATTCACATAACAATTCAGAGACCTTCCTCAAGCTAAAAGAAATTGAGTCCAGGCTAAAGGGTATGGATGACAAATTACCAGAATACTTTATCGCTAAAATCAACCTTTGGAACGGTTATAACGTGCTGAGTGGTTCCATTATGGGAGCCGCTGAAACCATTAAAGTGCAAATTAGAAAGATTGATCTGGACGAAACCATTGCATCAGAAGTTGATGTGTATGCGGATAAAGACGTCAGGAAATACCTAATTTCATTAAAAGAAGATGAGTTGATAAATAAACTGCGTGGAGAGACTGAAGATGTGCTAGAAAGAGTCCAAAAAGACCGGGATTTGTACTTGAACGAAGGTCAGTCAAGCTGGCGCGACTATCAGATCGGACGTTTGGACCTGATCTCATACAAATTGTATAGCCATCTGCAGAAAAATTTCATTATGCTGCAGGGTTACACTAAGTACAGGGATCTAGCTACGAAAATATTCAGGTGTTATCTCATCAGCTATCAGACTCCCCGTTACGGCCTAACAGAATTCAACGAGATGCAACTGATGGACGCTGTAATCCATCTGCAAAATAGTGACATAAAAATCCTGCTAAAGGACATCAACACCATAGATGTTAACAACGAGACAAAGCAAAAACTGGTAAAAGTGGCAGAAAACCTGATCGGGAGCTATCTAAATACCGGAATTGCCGGTGTTTACAAAAATACGGTACTGGAAGCCCAGCTGATGCAGTTTGGATTCAAGGAAAAGTATTGCCAGATTTTTTTCAATCTTTTTACGATTCTGACACGTATCGACCCCATTGGAGTGTCGTTAGACAACCTAGCGCAGAAACTTACAGATTTTATCAAGCTGGAGGACTTTATGTTCGATCAGTATTATCATGCTTTGGCAAAATTCATCGAAAAAAATGGAAGCATGTTCTCATTCGAACAACTGAATAAAATCTTTAAAAGATGCATTCACCATCACCGCGCCCATCGGACCAAATACGATTCTCTTTTTAGAGCTGTCTGCAAGGCCTGGGAATTATTTTACAGCGATAAAAAGCTAGAAGATATTAGCTTAATCCAGATAGCAATATTGAAAACAGCCGGAACCGGAACTGCAGAGTACCGGAGACTGCATCCCGTTTGGAACATTGGTAATGCCGAAATCAAAGAAGCGCTCCATCAAAAATTCGATAGGATTTTAACAGCTGATTTTTGCGATATACATTATCATGAATTACTTCACAAAGGCATCTTTACCTACGATTTCAAAGATTACTTTGAACAGTATCTTAACATTAACCGAAGGCATATCAGTAATGAGCCAACAACACTAAGCCAGCCTAAAATAGAGCGAAATTATACGACTTATAACATTGCAATAATATTGAGAAAATTTAAAATACCGCTTGACCATCCAGCCTTAGCGATATTAAAGGACTTAAATCTCTACCAGCAGTGGCTTATTGATCCCTTCTCTTTCAATTACAAAAACTTTGATACGGACTGGTTGATCCTTTCAAATAACGAGTATATAATGTCCCCACTCAAGAGTATCCCAGCCATTGCAAAAGCAGCCAAGGTGAAACTAACTGGAGAATATAATGCGGAACTGGCCGAAATTTTCGCGAAATATTTGCTTACCTAGCAACTAAAAGGATTCGAGTTCCAAATGTTTGCAAAGAATAACCTGTCTGACATTTCTGAATCCAGAATCCCTAGCCTTGCTGGATATACCAAAAAATTTGACCCTATTTCGCCAAATCTATAACACTAAGCTAATTAACACTTTAATCTAGATATATTTTTGGCGACGCGGGGTTAATCTGCTCTGGTTTATCCAGCATAGACATTAATTAAAAGACAAGGCCACAAAGCATGCAATGCTCAAATGCTCGAATATTTCAGTCCAAATTCGGCGAAGATATCTTTAGTAAGTTTGGAAAAGGGGCGTTTGGGCATTTCTGCTTTTGCTGAATAATTGTTGGTCAGTAGACGCAGTACATCTTCCCTAGACGAAAAGAGATTTCCCTGAAAATCATGGTAAAGGGTATCGATATATTCATCGCTGTAAACTGCTGCGCCGGTGATCATTTCTTCGATCAGGTCCTTGTGCTCGTTGTATATCTGTTGAAGTTTGAATACACGTGCATTATTGGCGGCCCTTTTGATCATGGAAAAAGGTACTCCTGGCCTGAATTTGATTTTAACATCGAAACTCGCTGTCTCGCCAGCGAAAAAAGCGGTACCGAAGGCGCCTGCAACTTCTGCAGGTTTGATTTCTTTTTTATTTCGAAACACCGCGCTAAACCGGAAAATCTCGTGGATGGAATGCTCATAAGGGTGGATGAAATCCTTAAAGTTCATGGGGCTGGCATGTTTGAGGTTGGCATTGCACAAATGGCAGGAAGGGATCAGGTTATAAAAAGAGAGGGCTAAATAGGGGTATTTACTTTTGGGCACGTAGTGGTCCAGTTCCGGCCGGATGAGTCCGCCCCCGCGGTAATAAACCGTGAGGGTATAGTTGCGGTTGCAGTACGGGCAGACGTCCATGCCCATCGGCTGGCAAAAGTGATAGGCACCGTACCGGGCGCTTTTGCCTGAAAAATGCTTATAATTAAAAACCGTTTTGATCATTTTGGCAAAATCACTGTCCACTTCTTCCCCGACGTGCATGGTTTTCAGTGCCGGGTAGCTGCCGATGAGCACTCTGGCTTCAAAAAGATCAATGACACCCTGGAGCTCAGCTGGAGTTCCCGTAATAATGGTTTTAAGCCATTCATAATCCTGAGCGGCCAGGTCTACAAAAAATCTGTGGTTGTCATTTCCATTGTCAATGGCTGCATCATCGATCAGGCTAAGGATAGATCCGGCATAACGGGTAATGCTTTTCTTTGACTTTCGCTCCATGCGCAAGTTTTGGTAATGGAGACCGGCCAATGTGCTGAAGCCTTCTTTTCTGCCTTTGGTATAGTGGAACATATTATCCTTTATTTTGCTGGGCCTTCAATGTTTTGATTTCTGACTCCAGTACACTCAAGCGCTCATTGACGTCCATCATGTTCATCTGCAGCTTTTCGGTAAACATCTGGACCAGTTTGGTGCGGATCAGGGGTTCGCCGATCAGGGAGATGTTTTTTTCGATGGTCAGCCTGTTTTTTATCACCTCTTCCCTATTTCCCTGAAGCATTTCAATGATGGAATTGATTTTGTGTTTGGCGAATTCCCCCATAAGACCATGGCTGAGGAAAAAGCCATCGGATAGCAAGGTATGGATGTTGGCGCCAAAGGTCTGTTTTTTATCCTCCAGACTATCTTTGGCTATGGTTTTACCATTCTGCTTTTGTAAAAAGATCACGTTGCCGTTGGGCAGGTCCGAGACCGGTATGGGCGAGTTGCTGGTGAAAATAACCTGGATAGACCTTTCGAACCCGTCCTGGGAGGCATAGCATTTGGTCAGGAATTCGCAGAGCAAAAACACAAAACGGCGCTGCCACTCCGGATGCAGGTATAGATCGCCTTCGTCAATGAGTATGACAACATTTTTCGCAAGCCGGCCGTCATTAAACCTGGTCTGCAAATCAGAAAGGGAAAAAAACCTGGAGTAGATGTTCAAAAAGGCTTTTTCACCTGAGCTGATGCTCCGCCAATCAAAGCTCAGGTAAGGCCTGTGCTTATAGGTTTTTTTATAGCAGGAATAAAACTTACCAAATTGCTCGTTACCGATCTGAAGTTCGAAGGAGCGGCCTTCTTTTAATTGTTGCAGTTCCTCTCCCGTGGCGTGCACTTCGATGAAGCGGTTCAGATCTGCAATTGCAATAGCCATATCATGTAACGGGAGTAGCCTTTTATCGTCCTGAGACAGTCTCTTCAGCTCATCGATCAGGTAAGTATTGATTTCTTTTAGGCTGTATGAGGTAAAATCTGGCCTATCGATATTAAAGCGCCTGTTACTTAGCGGTTCCTTGATCTGAAAGGACATTTCCTGAAGAAAGTTGAGCAGAGATTGGACATAGAAAAAGCTGACCATCCACTCGCGGAAACCTTCCTCACCCATCTCCATGGCTTTTAAGCAGGCGACGATCCTATCGGCAATAGGCTTCAGCTTGTTTCTCTGCAGAGCGCTTTTTTCTTTGCTATGGTCCAGATAATTGAGATGGGTAAATTGCCGCTTGGAACTTACCGTCAGTTTTTCCGGCAGCTTAAAAGGTATGATGTCCTTTAGCCTAAAAAAGTTGATAAAATCGATCTGCCGTTCGGTCTCGTTGAACCGGAAGGTTTCCAGTTCGCTTCCCTCATCTGTTTTCTGTATCCGCATGGTGGTTTCATAATAACGCTCTGCGCTAAGCAGGTAGTCGGTAGAGATGTCCCTCAGACCTGAGCCAACTACTGAGGCCCGGCCATCAAAAACGTTGGAAAAGGAAATGAAGCTGGTATCGGTTAAGAAAGGCAGGTTTTCTTCTTCCTCATAGGCCCTTGAAGTATATTCCCCTTGTTCCTCTAGCAGCAATGTGGATAGTTCGACTCCGAAATCCGCAAAGTTGCCACCCAACAGTACAATATCGCTGCAGCGGTAAAGGACGATGTGCCCGTCTGAGCGTCTGGCTGCTAAGAGAATCGGCAAGCGCAAACCGCTGATGCCGCCGCTTAGCTCTTCTTTGATAAAGTTGAGTACGGATGTTTTCCCTGTTCCGTTCTGGCCGATGATTGCACTGACGTTGTTGATAATAGCATCCCCTGAAATGACGCCAGAGGTTTGAAAAAATCCTTCCACATGCTGGGGGTTCTCCGATACGGTTAACGAGCGCTGATGCTGATCAAAGGAAAAACGTAATGGCCCACCGAAATTTAGGTTCTGTCCACCAAGGCTGTGGTGTTCCTGGATATAAAGATATAAGAGCTGCATGAGGTATATAAGTTGCGCAAATGGTAAATATTTTCTCTTTTGTACGTTTGAGCCAGCTTAATGCCAGATTTTTTTTTATGGCAAAAGCTTAAGGCAAGTCCCGATCCAGACTGGTTCTCGGCCGCTATTGGGTGGCTGGGGAAGATTGGGTAAATGGCATTTCTTGCATATTGAGATGGTTAACTGAAAAACAAATATAGTGGATTAAAGCAAAAATCCTAGCCCTTATCCAGGAAGTGTCCGCGCTGGGCAATTACCACCTGCCTTATCCTTGATGATAGGTAGGCACTTAATTAAAAACCAGACCAAATTTATCGTTTCGGAGCTAATAACTTGGCCCTCAGCAGATGTTAAAGACTTCGGTGATGGAAAAGACCTACAAAATCTAAAGTGACATCTGTCATAAAAAGCTAGAGATATTTTATTGATGCATAGTTACTACCTGAGACACGCCTGGATGGCAATTTTTGGGACTTGAAAAGATGGAGCGGGAAACATTTGCTATATTCGGCCAAACCAAACATGTGCGCTCATGATTTACAAAGTTTTTATCTCTAGCAGGAACAATGATAGGCTGAAACTGGACCGCAGCCCAGGCTCTACGCTGACGCAGTTAAGATTATTTTTAAAGGAAGAACTGGAAAAGGAGAAATTTCTGGGCAAGGATATACTGGAAATTTCGATCAACGAAAAGTTTACCACCGATGGGACTGAGAACAGTTATAACCAGTGCCTGAAAGAGATCGAAGATGCCGACTATACGATTGCTTTGTTTGGCGGGAGTTCCGGATGGGCGCCGGATAGCATCGATATCGGCATCTGTCATGCGGAACTTGCACGGGCTTTGGAAATCAGCCAGCGTCAGGTGAGCATCATGGATATTTCGGAATTTGTCGACTATCCTCAGCCAGTACCGTTGCAGGTTGCACGGGATGAAAATTTTAACGCTTACTTATTGGACCAGAACCGCTTTAACCATCCTTTTAAGCTGTACGGCGATGAGACAGAGGAAAATTTCAGGACCCAGTTCCTTGAGCAGATCAAGGCTGTTATCCGCAAGTCCATAGAAGAACGCATTAAGTTTGCCGGACGCTCCTACCTGGCAAACGGTGGTGGGCAGAAGATGCTGGAATGGAAGACAATGGATTACGCGGCAAGAGATGAGCAGATCAGCGGGATCTTGAAGCCCATGATGCAGCAGGACTACAGTGAAATCATTTCGGTAATCAGCGCTGTGCCGGATAGTTTTTCGGTGCCGGAGGCGCAGAATTACTGTGGCCGTGCGTTTTTGAATGATCAAGATACCATCCAGCTGAGCGCCAATAGCGGTTTGGAAAAGGGCCCCTTGCACCTGGTCGGTATCTATGGCACAATTACCGAGACCCAGGTCAGGAAATTGCTGGGCAATCCGGATATTGTCACGATGAAGGATGATTTCGGAATATATGTCTGGGAACGCAAACTCAATATCCAAATGGCCTTCCTCAGCAAATGTACGACTCCAGAGGCAACCAAGACTCAGTATAACCTTTTCAACATCTGGTTAAAGTCCAATGGTATGACCAGATTGATCAAAAACCGGGCGCAGGCAAGGCACCTGATTTTAAAGGCACTCATCGCCGCTGAAGCATTGCTGGTATAATAAGATTACGGTAATTGTACCCGATTTACGTGCGGTGACAGCAGCTGTGAGGCCTTGTTTCCGTGCCTGGGCAAATCGTAACTGACAATTTTGGATGAATAGTTTAACAGTTAGCATATGTTTGATTCCGAACTTTAAAATTTCCATTTCAGGCCGATGTCTGGGGGACAGCTGCGGACTGGGCCGGCATGGTGGCTACTGTGATAGGACTGATTTACATTATCAGGACTTTCAGGTCTCAAATTGATGTGCAGCGGAGCCAAGTGGCCATGCTTGAGATTGAAATAGACCGGTTCGTGGACGAGAAAAAACCTGTCTTTAAGCTTATGAAGTTTGAGTATTCCGGTGAACAGATTGATGCCGATAAGCCTAATGTGGTTCTTATGCTTCAAAAAACTGGACAGCTCGATGCGTTGGAACTTAATATCAGTGCACATGACTGCCGGATAGAAAATGTGGGCCAGCAGGTAAACTTCAGGGAACACGATATCCTGACGCTTTTATATTTCCAAAAAGAGGACAGCAAAAAATCCAGAAGCTTCCATTCCTTTATCACCTTTAAAGATCGATATGGAAATCATTACCGGCAAGTGGTCAATTCCTGGATCAGTGTGGAAAGTGGAAGATTTTACAGTATTTCCGAGCCACGAATGAATGAGTCCATTAATAGTTAGGTGAATGGGAACCCTGCATTCAGGCTACCGCTTTGGTACGCTGCCATTGTAGGGTATGCGGATATAGCGGCGCATTTTAAAACGGGACTGGTCGTGCTAGTTTACATTTTTGGAATCACCTGGCTGCAAGATCAAAGTCTAAAGGAGCAGAAAGCGATTCCTGAGTTGTCTCCAGAGGGCTACACTTTTCCTGTAATGATCTTGAGCAATCCTTCTATTTTGCGGTAGAGCTCATCGAATGTGATCACCTCTACATCCCTGGAATTATTGCGGAAGATCTCAAAGGCATGGCGCTGTTCTTCGCTCAATGCGGAGATCTGGCCCGCGATAACCATGGCCTTTGAATTAAAGGTCTGCACGTCTTTTGTTTTATAGGCATGGGCGTAAAATTCCTTTTGGAAATGGTCCCTTTGATTGAGCACCTGGGAAATCGAACCGGTGAGTTCTTTGGACATTGCAAAAACATCTGTTCCCCTGTATGGCTTTTTTTCCACCAGCTCGGTGAGGTGGGTTTTGATTTCAGTAAAAGAGACATTGTCGCTCATTCCGTTTTTGATCAGAAAATCGCTGTACTTGCCATTTTTGTTCCTGTAGTTTTTTCCGCCAACGTAAGCCTCGTCCTGATGCAGGATTACGGGCTGAGCAAAGAGTGTCGAAAATACCCAGCTATTGGTTTTCAAGAAGGCCTGGAACTTTTTTTCCAGCGTGGGGGTGTCGCTGGTGGATTTTAAAAGTACATCAAATTCCTTGAGCGCCGTTTCGATGAATTTGTTGTCTATGATTTCTTTAGTCTTGGCCAGATTGGTCTCGGAGAAAAAATTGGGCAGTAGCGTCAGTTTATCAAATAGGTCCTTTATGGCATCTTTGTCTGCCTGGTTGAATTCGGAAATGGAGCTCCCCCACTCCGACAGTGCGGAAGTGAGCGTGCCACTGACGTAGCGTTTTACCGGCGGGGGAACAACGGTGGGAAAAAGCAGGTTCAGTTCCTGCACGGCGGCCCGCTCCTTTTCTTCTTTATGCCGGCTGGTGATGGCACTGAAAGCGCTCTGAAGCTTATGGAGTCCTTTTTCGGAGATCAGCAGGCGTTTGCCGGCTATATCCATTTCATCCTTACCCCCATTTTCAATGATGACTTCGGTAAAATCATGGTTGGCGTTCAGATAGCTGACGATCGGTCCGAGTGTTTTGGTGAAGCCGTAACCGAACGTAGAGACTTTGTATATACCAGCCGGAAGCTTCTTTTTAAATCCCTTATAAGTGAATTTCTTGATGGTTTTATACTTGTCCTCCCCGCGGAAAGGAGTTGGGTAATGGACTTCTTTGTCTTCTTTTAAGAAAATTTCTTTAGAAATCTGGTCTTTTTTATATTCTTCGTCTTTAAAATGAAAGACTTTTTTGGTGGTGGTTGTCGCCTTTTCGTATTCTACCGGCAGATTGAGAGCAGTTTTAGCCATAGTGATAATTTTAATGTTCCAATATAGTCAAAAACGCCGAAAGGGTCAATGGGGGACCTGCATAAATGTTTTTTTGATAGTCAGGCTTAACTTCTGGCCAAAGGAATGTTGAATTTCCCCTGGCCATTTCGTTTATTGCGCTTTTTGAGCAACATATGAATAAATAATATCCACCCTATTTATGCGCTTGCTACCTTCCCAAAGGTTTCCAGACTTAAATACTTTGAATTGAAGAGTTTTTCTGGCACTTTCTTTTGTAATAGATTATGGAAGTTCTCCTCATGGGTTGATATGATGATCTGCTTGCCATAACTCACCACCAAACTTCTGAACAAATCGACAAACGATAATACGTTGATACTATCCATTGATTGGATGGGATCATCTATAAAAATACAGTTTACTGCTTTTCCTTCGTTATCTTTGGTAATGAGTGCTCTAGCAAGAAACACACTTAGACTGAGTATATTGATCTGGGCAGAGCTAAAATATAAGACTGGAATGCTCTTGCCACCATTTTTGTCTATCACCCAAAGCTCTAGCCGAGGTTTAGCAACGGGGGAAAACGAGCATTCGAATTCAATCGCGATGTATTCCGGGTGTGGTTCAATTTTGAAATAGATCTGGTTGATCAAATCCGAGTTGAAAAAGGACTGTACCTCACTACTGATAAACTTGGTCAAGCTGATGCGTTCCTGATCAAGTATGCCGTTTACTTTACCAAGATCGGCGTTTTCTTTTCTAAACTGCGCAATCTCCCCAGCAGTCCTTGCGGATTCCAGATAGGCAAAAGTATCCACTTTCATCCCCGAAATCTTTTTAAAGATCATCAGGTGGTTTCTCGCGTTTGTTTCGGCAGACTCCAGGCTTAGCCGGACCTTTTCCAATTCCGAGATAGCTTGATCTGAACTGAGTTCCCGGAGCTTTAGTTTATAAAGGCTTTCGACTTCTTGTTCGTAGGGCAAAGTCAGCCTTTGCTGTTCTTCCAGTCTAACTTTTAATCCATTACGTTGTGTCTCTAGATCTGCTTTATTGCCTACCTGACCTAACTTATGTTGTAGATCGGAAATAAAACCACTCAGTTCGCGATGCTGTTCGGTGAGCATTTTCAATCTCTTTTCCAATCGGCTAACCTCGGCATCCAGTTCTGCGGACGGATCCTCTGATACGAATAGGTTGTTGTCAATAAAGTTCCTCACTTCGATGTAAGCCTCGTTCGAATTTACTTCGTTCGTCTGGGAAATATTGTATTCGACTTTCGAACTTTCTGCACCCAGTTTTGCTGCAAGATTTTCCAGATCGGTCCTGATACCCGTTCGCGCAACCTCCAAATCGGATTGTAGTAACAAAAGCCTTGACTCCTCCCTCGAAATTTCCTCCAGATAACCTTCCGGATCTTCCTGCATCCTAGGAACAATATTCTTGTCCAGATCTTCGCGGAGTTTATCCAGATTCTCATTTAAAAATTTCAGTCGTGCATCGAATTCCTGATCTTCAGATCGAAGCCGGTCTAATCTTTGAAGCAATTTATCGCCAAAATCCTGAAGAAAAGCTATAAATACATCCCTTTCTTTTAAGATTTCTTCCCGAAGGATCTGGGCATCGCTCTGGAGTTTGTTTCTTTTTTCCAACAGCTCCTTTTGATGCTCACCCAGCACATCATTGCCATTGATGCGCTCAGACAGGGCCGAATACGTATCGAAATCAGTTCGGCATAATGGACAGCTTGATGTTTGCTCCCGGGATAATATCTCCGTACCCAAACTGATCAACTCTGCGAGCTGTCGGTTCAGGACATTGCTTTTTTCCAGTTGGATTCCCACCCGATGGATTTCCAGATCGATCTCGGCCTGTTCAGTTTCCTTGGTGATTATTTTCTGGAAAGCCCCATGCCATTCTTCCAGCCTCTGTTCCGCTAGGAGCTCCTGTATGTCATTGGCAAATAGGTTTAAGAATCTGGTATTGGTAAGAATATCTTCCTCGACCTTATTGCGTTGCACTGCCAGTAGGCCTCTGTTCTCATTGAAAGACTTGAGGTCATTTTGTATGTTGCGGATGGCTTCCCTATTCGCATTCAGCATCGCCAATCTGGAAGGATATAAGATAATCTCTTCTTTGATTTTCGCCAAAGACTGGTTGGCGTTCACGATTTTATCAGAAGTCTCTATCTCCTGCGCCCTTTTTTCCTGCTGGCTGATCTGAATCTCCCTTATATTGATATTTGCCGTTACGGTATCTCTCTGGAAGGTTGCTATGCGCTGCAGGAATTCCTTAAATGTCGGCATTTTGGGAACGTACTGTTGTAAGTAAGCGTGATGTGAAGAGGTATCTGCAATATCCTTTTGCTGTTTATTGTATAAGGCCAGACGCTCCTGGAGCAACATTGTGTTCTCCAAAAGTTCTCCGAGTTTATCGAATTCCTCCTGCATGACCTTCATTGCTTCACGACGCTGATAATAACCTGCTATACCAGGTTTTTTAGTGTCGTCTTCCTCTCCAGAAAACAATGCTTTTAGTTCATCAAGATGTCCTTTTGTCACCGATAAAAAAGATTCAAGATCAAACATTCGGGCTGTAAGCCTGGTATCTAAAATTTTCAGTTCTGTCTGGGAGCTGAAATTGCGTTCGATGACCTGTATTTTTTCACCCAGCGCGATAAGTTTGCGAATCTCATCATTGATTGCTGTTAAGATTTTTTTGTCTCCCTGAAAATTCAGGTTTAGCTGTTCAGCTTCCAGTCGGGCTATTTCCTCCTCATTATCAGAAATATTTTCCTGATTGGCTATTTGCAGTTTGATTATATTGTTTAATGCAGTATCAAGTTTTTTCAGGTCTTTAAACGAATCTAGGAATTTTTGATAGCGTTGCTCCGGATTCTCTTCCCTCAAAAACGAATCGATGGCGTCTTGGGAAAGTATAACATTCTTAAAATAAAGATTTTTACCTTTTTTTCTGAAATCATATACGGTATTGGGGACACTTCGGTAAAATCGGGAAGCGTCTGTAATTACCTCCACAAATGCCTCCTGTTTGGGATCGGCTGCGTTATTGCGCAAAAACAGCTTATTTTTATCACGTTTGCGTTCTTCTATAGACGATTTGGAGTGATCGGCTGCGTTGCGGTTAAAACGATCGATCGAATCCGTTATGCCCCACTCAATAGCATCATAGAGAGAGGTTTTTCCGAAACCATTGGGTGCATACACAGAAATAAAATCTGCAGGCTTTGTACCATCAACCGTAAAATCGAAAGTGGCGTCTTCCTTTTTGTTAAATGCACGAAAAGCGGAAATGGTTACCTTACTTATTTTCATCCGTTATCCTTTTTACAATGTTGCCAAGTATGTTTTTCTGTGATTGGGTTTTATAATTAAGCGGTTCTTCGTTCTTGATCATATCCCAGATGAATGTAGACGATTTGTATTTGGACACAATATCCTGCAGATCTTTGCTATCTTCTACCGTATTGATTACCAGATCCTCATTGGTAATATGCTGGCTGATAAGGGAATTAGAACGTTTATCATCCAAATTACCCATTATCTCTTCCAGTATAATTTTGCGGTTAGAGAATTTGTCATTCTCAATCTCAAAGCGGAGTTCCTTCTCTACCACCGATTCACAGGTAAATAGTAGATATAGATTCCACTTTTCGAACTCATCTTCCTTTTTGGTCAGTTTCGATTGATAAGCAGCTGCGATGTAGTTGGATACCTTACGCCAATTTTCCTTTATCTGATCGGTTTTGGGGAAATGGGAAAAGAAAACGGTTATTTTCTGCGCACCGCTACTCTGATAAATTCTGAATTCTGTTAAACCTTTCAGCTCCTCGAGCGAACCTGGGATCTCAATTTGATAAAAGCTCATTGAATTTGGTTTTAATTGCCTCGACTAGTTCATATGCTTTTGTCCCTTTCAGCTTCGAAAGGTCACGCTCATTTTTCACGATGCACTCATTCTCAAATGCGGATATGTGCACGAATTTGCTGACATTGGAAAGCTGTTTGGACTGATTGATATTGATACCAAAACTTCGCACGTCTGCAATGCTGTCAAGCATCGCATTTTCTATACAGAAGTTTGCACTTGGCCTGTGTTCTGTGCTCACCAGAACGATTGATCCTTTGGGTTGATCTTCGAAATTGGTTTTGAGGATATTCTCTATAATTGACACCCAGGGTTCCTTGGTTTCGGAATGTATGATACGGCAGGAGTCGTATAGGGTCTCAAGTGATGACATTTCCACCAGGTCTTTGCCCGCTACTGTCAGTACCAGCAGATACTCCAGCCAGGATGACCACAGTACCCTGCTTTGATAGGCAATTTCGTTTTCATTGGCAACCAGCATTTTATTTTTTATGGAACTTTTCATAATTTCCAGGGGTGAATGCTTGATCTCTGCCAACTTTTCGTCTACAATCGCTCGAATGGTCGCCTGAAACCCTTTATCAAAACATTCCTTTAGCTCCATGATATGGGAACCCAGAGACATAAGGTCTTTCATGTATCCAGGCAATAGTAAGTCCAAATGTGCTTCTTTTGGGCAACTTTCAATGATCTCATTGAAGTGGCAGATCGGCACATAATCGAATTCGCCATCCGGATGTACCGACTTAGCGATTTTGCTCTGTATCCCCAATAAAACGAGTTGATTTTCTGTAAGACCAAAAATTCCGCCGCCGGAGATCCCCATTAAATTTTCCTGGCCAACATTTTTTTTGGTTATAGCCCCCTGTAAAAAATTCTTAGAATCATTGAAATCTTCGATAAGATGTGGTTTAAATGCAAATTCGTGTGTCGGATTAAGTTTTATCTTATCTAAAGGATAACCGCAAAGCATGTATTTCAGTTTGTTCTCAAAACCATACTGAACGATAATTTGGTCATATCCGGGTTGGTAAGGCACCTTGAGAATGGCAGCATCGCAATGTTCGTCAGTATGGACAAAACAATTGATATTATCTTCCCGGGTGAACTTCAGCACCCTTGATCCCCAGTTGTTTTCCTGCAAGGTATTGAAAGTAATGTCGACAGTCTGGCCTTGTGCCATATGCTTGAGATTATGTTTTGCCGTCAGGATGTAGGTGTCTCCTGCGATGTTGGCTTGAAACAACACGCCGGAACCAAAACGGCCCAACATTACCGAGTAGCGTTTGATGTCATCTACAGTCATATATCATCAGGATAAACCGAGATCAGTTTCAAGGAAACGTTGGGATAATCAATCGTGTCTTGTTTATTCCAGACTGCCTGTCTGATCAATTCGTAATTAAAATAAATATTGGCATTGGGATTACTGGCCACAATCCTGGAAATGGTCCGTTTATGTGGGTGACTATGTCTTTGGCCGCTTGTGGAGATGATGTAGTGATCAGTCTTTATTAGCTTTAAAAGTTCAAGGTTGGTATTAAAACTACTTCCATGGTGCGAGAGTTTGACGAATTTAACGGACAGCGGCTCTTCTGGACTATATTTAAGCCGCTTCAATTCCGTTATAATGACATTGGGATGAGCGTCTGCCAGAAACAGAAATTTTTCGCCTCCATGCTCCATAATAAAAGCAATTGCACTACCGTTGGTGACGGTATCATCCTCCTCAAACTTCCACTTCTCATCCGCCTCCTCTTCTATGAACGACTTGATATTTCTATCGTAGTCGACAGTACCAGAGGTGAAATAATCATCTTTCACCTCCCCTCTATAATGTTCAACCAGGTCTTTCAACTGCTGAATACCAGGACTTAGAATTTGAAATTTCAAGCCAAATTTTTCATAAACCTGGGTCTGCCCAATGAGTTTTTTGTCCCATAGATCATGTTCATTAATATATTCTTCAAACGTGACTGCCTGCTCAACGCTTGTCTGAGATGTGGTAAAAATTTCCAGGTAATTTTGTAGCAGCGGGTTTTCACTAATCTTGAATTTCTCTGCAATAGCCTTTCCTGAATTAAACCATATTGAGGATATGATCTGGTAAGCGGTATCTTTTTCTTTCGCAAACCACTTCCATATTCCCCCGATATGATCTTCATCAATATGGGTGAGGATCAGAAGATCAATTTTCTGCCCTGCATCAGTGATGGGTTTGACTATCTTCTCTTTAAAATCTCCGTACTTATTTTCAGTGGCAAAAAAGTAGGTTTGGGGCATACCTGAATCAATGACAATGTGCCGCTGGATTTTGTTCTCGTCTTCAAGAGAAATGAGGATCGAGTCGCCGTTGTTGGCTTTTAAAAACTGTATTTTCAAATTTGAGATCTGTTAATTTTTTCGAATGTAGTAAAAAAGAATGGTGGTCAAGATTATTTTTCAACTTTCTCCAGCGGGATATCCTTAACCATTATTTCTGCGAGGGATCAGCATTATTGATTCAGTCTAGCTTAGGACCATTTCATTATATGTCTATAAATACATTGTGCAGTCTAAACGACACAGACACCTTTCATTAAAAAAAACTCCGCGCATTCAGGCTTGCCGACTCCGTCCAGCGATTTGAGTGTTTACAGCATGCTATTGTTAAAATCATTGGGTTTAAAAAACATCTTATATGGCGAGTTAATTTTCGGGAGGATAAATTGTTTTGATCCTAAAATAAGAGCGGCACTTCGCTTCGTTAATACCATATACCTCCAAGGCTTCCGCTAAACCAAAGACGTTTTGTTCTATCATTTTGCGGATGGTAGAACTGCGTCTTTTGATATCAAGTTCGGTATTGGTGAGAAGTTCTTCACCGATGTGGACAGAATCGGAATAGTATATGGGCTTAATTGATATTTAAAATTTCTAAATGCGTTATTTTATTTCCCTTTTTCAAAGATGTCCGGCAGCGGCTGTTCTGAACTGCCAAAATCCACGTTCAGCAAGTGCGCGATGATTCCGACGATATCGGTGACTTTTAAGCTTTTGATCTCCCCTCCTTTTTTGATCCCCGCCCGTGCGGAGATAAACCCGGTATACATCAATGGGTTGTTCGGATCATAGCCATGGTGTCCCCCATGGACCCTGACCATCTCCTCGCCGCTGTCCGATGCACTGAAGACATAGCCGTCTCTGGCCACCAGGGCCAGTACCTCCTCGCGGTCCGCGCCCATCCGAGTGAGTTTCTGTTTATCATAAATCCTGAACAGCTTGCGGTATCTGCCCGGCAGTTTTTTCAGCTGCTGGGTGATCCGTTGTGCGGCCAGGCTGTCCTTTGGATCATCCGGGTATAAAAAGCAGCTACCGCCGGCGGTATGGAACCTGGCGCCCAGGCCCTTGATCCAGCGGTTGGGCTTGAGGGCGTATTTCATGGTGACCATGCCGTGGTCTCCGGTGATGAGGATGGTGGTGCTATCGCCAAGCCCGCTGCGCAGGACGGCTTCGAGCAGGTGGCCGATACTAGCGTCGATGCTGGCCAGAGATCGGTCAACTGTGGTAAACCCGTAAGCGCATTTTTTGCAATCATTTGTTCCAAAGCCTCGAACGCGATTACATACTCATCTCGATTTAAAGCATCGGAGCTTAAAACACCCAGTCTACTGAACATATATTTAGTAATTCTGCAATTAAGTTACCATTTTTCTCTAATCTATTTAAATATGGTAGCGCATACCTCATCTATTTCCCTAATATATCGAGGGGTTCGACAAGCGACCTCGAATTATCAATAAATTCGCTCATTTTTCGGGAAAAGTTTAAAAAAAAGTGCAAAAACTGTAAAATCGTAAAATCAAGAATTTATCTATTCCACTTCCTACTTTCCAAAACACACCCCCACAACCATCTAACTATAAGCTATTTATAGGTTTTATTTTCAAGTTTTCTAGGTAAGTTAAAATAGGTAATAATTCTGCGAACGAGCCCCCCTCGGCTCCACGGAATAACCTCTAATTTATTGATTAACAAATAGTTAAAGAGAAATTAGAGGTTTTTTCTTTTTCAAAAAAAATAATAGATCATTTGATATCAAGCAGTTAAAGTGTTCGATTATCTAAACTACTTCCTTCCATAAAACCGTAATTAGCTAATTATTAGCAGTAAACTACTTTGAAAAGTCCTTTCCTTCTTTACCACTACATCGACCAAAAATCAAAGGGATGTTTATTCAAATAACTGGCTGAAACGATGTATTTAAATTAGGCGCTAATCTTTGAACTGAATTTTACTTATTTTTGCTTATGAAAATATCTGATGCTACATCTTCTATTGACCCGGCAAATAGTACTGCTTTATCAGACACAATCCAAAATAGTCCAAATACTTTTCATATACTGGACCTGAGCATAACCGGGAATCCGATTTTTTCATTGGAATATAGCAGGAAGAAATTTTACACCGCCACTTTATTACAAGGGAACTATCGGCTTGAATTTGAAGATAAGAACATTGATGTTTCGGGCAACTCTTTACTATTCACCACCACAAAAATTCCTTTTGGGATACATTCGGCCGGTTTAGGGTACTCCGGCATCAGTTGCGTGTTTAAAGAGGAGTTTATTACTAAAGTTAACAGTGGTTATCGTCTACTTGAATTTCCGATCTATAAACCAGGCAGGCAGAACATCTATTCCCTTACAGAGGAACAGACGAAACACTTTATTGAGGTCTACAATAAAATGTTTGATGAATCACAAACCGATAGCCCTTTTAAAGAGAATCTGCTACGCACCTATTTACTTGAAATTATTTTTAATGCACAAAAACTCGCTCCGTTTAGCTCCTTCGTAAAAACAAATAATACCACCGAGGTTATCGCCTGTTCCTTTATAAGATTGTTAGAATCGCAGTTTCCCATAGAATCCCCTCAGGATACGATCAAATTTAAAACTGCAAAGGATTTCGCAGACAGTCTATCACTCCATCCCAATTATTTGAACCGCCAGGTAAAATTGTCCAAAGGAAGAACCGTAAGTGAGATCATCGCAGCAAGACTTGTTCAAGAGGCTAAGATCTTATTAAAATTAACCAACTGGAACATTGCGGAGATTTCTTCTGCACTCGGTTTCGAAGAGCCGTCACATTTCAATTTATTCTTTAAAAAGCATGCCCGCAGTTCTCCCACAGGATACAGAAAATTACATAAGGAATAGCTGCTCCTCGAAGTTTGTGCAAGAAAGTTTGATTTTAGTAAGGATCGGTTTTATTTACGCTAACATTGGCCATGTCATCCTCTCTACATTTGCATTGAAATTAAACAACTTGCAAAATGAAAAAGTTAGCATTAGTAACCGGAGCCAATAAAGGAATAGGTTTTGAAACAGCGAAACAACTAGCAGCTCATAATATTAAAGTTTTATTAGGGGCAAGAAATGAAATCGAAGGTAAAAAAGCGGAAGCGGCCTTAAGGGAAGCATCATTAGATGTTACCTTTGTTAAACTTGACATCAGTAATCCGGCTGATATTGATAACGTTAGAAAATATATTGAAAGCGAATATGGTGTCTTGGACATTCTAATCAACAATGCAGCCGTATTTTTAGACGGCGTGTGGTTCGGAAATAACACGGAAACTGTACCCGTACAAACCCTGCGGGATACTTTTGATATTAATTATTTCGGTACCGTAGAGCTGACTCAGGCATTATTGCCCGCAATAAAAAAAAGCAAAGCGGGGCGTATTGTAAACATCAGCAGTTTGTCCGGTTCCTTTGGTGTTCATTTGGATAAAGAACATTGGTTATACGCTTTAAAACCTTATGCTTATAGTGCGTCAAAAACGGCCTTGAACCAGTTCACAGTTTTTCTGGCTAATGCCCTTGACGCTTCCAAGATTAAAGTAAATGCAGTTAGTCCAGGTTGGGTGCAAACATCCATCGGTTCAGATCAGGCACCCTTAACTCCGGAAGAAGGTGCTAAGTCTGGCGTTGCCATGGCATTAATTGATGAGAATGGTCCAACAGGAACTTTTTCACAATCAGACGAATTTTTACCCTGGTAAATAGAAGGTAAGGTAAAACAGAATTGCATAATCACCCGGGACCAAGACCAAGGGGAACTATAAAAGCTGGGATACTTTACCATCCAGATTTTCCTGTATAGCATCCGTGCGAATTATGAGGTGAGGTGTTTAAAGTTGATTCTTCAAAGAAGCGTTACTTGTACAGGTGAAATTAAGCAATATTAAACTTGTCTTAAAATCACATCACGCAAACGCTCTTCGTTTTCATCACCCCACTCCCCTAATGCTGCAATCACTGGGATTAATGTACTACCAAATTCGGTAAGGCTGTATTCTACCTTTGGCGGTACAACAGGAAAAATTTTTCTAGTCACCAGTTCGTGCTCTTCTAACTCTTTCAACTGAATATTCAAGACCCTACGTGAAGCATCTGGGATTTTGCGTTGCAATTCGCTTGGGCGTTTATGACCCTCATTGATAAACCATAGCAAACGGATTTTCCATTTTCCGAAAAGTACTTCACCGATAAGATCAAGTCCACAATTCAAATTCGGTATTATCTTTCTTTGGTACATTTTATAAAGTTACACCTATGTTCCATTTTGTGCAATAGGGGAAAAATTTATCCCTATCCGAATCGTAATTCCGTAATTGTGTAAACTGTTTTTACTCCCCAATTTTGTCCCGTAAACAATTCTTAAATATGGAACAATTTAATTTCAACAATGAGTTATTGGGCAAGATTTCCCTGGTAACGGGAGGGACAAAAGGAGCCGGAAGGGCAATTGCAGAAAGGCTCTTGCAAGCCGGCGCAACGGTTATCATTACCGCAAGGAACGCACCCGAAAAAGAGAACAGCAACCTACATTTCATTCCTTCCGATTTAAGTAAGGCAGAAGGAGTCCGAAAAGTAACCAGCGAAGTGCTGTCGACTTATGGAAGACTAGATATTTTGGTGAACAACCTTGGTTCTTCGCAAACACCGGCCGGGGGCTTTGCCTCCTTAACCGATGAAGATTGGGAATCCACCCT
>Ga0307414_10000233_pt1 | contig 36092 bp, 30 predicted proteins | sample DK1Ometagenome_FD_203804 | JGI IMG/M metagenome (GOLD analysis project Ga0307414, IMG submission 203804) | Maize rhizosphere microbial communities from greenhouse at UC Davis, California, United States - DK15-O-3 | ecosystem: Host-associated > Plants > Roots > Rhizosphere > Soil | place: USA... | reverse complement strand
CGTCTATTTCTTCTCCCTGGTTTACAACTTTTAAATCAAACCGAGAGACATTGAAATTGAACCCCAAATTATTTTTGTATGTGTAGTCTACTTGTGCATCAAAGCCTTTGGATGTCCCGTTTCCCTGGTTTTCATAGAGAATGGTTTCATCATTGATATTTAAGGATGTTTCAATAGGCAAACCAATTCTGTCTTTAATATTACGTGTGAACAGATTGGTAGAAACTGTAAAATCGTGCCTCTTTATATTGAATGTTCCAAATCGAAATCCCAAGTTAAAGTTGTTGCTGAGTTCTGGTCGAATACTTGGATTGGCCACCACATTGTCACCATCGTTACCAAAGACTTCGCTTTCATTTGGCAATCTGATTGCTTTTTCTGCGGAAGTTAACAGCGTAATATTTGGCAGTACGGCATAGGAAACAGTAAACCCATAGCCTTCATCTTTAGTACTGGCGCTCGTAATATCATCTACTATTTCATTGGTTTCTGCATTGAATTCAGGATCAATATTTATCGTAGTTTGTTGGTAGTATTTTCCAAATACATTGGCTTGAAGTCTATCATCCAAGGCATTTAGCTCATAGGTTAAAGAGAAAATGTTTTTCTGTAAATCCCTTGTTCCCCGAAATGTATTCTCCAAAACCGACCTTAACACATCCGTATCTACCCTATTTATGCCACTATAAACATGGTTGACCAATAACTTGTGATGGTTGTTGAAGGCATAAGATAATCCACTTCTAATGGAGGCGACATCTCTGTTTATTCTAGCCAAGGTAGGTCCGCCCTCTTGTTGGGACCTCCATGGATACTGATATTCATTGCCTCTAAAGTCAATTGCTCTTTCACCGTTCCAGCTGTATGCCCAAGCTAGCGTATCGGTTACACTACGGTTTCGTTTGCCATACAAACCATTTACAGTTACATCAAGCCCTGTCGTAAATAGATCCCTCTTTTGATAGGTTAGATTTATCAGCTTGGCATCCGATTCCAAAAATCGATCTTTATATGGCATAATGGTCATAAAAGCCCCATGTTGGACTTCTTTAAAATCATTGGAACCAGTAAAGCCTATTAAAAACTGATCTGCCCATTTTACATCTGTGTAGCCAATTTGCACCATTCCACCTGTAGACTTATAGGCATCGTTAAATCTTCTGGCAGTAACAGGTGTTTGCACACCTCCTATACCCGTAACCACCACACTTCTGCCCGAAACCTTGTAATTATTATCAGAATAATTGTAAAACACAGATCCCTTCACTGTGAACCCACTTTCTTTAAAACGATAAAGCCCATTGACACTGGTTTGCAGCGTATTAAAAGAGCCATACGAAACCGAAGCATTAAAATTGGATTGAGTGGAATTTTGAAGTACAATATTAATCGCACCACCCAAAGCATCATCTGCCAAATGTCCCGGAACCACTCCTTTATACACCTCAATCTCTTTAATCATTGCAGGAGGGATGCTGTTCAGGTTAAATGAATTGCCATAGGCTGAGATGGGAATTCCGTCTATAAAAATTCGTACAGCGTTTCCTGACAAGCCATTCAGACTATAATTGACGTCAGAACCTAGACCACCATTTTGGCGAATTTTAACTCCTACAGTTGTATTTAATAATTCATTTGTTTGAATATTTCGTAGACTTGCTTCTTTTGTATCTATAACATTTACAGCAAAGCCCCCCGTTTCGACTTCAGTTGCGTGCGTTTTCCCTCGTACCGTCACTTCATTGAGGCTCGCTTCAGTCTCCTCCAAGATAAAATCAATAGCAACTTCATTTGAGCTCTTACTGATTTCAATACTTTTTGAGCTTGTAAGAAATCCCACATAGGAAACCAAGACCTTATGCTTTCCTATGGGAACCCTTTTAATTGTATATTCTCCATTCTCGTCTGTAAGCACACCGAGTTTAGACCCTTCCACCAGAACGGTTGCATAAGGCATATGCTCACCCGAAGCATTACTTACTCTTCCAGAAAGCGTGCAAAATGATTCTTGGGCCTGAGCAGGCAAGAATAGTAGGAATAAGAAAGCTGCAAATATGTTCTTCATTGGTTATTAAAATTCAATCTCGCTATTAAGATTAAGTCTAAATAATATATTTGCAAAGGTAACCGAGGCTTTTACGCATAAAAGACGCAAAAGGAATTTTTAAAGACGCAAAAGGAAGAAATGAATAGAAGACACAAGAAACAGGGAATTCAGCCGTATCCGTGCAGGACTATCAGTACTGAGACCTTTTTTAAAAATTCCTTTATGGAGAATTGCGTTCAATACGAACTAATTGAAACACATAAAGCAGACGGTAAGATCAAGATAGCTGGACCTAAATTCTCCTTTGAAGAGACCGCTGTTGAAGAGCGTTTTGAAATGGGTATTCTAAGTAATTGTCCCCTTATAAAATTTCATTTTTCACTGGAAGGAGCTTATTGTTATGAATCGAAAAAAGCAGAACAATCTTCAGTTCATATTCCAGAGAATTACTGCAACATGTTTTTTTCACCTCACCTTGATGGGAAGGAGATAATTGCAAATGAGAAAATTAAAATATTTGAGATCTATGTGGTCCATGATTATTTGCAATCCTTGCTGCATCCTACCTATCAAGAGTCATTTGAAAAATTGCATAGCGCTATATCCGAATTAAAACCATTTAGACTTTGGGAGAATAGTAAGCCTATTCCCCCGTCTTTTATCAGTAAGATCAATGAGATTATATCCTGCGCCTATACAGGCCAATTGAGGCAAAGGTATTTGGAAGGTAAATTAACAGCATTGCTTATTGATTTCTTAATGGAGGAGCAAACTTCCGAGCTCCAAACGAACGAGGTCAAAGTCCCAGAAGCAGATTATTTAACGTTGGTCAGGTTAGAGTCTTATATCAAAAAAAATTTAAAAAAATCGCACACTATTTTAGATTTAGCCGAAAGAGCAGGTTTTAATCCCACCAAATTGAAACGGGATTTTAAGAAGGTATATGGAAAAACGGTCTACAAATACATTACTCACTTGCGTATGGAAGAAGCAGAAAAAAAGATTGTTCAGAATGGCATAACCGTGGCTCAGGCCGCATATGAAGCAGGTTATGCAAATCCACAACACTTTACTGTGGCTTTTAAAAAAACCATGGGCTATTTGCCGAGTGTACTTAACAAACCCTTTATTTATAAATCCTTTAAAAACGAACTTTAACTGTAATACATATTGTTACAAAAAAGTCAAGCATTATAATTGACCCGATCATGAACAACACCCGCTTTGCAACTGCGCTACACATATTAACCCTACTTGCTGACAGTGAGGAAGAAAGGCTGAGTTCCGAATGGATAGCAGGAAGCATCAATGTGAACCCTGTGATCGTCCGCAGAGAGTTAGGCGTATTGATCCAGGCAGGTTTGGTGCAGAGCAAAAAAGGAAAAGTGGGCGGTTATACGCTCCGTAAAAGAAGTGAGGACATAACCCTCGCCGAAGTGTATCTGACCGTGAAAAACTCAGATGTATTGGGTAAAAAAAATATGTTCCCCAATCCAAAATGTCCCATCGGCAAGAATATCAATCAAAAACTTGAAGGGTTATATTCCTCAATAGATCAAACGGTGATCAAAGATCTTCAAGCGAAAACATTAAAAAAATTTGTAGAAAACTTTCGTTGACTTTTTTTGACACTTAATGTAACACAATCGATTACATAATATTAATAAACAAATCAGTTATGAAAATTGGAATTACCGGTGCAACCGGACAACTCGGAATTTTAGTAGTGGAGCAACTCAAAAGCAGAACGGCTGCTACTAACCTGGTAGCACTCGTTCGCTCCCCAGCGAAAGTGCAGGACATCGAAGCGCGGGGATTTGATTACAACGAGCCTGCATCTATGGCTGAATCATTAAGAGGCATAGATCATTTGCTCTTGATTTCGGGCAATGAAATCGGACAAAGAGCCAGGCAGCACGCAAATGTGATCAACGCAGCCAAAGAAGCGGGGATAAAATGGATCGTGTACACCAGCCTTTTGAGAGCAGATTCCTCTACACTCAGTCTTGCTGAAGAGCATTTAACTACCGAAAAACTCTTGAAAGAATCAGGAATCGCCTACACCTTATTAAGAAATGGCTGGTACACCGAAAACTATGCAGGTTCTATTGCAGGAGCGGTAGCTGCAGGCGCGTTCATTGGTAGCGCAGGCGAAGGTAAAATAGCTGCGGCGGCCAGGGCTGACTTTGCGGAAGCAGCGGCAGTAGTACTTAGCTCTGAAGGACATGTGGGAAACGTATATGAACTGGCTGGAGACAAAACATTTACGCTAACCGATTTGGCGGCAGAAATCTCCAAGCAAACCGGCAAAAACATTCCGTATCAAAATCTCCCTGAAGCAGACTATAGCAAAGCACTTCATAGTATGGGGTTACCTGTAACGATAGCGGACGCCATCGCTTCATGGGATGTAAGTGCTTCTGTGGGTGATTTGCATTCAGAAGACCAAACTTTGTCGAAGCTGATCGGACATCCTACCACCCCAATGGCTGATTCAGTAAAAGCAGAGTTAGGAAATTAGAATAGCTGCTTACAGCAAAATGCCACTTTAAATCAAGTGGCATTCTGTTTTCAAAGTAGCACGATTAGTTATTCTCTAAGTAGCGGGAACTGGACTCGAACCAGTGACCTTCGGGTTATGAGCCCGACGAGCTACCAACTGCTCCATCCCGCGATATGTTTTTTTTACTTACGCAATTGTTAAAATTGAGTAGGTAATTATTGGTATTTCTTTAGAATTTTTAACTTTAAAAAACCCTTTCGGCTTTTCAATTTCGGTTTGCCGTCCTCCGCTTTGCCGATATTGTGGTACAAAGGTAAGGAGATACTTCCAAAAATCAAGTACCTTTGTAAAAAAATATTCAATGAGTACAGAAAAACATCAAGCCGGCTTTGTAAACATCATCGGGAAACCCAATGTGGGCAAATCCACACTGATGAATATCCTCATGGGTGAGCGGCTTTCCATTATTTCCTCCAAATCCCAAACCACCAGACACCGGATTCTGGGACTGATGAACGGAGAAAATTACCAGATTGTTTTTTCTGATACTCCAGGGATGCTCAAACCCCAGTATGAGCTTCACAAGAATATGATGAGCTTCGTCAATATTTCTCTGGAAGATGCGGACATCATCGTCTTTGTCACAGACCTCTATGAAACAGATGAGGAAATTGAACAGGTAATCGAAAAAATAAACCAATCTGGCACCCCCGTTCTGCTAATTATTAATAAAATCGACCTTGCAAAAGAAGGCCAACTGGAAAAAGTAACCGAATACTGGACCTCACGGATCAAAAGTGAAACAGTAATCCCCATCTCCGCAACCGAGAACTTTAATATCGAACGGATCAAACAGGAGATCTTGGACAGATTGCCAGAGCATCCGGCTTTTTATGACAAAGAGGAACTAACTGACCGCCCGGAAAGGTTCTTTGCCTCTGAGATCATCCGGGAGAAGATCTTCAAAAATTACAAAAAGGAAATTCCTTACAGCTCTGAAGTCAGCATTGAAGACTTTCACGAAAAACAAAGTATCATCCGGATCCGGGCCACTATATACGTGGAAAGAGACAGCCAAAAAGGCATAATCATCGGGGATAAAGGAAGTGCCCTCAAAAAAGTGGGTATAGAAGCACGGGAAGAACTGGAGAAGTTTTTCGGTAAAAAAGTGTTTCTGGAAACCTTTGTGAAGGTGGAGCAAGACTGGAGAAAAAATAAACAAAAACTGAAAAAATTTGGGTACGACCCAACCTGATCATGGCAAATATAGTAGCGATAGTAGGACGACCAAACGTAGGGAAGTCCACCCTATTCAACAGACTGGTAGAAGAGCGTAAAGCGATTGAAGATAACATGAGCGGGGTGACCAGAGACCGGCATTATGGTCATGCGCAGTGGGCAGGCAAATTTTTCTCAGTCATTGACACGGGAGGATATGTGACTGGCTCTGATGATATGTACGAAGCAGAAATCAGAAAGCAGGTTAAGCTAGCAATAGAGGAAGCAGATGTGATTTTATTCGTGGTCGACTGCCACGATGGACTCACGGATTTGGATATCGACTTTGCTAATGAACTCAGAGGCAGCAAGAAGCCAATCTATATTGTAGCGAATAAAGCGGACAATCAAGAAAAAAGCTTCATGGCCAATGAATTCTATTCCCTCGGCCTGAGCGACTTTGAAGTGTTTCCCATCGCCTCTGCAAGTGGAAGCGGAACAGGAGAATTACTTGATTCTGTGATCACACAATTTCAAGAAGTAGGCGATGAAGATCCAGATGCAGACACTCCAAAGATCTCTATACTTGGACGACCAAACGTAGGCAAATCATCTTTCCTGAATGCGCTGATCGGCAAAGATCGGTCCATAGTCACGGACGAAGCCGGAACTACTCGGGATTCTATTCATACCCGCTACAAAATGTATGGACAGGACTTCATCATCACTGACACTGCAGGAATCAGAAAGAAAGCAAAAGTCAAAGAGGATGTAGAATTCTATTCTGTCATGCGCTCCCTCAGAACTTTGGAAGAATCGGATGTCGTCATCGTCATAGTAGATGCCACACGGGGTCTCGAAGCTCAGGATATCAATTTGCTTGCTTTGGCCATCAAGAACAACAAGGGCGTCATGATCATGGTCAACAAGTGGGACTTGATAGAAAAAGACCATAAGACGATGGGGAAAATTAAAGACGAAATGTTGGAACGATTGGGTGAAAACAAATGGATCCCTATCATTTTCACTTCTGTACTTGAAAAACAACGGATTTTCCAGGCAATAGAGCTTGCGGTGAAAGTTTATGAAAATAAGACCCGTCGGGTCCCTACATCAAAACTTAATGATGTAATGCTACCGGAAATTGAAAAATATCCTCCACCGGCCTGGAAAGGAAAGTACATCAAGATCAAATATGTGACCCAGCTCCCAACAAAAAATCCTGTTTTCGCATTCTTCTGTAACCTTCCCCAATATATCAAGTCACCTTATACCCGATATTTAGAAAATAGACTTCGGGAAAACTTTGATTTTGAAGGGGTTCCTGTAAAAATTATTTATAAAAACAAATAAAATATATTTGAGTGGCCTATTGTTTTATTGAACAAAACTGTAATACCTTTGCTTCGTAATTAAGAAAACCACAAAAAATGAAAAAGTTATTTGCAATTTTCGCAATCGCTAGCATGTTTGCTACTGCATCATGCGGAAACAAAGAAGAGAAAGAAGAGACTGTTGAGACTATCGAGGTAGTTGAAGAGACTGTAGTTGAGGAAGAAGTAATCATCGAAGAAGCTGATACTACTGTAGTAGTTGAAGAGGCTGTCGTTGTTGAAGAGCAGAAGTAATTCTACTTATCCTTACGTTTTTGAGTCCCGGATTACCGGGACTCTTTTTTTTTGTATTTTTCGCAAAATGACAAACACTGAAAAGTTGGCAACACTCCTCTCGGCACATATCCGGGAAGCCTCCATTTCCTATTGTGTGCAACTTTGGGAGAAAATACCCTTTCATTTCCAGATCAAAGGAAGTAGAAAAACCAAATTGGGAGATTTCAGGTATCGAAGAGACCGGGAGATTCAAATGATCACGATTAATTCGGATTTAAATCCCTATCAATTTCTGCTCACCTATATTCATGAAGTGGCCCATCTTCACGCCTTCACCAGGTATGGGATCCAGATCCAACCCCACGGAAAAGAGTGGAAATCGATTTTCCAACAATTAATGTTGCCATTACTTTCGGAGAAACATTTGCCGATAGATATTCTTATCCCCCTGCGACAGCACATGATTTCACCAAAAGCATCCTCTTCGAGAGATTTATTTCTTATGAAAGAAATGAGTAAATACGATCATAAAACGATTAACTCAGATCATGTTTTCCTTTCAGATTTGAAGCAGGGCTATCAATTTGATTTATCAGGAAGAATCTTCGAAAAAGGGGAAACCCGTCGGACACGGGTATTGTGCACTGAAGTCAGTACCGGAAAAAAATTCCTAATTGCTCAATTGGCCAAAGTAAAGCCAAATCTTTAACTATTCCCGCTCTTCTCCAATTTGGTTCTCGGGTTGGGAAAAATCTTTTGGCTGAGGTAAATCGGTTAAATTATTGATTCCAAAGTACTCCATAAACTTTGCCGACGTCCCATAGATCATAGGTCGCCCAAGCCCCTCAGATTTACCTTTGATCTCAACCAGTTCCTTTTCCAGCAATTTCTGCACAGAATAATCACTGTTTACCCCTCTGATCTGTTCAATATCCCCTTTCGTAACCGGTTGCTTATAAGCTATAATCGACAGCGTCTCCATCTGAGCCGTAGAAAGCCGCTTCTGGGACTGCTGTCTCAGCAATATTGAAATAGAGGTTTGATAGGCGGGCTTTGTCAGGAATTGAAATCCCCCACCAGTGAAATCCAACTGAAATGAAAATTCTTCAGCCCGATATTTCTCCCTTAATTCATGTATAGCCTGATCTACATGATCCTCCGGTATCTCAGCTTCAAACATCTCAGAGAGGCATTTGATGATTTCTGTCTTCGGCAATGGATCAGGCGCACAAAAGATCAAAGCCTCAATATGTCTATGGAGGAAATCCAAGATTACTTCTTCGCTAGTTTCGCTTCAATTGAATGCATGGTATGTGGGACAGCTTTAAGTCGTTCTTTAGATATCAGCTTCCCTGTATCCACACAGACTCCATACGTTCCGTTTTTGATACGGATAAGCGCATTTTCAAGGTTAAAAATAAACTTTTGCTGACGTGCCGCCAACTGGTTCTGACTTTCCCGCTCTAAGGTATCTGCCCCATCTTCCAGTAACTTTGAGGTAGAAGCTGTAAAATCTGTACCGCTATCATTCTTCTTACTCAATGATTCTTTCAACGAATTCAGCTCGTCCTTAGCGCTGGCTAGCTTCTGTAGGATGATATCTTCAAATTCTTTTAATTCATCTCTAGAATATGCGGTCTTTTCTTCCGTGCTCATGGCGTATAAAATTAAGTAATAATACTGGGACGAATTTTCGTTCGATAAGTTCTCTAAAATACAGGTACAAGTCGGATTTCCAAAGCTATTAACCCTTGCCCCTCTTAAAAAATTGTGAGAATATGACTTCTTCTACTATTTATGCATTCGGACTGAACTTCCATTTCAGGGATTAACTGTTTGAGTATGTGGCTCTAAAAAACATTCCATATCACCCAATGAAGTTCAATTCACTAATACAATGAAGTACAAAATATAGTTATTAATAGAATGAAAATTTAGCTGAGTGTTGGCAAGAATCCTTACTTATCCGGATCTGAGACAAACAGAAGAAATCCGAAAAGTGATTAAATACAAAAGCCGTCATGCGACGGCTTTTTCTTCAAGTAATAGCTTCTCTAATCTTTGCTGAAGAATAGCATAATCCGCATCTATCCGATATTTTAAACTAAGATAACGCTGTACCTCCTTGAGATCTTGTCCATTTTGTATGTGGATCTGTTGTAGTGACTGGGTGATAAGGTCTCTTTCCATGGGGTTTAATGTTTATGCTATTAAATTAATAAATATTAAATGCCTACCTAATCAGTATTCGAGGAAATTTAAAGTTTTGTTGCAATCACCAGTGATTTTTTAAATATTTTCACTTCACCTGACAAATCATATAATTCCACAGTTAGTATATAATACCCGGATCTGACGGCCTTCCCTCCACTATCAGTACCTGTCCAGGTAAAATGTCCTGAAGCTCCTAATAATTGATTCTGGGCAAGTACCTGCATGATAGTCCCGTCTAATGCATAGACCTTAAAACTCCCTGTCCAGCCAGGCTGATCAAGTTGATATCTTATTGTGGTAAACGTGTTTCCATTAGTTCCTTCAGGATCAAATACGGCTGGTTCTATAAGAATGATTTCATTTTCAAACTCCCCTGAAAGCAGTTGACTGTTCCCCAGCCCAGGTGTACCAAAGTCTGCTGAAGAAGAGGCAGAATGCCAGTTGGCTTCCACTGAGGCTTCCGAATCTATAGAAAGGCGTTCCAGTGAGACTCCTTTTGGATTACGTAATAAAGGATGATGGAGATCCTCAAAATAGTTGAATGTCTCGGCAATTAACCCCTCAGCATCAAGTAAAACTACTGTTCCCTCAGCTATAGGATAACTTGGGAAGGACTCAATCATAATAATGTTCCCAGATGAAGATTTAGGAAAATCAAATTTCAGTTGGTCAGGTGAAGTGCTGAAAGCTAGTATGCCTTTTGGGGGTAATATCAAAGAGCCATTTGAAAACCTTTTTGCTTGGTCAGGAAGTCCTTGCTGATCCAGATGGGCAAAATTCCATTCGCCAATTTCTAAATGCGAATCAGTCGTATTGATTACCTCTACAAACTTCGGACTGCCAGACTTTGGGTTAAAGAGGATTTCATTCAGTAGAAGATTTTCCTTCTGCGCTATCGTCGGAAGTATGAGCTCCACTGGTGTAGTTGTAGAAAAAATATTCCCAGCACAATCGCTGATTTCCCGCAGTGTCAAGTTCACCACACTGTTAACGGCTACTTCCTCCTTCACCATAATAGTAATTGTCCTAGTGTTGACTACCTGAATTGTATCAAACGTTAGATTCGGCTCAAAACCAAAGTTGTAAGTTGACAATTCAGGGAGAATGGGTTCGTTAAATTCCAAAAGAATTTCCCTGGGGGAAGCAAATCCTGATCGAAGCAATACAGGAGGATCACTATCCGGTATCAGATCAAAAACTGAATTCTCCCGGCCAGGAGTGCCACGATCAGTGTCTTTAGAAGAAAGAATAAATTCACTTTGATCACAAGCAAAGTAAGGATTTACAACTTCCAGGCTATATCCACCATTGGCAAACTCACTCCCATCCCAGCTGGAGGTTGAATATCCCAACTGATCAATAATAGCTCCTTGATCATCTTTCAGAATGATTTGATCTGCTGCGTTTAATAACGTTGGCCAATTCTTAAGCGGAATAATATCGCCATACTGCTTCAAAGCTTCAGCGCTTCCAGTGGAAGTCAAAATCAGGAACTTTTCAGGTTCAAACCAAACATCGGGCAATGTGACGGAAGTCCGGGAATTTGAAAAGGTAAGATTCTGCAATCGAACAGGGTAATCCCCTGCGTGAAATAGCTCCACGTATTCCGCATTGGGAAGATCAAGGTCACCTCTAGGAGCAGGCATTAGTTCATTTATTACAATGGTCTTGGGAGGAATAGATGTCGGATCAGTGTATTGAAATGCAACTAGTGTATCCCTGAGAAAATTTCCGGCAACGTCTGGAATTTGAATGACCTCAAGTTCATATAGGCCTCCCACTTCTAATTTCTTAAAGGTTAAGTTTACCAAAGAATCAGAAACCAGTTCAGCATCTCCCGGATCGATGCCCCCTATCTTGTAATTGATCAAAAACTCAGAAAAAACCGCATCAACCGATTCTGAAAATTGTACCTGAACAATTCCCTCGTCAAACCCGCGTACAGATATCAATGTCGGAGGAGTCGTGTCCTCCACAAATTCCCCAAACTCAAAGTCATCCATAAACCATCGTGCACAGCTACCTTTACCTGATCCATAGCGGATTTCCAGCTTAAAAAATACTTGTGGTGCTCCGGCTAATTCTTGAGGCATACTAGCCTCAAAAAGCATGTAATCCTGATCTTCATTCGTGAATTCATCGGCTCGACCCAGAATGACCGCTTCAGAATATTCAGAATCAATAGCTGTACTCCAACTATAATATACTTCTGCTGATCGATTTCCTGAACCATTTTTACGGGATTTAGCCCAGAACCTTACCTTCGGATTGGAAGTTTCAGAAGGGATTAATCTCACAGTCAATTCCCCATTATAACTGGAAGTGGGCTGTACGGCCAATGCTTTACTTCCACTTCTTCCTTCTGAATTTGATTGAAAAACACGGGAGTTCGTTGATCGTACTTCATTGCCATACCAATTTGTCAGAAACGGGTCCGGAAAATTCGCGGCTTCAAAGTCAGATTCAAAATCTTGTTTCTGTACAGAAACTAGTACGTGGCTTTCCGTAACCCCATCTACTATGGTGAAGAAGAGAAAATGCCAAATAAAAATTAAGCTGACCACAAGCTGTTCAGATCAAAGGATACAACAGCTGTTAGGTAACAAAATTCTTTGACACACCAGCAAAAAATATCTTTTATAGAAAATTTTTACTCAACTAGCCTGAAAATGAATCGTTAGCTCTTACTTTTGTGCTTCAAAATTTTCAACAACTACTTAAAATCTGATGAAATTAGCAGTGGTAGGAGCTACCGGCTTGGTAGGCTCAGAAATCCTAGAGGTGCTAGCAGAGCACAACTTTCCTTTTGACGAACTTCTATTAGTCGCCAGCGAGCGATCAGTAGGTAAACAGATCGATTACAAGGGAAAACCGTACACTGTCATCGGACTTGAAGAAGCTGTCTCTCTGAAACCTGAAATAGCTATATTTTCGGCAGGAGGAAGCACATCTACAGCTTGGGCGCCTAGATTTGCTGAAGTGGGAACATTGGTGATTGACAATTCTTCGGCATGGAGAATGGATCCCACAAAGAAATTGGTGGTGCCAGAGATCAACGCCAAAGAACTGACCAAAGAAGATAAAATTATTGCCAACCCTAATTGCTCTACCATCCAGATGGTATTGGCACTGGAGCCTTTGCGTCAGCGATATGGCATCAAAAGAGTAGTGGTGTCCACCTATCAGTCAGTGACAGGTACCGGCAAAGCAGCCGTTGATCAGATGATGGCTGAGCGTGCCGGAGAGAAGGCTGAAATGGTCTATCCACACAAAATCGATATGAACGTACTTCCCCACATTGATGTATTCCAGGAAAATGGATACACCAAGGAAGAAATGAAGATGATCAACGAGACCAAAAAAATCTTCAGCGACGATTCGATCAAGGTGACCGCGACCACAGTGCGGATCCCTACCATGGGCGGACACTCTGAGGCAGTCAACGTGGAGTTTAAAGAAGATTTTGATTTGGCAGAAGTACGTGAACTGCTGGAAGCTACTCCTGGAGTAATTGTTCAGGATGATCCGGCTAATTTCGTGTATCCAATGCCTATCAACGCTCATAAAAAAGACGAGGTTTTCGTCGGTAGGTTAAGAAGGGATGAATCTCAGCCAAACACGCTGAATATGTGGATTGTGGCAGACAACCTTAGAAAAGGTGCCGCAACCAATGCCGTTCAAATCGCTGAATATGCGTTGGAAAAAGGCTTGATTTAATGGATCTGACCCAGTATCATCGGGCAGAATTTCAACAATTTGTGCAGGATCATCTTCAGGAAGATCCTGCACTTTTGCTTTTTAGTTATCATGGCAAAACGGATTTTGATCTCAAAGCAGCAGTTCATCAAATAGCCGCCAGACAGAAAGCAGCAAAAAAACTCCCCTCCTGGTCCTCCAACTTTCAGTTGATTTTTCCTCCGGGTATTTCCTTAGAACAAAGTTCATCTGCCACAACAGCTGAATTTAAAGCCAGAGGCAAAAGGGGAAGCCTAATGATTGATCTCACCGGAGGCTTTGGTGTAGACTCCTATTTCTTGGGCAACAATTTTGAAGCGGCCATCTACTGTGAGCAACAAGAAGAACTAGCAGCAATAGCCAAGCACAATTTAGAGCTGTTGGCGCCGGGAAAATTTCAAATGGTATCAGGCGACGGATTGGCCTATTTAGCTCATTCCTCAGAACATTTTGACCTGATCTACGCAGATCCAGCGCGTAGGGGAACCGGGAATCAAAAAATGTATAAACTTGAGGATTGTGAACCCGATGTGGTCAGTACATGGGAAATGATGAAAGGCAAAGCAGATACCATTTTATTGAAAGTCTCCCCCATGCTGGATATATCCCAAGCACTTGCCGAGCTTCCTGATATTCAGCTAGTGCAGGTCGTCTCTGTGAAAAATGAAGTAAAGGAGCTCTTGTTACATTGGAACAGACATTCACCACGTGTATCTGTGCGTATTGAAGCGATTGACTTAGGATTGAAGGAAACTTCCTTTTCATTCTCATTTGAGAAAGAAGAGAAAGCCACTTCCAAGATAGGTGCAGTAGAAAAATATATCATTGAACCTTTTTCTGCCGTGTTAAAGGCAGGTGCGTTCCGGACATTTGGTGAACGGTTTGGCTTAAAAAAACTGGATGCAAATAGTCATCTTTATACATCATCTACTTTGCCGGAAGAAGTTCCTGGGAGAATCTTCGAAGTGATTGAAGAAGTGCCACCAAAAAAAGCTGCTGTCAAGAAATTATTTCCTTCCGGAAAAGTGAATGTAATCACCCGGAATTATGCTACTGGCTCCAGAGGATTAAAAGAAAAATTAGGAGTAAAAGATGGTGGAGAGGATTATTTGATTGCTACTAAAACCCAGAGTGGTTTCAAGATATTTTGGTGTCAGTTGGCTAAGGAGGAATGAAAATATGTTGGATTTGGGGCTTCAAACCCTCAATAGATTCAGGAATCTAATCCTCTAGGGTAATTGAAATTACTTCCTGGGCAGCATTTTTCGCAGCAAAAACTCCGAGGCCATTTTGAATATTGTTATATACCAACACGGGTTGTGATAGAATATCTCCTTCATTGTAAGTCTGGAGATTCGCCGAATCATAATATCGAAAGTACGATTCGGATACATTCGATAAATTGATGGTCACTTCCAAATCATAATCCCTGGGGAGAGTGGTTCTGAAGACCATCTCAGCATTTTCGCCGCGAAGCAACACATCGCTGAACAGAATTCCAAAGCCTGATCCCCAGCCATAATCCTTTTCATAAGCAGGATTGACGGGCTGAGGATAAAGTTGGCTGCTGTAGAAGCTGTTTTCATATAGGGTGCTTGTACCATAAATTGTTCCATCCAATTGATAAAAATTCTGAGCAGTTGAGTCTTCAAATTTTACAGTGAACTCAACCAAATCGTAATTTTCATTAGACTCGCTGGAGCCGAGACTGATGTAGGAAATTTCCTTAATTGGTACATCAGATGGAAAAATAACCTGACCCGACACTGGTTCTAAATCTTGACTTTCAGCGAAAATCTCATACCTCTCGTTGGGAGCAAAATCATGGCCGATGAGAAAATAATATGAACTGGGATCGTATGGATTATCATCTTCAATAAATACTAAAGGGAAAGTCTCACCTGCTCCGGTTTTGATAAATACATTACCATTTTTGATCTGATCAAACGAATCATATTCATCCCCCTCCAAAACACTTCTACTTTGTGTCAAGGACACTTTAATCGTGTCTCTATTCTCCAGGATCCCATTGACAACTAGCTTAGGCTCTTGGCCAGGCAGCTCTACGTCTAAGTATTGATCACATGAAGAAACCGCAAGCATCAATACAAAAGCAAGTAAAATACATTGAATATTTTTCATACGATTAAAAGGTAAAACGGTAAGAAACTGAAGGAACAATTGGAAATAAACTGACCTGTCTTAACTGATTTTTCTGCACTTCATAGTTATATGAAATATCCATATAAAACGGATTTTTTCGACTGTATACATTATAAATGGAGACGTTCCAGGTTCGCTTCCCCCACTTCTTTTCTTTGTGAAAGTTGATCCCCATATCCAGCCGATGATAGCTACGCATCTGGAAATTGTTTCGCGATTCAAAATATTCCAAAGTCGGCTGATAATTTTGATTTTGGTCCCCATTCATATCTGGTGGACCGTACTCATAGCGCAGCGTTGGGATAGTGATAAAATTACCAGTTCCAAATACCCAAGTCCCTGAAAGGTCAATTTTATCTGAAAGTTGATGTACTGCGGTTACACTGATATCATGCCGGCGATCGTATCGAAATGGAAACCATTCCCCAAAATTGATATCATCAAATCTTCTTTCAGTTTTGGCTAACGTATAGCCAATCCACCCCGTAGTTTTCCCTGATTTCTTTTGAAGCAAAAATTCCACACCATAGCTACGTCCCTCTCCCGTAGTGACTTTTTCCTGCCAGTCAGAAGTGGTATTGAGAAAAGAGGCTCCATCCTGATACTCTACCACTCCCTGCATGTCTTTGTAGTAACCTTCTACGCTAAATTCCAACCCATACCCCAACTTCTTAAAGTATCCGGCTGCCAGTTGCCAGCTTTCCTGCGGACCAATTTGATCAGTAGAAGGCACCCATAGATCCGTCGGCAATCCCAACCCTGCATTGGTGAGCAGATGGACAAATTGCGCCATTTGCACATACGATAATTTGAGTGAGGACTGCTCGTTTAGCAAGTATCGGGCACTAAGTCTAGGTTGAAAAGAAGTGTAAGTTTTAGTCTCAGTGAAGAGTCCGGAAAAATGAGCCCCAACATTAAATTTAAAACGATCACCTATAGAAAAGTCATCTTCGACATACGCTGAAAACTCCTGACTATCCGATGGAGTTGCTCCCTCCACTATTTCAGGACTGTTATCTTCCCGTGACACAAATACCCCAGGTGTGAACCGATGACCGATCAATGCCGCTCCCCAGCGGAAATAATGATCCGGATTGGGAATGAAATCAAAATCAGCTTTGATCGCAACATCTCTGATCCCAGAAAAATAAGTAGAAGTATAAAACTCCCGGATAGAATTTCCTCCTTGGGAGGGCGAAAAGGTATCTTGGTAATCAGAAAAAACATTAAATCTATATCGGGTGAATGTGCCTGTAAAATTTGCAAATAATCTTTCATTAAAGATCCGGTTCCATCGGACAGCGGCAATTCTATTCCCCCAACCTAGACCGGCCTTCTCCTTACTTTCAGCGATGCCATCTGGTTGCTCATAGGTATTATTAAAATTAGAATAGGCCTTATCCTCTCCTCCGTAATAGCTTAAGTATAGACGGTTTCTCTTATTAAAAATATGGTTGACTTTAGCATTGAAATCGTAAAAAAAATAGCCTATATCTTCATCCCCCCCCGTTTGTTTCCTGATAATAGGACGGGCAATCAGATCCAAGTAGGTTCTTCTTCCTGAAATCAGGAAGGAGGTCTTATCCTTTACGATAGGCCCCTCCACAGTAACTTTGGTTGCGATCAGCCCGATACTCCCTTCTCCTCGGAATTCCTTCATATTGCCCTCCTTCATCGTAATGTCAACTACCGAAGAAAGCCTTCCTCCAAATCTTGCTGGAAAACCGCCTTTGATAAGTTCTACATTATTGATCGCGCCGTCATTAAAAACAGAGAAAAAACCAAATAAATGGGAAGCATTATATACCGGTACTCCATCTAGTAATACTAGATTCTGATCTGGGCTTCCTCCCCTCACATACAAACCTGAGGCTCCCTCTGCTCCCGATTGTACTCCCGGAAGAAGCTGGATGACTTTGAAAATATCTACCTCTCCCATCAATGCCGGAAGATTTTTTATTTCCCGAAGGGGCACGTCAATTGACCCCATCTGGGTACTTTCCTGAATGGGATCTGACCGCTCACCTTCGATGACAACTTCTTTAAGCAAACCTGAAGCTGTCAATTCTATGGTCAAAAGTGTATCGCTGCTACTATTCAAATTAATAACTTCTGGACCGTAGCCGACATAACTGAACACTAGCTGGATATCAGAATCAAAGGTCGAGTAGCTGAAAAACCCAAAATTATTGGTGATCGCTCCCTTTTGGTTCTTTTTATCAAATACATTCACCCCAATCAGTGCCTCACCATTTTCGGCATCTTTTACAGTACCGCTTATGGTTAATTTTTGAGCTGACACATCTAGAGAAATGATAAAAAACAAACCCAGAATTAGTACCTTTTTCATCAACATATTAAATCCTGGCTTAAAACTAAAGATTGCAAATAATAATGATTAATTCCTAGTGTCAAACACCCATCCATGCGAGCTCACTTTTTTTCCAAAAATATAATTAATGGAACATATAATCATGTCAATGGAGTTGGATATTAAAGAAAAAACTAGGTCCAAATGACGGTAGAGAGGATTATTTGATTGCTACTAAAACCCAGAGTGGTTTTAGAATATTTTATAATCAGTTGGCTAAGGCGGAATGAAAAATATCCGTTGGTGGATTTGAAATTAAAAATTCTTATTAGCCCATAATGTAGCATCCAGCTGGATAAACAAAAACAGTTTAGCTTCTGGAAAAGCAGTTCAAAAATTATAACTGCGAACTCTGCGAAACCTTTGCGCGCGCTGTGGTTAATAATAAAAAAGTGAAGGATTACTCCTTCACTTCTTCATAATCGACGTATTCTCCGCCTTTTATATCCTTTTGTCGTTTTTCTTGATAGTGCTTAGGTATATGATCCACAACAACTTCATCTTTAGGCTTAGCCGCATGCCGCTGGGCCCGCTGCTCTTCTCTGGCCACTTCAGTTACATGTTGCGCAAATTTTGCCAATTTGCTTCTAAGAAAATACCGGATCAGCTGCCCAAGCAGCCAACCCACTCCAAGAACTATTAATAGAAATTTCCACACAATCTTTTTGTTTTTTTATAGGCCTATCTACTTAAGTACAAATTCCTTTCAGCGTAGATTTTTAAGAAATAATCATCCATCAGATCATCGATGAAGTAAATCGCTTCCCCTGTGGATTTCATTTCTGGCCCTAATTCTTTATTTACTTTAGGGAATTTATGGAACGAAAATACCGGTTCCTTAATAGCATAACCATGTTTATATGGTTTGAATTCAAAATCCGCCACTTTTTTCTCTCCCAACATCACCTTTACGGCATAATTGACATAAGGTTCCCGGTATGCTTTACAAATAAAAGGGACAGTTCGGGAAGCTCGGGGATTAGCTTCAATAATGTACACCTTGTCATTTTTGATGGCAAACTGAATGTTGATCAAGCCGACAGTCCGCAGTGCAAGCGCAATTTTCTCAGTATAAGTCTCTATTTGGCGGATCACCAAATCACCCAAGTTATATGGAGGAAGCACCGCATATGAGTCACCAGAGTGAATACCAGCTGGCTCAATATGCTGCATAATACCGATGATATAGACATTTTCGCCATCACAGATCGCATCCGCCTCAGCTTCAATGGCTCCTTCTAAGAAGTGGTCCAGCAAAATCTCATTGTTGGGTATATCCCTGAGCACATTAACCACATGCTCTTCGAGTTCCTTTTCGTTGATCACGATCTTCATTCCTTGGCCACCCAATACATAACTTGGTCTCACCAATAATGGGAATCCAATGATCTTACAAAGCTCCAGCGCCTCGTCTGTATTATGAATGGTTCCAAACTCAGGATATGGAACTTCCAAGTCTTTCAAAAGTGAAGAGAATCTACCTCTATCTTCCGCAAGATCAAGCGCTTCATAGCTAGTTCCGATAATCTTGATCCCGTATTTATCCAGTTTCTCAGCAAGCTTCAGCGCAGTTTGACCTCCAAGCTGCACGATTACTCCCTCTGGCTTCTCATGAAGAATAATTTCATAAATATGCTCCCAGAATACTGGCTCGAAATACAGTTTGTCTGCAATATCAAAGTCAGTTGAAACCGTCTCTGGATTACAGTTGATCATGATGGTTTCATAGCCACACTCTTTCGCCGCCAACACTCCATGAACACATGAATAATCAAATTCAATTCCTTGTCCCACACGGTTTGGACCAGAACCCAAAACCACTACTTTCTTACGGTCGGAACTGATTGACTCATTCTGCTCTCCAAAAGAAGAGTAATAATATGGGGTGCTTGCCTCGAATTCTGCCGCACAGGTATCCACGAGTTTGTACACCCGCTTGATATTCATTTCCTCGTAGCGCTTGGTAAAGACTTCACTTTCCATGCAGCCAAGCAAATGAGCTATTTGTCGGTCAGCATATCCTTTCTTCTTAGCCAGGACCATCTGGTCATAGGTAATGGAATTGATATTCAGCTTCTCGATTTCTTTTTCGACGTGGATAAGTTCTTCTATTTGCTTAAGAAACCATTTATCGATCTTGGTAAGATCCTGAATTGTTCTAAAAGAAATCCCAAGTTTGAAGGCATCGTATATGTGGAAAAGTCTGTTCCAGCTTGGATTAGCCAAAGAATACAGGATCTGATCCTGATCTCTAAGTTCTTTACCATCTGCGCCTAGTCCGTTTCGCTTAATTTCTAAAGACTGACAGGCTTTCTGAAGCGCTTCTTGAAAGTTTCTACCTATCCCCATTACCTCACCTACTGACTTCATGGACAAGCCAAGCTTGCGGTCAGCACCTTTGAATTTGTCGAAGTTCCAACGCGGTACCTTCACGATCACATAGTCAATGGTAGGCTCGAAGAAGGCGGAAGTATTACCAGTAATAGAGTTCTTCAGTTCATCCAGATTGTATCCTATTGCGAGCTTAGCCGCCACCTTCGCAATCGGGTAACCAGTTGCTTTGGAGGCAAGCGCAGAGGAGCGGGACACCCGTGGATTGATCTCGATTCCGATGATCTCTGAATTATCAGGACTTACGGAGAATTGGACGTTACATCCACCGGCAAAATTCCCAATGCTATTCATCATGGTGATCGCATAATTCCGCATGCGCTGATAGGTAGTATCCGGAAGTGTCATGGCCGGAGCCACAGTGATGGAATCACCTGTGTGCACACCCATTGGGTCAAAATTCTCGATAGAACAGATCACGATCATGTTACCGATATTGTCACGCATTACTTCCAGCTCGTATTCTTTCCAGCCCAGAATACTTTGCTCAATCAGCACTTCGTGTACCGGAGAAGCTTGCAGACCGTTAGAAAGTGCTTTTTCAAATTCTTCAGCTGTTTCTACAAAAGCTCCACCTGCTCCACCGAGTGTGTAAGAAGCTCTGATAATCAATGGAAATCCTATTTCCTGTGCTATTTCTTTTCCTTGTAAAAAAGAGGTGGCAGTAGCTCCTTTACATACACCCACTCCGATTTTTTCCATGAGCGCTTTAAACTTCTCACGGTTTTCGGCAGTGTCGATCGCATCTATATCCACACCGATCATTTTAACCCCATATTTTGCCCAAACACCACCTTTTTCGCAATCGATGGCAAGGTTTAATGCTGTCTGTCCACCCATTGTCGGCAGCACAGCATCAATATCAGGATGATTTTTGAGGATCTTGACAATGGATTTTTTCTCCAAAGGGAGCAAGTACACATTATCGGCCGTGACTGGGTCAGTCATAATAGTCGCCGGGTTGGAATTAATCAGCGTGACTATAATTCCTTCTTCGCGGAGTGACCTAGCGGCTTGAGAGCCTGCATAGTCGAACTCGCAAGCTTGACCGATGACGATGGGACCTGAACCAATGATGAGAACGTGCTTTATACTGCTATCTTTAGGCATTAGAAAGAGAAATTGTAGAGAAAGTTTTACTTAAGTCCAAATTGGGGCAAAATTAAGTAAATATTCCAAAGGGGCATGGTAAAAGTCAAAGAAATCAAAATTTAGGCACCGTAATCAGTGGGATGTTCGATACTGGATGTGGGGTGTTGGGTGTGGGATGTGAAACGAGTAACAAGTATTAAGTATCAAGTATCAAGTAGGCAGGGTGTTCCCTGCCTGCCAGCAGGCAGGAGTTTACAAAGCCCAGCTGTTAGTTTTTCAGGTTAGCGATAATCAAGGGGCGTAGCCCTGGCCTCTTAATAGAAAACAACGTATTGACCGGAAAAGCAGAGGGGCGTAGCCCTGAAACCCAACTGGTAGGCACGAATGGCTGCATCAGTAAAACAATAAAAAAATGTCACCTAAAATCAGGACGTCACATTTGGTGATTAATATTGAAATTAGGTGTGTGGAGACGGAAGAGGAAAGTAAGTCGCAGTGATCAGTTTCAGGCCGCAGAGGGGCTTTGATCTAACTTAGCTTAACTGCTTAATTCAGTGAACACGGGAGGGAAAGTATATGGTAGGGATTTAATATAAAGTATGAAATCTAAAGTTAGAATGATGAAACGTCTCTACTGAGTATTCTGAATACATCTTAAAAACTTCAACACCTTCCCACTTTACAACTTGTTGCCTCTTCTCAAAAAACATCATGATTCTTTTTCAAATACTCAATAATTGAGGCCTATTTTATTGGTTTCACAACAATAGACCTTTAATATTGTCAGGCTCTGGCCAAAGTGGAAATTAGATCTGGCCTTAATTTTTAATTACCAAATAACCTATAATCATCTGAACGATGAAAAAAAGAATAATAACCTTGGGCGAAATCATGCTTCGCCTATCTACCCCGGGACATGATCGATTTATCAACACCCAATCATATGAGGTAGTTTATGGTGGTGCGGAGGCTAATGTGGCTATTTCACTTGCCTATTGGGGGGAATCAGCAGCGCATGTCACCGTGTTTCCTGATAATGATATTGGAAAATCCGCCAAAAACACCTTACAATTTGGAGGTGTGGATACGTCACATATCCATTTTCAAGAGGGTCGAATGGGGATTTATTTTGTGGAAAATGGCGCCATGCAACGTGCTTCAAGGATTATTTATGATCGATTTGATTCCGCCTTCGCCAATGTAAATCCAGATGATTTTGATTGGGAGATGATTTTTAAAGACGCCGATTGGTTTCATTGGACGGGAATTACTCCCGCAATATCCCAAGCAGCAGCGGATCTCTGTAAAGCAGCCATTAAAGCGGCGGCCTCTCTTGGTGTGAAAATCAGTGCTGACATCAACTATAGAAGGAATCTTTGGCAGTACGGCAAAGGCCCGATGGATATTATGCCGGAGCTAATCGAGCCTTCCCATCTTATCATTGCCGGATTGACTGACTTTGAAAATTGCATGGGCATAGTGGAAGAAGATTATGTACGTGCATGCGAAAAAGCTAAAACTGTCTGCCCTCATCTGGCCTATGTATCGACCACCCAACGGGATTCGATCAGTGCATCATCCAATAATCTCAGTGGCTTGCTCTGGAACGGTCAACGCCTACTGGAATCCAAATCTTATGAAATGACCCATATTGTGGACAGGATAGGCGGAGGCGACGCTTACATGGCGGGACTGATCTATGGCCTGCTTTACTTCGGAGACCAAGAGGCGCTTGAGTATGCAGTTGCAGCTTCTGTATTGAAGCATTCTGTGCCCGGAGATGCTAATTATGTCTCCCTAGAAGAGGTCAACCAATTAAAAGAAGGGAAAAACGTAGGAAAATTATTACGTTAAAATCAACAGACAGATGCAAGATTCTCCCAAATTTGGACAGCTTGGTAGGCAAAGGCAGGTTTGGGACAAGATGTATGACTGCTGCTAAACAAAAAATAAACACATGAAATTTACAACAGAACAAATGCTTCATTCCATGCAGCAAACAGGAATGATTCCAGTATTTAATCATACAGATATAGCTGTGGCAAAAGCAGTATTGGATGCATCTTTTGCGGGAGGAATCAGGGTATTTGAATTCACCAATCGCGCCGACAATTCCCTTGAGGTGTTTAAGGAGCTTTATGAGTATGGTTCAAAATATCCGGATATGACCATCGGGATCGGGACTATCTTCTCGGATGAAGAAGCAGAAGCATTTATCAAGGTCGGGGCTGATTTCATCGTCTCTCCTGCATTTATCCCTCAAGTAGCGGCCTATTGCAACTCAATCGATGCGCTGTGGATTCCAGGATGTGCTACCATCACTGAAATCTTAAATGCCAAGAAACTGGGAGCTTCACTTGTAAAGGCTTTCCCTGGAAATGTCGTGGGACCGGCATTCGTCGCGGCTGCAAAATCCGTTTTCCCAGAGCTACACATCATGCCAACGGGAGGTGTAGAGCCCACGGAAGCAAATCTAACCGAATGGTTTGAAGCTGGTGTGTTCTGTGTCGGAATGGGATCGCAGCTCTTCAAAAAAGAATGGATCAAGAATCAAAACTACGACCAGCTGGAAAATAAGATTGCAGAAACAATCGAACTCATTAAGACACTCAAGAAGTAAGAGTTTAGAATCGAGATACAAGAGCCAAGCTTGTCTGTCGGCATAGGACAGGAATCAAGTAGGCAGTGTTCAGTCGCAGTAACCAGTACTAAGTATCTAGTAAAAGGGTGTTCAGTATATAAAGACCAGCTGTTGAGTTTGCTGATTAGTGATAAAAGGGGCGTAGCCCTGACTTCTTAATAGAAAACAACGTATTAACCAGAAAAGCAGAGGGGCGTAGTCCTGAAATCTGAAAGACGGAAGGAGAACCCAGAACCAAAAATCAAGAAAGCAGTATTCAGTCACAGTAACCAGTTCTAAGTATCAAGTATCAAGTAAAAGGGCCGTAGCCCTGACCTCTTCTTAGAAAACAATAATTATAGATTAAGACAAGGGGCGTAGCCCTGAAATCTAAAGGACGACAGGCAGGAGTGTCAGGCCCGCAGCTCATAATAAATTTCCAACAAAGGCACTCCAAAATCTTCAGACATCTTCTCTGAAATTTTTTGAAAACCCATTCTTTCATATAAAGAAACAGCAGCATCAAGCCCTTTTGTGGTGTATAGAAAAGCACCTGAATAGCCGGAAGATCTATAGAAATCCATCCATTCTTTCATCAATTGAGAACCAATTCCCATCCCCCGAAACTCTTTGCTAAGGATAAAATAGCGCAATTGCGCCCGGTTCCCCGGTCTATGCATCAAAAGTAGAAAACCCACCATCTCATTATCATGCTCCACCACCCATACCTTGTCCTTCACAGGAGCATAATTACGATAGAACTCTAAGAGGCTTTCCATCACATATGCTTCAAATCCGATTCCAAAGCCATGTTCCTCGTGATAGATTTTCCCATGTAATGCTGCAACTTGGCCAAGGTCACCAGGCTTCAGCTCTGTACGGATAGTAAAAAATTCGGACTTGGACATAATGCATAGTAAAGGTAATAATCATCAGTAGCCATAAAACTATTGACTCAGAATACTAATTAAAAACATTCGAGGTTTTGAGAAACCTCAAATGTTAAGCCCTTGGTTGCTCCTCCGTGTACCACATGGTTAAAACCACTCCAAAAAAAACCGCCCTTGGGAGGCGGAATAAGTTTAATCAGAGTAGTTGAAGCTATCTACTTGCTCCTTGATCCAGTCCTCATATCGGCTTTTACGATATTCCTTCCACTCCTCTTTGTATTTGGAATCATCGATTAGAAACTTGAATGCCGTATTTGCCTTTGGCTTGGTAAGTGAACTCACGAGATCTTCTGCAAGATTTCTTTCTTTCACGCGCTGGTCAATAAAATCCTGCATCATCTGGTGTTCCTGAGCCGGTTCCATTTGAGTGAATTCTGCAAAATTGTCAGGATTCTCCTCAATTTCATCTAAGATATCTTCTTCAGCTTCAGTCAGATCATAATTGTAATAATCTTCATCATCTGGCATGTGGTGAATCTTCTTCTTGTCTAATTGGTAGAAGCAGATCATTCCTTTTAATAATTGGGTAGCAATTAGATCTACCTCTTTTTCAGTAAGCGAAAGCATTGGTGGTTTACAAAATTTTCGGAAAAATAGTGAAAGTTGTATGTGTTACAAATTATAGCAATAGAAAGGCCAATATAACTGGAATTAAATATCCGAATCAATAATTCTTGCAAGCATTTTCATATCTAATTCATGTCCACCTGAAAAAGTCAATACTTCAACCTGCTTCCCAAGTTTATCAATAAGTTCTTTTTGTTTTTCGAGACTTTCTTCCGTAATAATTGGATCCTGATCTCCGAGAATTATACTCAATTCCGTGTCAGCAAATTTCTCACGGGAATCTTTTAAATCCAAATCGTGTGCAAACCCACCTGACCATAAAACCAGCCTTTCGGCCCGCTCTTTCCATCTGCTCGACCAGCGCGTAGCAGTAGCCGCACCCTGTGAAAAGCCTAAAATATTAATTACCGGTTTATCACTGTACCCAGCAAGAAGAGTGTCTGCTAATAGATCCAAATAGTTATGGTTGTTCAAAATGGCAGTTTCCCGCTCATGCTTCGTCATCCAATTAGCTCCCACTCTTCCCTCAAAACCGTTCAAGTATGCATAATTCGTTCCTTCTGGCGCTATAAAAAGACGCTTTTCAGAATCAAAGGCCTGAAATTTCTTGATGAAAAATCCCGCTAATTGCCCATAGCCATGGAAGACAAACCAGATTTCTGATTCCGTGTAAGTTGGCGAATGACTGACGGAATAATGGGCTTTATATGAGAATTCAATGCTCTTTTTCAAAATATTACCCATTCAAATCTTCAAATTTAAAAGGCAGTAGGCTACGAATTCCTGAAAACCGAATCACAATCCCATCAGATTTCTGGATTAGTATAGAAATTTGTTTCTGAAATCTTAGCTCCACTTCATTAATGCTCTGGCGGCAAAGACCACATGGAGATACACTGGCCCATACTTCATCCCCTTTTCTTTTGGCAACTATTGCCAGTTCCTCCACAGCTTGTTCGGGAAAGTTTGCTCCTGCATATCCCAGCACCAACCGCTCCGCACATATTCCCACTGGGAAACTGACATTTTCCTGATTACTGGATTGCAAGATTTCACCCGACGTTAACCTTATGGCAGCCCCTACCTGAAAATCAGAATAAGGTGCATACGCTGTTTCTGCTATTAACCTGGCCTTCATCATCACCTGCTGTGAAGACTCCGGGAGCTCTTCCCAAGCTAATTCCTCATATTCAGTCACAAATTGTATCTTCTTACTCATAGCATCTCGATTGGAATTTTCCTAACGCGGAAGATACAGTTTTGTTCTTAAATTAGAAGAGTATTAAATCCATAAGCAATGCATACCATTTTGATCCTTGGAAGTGGAAAATCAGCAACTTGTTTGATAGATTACCTTGCAGACAGTTGCCTTACAAAATCCCGGAATTTAATCCTTGCCGATATAGATTTCGAGACTGCAAATGAAAAACTTCGAAACCGACCAAATACCCGTGCGCACTTATTGGATATTAAGAATGAAGCAAGTCGAAGAGATTTGATCAGCAAAGCAGATGCAGTAATTTCAATGTTACCCGCATTTCTTCATCCTTTGATTGCAAAAGATTGTGTGGAACTGGGAAAACATTTTTTCTCAGCATCCTATGAATCAGCTGAGATACGGGCAATGAAGGATGAAATTATCCACAAAAAGCTCTTTTTCGTAAATGAATGTGGCTTGGACCCGGGAATTGATCATATGTCAGCCATGAAAATTATCCATGAAGCCAAAGCCAACGGTGACAGAATAGTTTCTTTTAAATCCTATTGCGGGGGATTGCTGGCACCTGAATCTGAAGACAACCCCTGGGATTATAAATTCACGTGGAACCCAAAGAATGTGGTCCTGGCCGGTCAAGGAACTTCCAGATACCTGGAAAACGGTGAACTGAAGCTCGTCCCATACCATCAACTGTTTAATAGACTTGAAACCATATCATTTGAAGCTTTGGGGGATTTTGAAGGCTATCCAAATCGCGATTCGCTGAACTATCAGGAAGTGTATAAGTTAGCTAATGTACACACGCTACTGCGGGGCACCTTGCGCCGACGCGGATATTGTGCCGCTTGGAATGTGCTGGTACAACTGGGAATGTGCGATGATACCTATGAGCTAAACCTGCCAGAAGGCACCACTTTACGCCAATTTCTAAATACCTTCTTGCCCTATCATCCCACCTTAACCGTGGAAGAAAAACTAGCTGAATTAATGCATAATTTAACCTTTGACAGCTGGGAAAAGATACAATGGCTAGGGTTCTTCGGCAATGACCGACTTCCCCGGTTAAGTGGTAGTCCAGCGTCCCTCCTTCAGGCCATTTTGGAGAAAAACTGGAAGCTTTATCCAGAGGATAAGGACATGATTGTCATGCAGCATCTGTTTGATATACAGACCAAAACAGGTCTTAAACGAGTTACATCCAGTTTAATTTGCTATGGCGAAGATTCTACCTATACGGCCATGGCAAAGACCGTGGGTTTGCCTCTTGCTATTGCAGTGGATTTATTTTTGGATGGGAAAATCAACCAATTCGGCCTTCATATCCCGGTGATTCCGGAGATATACGAGCCTATTCTCGCAGAATTAGAGGAATTGGGGATTAGGTTTGAGGAAAAAGTGGAGATGCTTAATCTTTAAAAGCAAGTAAAAACCCCGAAACCAATCTGGAATAGGTAAGATGGGGTGTACCATCTTCATTCTTTACATAGATTTCGGCAAATGTGCACTCTTTTGGGACTTTAGAAAAAGCACAAATATTCCTGAGAAGCCGGCTGCCCGGTTTATCCTGAAGCGAATAGTTAGAAATGGGATATAACCCACATTTTAATGCTTCTACATTGAATTGCACCATCTGCCTAGGAGGAAGTATCAGCCAAAAATGACCGGATGGCGACAAAAGTGCACTTACTTTCTCTGCCAAATCCGAAAATGAAAGCTCATCAGTGTGCAATGCACGGTTTCGCTTAGCATCCTGGGATTTTAGATGATTTGGAAAATAAGGGGGATTGCTGGCAATGAGATCAAATTGATGATTCGGTTCAAAGTCCTGAAAACGCATATTGCTGATCGATATTCGCTTAAAGAACTTGCTGCCGCTAAAATTCTCGGATGCCTGGATAGCAGCCTCTTGATCAATTTCCACGGCATGGACCTTAGCGTTACAGAACCTTTGCGCAAGCATTAGCGCGATGACTCCTGTGCCTGTACCTACATCCAGAATATTCGCAGGTTGATCTGAAGTAGCCAAGGCGCCTAGCAGGACAGCATCAGTGCTGATTTTCATCGCGCAATGTGACTGATTAACCTTGAACTGCTGAAAGTAAAACCAGCTTTCAGACATCAGGTTCTTGCTTTGCTCCTGAGTCTGGTACGGAACCGGGGTCTGTCCTCCATTACATTCAGATCATCACCAGACACGCGTTTCACGCTTTCTATGGTGTAAAAAGCTTTTTGATCCAGCTGCTCTACAGTAGAGATAAATTCCTTTAAAGATTCACGCTTCATCACGGTAAATAGCAAATTCACTTTACCAAATCTGCCTTCCCCGCCCACATTCGTAAAACGGAAATCTTTATTCTTCATGTATTCAATAAGATCAGGCAATGGTTTAGGTGTAATTACCCGTACCAAAACCCTACCTAATGCCAGCTTCTCTTCAAAGTACATGCCTACGTAAGTTCCAGTTCCGAATCCACCCGCGTAAGCAACGTAAGAAAGTGGATTATCAATATTCTGAAAGATCTGTCCAATTGCCAGCAGCCAGATCAATGCTTCAAAAAACCCAAGAAAAGGGGCAATATTCCGCTTGCCGTTCATCATGAACATAATGCGTAGCGTATTGATCGATACGTCTCCTACACGGGCACAGAAGATGAGCAGCGGCATAATTAAATAATCGAATAGCTGCTCGGAAACACCTAACGAATGAAGAAATTCTTGCATGGGAACACAGCGCTATAATGAACTCGCAAAATTACGCCCGATTCTAGTAAGGACGAAACAATAATTGGAATTAGATTTTTCGATCTCTTCCAGCTGACATTCCAAAGAAAGTAAATACGCAAGCAAAGAACAACAAAAAGAAAATCAGGATGTTCCAATTATCAAAAATATCAAGTGAAATCCCAAAGAGAAGTGGCCCAAGAGCTGCCAAATAATACCCTGAAGACTGCACCATAGCGGAGAGTTTAGCGGTAGTCTGATCCTCAGAAGTTCGCAAGGCAATCAAGGTGTAAGCAATTGATAAACTTGACCCCATGCAGATCCCCACAATTCCCAGAGAAGCATATGTCACCCATTCATTCTCCACAAATAGGCCCAGATACCCAACCAAATATGCTATTCCAACTACTAAGACCACGCCAGTTTGCTCTTTGAGCTTGATCAGAAAGCTAGGTGCAAAATACGACCCAAGCAACGACACCGCCTGCATCATAGAAGAAACAAATCCTGCTTGGGAAGCCGTCCATCCTCTTGAAATCAACATATCAGGCAACCAGGTGATTAGGGTAAAATACATCACTGACTGACAGCCCATGAAGATGGTTATTTGCCATGCAAGGGCTGACCTCCACACATTCTTTGCAGGAATCTGAACATCATGCATACTGGCCTTTGGGCGCTGTAGCTGGGGAATCCAGATCAGCATAGCCAACACCATAAAAATAGCCCAGAAAGCTAAAGACCCTCTCCATCCAAACTGCCAATCCACTGCAATGGGAACACTTACCCCAACAGCAATGGCAGCAAAGAGAGACATCATCGTCGCCAACAATGCGGTCATCAAACCAAGTTTCTCTGGGAGCCTGACCTTGATCAACGGAATAACCAGCACATTGGCAATCACAATCCCTATTCCTGTCAAAGCAGTCCCTAAAAGCAATAATCCAATGCCGCCTAACACACGCAGAAATACTCCCAACGTGAGAATGACCAAGCCCAAGAATACCGCACGTCCCATTCCCATTCGCTTGCCAATGGACGGAGCAAAAAGGGAGAACGTAGCGAAAGTCAACAGCGGTAATGTGGTGAGAAATCCTGCCAGTCCATTAGAAAGCCCCAAATCTTCCCTGATGAATGGCAATAATGGACCTACTGAAGCTATTGAAGTCCGTAGATTAATTGACACCAGGACAATTCCTGTAATTAGAAGAGACTGGGTGGAAAATGATTTCTGCAAAAAATAAAGATTTAAGAAATTTATACCCCTCTCATCATTGGATGAAAGGAAATAATAAACTTCAACATGAATTGATATTTACTTGAAATGACAGCCAATTCTCTTCTGAGTTTAGACGCGAATTGATGATGAGCTGATTTCTTTTGGCCTGGCACTTTTTTCCAACACCATTTCTTTCACACATTCTACCCAAGTGTCTTCCGAATTAAGACTTGGCACCAAATCCCATTCTTCTCCTCCCGCTGCGAGAAATTTATCATGATATTCGCCAGCCACTTCAACGGTAGTCTCCAGACAGTCAGCGACAAAAGCCGGCGAAAATGCCAACACTTTCTTCACTCCCTGTGCTGCAAGCTCAGAAATCACTACGTCCGTATAGGGTTTTACCCATGGTTCTTTTCCTAATCTGGATTGAAAGCAATTCACCGTTTTACCTTCTGGAATTCCCAATTTCGCTGCAATCAAGCGTGTTGTATGAAAACATTGCGCCCGATAGCAATAGTAGTTATTCAAGCCATACTTATTGCAGCAAGCACCCAGTTGGCAATAATCATTCACTGACCCTTTAAGAATCTGCCGCTCAGGAAGCCCGTGGTAGGAGAACACAATCTTGTCATAATCCTTATTCTCCAGCATTGCTCTACCCCGCTCTGCCCAGGCTTCAATAAACAAGGGATGCTCTATAAAATTGCTGATGAATGAGAATTCAGGAATAATCTGCCAGCCTCTGGCTATTTCCATGACCTTGTCAATGACCGATCCAGTGGATGCAGATGCATACTGTGGAAATAAAGGGAGAACAATTATTTTATTCACTTTTGCCTTTCGCAGCTCTTCCAATCCTGCTTCTATTGATGGGGATTGGTAGCGCATGGCAATACTGACTACATATTCTTTTTGATCCAGTTTTTGAACCAATTTATCCCGAAGATCTTGGGTGTGGAACAATAAAGGCGAGCCCCGCTCCGTCCATAGTTTCTTATATTCATGAGCAGATTTAGGGGCACGAAATGGAGCAATTACCAAGTTGATCAAGGCCCATCTGTTCACATAAGGAATATCGATCACACGTCCATCCATTAAGAATTCCTGAAGGTACTTTCTTACATCGCCAGTAGCGGTGCTGTCCGGAGTTCCAAGGTTTACCAGCAATACGCCGGTTCTATTTTGATGTAAAATCATTACTTATCGGGATATTTTCTTTTACATTCCAAAAATAGGGGCTTTGGTTCCATTTCTTTCATAGAAAATTAAGAAACCTCATAGAAAGTCTCGTAAAAGCCCGACAAATGGAAGCTTTTTTCTAGAATGATCAGCAAATAAAAACGAAATACAATTAGTTAAAGAACGCTTTCTATAGATGCTAGACAGCTGATTCAACTTAGCATTTTTGCAGAAGTCTTTAAACCCGGATTATGCGTTAGGATTCGTAGTAGCCTGTCCCGGTCTACTATCGGAAAAGGTTTAAAGTGCAAGAAAATCAGGCTGTTTGGAGATTGAGTCATAGCACCGCTATGGTGAGCTGCCTTCGATAGGCAGGATAGAAAACAGCAACAAAGTGTCTGATTTTAAAGCAGTTTAAAGCTGGAATACCTGTGCACCGTGGCGTAGATTTTCTAATGCATATTGCGGGTTAAACTTAATGTACTCGAAGAAATAAGCAGGCTAAATACATTTAGGCTTTATTTAAAGCCCACTTCATCAAAGGTCCACTCGTCATCGAAGTGATCAGAGCCATCACCACCAAAGCAACAAAAAGCTTTTCGTCGATGAGGTTGTTTTCTAAGGCAATAATTCCAAGAATAATTTCCATAGCCCCCCTTGCATTCATGCCAAAACCTACAGCCAAAGCATCTTTTAATTCATATCCTGAACGATAAGCTCCCAAACCACTGCCAATGATCTTGCCTGCAAAAGAGATGGCCAAAATCACAAGAATCAAGAGGATATCGAAATTAGCAGCAAAGTCGATCTTCAAACCAATAGATACAAAGAATAACGGAGCGAATATGTTATTGATAAACTGGTGAATAATTTCTTTGGCTTTCTCAGATAAATGATCCGAATCTCCCAGTGCCACCCCAAAAATAAATGCACCAAATATAGCATGAATGCCAAGCCACTCCGTAAACGCTGCTGCCATAAAACAGAAAGCCATCGAAAGCGAAAGTAATCCGCCCGGCCATGCTAATTTCTTATTGATCCATGGAAGCACCCGATTAAGCAGCCCTTTTCCAAGGGTGAGCATGAAGGCGGTAAACAGTAATGTAATCCCTATCGTGTTGAACAGGGAAAGATTGGCACTCTGCCCCATGAATGATAGAATTACAGAGAAAATCAACCAACCAATGATGTCATTGACCATAGCCCCAGCCACGATGACCATTCCCATTTTTGTTTTGAACAAGTTCATGTCCATGAGAATCCGTACCACCACAGGAAGAGCAGTGATGGACATGGCTGTCCCCATAAATAAGGAAAAGAGCAGCCTGTTACCCTCCCCTTGACCAAAGAATTCAGGAAAGAAATAGGGGAAAATAAATCCTAGAACAAAGGGGAAAACCAGTCCAAGTAAGCTAATAGCCAAAGCAGATTTGCCCTGTGACCAAACAAGATGTAGCTCTACCTCCAGTCCAGCCACAAACAACAGCAATATCACAGCCACCTGTACTATTCCATCCAAAGCAAGATTTGCAGGTGGATTACTTTGGAACAAAAATTCGAATACTCCAGGCCCTACCAGACCCAATATGGTTGGCCCAAGAATAATCCCGGCCAATATTTCTCCTACAACCGCCGGCTGGTTAAACTTCTGCGCTATCTCTGCAAATACTCTTGCTACCAGCAGCATACTTGCCAGCTGCAGGAGTAAATTGATTACATCCTTGTGTGCTAAGCTCTCCATCTTTTATTTGATTATTAGAAGATTACAAGGAAGCTCAGTCAACACTTCTTCGAGGTCATGCGGAAACAGTCGATCAATAAAAGTATATCCCCGCTCATCACCCATTATCAATAAATCCGCATTAATCGATTCACAATAGCGTACCAGTTCTACGGCCCATTTTCCCGCAGTCACTTTAATATTTATTTTCAATCCTGTCTGATCCAAATTTGCCAGGATATCCTCCACATATTTGATCTCGTCCTGAACCAGCTTTCTACGAATGTAGGAGACCTCGTCTTCTGATTTTTCCGAAGCTGTAGCCATTCTAAGGCCATACATCTTAATCTCATTGAGAATATGGACCTGTGAGGCCTGCTCTACCTGACAAAATTTAAGACCCTCGGAAATCACCCTTGGCGTCACTTCTAGCTGTGTGCCGTTAATCACCATTTTGGAAAACTTCTTAGCGATTACTGAAGGGTTGATCAGTGTAAGCACGGAGCATTTAGACTTTCGAATGACTTTTCTACCTACTGAACCCATGTAGTAGGTGAGAATTTTTTCCCTTTTCAACGCACCAACTACCAACAAATCGGCATCCTCTTCTCTGCATGCTTCAATTATTTTCTTAGTAGGCTTTCCTTCTTTCCAAATTAGCTTAGTTGGAATATTTTCTAATCCAGTTTTAAGGAGGATTTCATCTAATTTCGCTTCAAGTTCATCCGTTTTCTTGCCTATGTGGATAAGGATGAGTTCACTCTGAAAAAGTAGTACAAGTCGCTTGGTTTCAGATATTAGCGCTTCCATTCGAGGAGAGAAAGCTATTGCTAAGGCTATTTTTTGATACATGCTTGATGAATACTGTATACTCAAAAGTACGTAAAATTTTACCCCGCACGCAATTTTGAATAGCCGCACAGTCTGATTATGAACAAGATCGAACCAAAAAAACAGCGTCAGTTTCTCACAAAAGCATGTACCAACACATGACATATTTTTTTTGGAGAATTAAGATTGCGATCTTGTCGTAAATCATCAACTAGAACTACAACCCAAATTGTATGAAGAAAAAACTACTCAGCTGGTTGTTAGCAGGGATTATGGGAATTAGCGGGTCGGCGATAGCCCAAACCGATTATCCTACGCTCGACCAACTAAATCAGCGCCTGAAAAAGGTAGCCTCTAACGGCCCGGCAGAATTGACATCCCTCACCAAGACTGAAGGCGGAAACGACATTTGGGTGCTGAAGATTGGTACAGGCAAGTTGGACCAAAAGCCTGCAATTGCAGTCGTAGGAGGAGTGGAAGGCTATCATGTGGTGAGCACTGAACTGGCTTTGCAATTTGCTGAAAAGCTAGTTTCTGACCATCCAGATGCACTAAAAACCACTACGTTCTATATCTTCCCAAACATGTCTCCCGATGCTTATGCGCAATATCATGCCCCATTAAAATATGGACGCCGAGGGAATGCTGTACCGATTGATCATGATCGCGATGGCGCTCCCGGAGATAATGGCTACACAGACCTTAACGGTGATGGGCTCATCACTTGGATGCGTGTGGAAGATCCTCTTGGAGATTATATTCCTTCGCCCGAAGATGATCGGGTACTTGTGAAAGCTGACCGATCCAAAGGAGAAGCTGGAAAATACTTCGTGTTTAAAGAATCAACCGATGATGATAAAGACGGAAACTTTGCCGAAGACCTCACGGAGGGAATTGCCTTCAACAAATCCTTAACGTATAAGTTTCCAGTGTTTGAGCCTTTAGCCGGAGACATTGCTGTATCTCAAAAAGAGTCCAGAGCAATGTTGGATTATTTGTTTGAGCAGTGGAATATTTTCGCTTTCGTGACTTTCTCTCCCGCGAACAATCTATCAGCTCCTTTGAAATTCAATGCAGGTGATGCCAAGAAACGTGTTGTTACTTCTATTTTGGAGAAAGACGGGGCAATCAATACGATGGTCTCCAAACTCTACAATGAAACTATCTCAGCGGAAGCATTTCAACAAAGTAATCAGGGCACAGATGGAGATTTCTTCCAATGGGCTTATTTCCACTTTGGCCGATTAAGTTTTAGTACACCAGGTTATTGGACTCCTGAATTTCCCGATAAGACTAATGCTGAAGCCAATTTCTTAGCTTGGGCAGATTCGTTGGGTCACCAGGATATTTTTGTGCCGTGGACAGAAATCCAGCATCCGGATTTCCCTAATAAAAAGGTAGAAGTAGGTGGAATCAAACCATTTTTGATGTCCAATCCTTCATTTGAAAAAGTGGACCAATTAGCTGAGGAACATACAGAATTCATCCTGAAACTGGCAGCAATGCAGCCAAAGTTGGAAATCCACAATATCAAAACTGAACCGCTTGGGAATGGTCTGACAAGAGTGAGCTTAGCTATATTCAACAACTCTCCAATTCCTACCCATTCAGAATTGGGTGAGCGCTCCCGATGGCTCCGCAAAATCCGGGTAGATCTGCAGGCCGATACTGAAAAGATCGTTTCTGGAAACAAAATACAATTGATTGATGTCATCGGCG
>Ga0307414_10000232_pt1 | contig 36118 bp, 32 predicted proteins | sample DK1Ometagenome_FD_203804 | JGI IMG/M metagenome (GOLD analysis project Ga0307414, IMG submission 203804) | Maize rhizosphere microbial communities from greenhouse at UC Davis, California, United States - DK15-O-3 | ecosystem: Host-associated > Plants > Roots > Rhizosphere > Soil | place: USA... | reverse complement strand
AAATTAGACCCGAATCAAGGCATATTGGTCAATGGCGAATTGATTAAAATACAAGGCGTTAACGAACATCATGATTTTGGTGCTATGGGTACGGCATTTAATGTGCGTGCAGCTGAACGTAAATTAGAAATTTTAAGGGAAATGGGTGTGAATGCCATTAGAATGTCACACAATCCGCCAGCTCCAGAATTTTTGGAACTCACCGACAACATGGGCTTTTTGGTTATGGATGAAGTCTTCGATTCTTGGGAACGGAAGAAAACACCACACGATTTCCACTTAATTTTTCCGGATTGGCATGAAGCAGATGTGAGGGCCATGGTGCGACGAGATAAAAATCATCCATCCATCATTATTTGGAGTTACGGCAATGAAGTCGGCGAACAATATACCGACGAGAAAGGTTCTGCCATTGGTAAAAGATTATCCGATATTATTAAAGAAGAAGACCCAACCAGACCTACTACTAGCGCCATGAATTGGGCAAAATCAGATATGCCTTTTTCAAACGCGATGGATATTATCAGTTTTAATTATCAAGGGGAAGGCATCCGACAAGATCCCATTTTTGATACGGTTACCGATAGAATTAAAACAACACCGCAATACGAACCGTATCACGTAAAATTTCCAAATAAAGTGATTCTTAGTAGCGAAACGGCTTCGGCTGCTAGTAGTCGTGGCGTGTATTTGTTTCCTGTGTCAGATTTAATGAGTTCACCCATTCGTGATGGTATGGGTGGCGATTCCAATATAAAACAAGTGAGTGCTTATGAGCTTTATGCGGTTGATTTTGGTTCTTCCGCAGATAAAGTATTTGCATCATTGGATAAACATCCTTATTCCGCTGGTGAATTTGTGTGGACGGGTTTTGATTATCTAGGCGAACCTACACCATATTATGATGCCAGAAGTTCTTATAACGGTATCATTGATTTGGCAGGATTCCCAAAAGACCGTTACTATTTATATCAATCCAAATGGCGACCAGATTTACCAATGGTTCATATATTGCCACATTGGAATTGGCCAGAGCGTGTTGGTAAAATCACGCCAGTACATGTATTTACATCGGGTGATGAAGTGGAATTGTTTCTTAACGGAAAATCATTAGGAAAAAAGAAAAAAGGCGCATTTGAATACCGTTTGCGTTGGGATGATGTAATCTATCAACCCGGAGAACTAAAAGCTATTGCTTATAAAAATGGAAAAATTTGGGAAGAGAAAACAGTAAAAACGACTGTGGAAGCTTCTAAACTAATAGCAAAAGCCGACAGAACTACTATTGATGCCGATGGAAAAGATGTATCGTTTATAACCATAGAAATACAAGATAAAAATGGATTGTTTGTTCCCACGGCTAATAATTTAATTGAATTTGAAATTGAAGGTGCTGGAGATATTATAGCAACCGATAATGGCGATGCATCCGATTTAACAGCTTTTGTTTCCAAAAAAAGAAACGCTTTTAACGGATTGGCGTTGGTTATTGTGCGGTCTAAAAAAGGTGAAAAAGGAACTATAAAAGTTAGAGCTAAATCGAATGGTTTGGAAATGGCTACTGTTGAAATAGTGAGTAAATAATATTAATAAATATTAGATTATAATGCAAGTTTACAGTGTCAAGAATGTTCGATTATATGGGAAAAAATAAGGTTGAAATTCGAGTAACCTCTGATTATGGTTCAAATGAAATATTAAGGCAAGCGGATACAACTATTGAGATTATTGAGAAAACTATGAATAGTCTTAATTGGAATGAATTTCAAGTAGTGAATCTTAGTAGAAATGATGAAGATTGGATAAGTTTATCAGGTAATCTGTCTGATGAGGGATTGGCTTGTGTTTATGAGGAAAATAATGATATATATATAATTGTAACTCCTCCTAACACCATCAAGGAAATGAAAGAGATCCTTATTTCATATTATGAAGGAGATGGAATTCAAGAAGAAATATGAATTCATCAGGGAAAAATTTACAAACGATAATGAGTCATTTGACCAAATAAAATTTAAAAAATGGAAAAATGATTTTTTAATTAGGCGAAAAAAAGAAAAAATTTCAGATGTAAAGAAAACGTTAGCTTCAATTTTAATAATTATTTTTTTGTTTGTAATTGTTTATAATTGGTATACTGGGGAATTGCAATTTATTGGAAAAAACACAGAATTTGTTGAAGCGATGGTAGTTAATACTCAAATGTATCCAGTTGGCAAAGGTTATTATAAACAATTGGTTACTTATGAATTTAAATATGATGGTAAAACTTATCAAGGAACTTTTAAGGCAGGAAAAAGGATTGGTAGACAACGAGTTGGAAATCTAATAAAAATTAAATTCTCAACTAGAAACCCGAATCGCTCACTGATGGTTGGATTCTATTAATACCCAAATAAAAAAAGCGCACTCGTTAAAAGTGCGCTTCAAAGATCCCAAGAATTATAATTTGGTGACTAACTCAAATAATTAAATAATTGTGGATTGTCCTAAATGAATGTTGGTAAAGTTTAGATTGGTTTCTTCAGGATTATTAATAAAATCCTCAATGAAGTCGCCAACCTTGATTGTGGTGATATGTTGGTATTTAGTATTTAAATCGGGCGTAGTGATATGAAGCTTCAACGATTTATCTACGCCTTCCCTAACTAAAGAAGCTTCGTCATATAATTCAAAATGATCTAATAACATGGCTGCCGATAAAATAGCAGCAATGGGGTTTGCAATGCCTTGGTTAGAGGCTTTGTTATAAGCGCCGTGAATGGGCTGGAACATGGCTTTTTTATCGCTAAACGATGCCGAAGCCAACAACCCTATGGAGCCTACAATAACGCCAGCAAGTTCTGATAAAATATCCCCGAACATGTTTTCGGTTAAAATAACATCAAACTGTCTGGGGTTAATGGCCAATTCCATAGCCGCTTTATCTATATACATATAACTAACCGCAACGTCTGGATATTGAGGCGCCATTTCTTGAATGACTTTACGCCATAATTTGGAGCTTGCCAAAACATTGGCTTTATCAACTAAGGTTAATTTGCGTTTTCTTTTTTGGGCTGCTTCAAAAGCTAAATGAGCAATGCGCTCTATTTGAAAACGGTTGTATTGACAAGTGTCGGTAGCCGTATTGCCATCGTCACTAAAAATTTTATCACCAAAATAAAGACCAGCAGTAAGTTCTCTATAAATAAGAATATCGGTGTCCTTAATTTGTTTCTTTTTTAAAGACGATTTGTCTAAAATATCTTCATAAGCGATGACGGGTCGCACATCGGCATATAAATCGAACGTTTTGCGTAAACCCAATAAGCCTTGTTCGGGTCTTATTTTCGCCATGGGATCCATGTCGTATACGGCATTTCCTATGGCACCGAATAAAATAGCATCGGCTTTTTCGCAAAGCGTAATCGTTTCTTGTGGTAAGGCAACGCCCGTTTTGTCAATGGCAGAGGCACCAACCACTCCGTAATCAAAAGTAAATATATGGTTGAATTCCATAGCAATGGCTTTCAAGACCTTAACGGCTTGTGCTGTAACTTCTGGACCAATACCATCGCCTGGTAAAACGGCAATATTTAACTTCATAAATTAACTTTTAAGAGGAAATCTCGTTGTAAATTTTACTCTGTTCTATAATGTGATGAATGTCATCATCATTGACTTGTTTTTTAGTATCTGCAAAGTCTAAAAAGCTAACGTAGATTTCATCTAACTGTAGCTTTGTTAATTCGTAACCTAAATTTTTGGCTCTATACGCTAAAGCGGCTCTACCACTTCTAGCGGTAAGCACGATAGCAGATTCGGTGACGCCCACATCTTTTGGATCTATAATTTCATAAGTTTCACGTTGTTTTATAACGCCATCTTGATGAATCCCTGAACTGTGTGCAAAAGCATTAGCACCTACAATCGCTTTGTTTGGTTGGGTGTAAATACCCATGCTATCAGACACCAATTGACTGATGCCATAAAGCATTTCGGTTTTAATCCTCGTATCTAAATTAAGGTAGGGATGTTGTTTTAAAATCATCACTACTTCTTCCAAAGCCGTATTTCCAGCACGTTCGCCTATACCATTGATGGTACATTCAATTTGTCTGGCACCGTTAATAACGCCTTCAATGGAATTTGCGGTAGCCAAACCTAAATCGTTATGGCAATGGCAAGACAAAATAGCTTTGTCTATTCCTTTAACATTTTCCCTTAAGTATTTAATTTTGGCACCGTATTCACTTGGTAAACAATATCCTGTGGTATCTGGAATGTTTAAAACGGTGGCACCTGCTTTAATGACAGCTTCACAAACGCGTGCTAAGTATTCATTATCAGTTCTACCAGCATCTTCAGCATAAAACTCCACATCTTCCACAAAGGATTTCGCATAACTAACGGCTTTTACTGCACGTTGTATGATGTCTTCTCTATTGGAATTGAATTTGAATTTTATATGAGAGTCTGAAGTACCAATACCTGTATGTATTCTGGCGCGCTTCGCATATTTTAATGCTTCGGCAGCTACTTTTATATCATTTTCAACAGCACGTGTTAATCCGCAAACGGTGGCGTTTTTTATTATTTTTGAAATGGCTTCAACCGATTTAAAATCGCCCGGACTAGACACGGGGAAACCAGCTTCAATAACATCTACTCCTAAAAAATCAAGTTGTTCTGCAATAATAAGTTTCTGTTCTGTGTTTAATTTACAGCCAGGAACTTGCTCACCATCACGAAGGGTAGTATCAAAAATTTGAACGTTATTATTCGACATTTATTAAAATATATTTTCGTATTCTTACTACGAATTTATATTTTGGTTTGTCAAAATCAGTATTCATCAATTAACTTTTACGATGTTTAACACTTGTATAATTGATTTAACTATTTGTATATCATATATTTAATATTGTTTTTACAACTATGACAAAGGAGCAAAAAGATAATTTGTTTGTACTAATAAAATCGTTATCTAAATCAGAGAAGAGGCAATTTAAGCTATATGTCGGGCGTTTAGGCGTCAATGAAGACTCCAAATTTTTAACACTTTTTGATATTCTTGAGAAACTGCCCAACTATGACGAAGCTGTTATTCTAAAGAAAGGCATCGTTAAAAAGGAACAATTATCGAATTTAAAGGCACATTTATACAAACAGATTTTAATTAGTTTGCGTTTAAATCCGTCACATCAAGATATCAGGATTCAGATTCGGGAGCAGTTGGATTTTGCTACCATACTATACCATAAAGGTTTGTATAAGCAAAGTCTGAAAATTTTAGATAAGGCAAAATCCATGGCGATTTCACACGAAGAAAAAAATGTGGCGTATGAAATTGTTGAACTCGAAAAAATCATTGAATCCCAATACATCACCAGAAGTTTAAGCACGCGAGCGGATGAACTTTCCATTCAAGCAAAAGAATTGAGTCAGCAAAACGTGTTGGCTAGTAAACTTTCAAATTTATCACTGCAATTATATGGCCTTTTCTTAAAAACGGGTTATGTTAAAAATGATAAGGAAACAAAGCGTATCGTAAAATATTTTGAAGCCAGATTGCCCAAATATGATATTAATGAACTCGGTTTTAGGGAGAAATTGTGGCTTTATAAAGCGTATTTATGGTATAGTTTTTTAACACATGATTTTTTGGCATGTTTTAAATATGCCACCAAATGGGTCAATCTGTTTTATGATAATGAAGAAATGATAAAGTTAAATCCCGTATTCTTTTTACGGGGAAATCATTATTTGTTGGAAGCTTTATTTTATTTAAGGCATTACGAAAAGTTTAAAGAATCCTTAATTAGATTGGAAACCATCACTAAAGAAACTTGGTTTCCGGTAGATGATAATTTGGAAGGCTTGTCATTCTTATATATTTATAACAATAGGTTCAATCTCCATTTTATGGAAGGTACTTTTGAAGAAGGTTTGCCTTTAATTGATGAGGTTGTTTTTAAGTTGAAAGATTTTCATGATCGTATAGACGAGCACCACATTATGGTATTTTATTATAAAATGGCCAGTATGTATTTTGGTGCAGGCGAAAACAAAAAATGTATTTATTATTTAGAAAAAATAATTGCGAACAAATCGTTGCAAATGCGTGAGGATTTGTTGTGTTTTACACGCATTTTGAATCTGGTAGCACACTACGAAGCAGGGTTGGATTATCACCTAGATATATTGATAAAAAGCACCTATAAATTCTTAATTAAAATGGAAGATTTGTATGAAGTGCAAAAAGAATTCATTAAATTTTTAAGAGGTTTAGGCGATATTTATCCACATGAAGTGAGGAACGAATTCATTAAACTTCATAAGAAGCTAAAAGAATTTGAAGACGACCCTTACCAAAGCAGGGCGTTTCTATATTTAGATATTATTTCTTGGTTGGAATCTAAAATCCAAAACAGACCAATAGGGCTTGTTATTAGAAATAAATTTCATGAAAATTTGGGGAAACAAAAAAGTCATTGAAAAAAAAATATTCAAAAAATTAGGATTTTAAATTTTTCTGACTGAATATTTGCATTCACAAAGTTCAAAAACGTATTGAAATGTTATCAAGAAAGGTGGAGGGATTAGACCCTGTGAAGCCTTAGCAACCCTTTACTTGTAAAGAAGGTGCTAAATTCTACCCACTTCTGAATCATTTTCGGAATTTAATGGATAGATAACCAAACGAAATTGCTCATGGTAATTTCCTATTTCTTTTTAACATTTTTCTATTAAGTACATCAAATTTGATGCATTTGACTTTTGGTTCGTTTAATTATTAACTAAAAAATTAGAAAAATGAGTACATTAAAATTAGCAACAAACGCACTACATGCTGGGCATGATGTTAAAGCAAACTCAGGAACTAGAGCGGTTCCGATTTATCAAACAACATCGTATGTTTTTAATAATTCCGATCATGCAGCGAATCTATTTTCGTTAAAGGAATTAGGATTTATTTACACCCGACTTAACAATCCAACCAATCAAATTCTACAAGAGCGTTTAGCAGCTGTGGAAGGAGGTATAGGAGCTGTGGTTTTTGCTTCGGGAACAGCAGCAATTTCAACAGGTTTATTAACCTTATTAAGAGCAGGTGACCATATTGTAGCTTCCAGCAGTTTGTATGGCGGCACGTATAATTTATTAAAAGTAACCTTGCCACGGTTGGGCATTACAACCACGTTTGTTGATGCTGATAATCCAGATAATTTTGCAGCAGCAGTTCAAGATAATACCAGAGCTTTTTTCGTGGAATCTTTAGGGAATCCAAAATTAGATGTATTGGATTTAGAAGCCATTGCAAAACATTCAAAGGCAGCAGGGGTACCTTTTATTGTGGATAATACCGTTGCAAGTCCTGTGTTGTTGAACCCCATAAAACATGGAGCAAACATTGTAATCCATTCATTAACAAAATATATTGGTGGTCAAGGAACATCATTAGGCGGTGCTATTATTGATGCCGGAACTTTTGATTGGGCTAATGGGAAATTTCCAGAATTCACCCAACCTTCAGCAGGATATCACGGATTGGTATATCACGAAGCCTTAGGTGCTGCCGCATACACGTTTAAATTAATATTGGAAGGTTTACGTGATTTTGGTGGTGCATTGAGTCCGTTTAACGCCTTTCAAATAATTCAAGGTTTAGAAACATTACCAGTCAGAATAAAACAACACAGCGAAAATGCTTTAGAATTAGCGAAATGGTTAGAACAACAAGATGAAGTAGCTTGGGTAAATTATCCAGGGTTGGCTTCGAGTAAATATAAAGCCTTATCAGATAAATATTTACCAAAAGGACAAAGTGGAATTATTACCTTTGGTGCAAAAGGTGGTTTTGAAGCTGCTAAAGCGATCGCTGATAATTCGAAATTATTTTCATTATTGGCAAATATTGGAGATACAAAATCATTAATCATTCATCCAGCTAGTACAACACATCAACAATTAACGGAAGCCGAGCAAGCTTCTGCAGGCGCTCCAAGGGATTTAATCCGTTTGTCGGTTGGTCTTGAAGATATAGACGATTTAAAAGCCGATTTAACAGAAGCATTTAAAACCATAAAATAATTTTCAGTTGAAAGAATCATTGGAACATATCATTATCACAGATTATATCACGGAAAACAACGTGCCTATTTCTGAAATCAAATTAAGCTATCAGCTATTTGGTAAAACGTTGGGCATCGCGCCTGTGGTATTGGTCAATCATGCCTTAACGGGAAACAGCAACGTCGCTGGTGAAAATGGTTGGTGGACGGATTTGGTTGGAGATGATAAAGTCATTGATACCAAACTTTACACCGTTTTGACTTTTAATATTCCAGGCAATGGTTTTGATGGTTTTGTGATTGAAAATTATAAGGACTTTGTAGCAAGGGATATTGCCAAGTTATTTTTAATTGGTTTAAAAGAACTTAAAGTAGATAAATTATTTGCATTAATTGGCGGATCTTTAGGGGGCGGTATTGCTTGGGAAATGGCTGTTTTAAATCCAGATATTACCGAAAATTTAATACCTGTAGCAACCGACTGGAAATCGACTGACTGGTTGATTGCCAATTGCCAAATTCAAGAACAATTTTTATTGAATTCCAGAAATCCGGTGCACGATGCCAGAATGCACGCGATGTTATGTTACCGAACACCAGAATCTTTTAATGCACGTTTTCACCGTTCTAAAAATGAGGAATTGGAAATTTTTAATGTGGAGAGTTGGTTGTTGCACCACGGCAAAAAATTGCAGGAACGTTTTCAGCTTTCAGCTTATAAATTAATGAACCAGCTTTTAAAAACCATTGATGTTACTAAAAACAGACCGAACGATTTTAATGTTTTGGAAAGTATTCATGGTAACATTCACATTATTGGCGTGGATTCCGATTTGTTTTTTACGGCTGAAGAAAATAGGCAAACGCACAAACAATTGGCGTTGACAAATCCCAATGTTACTTATAATGAGATAAATTCAGTGCACGGGCATGATGCATTTTTAATGGAATACGAACAATTAGAAAAAATAATAGAAGGCATTTTTGTGCCAAATTCTAAAAAGAGACGCATGAAAGTATTAAAGTTTGGAGGCAAATCGTTGGCTAATGGCGAAGGGATTAATACCGTGATTTCAATCATTGAAAACAAGGTTAAAGAAGGTGAAAAAATAACCGTGGTAGTTTCTGCAAGAAGTTCTGCGACCGATGATTTGGAAAACATATTGAATAAAGCTTCAAAAGGCCATCCGTATAAAGAAGTGTTACAGGTTTTCAAAGATTACCAAACCGAGCCATTAAAGGATATTGATTTTTCCAAAGAATTCGCCATTTTAGATAAATTGTTTGAAGGCGTTAGTTTATTGGGAGATTATAGTCATAAAACCAAAGATGAAATTTTAGCGCAAGGCGAATTGCTTTCCGTGAAACTTATCTCAGCGTTGCTGAATAAAAAAGGCATCAAGGCGGCGGCAGTCGATTCCAGAGAACTCATCAAAACCGACGGATCTTTCGGCAATGCCCAACCAATAGTGCAATTATCGAAAGAGAACGTTAAGAATTTCTATAAAAACAGCGGTAAAGATGTGGTGAATATTGTGACAGGATTCATTGCCTCAAACGCTAAAAACGAAACAACTACGCTAGGCAGAAACGGCAGTAATTATACGGCAGCTTTGTTGGCGAATTATTTAGATGCCGAAGAATTACAAAATTATACACATGTTAACGGAATCTACACAGCCAATCCTGATTTGGTGGAAGATTCAAAAAAAATACGTGAATTGTCGTTTAGTGAAGCTAATGAATTAGCCAACTTTGGAACGACCGTTTTGCATGCCAAAACCATCATTCCGTTGGTTGAGAAAAACATCAATCTTCGTATTTTAAATACGTTTAATCCAGATGATGAAGGCACATTGATTACAGCGAAACCAAATTCGAAAGAAGTGACTTCATTGTCGGTATTAGATAATGTATCGTTATTGAATTTAGAAGGACGCGGCTTGTTAGGGAAAAGTGGCGTGGATGCTCGAATTTTTGGAGCATTAGCAAATCATAACATTAGCGTTAGCATTATTTCACAAGGATCATCAGAACGAGGCATTGGTCTGGTTATTAACTCTGAACAAGCAACGCAAGCGGTGATCGCTTTGGAACGTGAATTTGAAAATGATTTTTATTCGCAAGATGTCAATAAAATTGGCGTGGTTGACGATGTATCGGTGCTTTCTATCATTGGGATTGAATTAAGTTCATTCCACAAGCCATTTAATGCCTTAATCAAAAACCAAATTACACCGCTATTATTTAATAATACGGTGACTGGGAAAAACGTGAGTTTGGTTGTTAAAAAAGATCAGCTTCATAAAGCTATGAACGTGATTCATGGTGAGATTTTCGGAATTTCTAAGAAAATAAATATCGCCATTTTTGGTCACGGAGGTGTTGGAGGTGCTTTAATCAATCAGATTTTAAAATCGAAAGATGACATCGAAAAACGAAAAGGTATCAACTTGAATGTGTTCGCCATTGCAAATTCCAAGAAACTGCTTTTAAATAAACGAGGCGTTGATGCTAATTGGAAAGAGGATATCAAATTAGCAGCATTAGAAACGTCCATTCATGATATTATTGCTTTTGCAAAAGCACATCATTTGGAAAATTTAATAGCGGTTGATAATACAGCTAGCGGCGATTTTTATAAAAATTATTTGCCACTGATTGAAGCTGGTTTCGATTTGGTGTCATCCAATAAAATAGCCAATACCATTTCACATCAATTTTACACCGATTTACGTGTGAAATTAAAGGAAAATAACAAACAATATCTGTACGAAACTACGGTTGGCGCAGGTTTACCATTGATTGATACTATTAAATTATTGCATGAATCAGGTGAAAATATTACCAGAATACGTGGCGTTTTTTCAGGTACGTTGAGTTATTTATTCAATAATTTTTCGGTGCAGGACAAAACATTTAGTACCATTGTTCAAGAAACGATTGATAAAGGATTTACGGAACCAGACCCTCGGGAAGATTTCTCTGGAAATGATGTCGCTAGAAAATTATTGATTTTAGCTCGGGAATTGGATTTGCAAAATGAATTTGAAGATGTATCAGTTCAAAATTTAATTCCGGAAGCATACAGAGATATTTCAGTGCCTGAATTTTTAAAACAGTTGCATGTTTTGGATGCTGAATTCCAGAAGATAAAAGACAATCAAAAACCGGGTTACGTATTGCGATATGTCGGTGATTTGTCGGGCGATTTATCAAAAGACAAAGGCAATTTAGAAGTGAAATTAGTATCCATTCCGGGAGATAGCACGCTTGGACAAATAAAAGGAAGTGATGCCATTTTTGAAATATTTACAGAATCCTATGGTGAACAACCCATTGTCATTCAAGGCGCAGGCGCAGGCGCACAAGTGACTGCACGTGGCGTTTTCGGAGATATTTTAAGGTTGTCTAAGCATATAAACTAATAATTTTTTCATTCCCGTGAAGGCGGGAATCTGTCAACAGCCACTAATTCACTAATTAAATTTGTGTATTAGTGGCAAAAACAAAAATCATGAGCGAAGAAAAAAAACAATTTGAAACAGAAGCCATTCGCACACAAATAGAACGTAGCGAATTTTTAGAACATACAAGTCCGTTATACCTAACATCCAGTTTTGTGTTTGAAGATGCCGAAGATATGCGCGCCTCTTTTACAGAAGAAAAGCAGCGTAATATTTATAGTCGTTTTACAAATCCGAATACCACGGAGTTTGTCGATAAAATTTGCAAGATGGAAGGTGCTGAAAGTGGGTACGCTTTTGCAACGGGTATGGCTGCTGTGTTTTCAACGTTTGCTGCTTTATTGAAAAGTGGCGACCATATTGTATCGGCGCGTTCGGTCTTTGGTTCTACGCATGCGTTGTTCATGAATTACTTTCCAAAATGGAACATTACAACCAGTTATTTTGATGTCAATAAACCTGAAACTATTGAAAGTTTCATCACACCAAATACGAAGATTCTGTATGCTGAAACACCAACGAATCCCGCAGTTGATATCATCGATTTGGAATTGCTTGGAAACATTGCCAAAAAGCATAATTTAATTTTAGTCATTGATAATTGTTTTGCCACGCCTTATTTGCAACAACCTATAAAGTATGGTGCGCATTTGGTGATCCATTCGGCTACGAAATTAATCGATGGACAAGGTCGTGTATTGGGTGGGATTACGGTTGGAAATGCTGATTTAATTCGGGAAATTTATCTATTCTCCCGAAATACAGGACCTGCTTTATCACCTTTTAATGCGTGGATATTATCAAAAAGTTTAGAAACGCTGGCTGTGAGAGTGGATAAGCATTGCGACAATGCTTTAAAAGTCGCGGAGTTTTTGGAAAATCATTCTAATGTGAATTGGGTAAAATACCCGTTTTTAAAATCGCATCCGCAATACGAAGTCGCTAAAAAACAAATGAAATTAGGTGGAAACATTGTGGCTTTTGAAGTGAAAGGCGGTATTGAAGGCGGTCGCAAATTTTTGAATGCTATCAAGATGTGTTCTTTAGCGGCAAACTTAGGCGATACAAGAACGATAGTCACACATCCATCTTCTACAACGCACAGTAAATTATCCGAAGCGGATAGATTGCAAGTGAGTATTACCGATGGTCTGGTTAGAATTTCGGTGGGCCTGGAACATATAGATGATATTATTACGGATTTAAAACAAGCTTTAGAACATTAATATGAGATTATTTACCGTTGATGCATTTACAAATGTTCCTTTTAAGGGAAATCCTGCGGCCGTTTGCGTTTTGGATAAACCGCTTACCGATGCACAATACATAGATATCGCACAGGAGATGAATCTTTCTGAAACCGCTTTTGTATATGAAGAAGACGGACGTTACCGACTTAGATGGTTCACCCCAACTCTAGAAATAGACCTTTGCGGACATGCTACGCTGGCGACGGCTAAAATTCTTTTTGAGAAATTTAATGTCACCAAAGAGGTTCTTGAATTCAACACCAGAAGCGGAATTTTAACCGTGAAAAAGAAAGGAAATCAGTTGGAAATGGATTTCCCTATTGGTAAAACGCAACCTGAAAATCCGAACGATGCTTTGTTAGAAGCTTTTTTAGGTGAAAAACCCATCACAGTAAATAGTGATAAAGATTGGTGTTTGGTGGAAGTCAGCCACAGTGATTTGATTCGGAATTTAAAACCTCAATTTGAATTGTTAAAGAAGCACTCCAAAAAGAAATTCATCATTACAGCGAAATCTTCTGAGAAAGAATACGATTTTGTTTCCAAAATGTTCGCGCCCGATTTTGGCATTGATGAGGACCCAGTAACAGGCTCGGCACATTGTTATTTGGCTAATTATTGGGGTGAAAAACTATCTAAAAAGACACTGATTGGTTATCAAGCTTCAAAACGTGGTGGTGTGGTAAATTGTGAAATATCTGGTAATGACAGAGTACTTTTAAGAGGTGATTGTGTTATTATGGCGGAGCTTTTGGTGGAGTGGGATTAGAATTGGTTTGACATATTTTCAAAGCTTTATTTATTATTACAAAGTAAAAAACGTATATTTGGTTTATATTCATTGCATTATGGGAGCGTTGGAATTAAGGGAAAAATGGGAAAAGTCTATAAAAACGGTTGATGATCGTTTTTTGCAGATGGTGGATGCTTTGTATGAAGGTTATTTCAAGAATGAAATTGTAGCATACTATCCTGATGGAACCCCCATGTCTCGTCATGAGTATAAAATGGCTTTAGATAGCGCAGAATCACAAATACTAAAAGGTGATTACATATCCGCAGATGCGTTTGAGAAGGAAGAGAACTAAATGCCAAAGGAGTTAATCCAAGTAGTTTGGACACGTCAAGCCAGAGAATCACTAAATGCTATTTTAGATTATAGATATAAAGAAATTCCTTCGGCTAGAAAGATTGTCAGGAAAGATATTATTGAAGCTTCAAAACAAATCGTGTTTGTAGAGCAATACCAGAAAGACGAGATATTTCCACAGTACAGAAGAATTATAGTTAGAGATTACAAAGTTATTTATAAAGAACAAAATGGTATTGCATACATTTTGAATGTGATTTGTACTAGAGCAGGTAAAGATACCATTACTAAAATTCCTTAATGTTTATGAATTCAGAAAGAAATATAATCTTGCTTAAAGTTGTATGGATGTTTTTGGACTGAAACTGCTAGGTTAAGTTCGGTCTTAGACTTAATACTATAGGTATATTTTGATGAACAGACTTCATAGAATTCCAACTTCTACATTTAGATTCGGCTTTATTGATAATAAATAAAAGTCTAAAATTTTTTTCTTCATAGCGAGCATTGGCATTTGTCCATTTAGCCCCTTTAATTTATCAATATTAACAACTTTTAATTCACAGTGGACTTGCTCTAATTGAACCGTTTGAATATTATGCGAAAATTATTAACAAACTATTTTATTTGTAAGTAAATAATATTTAATTTGTATATTGATTCTCTCTGATTAATTATTAATAGCAAAAAACTATAAATTTTATGCTATTTGTCTTATGAATAAAACCTTCAATGTTTTGATTATTGATGATCATCAATTGATTATTGATACTTTTAAAAATGCTTTAACTATAGTTGAAAATGATTTAGAAAATATCAAATTCAACATTGATGAAGCAAAATGCTGTCAATCTGCTTTTAAAAAAATTAGAGATGCTTCAAGATTAAAGGAGATTGATTTTATCAGTTATTTATCGGACTGATTGTTGGTATTACTATACAGTTTATTACGCCTTTTTTAATGCAATCCATTGTAGATACTGGGGTAAATACACAAAACATTTCATTCATCTATTTAATACTAATTGCGCAATTAATTTTGTTTATATCTCAAACATTGGTTAGCGTATTCAGAGAATGGCTTCTAATACACATAACAAGTCGATTTCAAATAAAAATGATTTCAGATTTTATTTATAAAATGCTGAAATTGCCAATAACGTTTTTTGAAACTAGAAATACAGGAGAGCATTTACAACGCATACAAGACCATACAAGGATTCAAAGTTTTGTCTCATCTTCTTCATTCAATATGGTTTATTCACTTGTTTTGTTTTTGGTTTTTAATTTAGTGTTAGCTTTTTATAACTTAAAAATATTTTTGGTTTTTATTGTTGGAGCATCACTTTATGTGGGTTGGACGTTCTTTTTTTTAAAAAAAAGAGCGGAACTCGATTTTAAACGCTTTGATGAAAATTCACAAAGTCAAACATCCTTAATTCAAATAATTCGCGGAGTCAAAGAAATTAAAATCAATAACTCCCAGAGAAAAAACCGTTGGAAATGGGAACAAATTCAAATAAGCCTTTTTAAAACATCTTTGAGTTCCCTTGCTTTAGCACAATACCAATCCATCGGTTCTGGGTTTATTAATGAATTAAAGAATATCTTCATCACGTTTTTATCAGCAACTGCTGTAGTAAATGGAGATATTACTTTAGGTATGATGCTTTCCATTCAGTATATTGTTGGGCAATTAAATCTGCCTTTAAGCAATTTTATTGGCTTCATTCAAGTATGGCAAGATGCAAAAATTAGTATTGAGCGTCTTTTACAAGTACACACTAAAAAAGATGAGGATGAATTAAGAGATAATAAAATTAAAGAACTTCCTGAAAAGAAAGGTATTGTCATCAAGGATTTGTCATTTCGCTATGGCGGTAAATCAACACCTTTCGTGTTAAAAAACATCAATTGTGTGCTTCCAGAAGGAAAAACTACGGCGATTGTAGGAGCGAGTGGAAGTGGTAAGACGACGCTTATAAAATTACTTCTAAAATTTCACGAACCAACTAAAGGAGATATTTTTATTAATTCGGATAATTTGAACCACATAAATAATGACTATTGGCGAATGAATTGTGGAGCAGTCATGCAAGATACTTTTATATTTAATGATACCATTGCGGGAAATATTTCCGAGTCAGAACAAAATGAAATTATTAATCGAGAAAAACTAAAACAAGCTTCCTTCATATCCAATATTGAGGAATTTATAGAAAAATTGCCTAATAAGTATAATACAGAATTAGGAACTTCTGGGATTAGGTTAAGTGGAGGACAAGAACAGCGTATCATGATTGCAAGAGCTGTTTATAAAGATCCATTTTTTGTCTTTTTCGATGAAGCCACAAGCGCATTAGATGCAAATAATGAAAAAGTTATTATGGAAAATCTTAATGGATTCATAAAAAATAGAACATCAGTCATTGTTGCACATCGTTTAAGTACAGTTAAAAATGCAGACAATATAATTGTTTTGGAAAATGGAGAAATAGTAGAACAAGGTAATCATGAACAATTAACCTTAAAACGAGGAAAATATTATGAGTTAGTTAAAAACCAATTAGAGTTAGGCAAATAATATGGAAGAGATAAATGAAGAATTAAATATTTATAGTGAAGAAGTCAAGGATGTTTTAGCAAATCCTCCCAAAGCAATTTTTAGGTGGGGCAATACCTTGTTATTAGTGTTTATTGGTATAATTCTATTTCTTTCATGGTTAATAAAATATCCCGATATTGTTATTGGACAAGCCATTCTAACAACTGAAATTCCACCGCAAAAAGAATTTGCTAGAACTTCAGGGAAAATATCTTTTTTGTTTGTTAAGAATAACCAAGAAGTAAAAGAAGGTGCGCCTTTGGCCCTTATAGAGAATACGGCTCACTATAATGATATAAGTTATTTAAAATCTATTTTAGATACCCTAAACATTAATCAGTCATTTTTTCGTTTTCCTTTAAATGAAATGCCAATGCTTTTTTTAGGAGAGATAGAAAACCAATTCTCTTTGTTTGAAAATAGCTATGTACAATATGCTTTAAATAAAGAATCAAATTCTTTTTTAAATAATGACTTAGCTAATAAATACGCTTTATCCCAACTTAATTATAGATTACAAACCTCAATAAATCAGGAGGAAATAAATAAAGAAGAGCTTATCTATAAAAGGAAAGATTTAGAAAGAATAGAAAAATTATTTGCTAAAGGTGTTGTATCTACTCAAGAATATGAAAATAAAAAATTGGAGCTCCTTCAAGCGGAAAGAGGATTAAAAAACATGAGCGTATCTATATCTCAGATAAAAGAAAATATTAGCAATACAAATAATCTTAAAAAACAAACAACAATTATCAATACTGGTGAAGAAATTCATTTACTTAAATCTGTAATACAATCTTTAGACCAATTAAAATCGGCTATAAAGGAATGGGAATTAAAGTATTTGTTTAGATCCAATGTTGAAGGAAAAGTATCCTTCATGAAAGTTTGGAATAAAAACCAATCTATAAATAGTGGTGATTTTGTTTTTACAATAATTCCTAAAAATCATTCTTCATATGTATGCAAAGTTCAAGCACCTATTCTTAACTCAGGTAAAATAAAACTCGGGCAAGATGTAAATATTAAGTTAAGCAGTTATCCCGATAATGAATATGGTGTTCTTAAAGGAAAAGTTCAAGAAATTTCATTAATGTCAAATAACGAAGGTATGTATTTATTGGATGTTACATTGCCAAAAAAATTAATAACCACTTACAGTAAGGAGATTGAGTTTAAACAGGAAATGCAAGGTTCGGCAGAAATTATTACGGAAGACTTAAGATTAATAGAGCGTCTCTTTTATCAATTTAAAGATGTTTTCAGAAGATAGTGATATTCCAAAGGGAGTATAAACAACTTTTGTTAAAATACGTATCTTCGCAGCATGCTATCTAAAAAAACAAAATACGGTTTAAAAGCACTCACTTATATTGCTAGAAAAGGCGATAATGAACCTGTGCAAATTGGTGAAATTGCCAAAAACGAACATATTTCACAAAAATTTTTAGAGAGCATTTTGCTTACGTTAAGAAAATCAGGATTTTTAGGTTCCAAAAAAGGCAAACACGGTGGTTATTATTTGATTAAAAAACCGTCTGAAATTTTAATGGCTGATGTCATGCGGGTTTTAGAAGGTCCCATCGCTTTAGTGTCTTGTGTAAGTTTAAATTTTTATGAAAGGTGTAATGATTGCCCCGATGAAACGACTTGTAGTGTTCATAAACTTATGATTCAAGTGCGTGATAGTACACTTAATGTATTTAAAAATAATACATTAGAGGACATATCAAAGTAATACTAAAAAAAGACTAATTATATTTGGCGGTATAGCAAAAAGTATTATTTTTGTAATCTCTATTAAATCGATAGGAATAATATAATACCATTAAAATGATTGATCAAGTGTTGACAAATCCAAATCAAACAGAGAAGGCGACTTATAAAAAGGACGTTGCTAAAGAGAAGCCGATTAGAAGTATAGTAAAATCTGTTAGTTGGAGAATCATAGGAACCATAGATACGATGATCATTTCTTGGATTATTACGGGGAAGTTGAATACAGCGCTTTTGATTGGCGGTGTTGAGGTCATTACAAAAATGGTGTTATACTTTTTTCACGAACGTATTTGGAACTCAGTTAAATGGGGTAAATAAAAGATTATCATGATAAAGGAAAATCAAATAAAGGAATTAAACGACGCTTATAAAAGTGCAAAGCCCTCTGAAATCATACAGAAGGCTTTTGAACTTAGTAAAAAAGCGGTGGTAACAACAAATTTCAGACCGTATGAAGCCGCTATTTTACATGCTGTGAATAGTGTTGAAGCTAACACCCCAGTGGTTTGGTGCGATACAGGTTATAATACGCCAAACACCTATAAGCACGCTGAAAAAGTTATTAAAGATTTAAACTTAAATGTATTTTTGTATGTGCCTAAACAAACATCAGCACATAGAGATGTGGTTATGGGTATTCCAAGTGTGGATGCGCTTGAACACGCATTGTTTACAGAGCAAGTGAAGCTAGAGCCTTTCAGACGCGCTATGGAAGAACACAAACCAAAAGTTTGGTTTACCAATTTACGTCAAGGACAAACAGCATTTAGAGATAGTATTGGTATTTTCAGTGTTAGTAAAGATGGCGTTTTAAAGGTAAGTCCGTTCTATTATTGGTCTGATGCCGATTTAGATACATACTTAGCAGAACATAATTTACCAAACGAGTTTAAATATTTCGATCCAACAAAAGCATTAGAAAATAGAGAGTGTGGTTTACATGCTTAAGATAAAAGATATTATGAGTACAATAAAAAAAGATACATCGAATATAAATTCGTTAGAAAACGAAGCAATTTATATTTTAAGGGAAGTAGCGGCGCAGTTTGAAAAACCGGTATTGTTATTTTCTGGCGGAAAAGATTCTATCACTTTGGTAAGATTAGCTGTCAAAGCATTTTACCCAGCAAAAATCCCGTTTCCATTAATGCATATTGATACAGGTCATAATTTTCCTGAAACGATTGAATTTAGAGACCGTTTGGTTAAAGAATTAGGATTGGAATTGATTGTTAGAAATGTTCAGGATTCTATTGATGAAGGTAAAGTAAAAGAAGAATCTGGTAGATATGCTAGTAGAAATCAATTGCAAACTACCACACTTTTAGATGCTATTGAAGAATTTAAATTTGATGCTTGTATTGGTGGTGCACGTCGTGATGAAGAAAAAGCAAGAGCTAAAGAACGTATTTTTTCGGTTCGTGATGATTTTGGTCAGTGGGACGAAAAAAATCAACGTCCAGAATTGTTTGATATGCTAAACGGACAAATTAATTTAGGTCAAAATGTACGTGTGTTCCCAATTTCAAACTGGACAGAGTTAGATGTTTGGTCATATATTGAACAAGAGAATATTGAAATTCCATCCATTTACTTTGCTCATACACGTAAAGTATTTTTAAGGGATGGTATGATTTGGTCAGCCGAAGATGAAGTGGTTTATAGAGATGAGAATGAGGAAGTGATTGAAGAATTGGTGCGTTTTAGAACGGTAGGCGATATGAGCTGTACGGCAGCAGTTTTGTCTGATGCGACAACCATTTCAAAAGTAGTTGCCGAAATCAGGGAATCAACCATTTCAGAACGCGGTGCACGTATAGACGATAAACGTTCCGAAGCGGCTATGGAAAAACGTAAACAACAGGGGTATTTTTAGAAAATTTGTAAAAGCAAATTTTCGCTATTAGCTATTGGGTGTTAGCCTTTAGTACAAGTTAAAATTAATTATAAAATTGCCACAAGTGGATAGCGAATAGCTAAAAGCTAAAGGCCAACAGCATAAAGATGGAAGTAATAAAAATTGCAACAGCAGGAAGTGTAGATGATGGGAAAAGCACCTTAATTGGGCGCATACTTTACGATACAAAATCATTAACCACAGATAAGTTAGAAGCTATAGAAAAAACAAGTAAACAAAGAGGATATGATTATCTGGATTTTTCTTTGGCTACAGATGGTTTGGTTGCTGAAAGAGAACAAGGTATCACGATTGATGTGGCTCATATCTATTTTTCAACAGCTAAAAAAAGTTACATCATTGCCGATACACCAGGGCATGTGGAATATACTAGAAACATGGTAACTGGAGCTTCAACATCTCAAGCGTCTATTATTTTAATTGATGCTAGAAAAGGTGTGATTGAGCAAACCAATCGTCATTTTTTCATCAATAATTTATTGCGAATTAAAGATGTAGTAGTTGCCATCAATAAAATGGATTTGGTGGATTATTCTGAGGAAATCTACAATAAAATCAAAGCCGATTTTTCAGAATTAATGAGCAAAAGGGATTACCAAGATCAAAAAATAACGTTCATTCCAGTAAGTGCTTTAAAAGGTGATAATGTGGTAAATAAATCGCAAAGCATGCCTTGGTACACTGGTCAATCGTTATTAGAGCATTTTGAAAAATTAGATAAAGCTGATGTTTTCAATGTAGGTACGCCACGTTTTCCTGTGCAATATGTCATCCGTCCAAAAACTGAGGATTTCCATGATTTTAGAGGCTATGCAGGTAAAGTATATGGTGGCGAGTTAAGTGTTGGCGATGATATTTTGGTATTGCCTTCAAAAACTAGGTCGAAAATTAAAGACATTTATTTTTACGATCAAAAGTATCAAACGGCTTCCAGACGTTCTTCGGTAACGATTACTTTGGAAAACGATATTAATGTAAGTCGTGGGGATATGATTGTGAAAGATGGCGATTTACCAACGATCGATAAAGAATTCACCGCCAATGTATGTTGGATGGATTCCAAACACTTAGTGCCGGGTGCAAAATATGTAGTGCAGCATGGCATTAATAAAGTTTTAGGGAAGGTTGAGAGAATCAACCATAAGATACACCCAGATTATTCTGGAATAGAAAAAAATGTTACGGAATTAGGGGTAAACGATATCGCTTCGGTAACATTCAAATTAAATAAGCCTATTTTTTACGATCAATTTAAAAACCACAGAACCAACGGTTCTTTCATTTTAATTGATACACAATCCAACAATACGGTTGGAGCGGGCTTCATTCAATAAAAACAAGATTATGCAAAGTTTTAGAACAGAAATAGAAAATCAAGTTGTAGAAAAGGATATCATCGATTTAGCAAAAAAAATCGAGCTTTTTCAAACTGGAAAGATAGACGAGGAAAAATTTAGAAGTCTCCGTTTGGCCCGTGGTATTTACGGTCAACGTCAGGAAGGCGTACAAATGATTCGTATTAAATTGCCTTACGGAAAGGTAAAGAGCAATCAATTACGTCGAATTTCTGATGTATCTGATGAATATTCTCGTGGACGATTACACATCACGACACGTCAAGATATTCAAATCCACTATGTTGATATCAATAGAACACCAGAACTTTGGTCGCAATTGGATAAAGACGATGTCACTATTAGGGAAGCCTGTGGTAATACCGTTAGAAACATCACCGCTTCTGAACTTGCAGGTATTGATGTCAACGAACCGTTTGATGTGTCGCCGTATGCCGATGCCATGTTTCGTTTCTTTTTAAGAAACCCTATTTGTCAGGAAATGGGACGAAAATTCAAAGTATCATTTTCATCTTCGGATGAGGATACAGGATTATCATACATGCATGATTTAGGTTTTATAGCTAAGATTGAAAATGGTGAGCGTGGTTTTAAAGTGATGATTGGTGGCGGATTAGGATCTCAACCTCGTGAAGCGGATGTGCTGTATGATTTTTTACCAACAGATAAAATCATTCCAACTATGGAAGGAGTTGTACGTGTTTTTGACCGTTACGGTGAACGTAAAAGTCGAGCCAAAGCACGTATGAAATTCTTAATTAAAGATATTGGATTGGATGCTTTCATTAAGTTGGTTGAAGAAGAGCAAAACGCAATTGAGCATAAATCGGTTGCGATTGATGCGAGTGCTTACCCAGTTTTGAGGCCAGTTTCTGTTGAAGCGCCTCAAGTAGCCATTAACGACCAAAAAGCTTTTGAATTATGGAAATCTACGAACCTGATTCCTCAAAAACAGGAAGGTTATTTAGCTATCGGAATTAAAGTGTTGTTGGGTGATTTTTATACAGATAAAGCACGTTTGTTAGCGAATTTGGTTGAAAAATATGCCGCTGGTGAAATACGTTTATCATTGCGTCAAAATATCGTGATTCCTTTTGTTAAGGAAGATTTAGTGCCGTTTTTCTACACCGAATTAGAGAAATTAGGTTTCGTAGAAGCTGGTTACAATAAAGCAGTCGATATTACCGCATGTCCAGGAACGGATACCTGTAATTTAGGTATTGCAAGCAGCACAGGAATCGCCGATGAATTGGAACGTGTTATAAAAACCGAATATCCACAATATTTAACTAAAGACGATTTAGTAATAAAAATCAGTGGTTGTATGAATGCGTGTGGACAACACAATATGGCAAATATTGGTTTCCAAGGGATGTCCGTCCGTACACCAGATAAATTAGTAGCACCTGCTTTACAAGTGCTATTAGGTGGGGAAAATTTAAAAAATGGTAAAGGGGCTTTTGCAGATAAAGTGGTAAAAGTGCCAAGTAAAAGAGGCCCTGAAGCATTGCGTAGAATTTTAAATGATTTTGAAGCTAATGCTAATGGAAAAACATTTTATGAGTATTACCAAGTAACAGGAGAGCGTTATTTTTATGATTTGTTAAATGACCTTCAAGATGTTACCAATTTAACCCAAGACGATTTTATTGATTGGGGAACCAACGAAGAATATGTGAAGGAAATTGGTGTTGGTGAATGTGCTGGCGTGGTGATTGATTTAATTGCAACCTTGTTTTTTGAAAGTGAAGAGAAAATAGAAAATGCCAAAATATCATTTGATAACAAAGTATATTCTAGTGCCATTTATCATGCTTATAGTTCTATGGTAAATTCTGCTAAGGCATTACTTATAGCAGAAAATAAGAGCACCAACACGCACGCAGGCATCATCAGTCAGTTTGATGAATTGTTTGTAGAAAGTGGAAAAATAAATTTAGGTGTTTCTTTTTCTGAATTGATTTATCAGATTAATAAAAATGCACCGACTGAAGATTTCGCAACCAAATATATTGAAAGTGCCAATCTGTTTTTAGGTAAGGTGAGAACATTTAGGGAAGAAGAAAACAAGCTTGAGAAAGCGGCTGTTTAAAAGATAGAAATGAACAATAAAACTCCAAAATTAACAGTCGTAGGCGCAGGACCTGGTGATGTCGATTTAATTACTATTAAAGCAATTAAAGCGATTGAATCTGCCGATGTGATATTGTACGATGCGCTTATTAATGAGGAGTTGCTAAAATATGCTTCAAAAGACGCTGAGATTATTTTTGTTGGCAAACGTAAAGGATGCTATGCCTTTCAGCAAGAACAAATTAATGAACTCATTGTTTCGAAAGCCAAAGAAAAAGGACATGTAGTGCGATTAAAAGGTGGCGATCCTTTTATTTTTGGAAGAGGTGCTGAGGAGATTGATTATGTACAACCTTTTGGTTTGGAAACCTATGTGGTGCCTGGGATATCATCAGTAAGTGCGGTGCCAGCTTATCAAGGGATTCCTTTAACGAAAAGACATGCGGCTGAAAGTTTTTGGGTGATTACAGGAACCACAAAAAACCATCAATTATCAACAGATGTATCTTTAGCGGCAAAGTCAACTGCGACTATTGTCATTTTAATGGGCATGAGTAAATTGGAAGAGATTGTCAAGGTTTTTTCAGAGGAAAATAAGCAAGATACTGCTGTAGCAATCATTCAAGAAGGCACAACAGAAAATGAAAAAGTAGGCATTGGAACAATTAGTACCATTCAGCAAGTTGTTGAAGAAAAGCAATTAACATCTCCAGCAATCATTGTTATTGGTGATGTGGTGAAAGAGCGTGTTGCACTATCATCTTTAGTTGAAAATTTAAATGAGAATTTAGGTTAAAATGGAAGAAAGAAACAATCTATATCCCATTTTTTTAAAATTAAGCAATCTTAAAGTGCTTATCGTTGGTGGCGGAAATGTGGCTGAAGAAAAATTGTCATTTATATTAAAATCCAGTCCAGATGCTTGTGTAACAATGGTGTCACCTATGTTTCGGGAAGGTACTTTATCTTTGGCGGAACAAGGCAATGTGAAGTTAATAAAGAACAGATATAGCAAACGTTTTTTAAAAGGAAAACATCTAGTTGTTGCGACCACAGATGTCCCAGCTATAAATGTAAAAGTTTACAAGCATTGCAGAAAACGTAGCATTTTGGTAAATGTCGCCGATAATCCACCGTATTGCGATTTTTATATGGGCGGTATCGTAACAAAAGGTAATGTAAAAGTGGCGATTTCCACAAATGGAAAATCACCTACAACAGCCAAACGTTTACGTCAGTTTTTTGAGGATGTAATTCCAGAAAATGTAGATGATTTGGTTAAAAATTTAAATGAATATAGAAAAACAATAAAGGGTGATTTTCAAGAAAAAGTAGAAACACTCAACGAATTTACCAAAGGATTAATTGAAAAAAAAGTGCAAAATGATTAAAACAGATATACTCATAATAGGAGCGGGACCAACAGGATTGTTTACGGTTTTTGAAGCGGGATTATTAAAATTAAAATGTCATTTAATTGATGCGTTGCCACAACCAGGTGGACAATGTTCAGAAATATATCCTAAAAAACCTATTTATGATATTCCTGGTTTTCCGGAAATATTGGCAGGTGATTTAACTAGAAACTTGTTAGAACAAGGTAAGCAGTTTGAACCTGGTTTTACATTGGGAGAGCGTGCAGAAACCATTGAAAAACAAGAAGATGGTTCGTTTATTGTTACTACTAATAAAGGTACAAAGCATCAAGCACCCGTAGTTGCCATTGCTGGCGGATTGGGGTCTTTCGAGCCTAGAAAACCAGCCCTAGATAATCTGGAAATTTATGAAGATAATGGGTTAGAGTATTTCATTAAGGATCCAGAAGTATATAGAAATAAGAGAGTGGTTATTTCTGGAGGTGGCGATTCAGCTTTAGATTGGAGTATATTCTTATCCAATGTGGCTTCAGAAGTAACCTTAATCCATAGAAGAAATGAGTTTAGAGGCGCTCTTGATTCCGTTGAAAAAGTAAGTGAATTAAAAGAGCAAGGAAAAATCAACTTAGTAACACCTGCTGAGGTTGTAGAATTACATGGTAATGGTAAAATTGAAGCGGTTACAGTCAATATAGATGGTGAATTAAGTCAAATTGCAACCGATCATTTTATTCCATTATTTGGCTTGTCTCCTAAATTAGGACCTATTGCCGAATGGGGATTGGAAATCGAAAAAAATGCTATAAAAGTTGACAATTCCTTAAATTATCAAACTAATATTCCTGGCATTTTTGCTATTGGTGACGTCAACATCTATCCAGAAAAATTAAAATTAATTCTTTGTGGTTTTCATGAAGCGACTTTAATGTGTCAAGCAGCTTATAGAATCATCAATCCAGGTAAAAAGTATGTGCTAAAATATACAACGGTTAGTGGTGTTGATGGTTTTGATGGGACACGTAAAGAAGCGCCAAAAGCAGTCGTACAATCCATTCAATAAAAAGATTTTTTATCTAAATCTATTATTGTTGTAAATTTCAAGATTGAATGACGACAATCATTAGATAATTAAAAATAGTTAATATGATGGATCCATGTGAAGAATTGAACGACAAGTTGATTCAAAAAAAATATAATGTGCGTTTAAAGGATGTTGTAAAAGCATTTACAAAGCGATTGTTCTATTATATTTTTGATGAGCACGATAATGAACTTCAATCTTTAAAAAAGACCTTTTTAGATATTACCGATAATTTAAACATTGAAAACAACGAAGCTGTTTGGGAGGAATTTAAAAGCGAATTTCCAGCTATTAGAGCCAAATTGGATTTGGATGCTGTGGCGGTTGTAAATTTTGATCCTGCTACCAAAAGTTTAGAGGAAGTTTACATGGCGTGTCCTGGGTTTTATGCCATTTCCATATATAGATTAAGTCACCAATTGTATGTTCAAAAAGTGCCAATTCTCCCAAGAATGATGAGTGAATATGTGCATGGTATTACTGGGATAGATATTCACGCTGGTGCTACTATTGGTGAGTCTTTTTTTGTTGACCATGGAACAGGTATCGTTATTGGAGAAACATCTATCATCAAAAATAATGTCAAGATTTTTCAAGGAGTTACTTTAGGTGGGATGCAAGTTAAAAAGAGCATGGAATCTACCAAACGTCACCCAACTATTGAAGATAATGTGACTATTTATGCCAATGCAACCATTTTAGGTGGTGATATTGTTATAGGTGCAAACAGCACGATTGGTGCAAACGTTTGGATAACCCAATCGGTTCCAGAGAACTCATTGGTGACGTATCAAACGGAAATTAAAATCAGACCAAAGAAAAATGGCATACGCTAGTATTACAGAAAGAATAGGCAATACACCTTTAGTAGAAGCCAGTCATTTAATTCAAAATAAAAATGTTACCCTTTTATTGAAGCTTGAAGGTGATAATCCGGGCGGGAGTGTAAAAGATCGTGCAGCGTTTAATATGATTTCAGAGGCTTTAAAACGTGGTGAGATAAAAAAAGGCGGAACTTTAGTAGAAGCCACAAGTGGTAATACAGGCATTGCTTTGGCATTTATAGCTAACTTGTTAGGTTTGAAAATGGTGTTGGTAATGCCCGACAATTCAACCGAAGAACGTGTTAAAACCATGCGAGCTTATGGCGCTGAAGTTGTTTTAACGCCTGCTGATATTGGTATTGAAGGTTCTAGAGATGTTGCTTTTAAGTTACGTGATGAAAAAGGTTATATGCTTTTAAATCAGTTTGAAAATGATGATAACTGGAAAGCACATTATAAAACCACGGGGCCAGAAATTTGGAGAGATACCAATGGAGAAGTCACGCATTTTGTGTCAGCGATGGGAACCACAGGAACCATTATGGGTGTTTCAACTTATTTAAAAGAGAAGAATAAAAACATCACCATTGTTGGTGCCCAACCAGCAGATGGGGCTAAAATTCCAGGAATTAGAAAATGGTCCCCAGAATATGTGCCTAAATTTTTTGATAGATCAAAAGTAGATATTGTTATTGATGTGAGTGAAGAAGATGCCAAAGGAATGACACAAAGATTAGCAAAGGAAGAAGGCGTTTTTGCAGGGATGAGTAGTGGAGGCTCCGTATTTACTGCTTTGAAATTAGCAGAAACTTTAGAGAGTGGTGTTATAGTTGCAATCATTTGTGATAGAGGAGACCGCTATTTGTCTTCAACATTATTTGAATAAAAAGCAACCAATATTCATAAATTTAATATGAATTTAAAAAAATGTGTGGTACTTTTACATACGAGTTCATAAACGTATTAATTATGTTATCAAGAAAGGTAGAGGGAATAGACCCGTTGAAGCCTTGGCAACCCTTTTTTCGGTAGTTATCTGGATAAAGAAGGTGCTACGTTCTACTGCTTGTCCTGAATTTATTTCAGGAACTATTCAGAAAGATAACGAAAAGTGTTTCTTTTACTTTTCTTGATGACATGCAGATATAAATTATCAAAAATGTCAAACATACAACAAGCTTTACAACAACGTATTTTAGTACTCGATGGTGCCATGGGAACCATGCTTCAGCAATATAAATTTACTGAAGAAGACTTTAGGGGCGAACGCTTTAAGGACTATCCAACACCTTTACAAGGAAATAACGATTTGCTTTCCATCACGCAACCAGAAGCGATTAAAACCATTCATGCGAAATATTTTGAGGCAGGTGCTGATATTGTAGAAACCAATACCTTTTCTGGTACAACCATCGCTATGGCCGATTATCAAATGGAGGATTTGGTATATGAACTTAATTATCAATCCGCTAAATTAGCTAGAGAAGTTGCTGATGTATTCACTGCCAAAGAACCACATAAACCACGTTTTGTTGCAGGGTCTATCGGACCAACAAACCGTACGGCTAGTATGTCACCCGACGTTAACGATCCCGGTTATAGAGCTGTGACTTTTGATGAATTGCGTATTGCTTATAAACAACAAGTAGAAGCGTTGATTGATGGTGGAGTCGATTTACTTTTGGTTGAAACCGTTTTCGATACTCTAAATGCCAAGGCAGCTTTATTCGCCATTGAAGAAGTAAAGGAAGAACGAAATATTGATGTCCCAATCATGTTGAGCGGTACTATTACCGATGCTTCAGGTAGAACATTATCAGGACAAACCGCGGAAGCTTTTTTAATCTCGGTATCACATCTCCCTTTGTTATCCATTGGGTTTAATTGCGCTTTGGGAGCTAATTTATTACAGCCACATTTAGAGGCCATTGCCAATAAAACGGACTTTGCCATTTCAGCACATCCCAATGCGGGTTTGCCAAATGCTTTTGGTGAATATGATGAATCTCCAGAAGAAATGGGCGAACAAATAGAAGAATATTTGAAAAAGAATTTAATTAATATTATTGGAGGTTGCTGTGGTACCACGCCAGAGCATATTAAAGTGATAGCACAATTAGCGGCAAAGTATAAACCGAGAGAGTTTGTAATTTCTGCGGAGGCAGGAATCCAATAAATAACTAAATATGATTTTAGAAGTTGCTATTTTAAATATTAAAAAAGGACTTTCAAAAGACTTTGAAGAAAGTTTTCATGAAGCACAAAAAATAATTTCATCAATGAAAGGATATGTGTCCCACGAATTGAAGAAATCATTGGAGCATGAAGATAAATATATATTATTAGTGAATTGGGAAACCATTGAAGACCACGAAGAAGGATTCCGAAAATCGGAAGCCTATCAAGAGTGGAAAAAATTATTACATCATTTTTATGAACCTTTTCCAATTGTAGAGCATTATAAATAATGAAAATTAAACAAACAAAATACATGCGTTTATCAGGATTAGAGCCCCTAATCCTAAACGAAGACAGCAATTTTATAAACGTTGGTGAACGTACTAACGTGGCGGGTTCGCGTATGTTTTTACGATTAATCAAAGAAGAAAAATTTGATGAAGCCTTAGCAGTTGCAAGGCATCAGGTTGATGGTGGTGCACAAATAATTGACATCAACATGGACGATGGTCTTATTGATGGCAAAGAATCCATGGTGCGTTTTCTAAATCTGATTGCTGCCGAACCTGATATTTCCCGAGTGCCAATTATGATTGACAGTTCTAAATGGGAAATCATTGAAGCTGGTTTAAAAGTGGTTCAAGGTAAATGTGTGGTGAATTCCATTTCCTTAAAAGAAGGAGAGGACAAATTTATTTGGGAAGCAAAACAGATAAAACGCTACGGTGCAGCTGTGGTTGTTATGGCTTTTGATGAGGTCGGACAAGCCGATAATTACGAACGCAGATTAGAAATATCAAAGCGTTCTTATGATATTTTAGTGAATAAAGTAGGCTTGCCTTCCGAAGATATTATTTTCGATTTGAACATATTTCCCGTAGCAACAGGAATGGATGAGCACAAAAGAAATGCCATCGATTTTATTGAAGCCACACGTTGGGTACGTCAAAATTTACCAAACGTCAGCGTGAGTGGTGGTGTGAGTAATGTGTCGTTTTCATTCAGAGGAAACGATGGTGTGCGTGAGGCGATGCATTCGGTGTTTTTGTATCACGCTATTCAAGCGGGCATGAATATGGGTATTGTAAATCCCTCACTTTTAGAAGTGTATGATGATATTCCAAAAGATTTACTGGAGCGTGTTGAAGATGTTATTTTAGATAGAAGAGACGATGCTACCGAGCGTTTATTGGATTTTGCTGAATCCGTTAAAGGGTCTAAAAAAGAAGCCGGTGTCGATTTATCGTGGCGTGAAAACCCAGTTCAAGATAGAATCACCCACGCACTTGTAAAAGGTATTGATGCCTTTATTATAGAAGATGTGGAGACTGCCAGGTTAGAAGCCGAAAAACCCATCGATGTTATTGAAGGTCATTTAATGATTGGGATGAACGTTGTAGGTGATTTGTTTGGAGCAGGGAAAATGTTCTTGCCGCAGGTTGTGAAGTCGGCTAGGGTTATGAAGAAAGCGGTGGGTTATTTAAATCCATTTATTGAAGCTGAAAAAGGTGATTTGCAAGAACCAGTTGGCAAAGTATTGATGGCAACCGTAAAAGGCGATGTACACGATATTGGTAAAAATATTGTAAGCGTGGTATTGGCTTGCAATAATTATGAGATAGTCGATTTAGGCGTGATGGTACCACCAGAACGTATTATTTCTGAAGCCAAATTACATAATGTTGATGCCATTGGATTATCGGGTTTAATTACACCGTCACTTGATGAAATGGTGTATTTGGCTAAAGAAATGGAACGTCAAAATTTCAGTATTCCATTACTTATTGGTGGCGCAACGACTTCAAAAGCACATACCGCTGTAAAAATTGATCCTCAATATAAAAACGCTGTGGTTCATGTGAACGATGCGTCCAGAGCCGTTACGGTTGTGGGCGATTTGTTAAACAAAAAAACCGTTAATGAATATGTAGCCAATCTAAAAAAGGATTATGATGAGTTTCGTACCAAGTTTTTAAAACGCGGTAAGGAGAAATCATATATTTCCATTAATGAAGCTAGAAAAAGAAAGTTTAAAATTGATTGGGAAACTTCTGAAATTGTAAAGCCAAAAGAACTAGGAATTCAAGTTTTAAAACAATTAAGTTTAAAGGAATTAGTGCCTTTTATAGATTGGAGTCCGTTTTTTAGAAGTTGGGATTTACATGGTAAATATCCCGATATTTTAACAGATGAGGTCGTGGGTGAGCAAGCCACCATTATGTTTCATGAAGCACAAAAAATGATTGAAGAAATCATTGCTAAACAGCTACTGAAACCACGAGCGGTTTTCGGATTGTTTGAAGCTAACTCTATATACAACGATGATATTTCCGTTCAGAGAAAAGGAAAAGAAATTGTTGTTTTTAGAACCTTGCGTCAGCAATTAAGCAAGCGTGAAGGCATTCCAAACATTGCTTTAGCGGATTTTATTGCACCAAAGGAAACTGGTAAAACCGATTATATAGGAGCTTTTTGTGTTGCTATTTTTGGAGCACAAGAATTGGCGGATAGTTACAGAAAAAAAGAAGATGATTATAACGCGATTATGGCACAAGCCATTGCCGATAGGTTTGCTGAAGCTTTAGCGGAATACTTACATAAGCAAGTGCGTACCAAGCATTGGGGTTATGCCGAAAATGAAGATTTAACCAATAATGATTTAATCGAAGAAAGCTATAAAGGGATTCGTCCAGCGCCCGGATATCCAGCGTGTCCAGACCATTTGGAAAAAGAAACCATTTGGGAGTTATTGGAGGTTGAAAAAGTAATTGGTGTGACTTTAACTGAAAGTTTAGCCATGTGGCCAGCAGCAGCGGTTTCGGGATATTACTTTGGAAATCCTGAAGCAAAGTATTTTGGATTAGGTAAAATCACCGATGATCAAGTAACCGATTTTGCTGTTAGAAAAGGTATTTCAAAAGAAAAGGCTAGAAAATGGTTGCATCCAACGATTGCAGATGAATAAAAAGCCAAAGCCCCACCTAACCTCCCCAAAGGGGAGGAATTATTGCGGATATTTAGTTTAGAATTATCATCAGTACGAGTTCCCTCCTTGAAGGGTTAGGGGAGGAAAAACATATAAAATGAAAGATAATACAACCAGCGGCAGTTTCCCTCCTTTGGAGGGATTAAGGGAGGCTAATATGAAGTTTATAGAAGTAACATTAGGAAGCTACATCATTTCGCATGGTTATGATGAGAAACATAAAGAAAAGATTGAACATGTACCTTCGGATAATTTTTCAAAAAAAATCATTCCAATTTGCAGAATAAAATCGGTTAGTGAGAAATATATTTTAACTGATTATGTGGATGGACGATGGATTTATTGGGAATATCAAGAAGATTATGAAATCATTAAAAAGTTATTGCTTTAATTTGCGTTAATAAAAATTAATATTAAATGAAAAGTCCCCGTTGGGGATTTAGGGGAATGAAAGTAACAGATCACATACAAAAAGCCAACGGAAAAACATTATTTTCTTTTGAAGTAATTCCACCTCAAAAAGGAAAGAACATTCAAGAACTCTATGATAATATAGACCCGCTAATGGAGTTTAAACCACCTTTTATTGATGTCACCACATCAAGAGAAGAATATGTTTATATTGATAAAGGTAACGGACTTTTAGATAAACGTATCACCCGTATGCGTCCCGGAACGGTTGGTATTTGCGCCTCTATTATGCATAAATATGGTGTTGATGCGATTCCGCATTTACTTTGTGGTGGCTTTACAAAAGAAGAAACCGAATATGTTTTGGTTGATTGCCATTATTTAGGCATTCAAAATGTGATGGCACTGCGTGGTGATTCCATGAAAGATGAGCCGTATTTTAAACCTGTAGAAGGAGGTAATTGTTTTGCTAGTGAATTGGTGAAACAAATAGCCAATTTGAACAAAGGGAAATATTTGCATGATGATGTTGTGGTAGAACATAAATCCGATTTTTGTATTGGAGTGGCTGGTTATCCAGAAAAACACATGGAAGCACCATCTTTGGTAACTGATTTAAAACGCTTAAAAGCGAAAGTGGATGCTGGTGCCGATTATGTCGTAACCCAAATGTTTTTTGACAACAATAAGTTTTTTGAATTTGTTGAAAAAGCAAGAGCAGCAGGGATTACCGTACCCATTATTCCGGGGATTAAACCCCTTGCCGTAAAACGTCATTTGCAATTGTTACCACAAGTTTTTAAAATTGATATCCCACAAGAACTTATTGATGCGGTTGAAGGGTGTAAAGATAATAATGCCGTAAGGCAAGTGGGTATTGAGTTTGCTATCCAACAATCTAAAGAGTTAAAAGCGGCTGGTGTTCCGGTTTTGCATTATTATTCCATGGGTAAAAGTGACAATATAAAAGCAATCGCCTCTGCTTTGTTTTAAATATTAGTACATTTACTGAATATGCAAACGCTTTGATGAGGCTATTTTTAACCTACACATTCATTTTAATTTCAATCTTTGGTTTTTCACAAGATAAACAGCATACATCCTACTTTGATGTCAATTATTTTAAGGGAAATATAGCACTTCATAATAATGACATTCTGCATTTAATCAAAGGCCATCCAGAAGGTGTTATTTTAAGTTGGAATAAAAAAACCTACGGATTTAACGATTGGGAACAACGTTATAATTATCCAGATTATGGAGCTTCGTTTATTTATCAGAATTTAAAAAATGATGTTTTAGGGAACAATTATGCACTATATGCACATTATAATTTTTATTTTTTAAATCGGAATTTAATGATGCGAATCGGACAAGGTTTGGCCTTAACCACTAATCCCTATGATAAAGAAATCAATTATAGAAACAATGCTTTTGGTTCTACGTTGTTAAGCAGTACCTATGTGATGCTTAATTATAAAAAGGAAAAGATTGTAGATAATTTTGGTTTGCAGGCTGGATTATCGCTAATCCACTATTCCAATGCGAATTTAAAAGCACCCAATACCAGTATTAATTCCGTTACTTTTAATTTAGGTTTGACTTACAATTTAGATGCTGAAGAACCCGAATACATTACAACATTATCTGAAAATGGCAAAGAAAAATTCACGCAACCAATAAAATACAATTTCGTTTTTAGAACTGGGATTAATGAAAGTGATGTTGTTGGTAGCGGACAATTTCCATTTTATGTATTCTCAGCTTATATTGATAAACGTATCAATGTGAAAAGTGCTTTTCAGTTTGGAACGGAAGTGTTTTTTTCTAATTTTTTAAAAGAGTATATTTATTACAGGTCGGTGTCATATCCAGAAGAGTCAACCACCGGGGATGAAGATTATAAACGTGTTGGTTTTTTTGTGGGACATGAGTTGTTTGTTAATAAAACGTCCTTAGTGACACAATTAGGCTATTACACTTATTACCCTTATGATTTTGAAGGAAGAACCTACTTTAGAGTGGGTTTAAAACGTTATATTAATGACAAGTGGTTTGGGGCTTTAACACTAAAATCGCATGGAGCTAAGGCAGAAGCTGTTGAATTTGGGGTTGGTGTGAGGTTATGACAAAAAAATGAGAAAATTAGTTTACATATTACTATCGATTTTAATATTTGCTTGCAATAGCGAACAAGCAGGCGATTGTTTTCAAACAACTGGAGGTCTTATTCAACAAGAAATAAGTCTTTCTGCATTTGATAAAATTTTAGTAAATCGAGATATCGAATTGATTTTAAAAGAAGGTATTGAGCAAAAAGTTGTTATTGAAACTGGCAAGAATTTATTTAATGATGTGACTGCGGTAGTAACCGATGGAAGACTCCTTCTAACAGATAATAATGCATGCAATTATGTTCGGGATTATGGTATTACAAAGGTGTATATAACGTCTCCAAATATTAACGAAATTAGAAGCTCAACCCAATATGATGTGCGGTCAGATGGTGTTTTAACTTATCCATCGTTAACTATTTTATCAGAGGATTATAATGCACCAGATACATTTACCATTGGCAATTTTTATTTGCAGTTAAATAATGATGCTTTTAATATTGTATTCAATAATATTTCGAATTGTTATGTTTCTGGAAACACAAATAATCTTAATGTTACTTTTGCGGCAGGAATATCAAGGTTTGAAGGTGAAAATCTGGTAGCCCAAAATGTGACGTTTTGGAACAGAAGTTCAAACGATATGATTTTAAATCCGCAACAATCTGTTAGTGGATTAATATCAGGAACAGGAAATGTGATTTGTGTCAATCAACCACCCATCGTAAACGTTGAAGAACGCTATAAAGGACGACTAATTTTTAATTAACAGCATAGTTTGTTTAGCAATTTCCAATTCTTCATTGGTGGGAATTACCAAAATTTTTACTTTTGAATCTTCCCTATTAATAGCTCTAAGTTCTTTAGATTTTGCTTCATTTTTTTCTAAATCCAATTGAATTCCTAGAAAATCTAAATCTTTACAAATCAACTCTCTTATTAAAACGGAGTTTTCACCAATTCCTGCCGTAAATACAATAGCGTCTAATCCGTTTAATATAGCAGCATAACTACCAATATATTTTTTTATTCGGTAAGCATTCATTTCGAGTGCCAACTGGCAATCTTTGTTGCCTTTTTCAGCATGGTATTGTATATCTCTTAAATCGCTAAATCCAGTAAGCCCAAGCATACCACTTTCTTTTTGTAATAGGATATTTATGTCTTTTAATTTGTAATCTAGCTTATCTTTCAAATAGAAAATAACAGAAGGATCAATATCACCAGATCGCGTTCCCATTATCAATCCACTAGCTGGTGAAAATCCCATAGAATGATCGAGGCTTTTTCCGTTTTTTATAGCAGTCATACTACAGCCATTGCCTAAATGTATGGTGATGATGTTCGATTTTTCCTTTCCTAAAAATGCGATGGCTTTTTCTGAAACATATTTATGACTTGTGCCATGAAATCCATACACACGGATATTATGGGTGTCTAAAAAATCATTAGGAATCGCATATTTATAGGCGTATTCGGGAATGGATTGATGAAATGCCGTATCAAAAATAGCAACTTGTTTGGCGTTAGGAAATATTTCTTCAGCAACTTGAA
>Ga0307414_10000231_pt1 | contig 36182 bp, 32 predicted proteins | sample DK1Ometagenome_FD_203804 | JGI IMG/M metagenome (GOLD analysis project Ga0307414, IMG submission 203804) | Maize rhizosphere microbial communities from greenhouse at UC Davis, California, United States - DK15-O-3 | ecosystem: Host-associated > Plants > Roots > Rhizosphere > Soil | place: USA... | reverse complement strand
CCAATTCCTACCCATTCAGAATTGGGTGAGCGCTCCCGATGGCTCCGCAAAATCCGGGTAGATCTGCAGGCCGATACTGAAAAGATCGTTTCTGGAAACAAAATACAATTGATTGATGTCATCGGCGCGTATGATAAGAAAAGTTTCAGCTGGATCATCCGTGGTTCTGGCAACATCACTGTAAAAGCCGGAGCAGCCCACGCTGGGTTTACTTCTACAACAATCAAACTATAAGTCTAAAAATCATGAACACAACAAAAATGATCGTTGCCCTGGCTTTTAGTGCTTTAAGTCTGGTCACACTAGAATCACAGGCCCAAGAAAATTTCTTTCGGGCAATAGGGACACCACATTCTCCTAAAGTAGAAATCGCTTTCAACAGATATTATACCTATGAAGGGCTGGTAGAGAACATGAAGAAAATCGTAGCCGCTCACCCTGAACTGGCAAAGATGGAATCCATCGGAAAATCATATGAAGGACGGGACATGTGGACAATGACGATTACTGATTTTTCCGCAGGGAAAGCAGAAGATAAACCTGCCATGTGGATCGATGGAAACATTCATTCCAACGAAATCCAAGGTGGAGAATTCTCACTTTATGCGGCTTGGTACCTCACTGAAATGCATGCTGATAATGCTTTTATTAAGCAATTATTAACAGATAAAACTTTCTACATCACGCCTACCATTAATCCAGACGCTAGAAATAATTACTTTCTGGAGCCAAATACTGCACATTCACCACGATCAGGAATGATTGTTCTGGACAATGACGGAGACGGAATGAATGGAGAAGATGGTATGGATGATCTGGATGGAGATGGAAATATTACGATGATGATCCGCAAATCACCAACTGGCAGGTTCATAAAAGATCCCCAGGATCCCCGAAAGCTGATCTTGGTAGATCCTGACAAAGTAGGGGAATACGAAATGCTCGGCCAAGAAGGCACGGATGGTGACGGTGATGGACGTGTAAATGACGATGGCGTAGGTTATTACGATCCTAACCGGGACTGGGGTTGGAACTGGCAACCAGATTATATCCAGCGCGGCGCACTGAAGTACCCTTTCACTTTGCCTGAAAACCGATCGATTATGGAGTTTGTCATGAAGCACCCAAATATTGCCGGGGCACAGAGTTTCCACAATTCCGGTGGGATGATACTTCGGGGACCTGGTGCTGAAGAAGATGTGGATACCTATAACCAGGACGATATCAGGATCTATGATGCTATCGGTAAAATGGGTGAGGAAATTATCCCGGGTTACCGCTACTTAACAGTCTACAAGGACCTTTATTCTGTCTTTGGCGGAGAACTGGATTGGTTCTATGGCAACCGTGGAGTCTTTACTTATTCTAATGAACTGATGAATTCCTATTTATACTTTCATAAAGAATCTGAGGGGAATCAAGATGAGCAGTTTAAAGTAGATAAATTATTGACCATGGGTGATGCTTTTGTAAACTGGAAAGAATACGATCATCCGCAGTTTGGAACAGTAGAGATTGGCGGGTTCAAAAAGAATTTTGGTAGGGCACATCCTGGGTTTTTGTTAGAGCAGGATGCGCACAGAAATGCCGCCTTCACTTTCTATCACGCTTATCATACTCCGAAACTTTCTGTGATGGACGTCAAAGAAAAAGACCTTGGAGGGGGATTGAAATCTATCACCGCTACTATTTTCAATGAGCGACTGATGCCAACACATTCAAGCCAGGATTTAAAATATAAGATTGAAAGACCTGATTATGTGACGATCTCGGGAGCGAAAGTCGTCGCGGGTTTCATGGTCGAAGATGAGGATTTCAACAAATTGAGGGAGCAAAAAAACTCTCCCGAACGAATCGCTGTGGATAATATTCCGGGTATGAGCGGGGTAAAAGTGAAATGGATTGTCTCTTCTGCTCAAAACTATTCCATCACAGTAGATTCTGCTAAAGGAGGAAAAGCGCGTTGGAGTGCTAAATAATGTTGGGACATGGCTAAAATCAACGGGACGTAGTGAGAAATTGTAATGATAGAAAGGTGAAGTTACAAACTTCACCCAGCCCCAGCTAAGAGCAACGGGCCGTCATTATCAATGAAACGAAGCCTGTCCACAGTAGGCAGGTAATTCCCACTATTTCAGCGAAAAAATTGTAATGATAGAAAGGAGGCTGTCTCAAAAGAAGTGACAGCCTCTGTTTTATTCGGGGAGGTATCTGTGCCAATTTTTGTACAGCCAAATCTCAGGCTCTTGAATTGACTTATGAGACAGCCTCCCAGCACCGGGGATGAAAAATATAATGATAGAAAGGTGAAGTTGCAAACTTCACCCAGGCTAGGTAAAGTCGATCAAATAAATGATTATTTGGAATACCGGTCCACCTCAAATCCAGCCAGCTCCAAATCTGTACCCTTCTGCTGATGCAATTGACTGATAATCTTACCAGATGCCGGTGCCAAGCTGATTCCCATCATCGAATGTCCACTGTTCACCATTACATTAGAATACCCCGGGGCAAAACCAATGTAAGGAAGCCCATCAGGGGAACAAGGCCGTAGGCCCTTCCAGATCTGATCATTTTCAGGAAATTTGGCTTCAAATGAAGGATAATATCGGTTGATACTTTCGAAAATTCCTTTTACCCGGTTGAGGTTTACCTGTTGATTGACTCCTGCAATTTCCATAGTTCCTCCAAAACGGATATGCTCGCCATAGGGACTCACTGCTACTTTCATCTCTGTCAAAATAGAGGACTGCTGGATTTCCGGTTTGTTTTTCTGAAGAAATGAATATCCTTTACCCCCCATCATAGGAAGATAAAAGCCAAGCAGCTGAGCCAACTCTCCTGTCCAGGATCCTCCCGCCAAAATCACCTTCTCTACTTCTAGCCGCCCTTTGTCGGTAATGACAGCGCTCACTTTGCCTCCATTCTTTTCAAACCCGGTCACCTGCATATCCGGGGAGAATTTCACCCCCACAGCCTGTAAGTAGTTTTTCAGAAAACTGTACAATGCTCCAGGATCTAAGTGGGCATCACCGGGAAATCGAACTGCGCCTCTTGCTTTAACTTCCAGATTTGGCTCAAACGTCCGGATATCCTGAGGAGTCAGAATATCTGCTTGCAATCCGTTGGCATTTGCAAGATGGGCAAATTCAATTTCCTCTTTCTCCACCGCATCCGTCTGATAAATCATCATCAACCCCTTCTCCTGCAGTGCAATCTGAGCAGTAGGATGTTCGTCACGAAATTCCTGATACAATGATTTACTGAGCAAGCTGAGGTTTTTTAATATCGGTACGCTCCGTTTCACATGGGCAGGATTGGCTGCTTTATAAAACTGTAAACACCATTTAATAAGCTTTGCATCCAACCTTGGATGAATATAAAAAGGACTTTTTGAAGAGAACATCCATGAAATCCCCTTGCTGATCATCCCCGGTGCGGCCAATGGAATGATGTGGCTAGGCACGATCATCCCCGCATTTCCCGTGGAGCAATTCACATTCATGTCTCCTTGATCGATTACATGAACTTCAACGCCTTCCTTTTGAAGGAAATAAGCGGAAAATAAACCGATTACTCCGCCACCGATTACTATAGTTTGTTTCATTTTCAAATACAGGATTGTACTGTTGAAAAATTGTCAAAATAAAAGATTAAATGCTGCATTTGTGAAAGGTTGCTTCATTCCCAGCCCTAACTTATTTCGGTCCAACTTGATACTTTTTAATTGTTCTACTTTTGGTTTAATCTTCTTAAATCGCTGCTTAAGGTAAACCGGATACGTAGCTTAATTTTGATTTTTCTAAACCCTAACCTCTAATCCTATTTTCTATAAAGAAAATTCAAACATTCCGATGGAACGAATCTCCTGTTGCACCTCATGCTGACTAACAACCAATTGTCCTGTCGGGACAAACAGGCCTGCGTAATTCTTGCCACATTACTTCCATTACCAGATATTAAACCCGAAATATGCATTAGACAATCTATTACGGTTTTAAACTGCTTCAAAATCAGTCACTTTGTTTCTGTTTTCGATCTCACCATAGCGGTGCTATGCCTCTATCTCCAAACAGCCTGATTTTCTTGCACTTTAAACCCTCACTACGAATCCTAATGCATAATCCGGGTTAAAATGTCCGGCTATATAATCGATCATACCTACGGCATTTTAAGGGCTACGTCCTTCCGCGTGCAGATTCTATTGAGGAGTCAGAGCTACGCCCTTGGGTTGTAGTGGCTGTATCGATCTCCCATCTGAATACTGCGACTGAACACTACCTACTTGATTCTTGGTGCTTGATTCTCGATACTCTTTACTTGATACTTCTATATCACCTGGAAACCATGCACATAGGGATCATCATCGTCCAGTATGATTGTGTTGTAGCCATATACTTTTGCCCAACCTTCTATGCTGGGAATGATTGCTGGCTTACCGGCTATTTCTGTTACTTCTTCAATTCTGCCAATGAATTTTGATCCAATAAAACTTTCGTGAATAAAATCTTGTCCAGGCTTCAGAAGACCTTTAGCATACCACTGCGCTAGTCTCGCTGAAGTTCCCGTACCACATGGTGACCTGTCAATTGCTTTATCCCCATAGAAAACAGCATTTCTTGCAGTACTTGTCGGATCCAGGGTTTTGCCTGTCCAGAGTACATGAGAAAGTCCGCGGATCTGAGCATGCTCAGGATGCACAAATTCATATTCCTCATTCATTTTTTTCCGAAGTGATCGTGCCATGGAGATCAACTGCTCTGCTTTGTAATGTTCTAATCCAGCAAAATTTTTCTGTGGGTCTACAATACAATAGAAATTTCCTCCGTAAGCTACGTCAACAGATAGCTTCCCCAATTCATCAGAATCTATTTTCAATCCTTCAGCTGCGAGAAAACTCTTCACATTCGTAAGTTTGACTGAAGTTACCTTTTTACCTTCTTGCCTATACTCCACTAAAACCAATCCTGCTGGTGTCTCAAGCCTGAGCTGTCCCGGAGTTTTGGGATATATTAATCCTTCCTCTAGTGCGACCGTTACCGTGCCGATAGTTCCGTGACCACACATTGCAAGGCAGCCACTGGTCTCAATAAAGAGCACTGCGACGTCATTGGCAGGGTTGTGTGGCGGGAAAAGCATAGCCCCGGACATCATATCATGACCCCGTGGCTCAAACATTAATCCTGTCCGGATCCAATCGTACTTGTCAAGGAAATTCTGTCGCCTTTCCAGCATATTTTCCCCTTGAAGAAATGGAACCCCACCAGAAACCACCCGAACCGGATTGCCACAAGTATGCGCATCGATACAGGAGAAAGTGTGTCTTGTTGACATGTTTAATTTAAAGGTATTTTGATTCGTACTATTGTAAAGTTTTAGGTAGTCTCTGCATCGGTATTTGTTCTTCCTGCATCACGCATTACTTGACCCGACATAATCAGGATGGACTTTTAGATGACCAAAATGATCATTGCCTTGTGAGCCAAGTAGCAGGTCAAGAGGTTCATTTAATCTTTTCCACCGTAAACTTTCCATTTACCTGTCTTACTATTTTCATTGGATTTTCATTTTTCAATGCATCTGGCAGTAAATCAGCTGGCATATCCTGGAAGGCAATTGGTCGTGCAAAACGTTTGATCGCACCAGCACCTACAGATGTAGAACGCGAATCTGTTGTCGAAGGGAAAGGACCTCCATGCTGCATTGCATACCCTACTTCTACACCGGTTGGAACTCCCTGAAAGAGCAACCTGCCGCATTTTTCTTCCAAAACATTAAGTAGCGCAGCGTTTTGCTTCAGCTCAGCGACATCTCCCCACACTGTAATTGTCAACTGTCCATGGAGTTTCTTGGCTGCTTCCATCAGTTGGTTTGGCGAATCATAAACCACCATCAGCGCAAATGCACCAAAAACTTCTTTTTGAAACACATCATCTGCCAACCAGTCAGCTGCTTTGATCTCGGCTAATGCCGCGCTGCCATTGATCAAATGCTTTGGATCAGCGACTTTGACCCAGCGCAATTCTTCACGGCTCTGATAATATTCAATGGATTCATAGTAAGCCTTTGCAATGCCTGGATGAAGCATTGGGGCACCTGCTATATTCCTAAGTTCCTGTGCTATGGCCGTTTCAAATTCATGAGCATGCTCACGGGGAACAAAGATCAAACCCGGGTTGGTACAAAATTGTCCAGATCCCATAGTAATGGAATTCGTATAAGATTGTGCAAGAGGAACAAGTTCATTGCCCAGCTTTTGAGGAAAAGTAAACACTGGATTCACTGAGCCCATTTCAGCATAGACCGGAATTGGTTCTTCCCGCTTGCCTGCCAAATCAAACAGGGCTTTTCCTCCCGTATAAGAACCAGTAAAAGCTACAGCTTTGGCCAGCGGATGCTGAACTAGTAATTGTCCAATTTCAATTCCACCTTCCACATGAATGAACACACCTTCCGGCAAATTGGAACTGATTACAGCTTTATGGATACAGTCAGCAACCAATCTGGACGTCTGAGGATGTGCGGGATGTCCTTTATAAATTACTGGGCAGCCAGCAGCTAAAGCAGAAATAGTATCTCCTCCTGCAGTGGAAAATGCCAACGGGAAATTACTTGCTCCAAATACCACAACAGGACCTATCGGAACAAGCATTTTCCGGATATCTGCTTTCGGCAAAGGTTCGCGATGTGGATCTCCCGGATCAATCGTTGCTTCAAGCCAATTTCCTTCTCTGACCATGTTTGCAAAGAGCTTGATCTGTCCTGTGGTACGTCCAAATTCGCCATTGATTCTACCTTCAGGAAGATTAGATTCTTCGACAGCCGCAGGAACTATTAGCGATCGATTTGCCTCCAAAACCTCTGCGATTTTGTCCAAAAAGTCTGCTTTAAGATTTGCTGAAACATTTTTGTATTGGAAAAAAGCTTCGGTTGCCGCGTTAAATAGTTGATCAATCATAGTTGTTAGGCGTTTAAGGGGTTTAAAAGGTTCATAACTTGAAGATAGAAAAAAGGCGCAAGACAAGTACCATTTACGCCAGAAACAAGACCGATCTACAAGTTTGGTCTTTTAGAAATCCCCTCAGTAATGATTTTCTCAACCTGGGCGCGCTCTTCTCCGATCAACGTCAACCGAGGGGCCCGTACATGCTCTGATCCAATTCCACAATGTTGCTCAGCCAACTTGATGTACTGCACCAATTTTGGATGAATATCAAGTTCCAACAATGGCAGAAACCAGCGATAAATTTCTCTGGCTTCCTCGTATTTACCTTCATTGATCAGGTTGAAAATAGCCACCGTTTCTTTAGGAAATGCACATACCAAACCTGCTACCCAGCCGTCTGCACCCATAACCAGCTCTTCCATCGCCAGCGTATCCACACCACAGAGCAATTTGAACCGATCCCCAAATCTATTTTTCATTCGGGATACATTAGAGATATCCCGGGTGGATTCTTTAATTGCCTGGATATTTTCACATTCTGCCAGCTCGGCAAACATATCGGTGGTGACCAAAGTCTTATAATCCACCGGATTGTTGTAAATCATAATCGGAAGATCCGTGCTATTGGCAACTGTCTTGAAATATGTCACCACTTCTCTTGCATCAGCTGCATATCTCATCGGAGGAAGGATCATCAAGCCAGAAGCTCCAAGATCCTTGGCTTTTGCTGCCCAAAAAAGCGCATCTTGTGTAGCGCCTTCTGCGATATTCAATATTACCGGTACTTTACCGTCTAAATAGTTGACCGTCTCACCTGTCAACGTAATTTTCTCTTCCTGAGACAGCACCGAACTTTCTCCCAACGTACCGCCCAGGATAATTCCATGCACTCCAGAAGCTACTTGAAAGTCAATGTTTTTACAAAATAAATCCATGTCCAAGCTTCCATCTGCGTGAAACTTTGTGGTAACGGCGGGGAATACTCCTTTCCAATTCATATGTATTACTGTTTTTTTAAGGATCATATGCCTACGGCAGGCAGGCGAGATCTAACACTTTTTTGTAAAGGTACTTGCGTAAGGGAATTGAATAAAGTCTTCATTTAGTAAAAACTAATTCTATATTGACAAAAATTTTACTAAAAAATAGAATTATAAATAATTCTCTACTAGTATTGAGGATGAGTAAGGTGATTTCATTTCAAATTCCTAAATCTGAGAAGGCATTTGTTCAATATCAGGAAGAACGGGGCAAGCACTTCTATAATAACCTACATCAGCATCCGCAATGCCAGTTGACCGTGATTCTGGAAGGAAGAGGTCAGCTTCTGGTGGGAGATTATGTTGGGCGTTTTTCCTCGGGAGATGTATTTCTGTTAGGCGAAAATATTCCCCACGTATTTAGAAGTGATGCTGAGTATTTTCTAGAAGAAAGCGACTTGGCAATAAAGGGCACTACTTTATTTTTCGATTTTGAGACTATAAGAGCTTCATTGCTAGCAGTGGATGACTTCAGTGAATTATTAACACTTATAAGTCAGATAAAGGGATGCTATAAAATTCAGGGACAACGGAAAGAAAAGATTATTCATCATCTGACTGATTTTTCAGATTTAAAAGGGCTTGACAAGCTTCAGCGCTCTATTCAAATCCTTGCTCAATTAGATTTTGGGTCGGAAGATATCGTATCGCTCAATCTAATTCCCATGAATAAGCTCATGACCGAACGGGATGGTAAAAGAATGGATCTTGTGATGCGGTTCGTCTTGGACAATAGCCATAGACACATCTCTCTGGACGAAGCTGCCGAACAGGCGTGTATGAGTAAAGAAGCTTTTTGTCGGTTTTTTAAAGTACGAACAAGAAAAACATTCACTCAATATCTGCAGCAATTGCGTGTAACTGAAGCCAAAAAATTGTTATTGGAAACAGACTTAGGCATTGCCGAGATATCATACATCGTGGGATTCCAAACGCTCTCCCATTTCAACAAAACTTTTAAATTATTAACAAATCAGACGCCAAAAGCTTGGCGTAAACTAAATTGACTGTTCAAAATAGGGGATATTTTTCCCCGGAACAGGGTATATAGTTGGAGAAAAAGGTGTTTATATATTAATACTATTATTTAGAGGCATTGTCAAAACCGCCCCCATCCTCTTTATAGGCGCGATATTTGGGTCCAAACAGCTCCTATATCTAAAATCAACAATTAAGGCACCTGGTTTGGGTTCTATATAGAAAATAAATTGACTATGAAAAAAGTACTATTATCCCTGGTGATGATTCTCGGCTTTGCTTCAGTTTATGGACAACAGACGAGAGATCTAGAAGATATTAATGAAGATAACTCCTGGCTGAAAATAGGCCTCAATGTGGGTGCACCAATTGGGGACATTGCAGATTATACTTCTTTTGCACTAGGTCTTGACTTGGCAGGACAGTTTATGCGAACAGATAATTTCGGGTTGGGTGCAGTAAGTGGATACACACAGTACTTTAAAAAATCCGATACACCCGGAGCCGAAGGTTTTGGAGTGATTCCTTTAGGCCTATTTGCACGTTACTATCCTGAATCCTCGGGAATTTTTGTAGGTACAGATTTAGGGTATTCCTTCTATACAGGTTCCACAAGCAGCAATGGAGGTATGTACATACGTCCACAAGTGGGATATCACAATTATGATTGGAACATATTTGCTTTTTACAACCAGATCTTTTCTGCCTCACCTATGATGGATGTACAGTCTATAGGCGTTGCAGCTACTTATAATATACGGTTCAAATAAATTCTTAATAATCATCAAGCCGTCTGCATCAGGCAGGTCTGCCGGCATAATGATGTAAGACAGGCTATACGACCATTTAAAAATAAACATATGAAAAATCAACTTATTAAGTATTCGCAGAATGCATTTTTGCTTCTTCTGACCATGCTTGCATCGATTGCCACTTACGCCCAGGACGGTGGATTGGATATTGATGTGAATATCGGTAAAGAGGAGTGGTACCAGCGCCCGTGGGTATGGGTAGTTGGTGGGGCTATATTTATCTTACTTCTTGTAGCCTTACTCAGAAAGAGAAAATAAAGTTTCGCATTCACCTCAGCCATGTTTATGAAAATAAGCATGGCTTTTTTGTGCCCTAAAGTTTTGGCGACTGGCAGCATTATCAACTAGTTTGACAAGAATCACCTACGCTCAATGATATACCTAATGCACTACTTCGCTTTTTTAATCGGTGGCTCCTGTAAATTAAAAATGGAAATTCTCTTTTTTTGCTATTTTTAAGTTCACAGCATTATTGTCAATATAAATATAAAGACAAACAATCTCGATTTTGTCGGGACAAGTCGTCCCCAATGAACAGAAATATTATTACATGAAAATACGCTACACCTTACTACTCTTTTGGCTGATTACCTTCCAAACTTTTGCCACTGAACTAGTACAAACAATTCAAATCTATCAGGCTGATTATGGAGCGCTGAGAAGATCGTATACTAATTCACTTTCTGAAGAATATTTCAGCCGTTTCCAAGAATTCAATACGAAGAACCTTACAGACTTGGGCACTGTGGATTATAATTCACTTTCCGAAGATGGAAAATTAGATTATGTGCTTTTTAGAAATTACTTAGAAAAAGAACTTGCTGAATTAGAAATAGAAAAAGCTGCTTTCAATGAGATTTCTGGTGTTTTAGAATTTGCTAAGCCTCTGGTAGAGTTCTATAGGGGCAGAAGAAGAGCTGTTAAACCCAATCCACAAGAACTTGCTGCCTCATGGCATCAATTAGCCAAACAAGTAGATGCTCAATTGGCTGCACTTTCCAATATTCCAAAATATAATAGCTGGCAAAAAGCAGATCTCGCAGCAAGAGCAATTGAATCACTATCAAAAGTAACAGGGGAAGCATATTCATATTATTTCGATTATGATCCAATGTTTACCTGGTGGATGCCCGAACCATGGAAGAAACTTGAAGAGCGCATGGAAGCTTACGCTTCAGCTTTGCGGGAACATTACACTAATTCAGTGAAAGACGATGGAAGTGGGATCATCGGCAGGCCCATTGGCCGTGATGCGTTAGAGAAGCAATTGGCATTTGAGATGATCGCTTACGGCCCTGAAGAACTGATTGCCGAGGCAGAGGAGCAATTTGCATGGTGCGAGAAAGAAATGCTCAAAGCTTCGAATGAACTTGGATTCGGTGACAATTGGAAGGCAGCATTGGAAATGGTAAAAGAGACTTATCTCCCGGCAGGCGAGTGGCCAGCCGAAGTCATACGATTGGCTGAGGAAGCCACTGAATATGTGGAGTCAAATGATCTGATTACGGTGCCGCCCCTGGCAAAAGAAACTTGGCGGACTACCATGATCTCGGCTGAGCGACAACGGGTGAGTCCCTTCTTCCTTGGCGGGGAAGTAATTCAGATATCATATCCCACGACTGAAATGAGTCATGAAGACAAAATGATGAGTATGCGTGGCAATAACCCCCATTTTTCCAGAGCTACCGTGCAGCATGAACTGATTCCCGGACATCATTTGCAGCAGTTCATGAATCAGCGCAACATGGTGCACAGGCGGATGTTTGGAACTCCATTTTGGACAGAAGGTTGGGCGCTCTATTGGGAATTCATCTTATGGGACAAAGGATTTCCGCGGGATGCCAAGGACAAAATTGGAATGCTTTTCTGGAGAATGCACCGCTGTGCCAGAATAATCTTCTCGTTGAACTATCACTTGGAAAAGATGACTCCACAGGAATGCATTGATCTTCTGGTAGATAAAGTGGGACATGAGCGGGCCAATGCAGAGGCTGAAGTAAGACGCTCCTTTGAAGGAAGCTACGGACCGCTGTACCAGATTGCATACATGATTGGAGCGTTGGAGTTTTATGCTTTACGTGATGAAGTGGTCAATACCGGCAAAATGACTGAGAAAGAATACCATGATCTTATTATGGGCCAAAATGCCATGCCAGTGGAGATTTTAAGGGCCAAAGTCACAGCAGTTCCACTAGAAAAAGATCATACTGCAAATTGGAAATTTTTGGACTGAGGAAGAGAGTTTGGGCCAACGGGACGACGGTCGACTGTCCACACCATCCTACCGACAAAGGCGGGCGGCTTAATTCTCACACATATTCGTAAAAATAAAAGTATAGCTTTACGGTATGTCCAGAACAACTCTCCCCGGGTCTATCCGCTCAAACATCCAAATCGGTTCCGAAGTGACAATTGTGCAAAAACATCATCAGCGAAGCGGTGAACTTACAAAAGGATTTGTCCAACGCATCCTAACTTCTTCTCCAAGCCATCCGCATGGGATCAAAGTAATCCTTGAGTCAGGGGAAGTAGGACGTGTGAAGAACGTGTTTGTATAAGGATAGTGGCTTGAAGCCTGAAATCTGAAGTTTATATTCTAAATTCTGTATTTAGTATTCGCTATTCAGTAATCGATCATAACCAAGATGTTCAGTGGGCAGACCAGCGCGAATTGAGGGGCGTAGCCCTGAAATCTTAAATGTGAGAAGGGTGTTGGGAAGACCGGAGACGAAAAACGGAACTGAGGATCATGAGCCAATCTAGGAAGTCTTAAGTGTTAAGTTAATGAAACTCCGATGTACACAGAAGGTTTCATCCAAAAAAAAGCCCCACCTGAATTACTCAAGTGAGGCTTTACTAGTGTTGGTTTAGCTTACAGGCTAGATACCATAGATTCAAATCCAGAAGCAGTTTTGACACGGAAGTTTACTCCATTTGCACCTGGCTTATCTACAGTGTAGATTTTATGTAATCCTTGTGGGTTGTCAATGACTTCTGAGTGTATCAAATGGTCACCATCATAGATCAAAACCTCTACTTCCTTAGCTTCAAGGTTGCTTACTAGCAATCTGTATTTGTTATTGTCCATTTTCACCAGTCTTGAGTAAACCACTGGCTCAACAACCATATTGGTATCAACTGTTGCAGTTCTTACTACACCAGTTTCGTCCAATACTTCCACTTCGTATACACCTGCCGGTAAAGCGTTCAGATCGTACTTTTTGGCGAAAGCTTCAGGTGAGTTGACTTTATCACGAAGAATGACTCTGTCGTTTTGATCAGAAATCTTGATCGTTACCGTACCTTGAGGCACTTCATTGAACGCTACTGCTACTTTAGTAGGCTCCGTCTGTCTAATTTGAACAGTTAATTTCTCTGCTTTTGCAAAAGCTCCTGCAGCGATCCCCGCTACAAAAAGCAATGTAAATAATTTTTTCATTTTAATAATTGGTTTGAATAGGTTCTAAAATTGGATGTAACCGCAGGACGACTGTTTCGTCTCAGGGGATATTTTGGGTTACAGGGTCCATCGGGGTAACCGATCGGTGTGTAATTATGATTCAAAGGTAATACACGGAAATTGAATTACAAATGTTTCAATAAAAAAAGATATTTGTTAACGATTTAATAATGATCACTATGAATTATTGCTGATTTAATAAAATACGTTCGCAATCGATAGCGAAGATCTGAGTATTTGGATTTTTTAGGTTTTTCAGAATAATTATATTATATTCTAAAAATATACAGAATATTATAAACTTAAACATAGACAAGAAACAGCTTTTCCCAATGCATATTTGGCCAAAAAAAAATTAAAAATTAATTACAAACCAGGATTTTTCTCAGGCTATTTTAAACGATAATTTAGAATTTTGACAAAAATCAGAGGCTAGACTATCAAATAATCTCCCTCATTTTGATTATAACAAAAAAAATTGGGAGAAAAGCCTCAACTTCACCCCCAACTAATAAAATTTAGCATTTTTAGATTCCTGAAAAATCTGATAAAAGCTCAATAATTAGTTCATCTTGCTATAATTTGTTGCCTTTGCCACCATTTCTTGGTCAAAAGCCCCTTTCATTTCCACTACCATCAGATCCCCATCATCTCCACCAACAAGAACTACTAAATCAGAAATCTTATTTCCACCTTTGGAATACACCATTACAGTTCCGCTCTTTCCTTCTGAAGCTTCCATCAAAAGATCGTACCGTTCTTTCTCCAAGCCCTTTCTCAACGACTTAAATTCAACTCCAGCTGCATCTGCATGATCCGGAAGTGTGAAAAAATTCAATTTCTCGATAGATTTCGCAACTGCGGCCATGTCGTCTTCATTAAGATCAATCTTGAACCCTTCGGCGAAATTCATAAAATTCCCTCCCAGTTCAAGATGGAAGAAGTCATCATTTTCTTTATACTTTTCATAAAGGGCTTTGACACTTTTACTTTGAGCCTGTACGGCCATGACAGCACCTATCAGTGCCAGCGTTACTAAGAGCTTTTTCATATTAATATATAGGTTTAGTTAAATAATTATGATTTACGAAATACGATTTAAGGGATTTTTGCATCTAGGCAGGTCAAATCGATCCTTCCGTCTCCCTGCATTTCAGATTTCAGGGCTACGCCCCTTGATTGATTTCAGAGTTCCTACTTGATACTTTTTACTTCATACTTCATACTTCCTACTTGATACTTCTTACTTATTCCCTTTTGGGCCTTTGCTTCCTTTTCCATAAATATCCATTCCGGGGATATCGGTTTTCTCCGCCAGCAGATTGAGATCTTCATAAGTGAAGTTTCCGAGCATCGAAAGCAATGTAAACTCTCCATTATCACCAGAAAGCATCATGAGTTCTTTTACCAGTCCCCCTTCTTCCCGAACCATAAATTTCAAGTCGCTGCCTTTGTCGTGGACATCCATTAGGACTTCATATCGATTTTTGGCCAGTGTCCCCATAGCCTCTGCATAAAATGCCTTCCCATCTACTTCGGAAGAAGATAGAATCCGGATTCCTTTGACTTTTTGTATCAGCACACCAAGATCTTGGGACTCCTGATCCGTTCCCGCGTTGCTTTTTAAAAATCCTCCGGCCATCTGCATCATCTTTGGGCTGATGTACACTCTGGAAAAGCGGTCATCTTCCATATATTTTGAAAAGAATCGCTGAATGGCGTCATCTTGTGCATTTGCTTGGAGAATGACTGCAAACAAGAGTAGGTTGATCAATACTATTTTTTTCATTTCTAATTAATCTTAGGATTTCCAAATAACTGATTGGTTGTATTCAAATACCGCAGTTCCTTAATAGGCTGCATTTGCTCCTGGCCTTTGGCCAGATTATTTTGAATCAGTGCAAATGCCTGCATTACCTCTTGATAAGCTTCTGCTTCTGCCTGTTTCTGCTCATATGCACGATATCCCAACCCTGAACCGATCAAAATTGCTACAGATGCAGCCCATCCAATCCATTTTCTGGAATTAAGTGCAACCACCCGGGTCGGCATCTTGATATCAGGCTCTTCATGGGCCATATCATTCAATCCGTCAAACAAAAGTTTTTCGGCTTCATAACCTTCAGACTTACCTAGCAATAGTTTCAGCTCTTGCTCTTCAGCTAAAGTGCTTTTTGCTTCCCAGTATTTTTCGAGTAATTCTTCTATTCGTTCGTTCATTTGGTCTTGCTTTGGTTGATCATCCGCTCCCGGATGCTTTTTCTCGCCCGGTGAAGGTTCACTTTCACCTGTTCCAGAGGTAGTTCCAGATGGGCAGCGATTTCCTCGTAACTCAATCCTTCCATCTCCCGCAGTTGGAAAATTTCCTGCTGCTTAAGCGGAATGTCCTTAAGAATCTCTTTCACCTTCCTCACGGATTCACTGATCTCTTCGGTAGTTGATTCGTTGATTTCCAATTGCTCTAAACCATCCAGTGAATCAAGTTTTTTAGTCTGACGATAATGCATTAGCACCTCATTCTTTAAACTTTTTACCAGCCAGCCCGAAAGGTTGGGGTGACTTTTAAGTTCTTCTTCCCGTTTGAAAGATTTTTCGAAGACAGTATGAAGCATATCCTCAGCAAGGCTTCGGTCCTTTACCCAGAGAAATACCAGCCGGTAGAGCCTGCCTCGTTGCGGCCAGATGTGTGCTTCAAAAAATGACTTCATTAGGTAGGTGATGCATCGAAAAAGGGAATGTTACAGATTTGGTTAAAAAAAATATAAATTTCGCAATGTAGCTATGCAAATGTAATTTTAGGTAATTAAGGCCCATTCGTGGTGACACGAACGGCGGCAATTGAAGAACGCCTGGTTAACGAAGTTTAACTGAATCAATATCGGTCATGCCTATGGCATTTTTAGCTACATCCAATTTTATTTTATCCAGACATTGAAATGTCTGGCCAAAAAGTCGGTCATGCCTATGGCATTTAGAAATAGCACAGTCCCAGCGGGACGACTCATATTCTTGCCAGAGATTTCAATCTCCGGAATTCTAATCAATGTTCCCTAGCTCCGGCACTAGGTGAAGTTTCCAACTTCACCTTCTTATCATTTTTATATTGACCTAAATGTCGTGCAGATTATAAGGAATACACGCTGCCCTATTCTACTTTCAACTTATTAATGACAGCTGTGTCCAATCCCGTCATTTTTGCAATGACTTCGGTTGAAAAACCTTCCTTCTTCATCTGCTTGGCGATTTCCTTATCACTCCCGCACTAGGTGAAGTTTGCAACTTCACCTTCCTATCATTTTTATATTGACCTAAATATCGTGCAGATTATAAGGAATACACGCTGCCCTATTCTACTTTCAACTTATTAATGACAGCTGTGTCCAAACCCGTCATTTCTGCAATGACTTCTATCGGAAAACCTTCCTTTTTCATCTGCTTAGCTATTTGCTTTCTTTCATCATTCCCCTCACTAGGTGAAGTTTGCAACTTCACCTTCTTATCATTTTATATATTGACCTAAATGTCGTGCAGATTATAAGGAATACACGCTGCCCTATTCTACTTTCAACTTATTAATGACAGCTGTGTCCAAACCCGTCATTTTTGCAATGACTTCTATCGGAAAACCTTCCTTTTTCATCTGCTTAGCTATTTGCTTTCTTTCATCATTCCTCCCTTTCTCACTGCCTTTTTCCTCGGCAGCTTTTTCAAACCTTTTCTTGATCTCGTAAGCCGGCACATATTTCAGGCTCTGCTCCAGTTTCTTCAGCAGGCCACTGTGCGCAAAACTATAGAAAGATTGCTCACTGATGATGAGATGGTCCACCACTGGCACGTTCATGATCCGCCCCACCTGGATCATATGGTCTGTAATATCCTTATCCGCCTCACTAGGCTCCAATTCACCGCTTGGATGATTGTGCACGATCACCATCTGAACGGCACGCTTCTGCAATGGAATACTGAACACCTCCATGGGCTCCACCAAAGTTTTGTTGATCGTGCCCATGCTCACACATTCGATGTTCAGGATTCGCAGGGCATTGTCCAAACTGACTGTCCATAGATGCTCCCGGTTTCGGTCCGTCTTGCTTTCGCTCATCAATATGCGCTGCATGATTTCGTACAGGTCTTCTGAACACAGAATCTTAATTTTCTCCTCCTTTTTTAGCCGGACATTCATAGCGCTGTTTGGATAGTGGGTGAGGTAACAATATAAAGGATGCGGCGGATTTTAATGCCATATCAGATGAAAACTGTCAGGTATTGTCAGGTCATGAACTTTTAAACATACGCATAAGCTTTGGCAGGGAAATCTGCTTAGACTAAATTGCTTCTAAATTAGGGAGACAATAGTATGCATGCCGACTATTTGTTAATTTGCTGACTTCATTTATACCCAACATGCTTCGACCAATCATTAAGAACAGGAGGAAATGTATAGTTGAAGCATCAATCCTTCCGTTGACTGGCACAGGATTATTAAAAACCAAAAATCAACACGTGAAAAATTTGACCTTAAACCGTTGCGGATTCTACATAAAAAAAGCCCCGAATTGCTTCGGGGCTTGTGGTGATGAGTGGATTCGAACCACCGACTCACGGATTTTCAGTCCGATGCTCTACCAACTGAGCTACATCACCGACTTGTAAAGTGATGCAAAGGTAGATATTTGAATATTTGAAGCAAATCATTTCAGAAAAAAATAAAGGGAAAACCCTAAAAAATACGCTAATCTCATCAATATGAGCTTTTTACCACAGCTAGCATTTTTACTAATTTTCGTCGCAGCAGGTTATATTCTGCTGAAACGGGTGAAGTTTCTTCGAAGAAACATCTTATTGGGCAAACCGGAGCACCGAAATGACCAGCCCGAAAAACGCTGGAAGACGATGGCGCTCGTTGCTTTTGGGCAGAAGAAAATGTTCAAGCGGATTATTCCTGCCACACTTCACCTCTTTGTATATATAGGGTTCTTGGTGATCAACCTGGAGGTGCTGGAGTTTGTCATTGACGGTCTTATCGGAACGCACCGGGTATTCGCCCCATTTTTAGGGGGATTTTATACGGTGGCGATGAATATCTTCGAGTTCCTGGCTTTTGCAGTATTGGTATCATGCATCATATTTCTGATCCGGAGAAACATAGTCAAAGTTCCAAGGCTTAAAAACGCTGATTTGAAAGGCTGGCCTGCATTGGACGCAAACATCATCTTGATCATTGAAGTAGTATTGATGATCGCAATCCTGAAAATGAATGCCGCTGACCAGATTTTAGCATCCAGAGGCGTTGGGCATTACATCCCGGTCGGAAACTTGTTTTTCAGCGGTCTGATAAGACCAATAATGGAAAATTTCAGCACAGAATTTTTGATCTTTACTGAACGTGCTGCTTGGTGGTTCCACATAATTGGCATACTCGCTTTTGCAGTATATATCACTTACTCCAAGCATTTACACATCTTCTTGGCCTTTCCAAATACCTGGTATACCAATCTAAATCCTAAAGGGGAGATGCAGAATATGCCAGAAGTCACCAATGAGGTCAATATGATGCTTGGTATTCCCACCGATACTCCTGCTGGTCCACCTGCGGAGATTGGCAGATTTGGGGCAAAAGACGTAAATGATCTCAGTTGGATAAATGTACTGAATGCCTATTCGTGCACGGAATGCGGACGATGTACTGCCGAATGCCCGGCAAATATTACAGGAAAGAAGCTTTCTCCCCGCAAAATAATGATGGATGTACGGGACAGGGCAGATGAAGTTGGAAAAAGTCTGGATGCGGGTGGTCCGGGATTGGAGGACGGAAAATCACTGTTGGGAGATTACATCACCAAAGAAGAATTAAATGCATGTACCACCTGCAATGCCTGTGTGGAAGCCTGTCCAGTAAACATTGATCCGCTTTCGATCATCCTTCAAATGCGACGTTATGTGGCAATGGAAGAATCTGGAACGCCAGCGCAGTGGAATGCGATGTTCCAAAATATGGAAACCAGTTTCTCACCTTGGAAATTTAGTCCGGCAGACCGATTTAATTGGTCAGAAAAAGTGAAAGAAGAGGAAATAGAGTAAGGCAGTGGTCAGTGATCATAGATCCACGTGTATGTGGGGTGTTGGATGTTGGATGTTGGATGTTGGATGTTGGGTGTTGTGAAGAAGACGGGAGACAAAAGTCGGAGGAGGGGAACCAGAATCAATCTGCCGGCAGAGGCAGTTACGAAAATTTCGACAAGTTGAGGGACAGCGTCCTATCCTCTTCGTAATACAAAGTATATAGAAGAACAAGTAAAAAGTGTCAAGTTTACCTGCCGAAGGTAGGATAAATCAGGACGTGACAAAGTGACAAGTAGGAAGTATGGAGTATGAAGACATAGCTGTTGTCAAAACCTGCCTTGTAGCGGCGGTGGACTGTTGACTGTCAACAGTGGTCAATTACCCGCCGCAAATGCAAAGTAAATTTGCTTTACTAACAAAGCCGACAATTAAATAACTGATTACTATGGTATAAAAACCATTGACTATAAACTAATTAACATGCCAACATATCAAGTTCCAACGATGGCCGAGATGGCCGGAAAGGGAGAAAGCCCAGAGATTCTTTTTTGGGTAGGTTGTGCCGGATCATTTGACGATCGATATAAGGCCGTGACCCAGGCTTTTGTGAAGATTCTGAACAAGGTCGGTGTAAGCTTTGCGGTGCTGGGCCCAGAAGAGACATGCACCGGAGATCCTGCACGCCGGGCGGGAAATGAATTTCTTTTTCAAATGCAAGCGGTTGCAAATATCCAGGTATTGAATGGCTACAACATCAAGAAAGTAGTCACAGCTTGTCCACATTGCTTCAATACGATCAAGAATGAATATCCGGCTTTAGGTGGTGAATACGAAGTAATTCATCACTCACAGTTTCTACAGCAGCTGATTAATGAAGGAAAAGTAGCCTTAAAGGGCGGAGGAGAGTTTAAGGGTAAGAAAATCACCTTTCATGATTCTTGCTATTTGGGAAGAGGCAATAATGTCTATGAAGCACCGAGGGAGGTCATCCGGGCATTGGATGTGGAATTGGTGGAAATGAAGCGCTGTAAGACAAAAGGCCTGTGCTGTGGAGCTGGCGGCGCTCAGATGTTCAAAGAACCGGAGCCTGGCCGAAAAGACATTAATGTGGAACGAACTGAAGAGGCGTTGGCTACTGGAGCTACCACCATAGCGGTGGGTTGCCCATTCTGCCTTACCATGATGATCGATGGCGTGAAAAACAAAGAGAAAGAAGCAGAAGTGAAAGTCTATGATCTTGCTGAGATGATCGCTAAGGACATGGGAATATGAAGGGAATTGAAAAATTTTAAGGTTTCTTCTATTCGCCAATGGGAGTGCCTGCCCTATGGGAGACGGGTGCTCACAGGCATTGAGTGGATTTAACAGGTAAAATTTCTTGCTCAATCGAATGTGAGTGACTCATAAGTCAGGTTTACTGTCATTACGAATGAAGCGAAGTAATCTCAATGTACTTTATAGGTGTATTACTAAGATTGCTTCAAACTGTTCGCAATGACGGGTACTTTTGAGACAGCCCCATTGCCAGAAAAAAACACCTCTAAGGTTGAAAAAGCAAATTCACTGAATCCATTTAGCCCATATTGTCGTTAGGAATTAAAGGTTTTTTACCACAAAGTAATACAATAACTATGTACGTTGATTTTAAAGATATGCCGGAAGATTCACGTGTTTGGGTCTATCAAGCTGCGAAACCATTTTCGGATGAGGAACGGGAACTGATTGCTTCCAGGTTATCTACATTTTGTGAAGGTTGGAATACTCACGGCAACCGTATGCCAACTTCTTTTGATATTTTGGAGAATCAGATTTTAATTTTAGCAGTAGATGAATCGGGCTTAGGGGCCAGTGGATGCTCAATTGACAGTTCTGTTAGAACTTTACGTGAGCTAGAAGCTGAAATTGAAAATAATATCACGGATCAGGGAAAAGTAACTTTTCGATCCACTTCAGGTCAACTTCACGTAGCTTCTGCATTGGGCATCAAGGCCAAAGTGGCTTTAGGAGAAATCAACAACGACACTGAAGTGATCAATCCGCAGGTTCAAAAGAAAAAAGACTTGAAAAGTGTCTGGATTCCGGCAGGGAATAGCTGGCTAAGCCGCTTTTTTCCAAATTAATTTAGTAATATTCAGAAAAAGATCATCAATAGCCATTTCAGATGAAATCGAGCCTTTCATTGCCGTTAAAAAGGGACGATTAAAGTGGCTTAATGAGAAATAATTCTAGTGAGGCGAGATTCCATGTGACAATTAAAATGAAAATTATAAACACATGAAAAACCATTTTTTGTGGATTTGTTTGCTACTCATAGTTGGAGTAAGCTCATGCAAGAGCCTTCAGGAAAAAGGCAATGACCAATATCTGTCAGGTCAGTACCAATATGCCATCAATACTTTCTCCCAAATTCTGGCGGATGATCCCGAAAATAAGGAAGCAAACCAGATAATAGCAGAGAGCTATAGGCTGTCCAATAGAATAGAAAAGGCAGGCCCATACTACGAAAAGCTGGCTGAAGAAGATCCCACTTTTGAAAATTATTACAGACTAGGGTTAAGCCTTAAAGCCCAAGATAAAGACGAAGAAGCTAAAGAAGCTTTTGTAAAAGCAAAAGAATATACACAGGATGAGGCTTTTCTGGCAGAAACACAGCGGAACATTGAGGCTATAAATTTAGAAAATGGGATTGATGATTATTGGCCTAATCATGTACTCATAAATTACAAAGAACTTAATACCCCAGGCCCGGACTATGCCCCCGTCAAAAGCGAAGATTTTCTATATTTTACTTCAGGCAGACAAGCAAGCGGTTTATATGCAGCTGATGGATCACCTTATACTAAGTTGTTCCGGGCAAGAGCGGAAGGATTACGTGTAGATGTGAGTGCAGCACAAGCCCTTCCAGAATTTCCGAATGAAGAAGGACTGAATCAAGCTGCAATAGCGATAAGCCCGGATGGAAATACCATAATTTACGCACGGGGAAATTCCACCTCCCCCAAAGATCTTCCGGAGACAGCCTTATTCGTCTCTTATTTTCGGGGCGCTGGATTTACACAGCCAATCTGGATGGAGCTTAATGAGGATGAAACCTGGTGGAATTCCACCCCTGCCTTTTCGCCGGACGGAGAAGAATTGTATTTTTCCTCCAACAGACCCGGTGGATTTGGTGGCATCGATCTTTACAAGGCGACCAAACTGGCCAATGGTGATTTTGGCAATCCTGTGAACCTTGGTCCGAATGTGAATACACCCGGAAATGAGCTATTTCCACGCTCAATGGCAGATGGCAAATTCTTCTTTTCATCTGATGGTCATCCTGGATTCGGAAAGTTGGATCTATTTGTGGCTGAAAATGATGATTCAGGTAAACAAATCATCAGGAATCTGGGTGAAAATTTCAACAGCACCAATGATGACTTTGCCATATTCTTCACAGAATATCCAAAAGGTGGCTTCATTTCTTCCAATCGTGAAGGAGGTGTAGGTGATGATGATATTTACTTCTTTGAGGACAAAACCCCCAAACCGAAGATCATCAATGTACTGCTCAATGTACACACCAAGCAGCGGGTAGCAGGAGAAGAAGATGCGGTGCTGGAGCAGGCAAGAGTGGTATTGTATGACAGTTTAAACAAGCAAGCGGGAGGGGATTTTTCGAATTCCAACGGGCGGGTAAGATTCACTTTATCCCCAGAAGCGGACTTCACCATCATTGCTTCCAAAACGGGCTATTTCTCTAAATCAGTACCGTATACCACCAAAGGTAAAACCCCGGATCCAGCTACGCTTATCCAAGAAGTAACCAACATTACGTTGGACACCACCATCATACTGGATCAATTGGTGCTGGACCGGTCAATTGTCCTGGAAAATATTTATTACGATCTGGACAAAGCTGAAATCCGGCCGGACGCAGCGGTGGAACTGGATAAATTGGTGCAGATACTGAAAGATAATCCTGCTATTAAAATAGAATTGAGTTCACATACAGATGATCGATCTTCCGATCAATACAATCAAGATCTGTCACAACGGAGAGCTCAGTCAGCCGTGGATTACATTGTGTCACAAGGAATAGCGGAAGATCGATTAGTGGCCAAAGGCTATGGAGAAAGTCAATTGATCATCAAAAATGCCTCCACAGAAGAAGAGCATCAGACGAATAGGAGAACAGAGTTTAAGGTAATTGAGATACAGGAGTAGGCATTTTCTTTACAGATTTGTCAATACTCCCCTTTACCTTGTTTCTGACAAAAAACCCGGCTGGTCGATCAGATTAGCCGGGTTTTTTGTCAGGAAATGATTATCACATTACCAACCATTATACCCTTCCTCGACCATGTTCGGAGACGATTTTTTTTAGTATATGTGGGAGAGTTGAAATTTGCTGATACCGCTTTCCACTCTCCCGATTTAAACCTCATCAAGTTAGCTTAATTCTAGATTCAGGCTACTTCGGCCTGCCTTGCCGGCAAAGACAGGTTACCAGTCTTCGGTCTTCTGTCCAGCAGCGCAAAGGAATTTTGGCTACTGGCATCATTGGGGAACCTAATAAACTATTCACACAGGAATGAAATTTTGTTCAGATGTGAATATTTTCAGATTTGTGTCAACATTCATATTTACAGGTTAACTTTGTGTCCACATCCGTCAACCAACTCCCGACATGAACGAGCGATACATGCAAAGGGGCGTCTCCGCTTCCAAAGAAGATGTCCATAAAGCTATTTCAAATCTCGACAAAGGACTTTTTCCACAGGCATTTTGCAAAATAGTCGAAGACACCCTCGGCAATGATCCTGACTACTGCAACATCATGCATGCAGACGGGGCAGGTACAAAATCATCTCTGGCTTATCTTTATTGGAAAGAAACAGGAGATTTGAGTGTATGGAAAGGAATCGCCCAAGATGCGATCATCATGAATACGGACGACCTGCTTTGTGTAGGAGCGATTAATAATATTCTTGTTTCCTCCACTATTGGAAGAAACAAAAACCTGATCCCCGGAGAAGTCATCTCTGCAATAATTGAAGGAACTGAAGAGGTGCTTCAGATGCTGCGTGACAAAGGTGTAAATGCAATCCTTACCGGAGGAGAAACCGCTGATGTAGGCGATCTTGTGCGTACTGTGATCGTGGATTCAACAGTCACCTGCAGAATGCGTCGTGATGAAGTGATCTCCAATGATAAAATTCAGGGCGGAGATGTAATCGTCGGATTGGCTTCTTTTGGTCAGGCAAACTATGAAACCTCCTATAATGGCGGCATGGGAAGCAATGGACTTACTTCTGCCCGTCATGATATATTCAATAAAGTAATCAAAACCAAGTACCCGGAAAGCTACGATCCGTCTGTGCCAGAAGATTTGGTATATTCCGGTAAATACAATCTGACCGATCCTGCTCCGGGTGCCCCAGTGGACATGGGTAAGTTGGTCCTGTCCCCTACCCGAACTTATGCGCCGATCATGGTGGATGTACTGAACTACATGCGTCCAAATATCCATGGGTTAGTTCACTGTAGTGGCGGTGCACAAACAAAAGTCCTTCACTTTGTCGATAACGTGCATGTGATCAAGGACAATCTTTTTGAGACGCCCCCATTATTTCAGATCATCCAGGAAGAAAGTGGGACAGACTGGAAAGAGATGTACAAGGTCTTCAACATGGGACACCGGATGGAAGTCTATCTTGATGAACGATATGCTGAAGAAATCATAGATATCGCAGAATCATATGGCGTAGAAGCTCAAATCATAGGAAGAGTAGAACCGCACGAAGGGAAAAAAGTAACTATCCAAAGTACTTACGGCACGTTTGAATATTGAGCTGGATGGAAAGGCAAACGGGCATGAAGATTCTGAGAATTCTACTGGGAATCAGTATTGTTGTCCTTGCAATTGCCTTTTCCACCTTGACCAAGGTTGACAGATCACCAATTTCGGAGCAGGAATTTTATAAAAAGACTTTTCAGCAGCTTTCACAAACAGATCTTGCCATGAGTCAAGGTGAAACATGGTTTGCAGGCTGGGCAAAGTCTAATATGACACCAGATCAACCCGTTGAGCTGGTGGGATATGCCCCACGTGGAGATTATGAATTTGTTTTGGACAGCTCCTACGTCAAAGCAATGACGGTTTCTAATGGAAAGACACGGGTAGCCTGGTTCAATTATGAGCTACTCATCGTCCACCCTGCCCTTGCAGCACAGATTCAGCAAGCAGTGAACGAAAAGCAAATCCCAGTGGATCAGGTGATCTTTACAGCCACACATACACACTCTGGAATGGGAGGCTACATGCCAGGTCCCATGGGGGAGCTTGCATTTGGTGGATATGACCAACCCGTGGTAGATCTGATGGTATCAGCCAGTATTTCTGCCCTAGAAAATTCAATTGCCAGGGAAGATACTGTATCCATCACTTTTAAAAAATCAAATGCAGGAAGTTTAGTTGCCAATCGTTTTGTACCAGAGGGGCCAATTGACCCATTTGTGAGGCAACTTGTTTTTCAGAAAGTTACCGGTGAAAAAGCAACTTTACTTACTTACTCAGCTCATGCGACTACACTTTCTACCAAATTCATGGGATTGTCCGGGGATTATCCGTTTTACCTCACTAAGAATCTGGAAAATGGGGGATTTGATTTTGCCATGTATGCTGCCGGAACTGTAGGAAGTCATCGGCCACTCCGTGAAGGAAATACGCCAGAAATGGTCAAAAATTACGCTTATAAGCTAGATTCGACATTAAACCAACAGCCAATAGATATTACCGCCATCAATAACCCTATCATTAAGACGGCTACACTTCCTATTGGATTACGCGATCCACACTTGCGGATATCGGACAACATCCGCCTGCGCCCCTGGTTGTTTAACTATTTAATGGGAGAAACAAATGCTCACTTGGATATCACACAGATGGGCTCCGTCCTTCTGATTGCCTCCAGTGGGGAGCTTTCAGGCGTATTTATGGAGAAGTGGGACAAACTTGCCAAACAAAAAGGGCTGAATTTAATCATCACCACATTCAATGGCGGCTATATTGGCTACATCACTCCGGATGAGTTATACGACAGACATTTTCATGAGGTCAGAGAGATGAACTGGTATGGTCCAGGCAATGGACAGTTCTTTGATGAGCTGATTACCAGATTTATTGAAAAGGCTTCAGAATGACGGCTTCAGAAATTGGTCACTTTAGTCCTGTATATTGTTCTGTTTGTCCTGTAATTAGATTTTGAGCAAAGGGTATCTTTGTAAAACTGAAAAAGCTATGAAGATCTGGAGTGAAGAATCAACGTTTAAAAGCATTTCCCAATGCACTTGCCCAAGATGTCATACCGGAAGAATGTTCGTAAAGGGCAAGCTCACAAAACCTGGCAGTCTCTTTATCATGAACAAGTCCTGCGAGCACTGCAACCAGTCGTTTGAACCCGAACCTGGTTATTATTTTGGCGCCATGTTTATCAGTTACGCCATCAATACCGCCCTCTTTATCAGTATTTGGGTGCTTCTGGAACTAATATATCCCTCTTATTCACTTACCCTTTTACTTTCGCTGATTATTGTTTCAGCGATTTTACTTTTCCCGTACATTTTCCGGGTAAGCAGGTCAATGTGGATTGCTATTTTTATCCCATACAAAGGGGGAAAGCAAGAATTGAAGGAAAGCTCATGAGGTGTTAGCCTGAATTTGGCATCTGTTATTACTTGGACATGATGGCTTAGTTGAAGCTAATCCATAATCCGGCATTATGAACTCAGATCATAGGCTTGGTTTGGAGTTGATTTTTAAGGAAATTAACTCCATGCAAAAGAAAGTGGTCCCGATCTATCAAATTCCGGATTTCGACAGCAGTTCTGTAGATCCAAATGAATTTTATTATTCAAGGCTGGACAAGCATCTGCAAAAGCATAAGTTTATCCAGAACCCACACAAGCATGATTTCTACATCGTCCTTTTGTTTACGGAAGGAACCGGAACCCATACGATCGACTTCCAAACCCATGCTGTAGACCCTGGTACACTTTTTTTTCTGGTTCCGGGACAAGTACATTCTTGGGATCTTTCAAAGGATGCCAACGGCTACATATTGTTCTTTAGTTCCGCTTTTTATACTTCTGTATTTACTGTGGAAAGGTTTAATAAATTCTCATTTTTCCACTCAAATCTATCCACTCCTATTGCCCACTTGCAGAAAGATGAACTGATTGAATTCACTTCTTACTTTAAAAAAATTAATTCTGAAGTTAATCATCCACAACTTGAAACCCACCATCTCCTAAAAAACTATATAGACATATTGCTCACGTTAGCCTTACGGGCCTATCTTATTCAATATCCAGTTTTACTGAAGCAAAAAGCTACTTATTCCAGCTTTAAAAAATTGGAACATCTCATTTCCAACCATTTCACTTTACATCGAGAGGCAAGCTTCTATGCTGAAGGTATGAATATGAGCTTAAAGCAGCTCAATACTGTCACTAAAAAGGCTGTTGGCAAAACTGTTTCTCAACTTATTTTTGATCGGATAATCTTGGAAGCAAAACGGCTGCTTGTACATTCTGATATAAGTATTTCCGAAATATCCTTTCGACTTAAATTTGATGATCCGAGTTATTTCAGCAGGCTCTTTAAGAAAAAGACTTCTTTTCCCCCCGAAGAATTTCGATTAAAAAATCAACATATGAACGCAGATCATTCCCATAATTGACTCTTCACCCATCCCCCTAAAAATTCTTTTTGAGCAACCTTCTTCCAATTCTTAGCCATCAGTATTTGGTCATAATCAGGAAGATTTTTCCGCTTATGGTTTACAATTAGCCTAAAGAAAGAAATCATACACCAGTTCGCGAATTGTTGCCGGATAGATTTAGGTTTAAAAAAATCCACTAAACATATCCTTCCTCCCGGATTTAGGCTGCCTCTAATTTGGTTCATCAAGGAGGCAATTTCTTCATCTGTCATGGTATCAAGTACAAAATGAAGCCATACTTCATCGAAGTATTTTCCAACTGAAGGTTGACACTCTCCCAAACAGAAAACTAATTGACTGTTAACAAGATGGCGTTGTGCCAAATGGAGCATAGCGAAAGACAATTCCCAATATTCTCCATGAAGATCTTGTTGAAAGGGCTTATAATCTTTTCCATCACCTCCTCCTATAATGAGAATATTTTTGGTTGCCAGCTGATCGACAAAATAGGTTTTGGCCAACATCAAACGACCCCCAAAAACAAGTTTAGTTAATGAATTGTAGATTGGGGCTAGAAGAATGTAATGATCTTTCACTAGTTTAAAGAAATGAACTATTTCCCAAATTACCTTATGAAATCGAGCATGCTTCAAATATCATACGCTATGATTAGTAATAGCCATGTAAGACAGGCTATGTGACCAAATAAAATCAAATAATAAACACATGAAAAATATATTTAAAACCATCGGAGGATTACGCCAACTTTTATCCACCATAGATTTGGATCAAATCGCCAAACTTTCACAAAAAGTTGACCTTTCCAAAATGGTTGGCCTTGTATCCAACATGAGTGAGGAGGACTTGTCAAAAATGATGGGCATGTTAAAAGGGGGCAGCCGCCCGAAGGTAATTCCTCCAATCAACGGTGATTTCTATGAACTAGGTAAAAGCTTGCCACATCATGAGCGGGAAATACAGCTTCGTGTACGGGAATTTATGCAGCGGGAAATCAAGCCGATCGCAAATGATTATTGGAACAGGGGAGAATTTCCTATGCATATAATTCCTAAAATGGCTGAACTGGATATTGCCGGCTTAACCTATCAGGGATACGGTTGCCCGGGACATTCAGCGTTATTAGAGGGATTTTTAGCAATGGAAATGGCACGGGTTGATACCTCAATTTCTACATTTTTTGGAGTTCAAAGTGGTTTAGCGATGGGGTCTATTTATTTATGTGGGTCCGAAGAGCAGAAGAAAGAATGGTTGCCACAGATGCAGCGTATGGAGAAAATCGGCGCATTTGGTTTGACAGAACCGGAAGTCGGATCAGGCGTGGCCGGAGGACTGACGACCACTTGCAAGCGGGAAGGTGACATGTGGGTGATTAATGGGCAGAAGAAGTGGATCGGGAACGCAACTTTCTCTGACCTCACGATTATTTGGGCACGTGATCTGGACGATCAACAAGTGAAAGGGTTCATTGTGAGAAAAGACAATCCAGGCTTCGTTGCTGAGAAGCTGGAAGACAAGATGGCTTTACGAACAGTCCAGAATGCGCTGATCACCATGACCAACTGTGAAGTACCAGAATCAGACCGTCTACAAGAAGCCAACTCCTTTAAAGATACTTCAAAAGTACTACGGATGACCCGTGCCGGTGTAGCCTGGCAAGCTGTAGGATGTTCCCGAGGTGCTTATGAATTAGCATTAGCTTATACTAATGAACGGAAGCAATTTGGTCGGCCAATTGCTTCATTCCAGCTTGTACAAGATCTTCTTGTCACCATGTTAGGTGATCTCACGGCTATGCAGACTATGGTATTTCGCCTGTCTGAAATGCAGGATGAGGATATTCTGAAAGATGAACATGCCTCTCTGGCCAAAGTGTTCTGTACGTTACGGATGCGCTCGATTGTGGATCATTCCCGGGAGCTTTTTGGCGGAAATGGAATATTGCTCCGACATGACATCGCGAGATTTGTAGCAGATGCTGAGGCAGTCTATAGTTATGAGGGTACTAAGGAAATTAATTCATTGATTGTGGGTCGCGCCATTACCGGGCACAGCGCGTTCGTTTAGAAAAAAAGTAATAGCAGCGGTAACATAAAGCAGGCCTCCATCCTCCTTCTTATTTGTTCAGGCTTTAACCCTGATGAGAAAAAGCTCAAGTAATGAAGTAGCAACATTATTGATAATAGTGCTGGAAAGATTCTGTAGAAAGAATTAACCAGTATCACTGCGAACAGGGCAAAGAAAATAAGCAGAATAGCAAGAATTCTGATCCGTGGAAGCAGTCTTTCCTGAGGAATAATCGTAGCAATGGATGAGAAGCCTGCTTTTTTGTCTGATTCGGAATCCAAACTGGATAGCATAATTAGATTCAGATAAGCTAATCCCATGTAAAGGACCGTGGGCCCTGCAGAAGTTGCCGTCCAATCAATTGGAGGAGTACGATACCAGGGAAGCCAGGATATCCCGATAACATAGAAGATAGCCGAACTCATCTCCTTTAGCATAGCTTGTTTTGCAGCAAACTTCCGAATAACCAACATGATCCCAAGAATTAGCAAGCCCAAAACAGCTCCAAGAATTAATCGTTGAGTTATGCCGAAAAATAATATAGCCCAACATAAGCCTCCTAACCCCACGATTAACATTAAAATGAATAAAGGTTTAGCGTATGTTACATGGTAGATCCGCCTTTCTTCAATGGAATCCTCCTCCATATTTCGGACATCCATTAAGTGATCAGCAGTATAAATACACCACACAGCCATGCCCAACAATGTATAGGCTTGCCAACTAATGTCAGCTTGGAGCAACTTGTCGAAAAACAACATTCCTGCCATGGAACCCAGCACTACATCTCCAGAAAGCCAGGTAAACCGTAAGTATAGCTTATTGATCACTTGCACAAACTAAAGATAGATGAAATCTTTTTGACAGATTAAACTCCTATGGAACAACTGGTAGAATTTTATTCCGCAGTTCTGCAACAATTTCCTAATTTCAACGAACTAACTCAACCCAAAACCTAATCATGAAAAAACTGAATTTACTTTTTCTCTTTGTTCTTGCCTTTGGCAGTATTTCACTTGCTCAAACTCCGATTAGAATCGCATGTGTTGGGAACAGCATCACTCAAGGTCCCGGAAGAGATAATCCCGATAGTTGGCCACTTCAAATGCAGACAATTTTAGGGGAAGCATACGAAGTAGGAAATTTTGGAGTGAGCGGAAGAACACTGCTACGAAAAGGAGATTATCCGTATTGGAATGAACCTCAATTTCAGGAAGTAAAAGACTTTGCACCAGATATTCTGATCATCATGCTGGGCACGAACGATTCCAAACCACAAAACTGGAAGTATGCAGCAGAGTTCAGACAGGATTACCTGGATATGATTGCAGAGTTCCGGAAAACGATGCCAGCAGATGGAAAAGTATATGTAGTAATGCCTGTACCGGTGACGAAAGACAACTTTGGAATTACCGCTAGCGTGATGAACAATGAGCAGCGCATGATGCTGGTAGACATTGCACAGGCAGCAAATGCGGAGTTGGTGGATCTGTATACGCCGATGATGAATAAAGAAGCCTTATTTCCTGATGGGGTCCACCCGACGACTGAAGGTTTGGGGATTATGGCAAAAGAAGTTGCCCGTGCAATCAGATTGTAAGCGTTTTGCCTCCCTAAAGAGAAAAATCAATCACTTTGATGAGTATTCACTCTACCACGTGTAGGCTGATTTATTTGTTGCCAGGGTTGCTAAATCTGATCAGATCCCCCTTTATAAATCGTTCATTATCTTGATGATTTGAATTATAGCTAATCCATAACCCCTCTGATGTAACAAAAGAAAAACCTACATTATAGGTGTTCTCTTTCGGTAACTGGACATCAGATATATGTTGAAAATTTTCATCTAAAATAGATATGAAAATTTTATTATGGTCTATATAATGAAAGTCTTCTGTTATAGAGTTTGGTTGGGGAGGACTGCTCAATCGATAATAAAGCTTCCGGTTTGAGTCATAATAAATCTTATAGTAGAACGGATTTCTTTTCATATACACTTGTTTCTCCTCCAATGTCATTGGTCCAAATGGAATATCGTCGGCATTCGCTTTATCCCAAGGAGGGGATACTTCAGAAAAATCTGTTTCACCTGTCTGACTGTTGTATCGATATATAGTTGGGCTTCCAGAAAAAATAAATACAAAACCAGATTCATCTTGCGTAGCAGACGTTAGAAAAAGCGTACTTAAATCCAACCGCTGTCCCCAATATGCCTCAGGATAATAAATAGGCAATGGCTTTGATTTTCCTGTTTCAATAGAATAAGCGGAAAAAATACGTTTCGTTTCTGGCTGATCAAAACTTGGGAAATAAACTAGTATCTCTTTCGTGACGGGGATGAATAACAGTTGAGAAGAAAAGTTGAGCGAAGGACTATTTTCGTAAAGTTCATCGCTGTCATCATTTTCAAAACTATCCGAAAAATTATAATAGCTGTTAATTACCTCCCCTCTTATATTCACGAGCGAGACTTTTGAATCTTCTTCCGCCAACAAAATAGAATCTTCATTGTGGAAATAAAAACCGCTGACTTGATCAACCGAATTCAAGCCGTTTAATTCAAATTTTATAGATTTGATCAATTGGTTTTTTGATAAATCCACTATTTCCAAGGAATGATTGAAAATATTAAAAACGAATAACGAATCATTCCTTACTTGATTGAAGAAGTAAAAATGTCCGAGAACATCATGTGTGTTAATGAATTTATCTTCAACAGTAACTCCAAAATCAACTTTCTCAGTCTTCTTTGGGGATGAACAGGATAGGTAGAACAACAAGAAAGAACAAGAAAGAGTCCGAAGTATATAATTAAAATCCATTTTGAATGAAGAAAACCTGTTCTACCAAATTAATAGAACAGGTAAAAGTGCGAATTATTTACTAGCAAGCACCAAAAGGCTTTTCTTTTGACCTACCACAAGATGAAGAACTTGAAGTAGTACTACAGTATTTTCCTCGAGTATACGGACAGTCAAAATAATACCAACTTTTTTTTCCCCCGCTTTCATCACTTTCCCAAGCTTCATCCTGATTATCTTCCTGAGCCATAGTAGTGCTAACAACCGAGGAAATTCCTTCTCCCTTGTCAGAAAATATAGTATTGGAAAAACTCAGCACAATGGCAATTACAAATACGCTAAATACTATTAAAACTTTCCTGATCATGATTGATATATTTAAGGTGAACCTAATAGTAATAAATTAAGCTACGCACTGAAATAAATAAATTTCGACACTCTAGGGCTCTTAAAATAAAATGATCATAGATCCAACAATATTAGAACTGATTGGTTTATTTCATGTCTCCAGTGGGAGAACTGGTGGGTAACTAGCAATTAGCGGTATTGATATGGCGTTCCGTCGGAACGCTTGAAAGAAATGGAGCAGGTTCCTATTGAATCTATTTATAATTGACACCATACGTTCCTACGGAACGACCAGATCCTGTTCACTTAGATTCTCTATCTACCATACGTTCCTATGGAACGGGATGATTCTTACAGAGTTTATACTTGAACTTAGCATTAAAAACTCAACTGAAGCCCAAACTATTACCAAACTCACGTCTACAAGTACTGCAGTTCTACGAAAATAGAGTATAATCAACAATTTACACACTTAGAAGTTTTAACTCATTCCATAAACTCAACCTGCTTCCACTCACCCTCAATCTGATCGTTTGATTGGGGTGTTCCTGGAGTGCTTCTGCCTTCTTTAATATATTTGATCAGTAAATTCTTCAAAGAAGTTACGATCTCCCCATTTTCAGCATACACATTCTTAGTCTCTCCGGGATCTGATTTCAAATTGTAAAGTTGAACATCCGGAAGTTCTTCCTCTGCCGGATCTCCGGGCTTCGGAAAGCTCCAGCCTCCGGAACCTTTGGCCACGATCAATTTCCAATCGCCTTGACGTATTGCAAAACTTCCGTTGATGGAATGATGAACGGTCGCCTCACGAAAAGTACCCACTTCATTATTCTCATCAAATAATTCCAATAGGCTATAACTATCTTCTCCTTCATTGGCTTTCAGCTCATATCCAATAATATCAGCACTGGTAGCCATTAAATCTGTCAAACATATGGTTTGATCTCTGGAAGTTCCTTTTTTAATTTTAGCAGGCCATTTGGCGATGAACGGCACCCGATGTCCACCTTCATAAAGGTCAGCTTTATGGCCCCGAAAACTATAATTGGAGTAATGTCCTAACGCTTGCATTTCTTCCAGTCCTGCAGCTGGAGATCCCCCATTGTCACTGGTAAATATCACCAGCGTGTTTTCTTCAATCCCGGCTTGTTTGATTGCAGCATTGACTTGACCTATGTAATCATCAATCATCATCATGAAATCACCGTACGGAAGTAGTCTGCTTTTGCCCTGCCATTCGGCGGGTGGCAATATGGGAGTATGTGGGGAAGGAAGTGCCAGGTAAAGGAAAAACGGTTTTTCCTGATTTGCCTGCTCTTCAATGTATTTAATGGAACGCTCAAAGAAATTAGGTGTCACCAATTCATGATCAAAATCAGGTGAAGTCGGTCCTTCCCGCCACCAAGAATATTCCCCTTTGTTCACGGTGATCGTATCGGGAATTGCAGTTACTTTCCCATTTTCTACATACACATAGGGAGCCATGTCCAATGAGCCGGCATGACCATAAGCATAATCAAAACCCAAATCATTGGGATTATTAGTGACAGGCTTAGTAAAGTCCAACTGGGCGAAATCCTTTACATCCCAGCCTTTCTCATCCACAGCACCTTCTTCAGTCACAGAACTATCTTCATGCAAGCCCCAGTTCCATCCCAAATGCCATTTGCCAATAAATGCGGTATGGTAACCTTCTGTCTTTAACACATCGGCAATAGTAGTCCGTTCATTTGGAATCAATGCCTCTGATATGCCTGTGAGTACACCACTTTTCAATCTACTCCGCCAATTATACCGTCCAGTCAATAAGCCATACCTCGTAGGTGTACATACTGCTGATGGAGTATGCGCATCAGTAAAAATCATTCCTTCGGAGGCCAACTGATCAATAAATGGAGTAGGTATTTTACTGGTAGGATTAAAAGCTTTCACATCTCCATAACCAAGGTCATCCGCTAAGATGATGATGATATTTGGAGGTGGGGACTTCTCAATGTCTTTCTCAGCGCAAGATGCTATTGCAAGAAATAATGAAATGAAAGATAAAGTATACGTGTAGAATTTCATACGGATGACATAGGTGAAACTCCAATTTAGGGCAAATGAGCCAATAAAAAAACCACAACCCTTTCGGACTGTGGTTTACAAGGTAGGTCTATTGTTTTATTTCCCTCCTAACGCATTAGCGCCAGAGACAATTTCAAGGATTTCATTGGTAATTGCAGCCTGACGTGTACGGTTATACATCAATCTGAGTTCTTTGAGTAGTTCTCCAGCATTCTCGGTTGCCTTATCCATTGCAGTCATTCGAGCGCCATGCTCAGAAGCATTACTTTCCAATACAGCCTTATAAAGCTGGATCTTCAGGGAAGTAGGCACTAGTTCTTCAATGATATAGGCTCTGGATGGCTCTAAGATATAATCTACTTCGGAAGTTTTCACCTCCTCAGAACCCTGTTTAGCCATTGGCAAAAACTGCTCAACTTGTACGAATTGAGTGGCAACGTTTCTGAATTCGTTGAACACCAATACAACCTGATCATATTCACCCGCAACGAAAGCATTCATTGCATATTCTGCAGCATTCCTCACATTATCAAAAGTAAGATCTGCAAAGATCTGATAGAAATCAGACACCATATTAAATCCTCTTTTCTTGAAAGCTTCAAAAGCCTTCTTACCAAGTGGAAGAATGGTGATATCTTTTCCGGGGAACTGTGTATTAATTGCTCCTGAAGTAGCTTTGATAACATTAGAGTTGAAAGCACCGCAAAGACCCTTATCTGAAGTTACAGGTATAATCAATACCTTGTTAACTTCGCGCTTTTCAGCAAAAACAATGTCCGCAGCTCCTTCAGAAGCAGCTGAAACATTATTAAGAATTTGGGTCAACTTCTGAGAGTACGGACGCATCTGAACGATTTTATCCTGTGCTCTTCTA
>Ga0307414_10000230_pt1 | contig 36506 bp, 33 predicted proteins | sample DK1Ometagenome_FD_203804 | JGI IMG/M metagenome (GOLD analysis project Ga0307414, IMG submission 203804) | Maize rhizosphere microbial communities from greenhouse at UC Davis, California, United States - DK15-O-3 | ecosystem: Host-associated > Plants > Roots > Rhizosphere > Soil | place: USA... | reverse complement strand
TGGGCGACGCTATTTTATCCACGCAGCTTGTTCGCCATACCCATGATGTCGTCGAGCGGATTGCCGTCGCCATCGAGGTCGAGCATGTTGGCGAGGCCGCCCAATCCGCCCGCCGAAGGCGCCGCACCGCCCCCCATCGCGCCGCCGAGCACATTGCCGAGCATGCCGCCAAGGCCCCCGCCGCCACCGCTCGATCCACCGCCAAGCGCACCGCCGATCAGGTCGCCCAGACCGCCGCCGCCCGACTGGCCGCCGCCCTGCTTCGCCATATAGCCCGCAACCATCATCGCGAGGATCGGCAGCATCTGTTTCAAAAGACCGCTGTCAATCCCGGTTTGCGTCGCCGCCTGCCCCGCGACGGTGCGGCTGACATCCTTCGACCCGAAAATCTGTCCGAGCACGTCATTGCCCTGATCGACCGGAGTCGGCTGCGCCCCCAGCACCGAATCGAGCAGGCCGCCACCGCCAAGCTGGCCGAGCAGCCCGCCGAGCCCCTCGATCCCCCCGCCCTGCGCCTGTTTCTTGAAACCGCCGAGAATCGCGGGAAGCAGCGCGTCGGCACCCGCTTTCGCGATCGAAGGGGACACGCCAAGTTCTTTCGCCATCGATTCGATGCCGCCCGCCTGGGCCAGAATATCGGTGAGATTCATTTTGCCATTCTCCCTCTCCGGCGCGGATCGAACGGCGCCGATGCGGCGTTACTATACCAGCGCGCGGGCGGAGGACGAGATGTTCATTTCGCTGTCATTCGGCTGTGCGTAACCTTAGCATGCCGTCATGCGACTCCCATCCCGGGGACCGCAGCGCAATTTAGTGGGAGCAAGTTCATGGGCATTTTCAGCAGTATCAAGGATGCTATCTTCGGCAAGAAGGCCGTGGCCGCAGAGCCCGCCGCTCCGTCACCGTCGGCCAGTGCCGTCGGATCCGCACTCGACGCCGCAACCAGCGCCATGGCTGCCGCACCCGCCGCCCCGACCGCGATCAGCGAAGTCGATGTCGTTGCGATCCTGTCGGCGCAGGCCGCAAACGCCGGTCAGCCGCTCAACTGGGACAGTTCGATCGTCGACCTGATGAAGCTTGTCGGCATCGATCCCAGCCTCGACAACCGCAAACAGCTTGCCGAAGAGCTTGGCTATACCGGCGAGCGTAACGGCAGCGCCGAAATGAACATCTGGCTGCACAAGGCCGTGATGCGCGAACTCGCCGCGAACGGCGGCACCGTGCCCGCCGCCCTCACCGACTGAGGGACGGTCCATAAATTCGGCAGGGGTCGGGAGGGCAATGGCTTTCCCGGCCCCTTTTCGTTGACCACCACGCGCATGCGCTCCAGACAGGTTTCAGAAGAAACAAAGTCGCCAAGGGAGCGCTCACGTGCACGACAGTTTTTCCACCCCCATAAGCCGCCGTCAGACCCTCGCCGCCCTCGGCGCGGGCACCGCCAGCCTTTCACTCGCAGCGCCGGCATGGGCCGCCGACGCCCCCGCAGCGTCGGGCGCGGAGACTTTGCTCACATCGGTCGCCGAAAATCTGCTGGCGCATGGTCCGGAGGGCGCCACGTCGCTCGGCATCGATACCGGCGCTCGCGCCCCGATGCGCGCGAAGCTCGGCGATCGTTCGGCGGCCGGCGTTCAGGCCCTCGCCGACACGCTGAAATCCGACCTCGCGCGCGTTCGCGCGTTCGACAAAGCGGGTCTCGATCACAGCAACCGCACCAGCCTTGCGGTGGTCGAAAGCGCCTATGGCGTTGCACTCGACGGCTTTGCCCTGCCCTATGGCGATGTCGCGGTCGGCGGCTGGCGCAACACGCCCTATGTGGTGATCCAGAATGTCGGCGCCTATCTCGACGTTCCCAAATTCCTCGACAGCGACCATCCGGTGAAGAACGCCGCCGATGCCGAGGCCTATCTGTCGCGGCTCAACGCCTATCCGGGCGCGCTCGACGGAGAGACCGACCGGCTCAAGGCCGCAGGCGGTCAGGGCCTGATCGCGCCGGCCTTCCTGATCGACAAGGCAGTCAGGCAGATGGAGGCAAGCCTCGCCGACGCGCGGAATGGCGGCGGCCTGGTCGACAGCCTCGCCAGGCGCACCCACGAAGGCAAGATCGCGGGCAATTGGGGTCCGCGCGCCGATGCGATCACGCGCGGCGCGGTCGTCCCCGCACTCGAACGCCAGCTCGCCGAACTGAAGGCGCAGCGCGGCAAGGCGACGATGGATGCCGGCATGTGGGCGCGGCCGGGCGGCGACCAATGGTATGCCTGGGCGCTGCGCGCCTCGACGACCACGCGCATGACCCCCGAAGAGGTTCACCAGATGGGCCTCAGCGAACTGGCCGAACTCCATGGCCGTATGGCCCCGATCCTCAAAAAGCTTGGCTATACGAAAGGCTCGGTCGGCGACCGGATGAACGCGCTCGCCAAGGATCCGGTCTATAAATTTCCCGACAATGATGCGGGGCGCGCCGAAATCGTCGCTTATATCCAGACCTGGCTCGGCAAGATCCGGGCGCAGCTGCCGCGCGCCTTCCGCACGCTGATGAAGGGCAATGTCGAGGTCAAGCGCCTGCCGCTCGCCGAAGAGCCGGGGGCGCCCGCGGCCTATGGCGGCGCAGGGTCGATCGACGGTTCGACCCCGGGCCGGATGTGGATCAACCTGCGCACCACCGATCTCCACAGCAAATACAGCCTGCCCGATCTGACGATGCACGAAGCGATTCCCGGCCACGCGTGGCAGGGCGAATATGCGAACCAGATGCCGCTGATCCGCTCGATGCTGGCGTTCAACGCCTATTCGGAAGGCTGGGGCCTCTATGCCGAACAACTCGCCGACGAACTTGGCCTCTATGATGATTTCGAGGTCGGTCGGCTGGGCTATCTCCAGTCGATCGCCTTTCGCGCGTGCCGCCTCGTCGTCGATACCGGCATCCATGCCAAGCGCTGGACCCGCGAAGAGGGCGTCCGCTTCTTTGTCGAACAAAATGGCTCGAACCCGCTGGAGGTCGCGAGCGAAGTCGATCGCTATTGCAGCTGGGCCGGACAGGCGTGCGGCTACAAGGTTGGCCACAGCGAGATCAACCGTCAGCGTGGGCTGGCGCAAGCGGCGCTGGGCGCGAAATATGACCTGCGCGACTTCAACAATGTCGTCGTCGAGGGCGGCAACGTCCCGCTCGACGTGCTGGCGAAGAATGTCGATGCCTATGTGGCGGGCGCGAAGACCTGAGGCGAAGCGCGTCAACCGTCCGGTGCTGGCGGCGCAGTTCGACTGACTCGCTGCCCGCTATCCCGCCGGACCGATGACCGATGATCCGACCATGCCCTTTGTTCGTTGCGCCACCGAAGCGCAGCGGCGATCGAGGCAGCCTTGCTCGCGGCAAGGGGCTGCAAACCCGGCGCGGTTAGGTATTGATCGGCAGCGCCGAAAGGCTCAGGATTATCCTTCGATATCAAGGGGAGATGACGATCGATGCTTTCGCTATTGCACGCAGCTGCGCTGATGATGACCACAACCCCTGCCATTACAGCACCGGCGGGCTGCCCTGACACAGCGGCCGAGGCCGACGCTGTCCTGAAGCAGGCAGCAGACACTTCGGGCATTGCCGAGATGCAGCGCATGATCGGACGCTATGAGCCGGTGGCCATCGAACGGCTGGGGGTAGTTTTAAAAAAAGCATATCGGCAGCAAAGCGGGCTTTCGACCAAACATCTCTCCGACGTCAATTTTTACCTCGACGGCGCACTCCCCGATTATCACGCAGCCTTCCTTGCCGCGCATCCGGCGCGCAAGAAGTTCAAGGTCGACTGTACGGATGAGCGCTGTTCGTGGCGTCCGGCCGACGGCAACGACTTGAACGAAGACCGGATCGACAAGCTTGTTCCGAAAAGCGGTCTCTACATGGCCCGCATTTCTCAATCGAAGGATAAGGCGGGGCAAGTGATTCTGTCCTGCATCTATCGCGGCCCCTGAATCTTCGGCAGCGGAGCCAGATCGGGTTCAACGAACCCCCGCCGCGCGGGCACGGAGAACAGCAGATCGCGGCTATAGAAGCGCAGCGGCCAGTCGCGCCGCCCCATCGGCGATAGCAGCAGCGCATTGGCGCGTGCCGCCAGCCCGGTCTCTGCGGTCTGCGCCAGAAACAGCTGGACCCCCGCGACATAGGCGCGGGTGATGCTGTCGTGATAGCCATTCTGGTCGTCGTTCACGCCGCCGACGCTCTCGTTGAAGCGGCGGATGATCGGGCCGATCTCGAGATCGATATCGATGTCGGGGCGCTCCGCGAGCAGCCACAGGCATGCCCCCAGATGCGCCTCGTGCGTCCACGCCTCGCGTGGCAGGGCGCAGGCGAGCAGCCCCTCGCCAATCGCGCGGATTTCGGTGTCGCGCTCGAACAGGCGCGCGGTAAATTCAGTAGTCATTTTGCCGGTCCTTCCGGGTGAAGTGTCACCCGGAAGATATCCGGGTCAATTATGCCGCCACTGCAGCCTGCGGAGCGGCCTGGCGGACGCCTTCGTCGACATGGTCCGCAAATTGCGCGAAATTGTCGATGAATTGCTGGACCAGCCCCTGCGCGGTGCGGTCATAGTCGGCCTTGTCGGCCCATGCTTCGCGCGGATCGAGGATCGCGCTGTCGACGCCCGCCACCGCGACCGGAAATTCGAAACCGAAGTTCGGGTCTTTGCGGAATTCGGCGTCGTTCAGGCTGCCGTCGAGCGCCGCGTTGAGCAGCGCACGCGTCGCCTTGATCGGCATGCGGCTGATCCCCGGCATCGTCGCCTTGCCACCGGTCCAGCCGGTGTTGACGAGCCAGCACTGGACGCCGCCCTTCGCGATGCGCTCTTTCAGCAGATTGCCGTAAACCGAGGGATGGCGCGGCATGAAGGGCGCGCCGAAGCACGTCGAGAAGGTCGCCTCGGGCTCGGTCACGCCGATTTCGGTGCCCGCAACGCGCGCGGTATAGCCCGACAGGAAATGATACATCGCCTGTTCTGGGGTCAGCTTGGCGATCGGGGGCAGCACGCCATAGGCATCGGCGGTCAGCATAATCACCGTCTTGGGCACCGGGCCCATATTCTCGGTCGAGGCATTCGGGATAAAGTCGATCGGGTACGAACCGCGGCTGTTCTCGGCGAGGCTCGCATCGTCGAAATCCAGCGCGCGGGTCGCGGGATCGATCACGACATTTTCGAGCACCGTGCCGAAACGCTTGGTCGTCGCGAAAATTTCGGGCTCGGCCTCGGGCGACAGGCGGATCATCTTGGCGTAGCAGCCGCCTTCGAAATTGAAGACCGCGGTGTCCGACCAGCCATGTTCGTCATCGCCGATCAGCGTGCGGCTGGCATCGGCCGACAGCGTCGTCTTGCCGGTGCCGCTGAGGCCAAAGAAGACCGCGGTGTCGCCATTGGCGCCGATGTTCGCCGAACAATGCATCGGCATCACGCCGTCGACGGGGAGCAGATAGTTGAGGATGCCGAACACCGACTTCTTCATCTCGCCGGCATAGGCGGTGCCGCCGATCAGCACGAGCTTCTCGGTAAAATTCACCGCGACGACGGTTTCGGTGCGCGATCCATGTTTCGCCGGATCGGCGCGGAAGCTCGGCAGGTCGATGATCGTATATTCGGTCGCAAAGGCTACCAGCTCGGCGTCGGTCGGACGGACGAGCAGGGTGCGAATGAACTGGCTGTGCCATGCAAATTCGGTGACGACCTGCACGCTGACGCGATGCTCGGGCTGCGAGCCGCCGAACAGCTGCTGGCGATAGACGCGCGGACGTTCGGCGAGATGCGCGAAAAAATCGGCCTTGAGCGCGGCAAAATGTTCCGGGGTCATCGGGACGTTGGTCTTGCCCCACCAGATGGTGTCGGCGGTTTCGGCATCCTGGACGATGAACTTGTCCTTGGCCGAGCGGCCGGTGTGCTTGCCGGTCGCGACAACGAGCGGACCATCCTTGGCGAGCAGGCCTTCACCGTGGCGAATCGCATCCTCCACCAGCTGCGCCGTGCCCCAGTTTTCAGCGATCTCCGCCCGCGTTTCGACGGTCGCATTGCCGATCACCAACTGTGTCATTGTCTTGCCTTTCCCTTGTCCGGTCCGGATATGCGCCCGCTCCCTTGCATAGGTATGCATCACCTGCCGAACAGAAGGGCAGGCCCGCATCTGCATGGGTGCCGACGTGACGCCGATTCCGTAGATGCGGCCGCGTTAGCGAGGATGAAGGGAGAGGTCAAAAGATTATAGCCGCATTGCGCGCCGATCCGTGGCAGTTGTCGGCCGGGATCGGATCGGCTAGCTTTGCCGGCGACCTCGCAACGGAAAGAGCATGACGGCAACCATCGCGCTGGTCGACGACGACCGCAACATCCTGCAATCGCTGTCGATCGCGCTCCAGGCAGAGGGGTTCGTGACGCGCGTCTATTCGGACGGCGAGGCGGCGCTGAAGCCTCTGCTCGACAATCCGCCCGACCTTGCCGTCTTCGACGTCAAAATGCCGCGGATGGACGGGCTCGAGCTGTTGCGGCGGCTCCGCGAAAAAAGCCAGCTTCCGGTCATATTCCTGACCAGCAAGGACGACGAAATCGACGAGGCACTGGGCCTCGCGATGGGGGCCGACGATTATATCGCGAAGCCCTTTTCGCAGCGGCTGGTGATTGCCCGCATCCGCGCGATCCTGCGCCGCGTCGAACTCAACAGGAATTTGCCCAGCGAGGATGACGAGCCCGTCGCCGAACCGATCACCCGCGGCCGGTTGCAGATGGACCCGGCACGCCACAAGGTCAGCTGGGACGGCAAGGACGTCACCCTGACCGTCACGGAATTTCTGATCCTCGAAACCCTCGCATCGCGTCCCGGTATCGTGCGCAGCCGCAACCAGTTGATGGACGCCGCCTATCAGGACGATGTCTATATCGACGATCGCACGATCGACAGCCACATCAAGCGCCTGCGCCGCAAATTCCGCGAGGTCGATCCCGAATTCGACGCGATCGCCACCCTTTATGGAGCGGGATACCGCTTTGCCGACGATGTCTGACGCCAAACGGCCCGAAGGCAGCATCGCCGAGCAGGAGGAAGCTCCGCTCGTCTGGTCGTCGCGCTGGTCGCTGACGACGCGCATCCTTGCGGTCAATATTCTGGCGGTCGCCTTGCTCGCGGGCGGCTTTTATTATCTCGACACCTATCGCAGCCGGCTGGTCGATACGCGCATCGAGGTGATGAAGGATCAACTCGCGATGCTCGACGCCGCGCTCGAGGCAGCGCGGCCCGACCAGCGGCAGCGGCTGGTCGACGAATTCGCCGCGACGACCGAATCGCGGCTGCGATTCTATGACCCCGCGGGCAAGCGCGTGTTCGACAGTTTCGCGCTCGGCCCGCAAACCTACACATTGCGGGACCCCGATCTGCAGGCGTGGCAGCGCGACGCTGCGCGCGCGATGGACCGCGGCATCGACTGGATTGTCGGCGCGCCCAGCTATCCCGATTTCCACGAACCCGCCGTCGACGTCGCCGCTGCCTGGCCCGAAGTCCTCGAGGCGCAGCGCAGCGGCGACGTCGCGAGCCGTTTTCGCTATGCCCCCGAGCGCACGCCATTGCTCAGCGCGGCGCGCGTCGTCGACCTCGAAACGCCGCAGACGGTTCTGATGACGCTGAACGCGCGCGACATCACCCGCACGGTGCGCGCCGAACGCTTTCGCCTGGCGATCGTCATGCTGCTCACGCTGCTGACCTCGACCCTGCTTTCGCTCTTTCTGGCCCGCACCATCGTTCGCCCGCTGCGCCGTCTTGCCCGCGCTGCGGTGCGTGTGCGCTTGGGGCGCGCGCGCGAGGTCGTGGTTCCCCGCCTGCCCAGCCGCCGCGACGAAATCGGCACGCTCGCGCGGGCGCTGTCGGACATGACGCAGGCGCTGCGCGAACGCATCGACGCAGGCGAACATTTCGCCGCCGATGTGACGCACGAACTCAAGAATCCAATCGCCTCGGTCCGGTCGGCGATCGAGGGGCTGGGCCGTGTCCAGACCGACGAACAGCGCGCGCAATTGCTGGCGATCGCCGACGAGGATGTCCGCCGCCTCGACCGGCTGGTCAGCGACATCAGCGAGGCGAGCCGCGTCGATGCGCAATTGTCGCGCACTTTGTTCGAACCTGTCGACGTCGGGATGATGATCGAATCGATGCTCGCCGGCCGGGCCGCCCGCGCCGAGCAGGGGGCGGGGCAGCCGCGTATCGCCTTCGCCCGCCCGCGCAAGGACACGACGACGGTGATGGGCGACGGCCACCGGCTCGAACGCGCGATTGACAATGTCATCGACAATGCGATCAGCTTTTCCCCCGAAAATGGCCTCGTCTGCATTGCCGCGACGCGGCTGGGCGATGAAGTCCATATCCGCATCGACGACGATGGCCCCGGCATCGACCCCGATCAACGCGACGCCATTTTCCGCCGGTTCCACAGCGAACGCCCCGCCGGCGAAGCGTTCGGCCGTCACAGCGGCCTGGGGCTCGCGATCGCGCGGACGATCATCGAGGGGCATGCCGGGACCATCGCCGCGCGCGACCGCGAGGACGGCAAGCGCGGCGCCAGCCTGCTGATCACCCTGCCCGCGCGTCCCGACCGCGAAAATCATACCGAAACGGGATAGGCCGGGCCCGGTATCCGCCTTGCAGCCCCGCAGCGTCGCCGGTAAGCCTGCGCGATGCTTCCCGACCGGACCCAGCCCCAGATCGCCAATGTCCACGCGAGTTGCGTTGCGGCGGGCAGTCGCGGCATTTTGCTGCTCGGTCTGTCGGGTCAGGGCAAGTCGGACCTTGCGCTGCGGCTGATCGATCGCGGCGCGCGGCTCGTTGCCGACGATCGCTGCGACATCTGGTTCGACCGGGGCCAATTGTGGTGCCGCCCGCCCGCGGCGCTCGCCGGCAAACTGGAAGTGCGCGGCATCGGCATCGTCGAACAGCCCTGGACCGCTCCGGTGCCACTCGCCCTCGCGGTGCGGCTGGCCGACCGCTACGAACGCATGCCGCCTGCAGGACAGGTCGAAATCGTCGCGGGGCACGCCCTCCCGGCCATTTTCCTGTCCGCCTTTGAGGCATCGGCGCCGATCAAGATACTGCTGGCGCTCGACAACCCGCCGGCCCACCCATGACCGAACATATCGAACCCCGCTTATTGCTTGTCACCGGCCTGTCGGGCGCGGGCAAGTCGACCGTACTCAAGGTACTCGAGGATCTGGGGTGGGAGGTTGTCGACAATCTTCCGCTCGCGTTGCTCGACGCATTGATCGATGCGCCCGCCAAAAACAGCGAGGCGGAGCGCCCGCTCGCCGTCGGGATCGACAGCCGCAGCCGCGGCTTCAAACCCGCCGCGCTCGCGCGTCAGATCAAGGATTTGCGCGACAAGGGCGGGCATGATGTCCAGACTTTGTTCCTCGACTGCGCGGGGGCAGAGCTCGAACGCCGCTTTTCCGAAACCCGCCGCCGCCACCCGCTCGCCGAGGATCGCCCCGCCGCCGACGGCATCGCGCGCGAGCGCGAGATGATGGAGCCGCTGCGCCGCCGGGCCGAGCATGTCATCGACAGCACCAACTACAGCAGCAACGACCTGCAACAGGAGGTGCGCCAGCGTTTCGGCGACAGCGGCGACGGCGAACCGGCGCTCAACATATTGAGCTTTGGTTTCGCGCGCGGGCTGCCTCGCAACGCCGATCTGGTGTTCGACATGCGCTATCTGCGCAATCCGCATTGGGACGCGAAATTGCGCCCCGGCACCGGGCTCGACGCCGATGTTGCCGAATATATCGTCGCCGACCCGGCCTATGAGGCAACGGTAGCGCAGATTGAGGCGCTGATCCTTGCCCTGCTGCCGCGCTACCGCGCCGAAGGCAAAAGCTATGTCACCATCGCTTTTGGCTGCACCGGCGGCCGTCACCGCTCGGTCCATGTCGCCGATCGTGTTGCAAAGACGCTACGCTCGGCGGGTCATCGCCCGACGCTCACCCACCGCAACCTTGACTCTGCCCCGCAAGATGGGCTTGAGGGCAGGCCCCCGCCCGCATCTCCCGCGTCCGGCCACGAACAAGCATAAGGGTCCCGCTTTTCATGCCCACCGATAAAGCATTGCCACTGCTGGGAATGGTCCTGGTCACCCACGGACGACTCGCCGAGGAGATGGTGACCGCGATGGAGCATGTCGTCGGTCCGCAGCGCGCGATCGCCACCGTCTGCATCGGTCCGAACGACAATATGGAAATGCGCCGCCGCGAAATCGCCGAGGCGCTGCGCAAGGTCGATGAAGGCCGCGGCGTGATCATGCTGACCGACCTGTTCGGCGGAACCCCGTCGAACCTCGCGATCAGCCTGCTCGAAAGCGGCCGGACCGAAGTGATCGCCGGCGTCAACCTGCCGATGCTGATCCGCCTCGAAAGCGCGCGCAAGACGATGGAGCTTCGCCCCGCAGTGATCGCCGCGAAGGAAGCCGGACAGAAATATATTTCCGTCGCATCGGAAATGCTGGGGGTGGGTTCATGAGCGAAATTTCGGAAACGGTCGAAATCACCAACCAGCGTGGGCTGCACGCGCGCGCCAGCGCCAAATTCGTCACCTTCGTCAGCCGCCTGCCCGAAACGGTGAGCGTCGAGGTCGAACGCAATGGCTCGCGCGTCAACGGGACCTCGATCATGGGGCTGATGATGCTCGGCGCGGCCAAGGGCGACACGATCACCATTTTTACCAAGGGCGACGGTGCCGATGCCGCGCTGCTGAAGCTGGTCGGGCTGGTCAAGGACAGCTTCGGCGAGGATTGACGGCCATGACCGAGCCGGGCCGCCGTTCCACCATCGAAAGCCTGTCCAATCCGCTGATCAAGCGGATGCGGCTTCTCCGCGAGAAGCGCCATCGCCGCGCCGAGGGCCTGTTTCTTGCCGAGGGGCTGCGCATCGCCACCGAAGCGCGCGAGGCCGGTATCTTGCCGCAATGGCTGTTCCTCGGTCCCGACGGTGACGCGCATCCGCTCGCTGCCGCGCTCGCCGCCGACACGCTTAAGGCGGGCGGCGAGGTGATCGACACGACCGGGGCGATCCTCTCGAAATTGTCGGGCAAGGACAATCCGCAGACCGTCGTCGGCATCTATGCCGAACCCGAAACGAGCCTCGCCGATCTCGACCGCAGCGCATCGCCGATCTGGCTCGTCGCCGAACGGCTGCGCGACCCGGGCAATCTCGGCACGATGCTGCGCACCGGCGACGCGGTCGGCGCGGGCGGGCTGATTCTGCTCGACGAAAGCACCGACCCCTATGCGGTCGAGGCGGTGCGCGCGAGCATGGGCGCGATCTTTACCCAGAAACTTGTCCAGTCGCGTTGGGACGAATTTCTGCCATGGCTGCGCAGCGGCCCCGGCCAGCTCGTCGCAACCTGGCTCGGCGACGATACCGAGGATTATCAGGCCGTGCGCTACGCGGCGCCGACTTTCATCCTCACCGGAAACGAATCGCAGGGCATGCCCGCCGACTATGCCGCCGCCGCCGACGTGCGCGTCAAAATGCCGATGATGGGCAAGGCCGACAGTCTCAATGCTGCCGTCGCCACGGCGGTGATGGCCTATGAAGTGCTGAACCAGCGGCGTCGAAGCTGAACAGACGCCTGCAATAACGTTCAGCATGCCGCCATTCGCATGCTATTATCCGGCCGCCTTTCCCGTCCCATTGCGCGAGGGCGCGTGGGTTCCCGGCTTTGCACGATGGCCGCAGGTTCTCGCCGTCTCGCAGCCCGGGCGAAAGTCCGAGGAGTATCCGATGTCCAAAACCCTTCCCCTGCTTGCTCTCGCTGCCACGCTCGCGGGCTGCACCGCCGCCGGAGCGCCGCCGCAAGGCCCCGGTGAACCGCCTGCGGCCGCCTATATGGCGCTCGGCACCGAACCTGGCTGGACGCTCGAGATCACCCCGGGGCGACTGAACTACGCCGGCGACTATGGCGAGACGAAGATCATCGTGCCGAACCCCGGTGCGAAACCCTCCTTCAACGGCGAACGCTATGTCACGCCGCGCCTGACGGTCGACGTCACCCGCACGGCGTGCAGCGACGGGATGAGCGACCGGCGCTACGCCGACACGGTGACGGTCACCGCCGACGGCAAGACGGTGAAAGGCTGCGGCGGTGCGATCCTTCCGCCCGATACGCTGGCTGGGTCGAACTGGACCTTCGTATCAATCGGCGGGGTGGCGGTCGCCGCCGACCGTTCAACCTCGCTGCAATTCGACGGCGAGCGGCTGAGCGGCAGCGCAGGGTGCAACCGCTTCGGCGGCGGCTATAGCGTCAAGGACGGCGTATTGACCGCGGGCCAACTCGCAGCGACCGAGATGGCTTGTCCCGGCCCCGGCATGGAACAGGAGCGCGCCTTCTTCGACCTGATGTCCGCGCCCGCAGATGTCGGCTTCCCCTCCGACGGCACGATGGTGCTGACCGGTAAAAACGGCAAGACCGCCGTGCTCAAACGGGGGATTTGACAATGTCGGCCCCTGCGACCGCGGGGGCCGAAACCTATTCCCCGGCGTCGTTGACCGCCGCCGGCGCCGCCGCCAGCTTGGCGAGCGGACGCGCCGATTGCTCGGCCACTGGCAGCGCGGGAATCTCCTTGTCGCCGGTTTCGATATCGAGGCTTTCGAAACGCCGCGCCTGTGTCAGCACCTGCGATTCGAAACTGCCGACAAAGGCGTTGTAGGCGCCCGTCGCCTGATCGAGATTCTTGCCGACCCGCGCGATATGCGCCCCCATCGTCGCCATGCGCGCATAAAGCTCCTTGCCCAGCGCCGCGATCTCGCGCGCCTGATTGGCCAGCTTTTCCTGCCGCCACACCGCCGCGACGGTGCGCGCGATCGCGATCAGATTGGTCGGGGTCGCGAGCAGCACCTTGCGCTCGAACGCATAATCCCAAAGCCCCGGATCCTGATCGAGCGCGGCGGCGAGGAAATGCTCGCCCGGCACGAACATCACGACAAAATCGGGGGTGTCGTCGAACTGGTTCCAATAGGCCTTGGCGCCGAGCGTGTTGACGTGCGCCTTCATCGCGGCGGCGTGGGCAATCAGATGCGTGGCCTTCTCGCGCTCGTCGACCGCGCCGAACGCATCCTGATAGGCGTTGAGCGAAACCTTGGCGTCGATCACCAGGCTCTGCCCGCCCGGCACCTTGACGACGACATCGGGACGCAGCCGTCCGCCGTCGCCGTCGGTCACGCTGACCTCGGTCTGGAAATCGGCATGCTCGCTAAGCCCGCAGCTTTCGAGCACGTTGCGCAATTGCTGTTCGCCCCAGCGCCCGCGCGCTTTCGGCGCGTTGCGCAGCGCGTTGACGAGCTTCGCCGCTTCGCTCGACACGCGCTCGGTGCCCTCGCGCATCGCCGCGATCTGACCGTGGAGCAGGCCGAATGCATCGCGCCGCTCGGCCTCGACCTTCGCCACGGCCGCCTCATATTTCTCGAGCCGGTCGTGGACCGGATGCAGCAGCGCCTTCAGATTCTGTCCGGCAGTCGCCTCGCTCTCTTTGAAGCGCGCCTCGGCGCGCTCGAGGAACGCTTTTTGCGCACCGTCGAGCATCACCTGCCCCACCTCGCGGAACTGCGCGGTCAGTGCTGCCTGCGCGTCCTTCAGCTGTGCGATCTGCGCATCATGCGCCGCGTCGCGCGCGCGTTGTTCGCTGAGCAGCGAGGCAAGCTCGATATCGGCGCGCTTGCGCGCCTCGGCCTCGGCCGCAAGGTCCGTGACCGCGCTCCGGAACCGCTCGGCAAGCCCGTCGCGCTCGGCCTTGAGCCCCCCCGCCTGCCGTCCGGCAAACAGCCAGCCGATCAGGGCACCGATAGCGAGGGCGACAAGGGCGACGAAAAGCGATGACATATCCATGCGCGGAACATAGGACGAACACCGCCCGTCTGGCTAGCTGCTAATTGCGGAAAGCGTCAGGCCGGCCCCCCGGGGGCGAGCCCGAAAGCTCTATGGCCGAGTGACCGGAATCACGGCCTGTGCCGAAAGGTTCAGGAATGGAAGGCCCTTGGGCATAGAATTCTGATTTCGCGCGAATTAGACGATGCCAAGGACTTTGGACCGCAAGTCCGTCTTTGGATCGGGCAGAGTCCCCAGTCGGGAGAATGGGAATGAGGAAATGCGGCATTGCCGTCGCCGGCATGGTCACCCTGCTGGCATCGCCCGCGACCGCGGGCGAACGGTGGCTCGTCTACACCGGGGGCGAAAAACCGGGCCGCATCTTCGTCGCCGTCGATGAAACCTATCTCGACGCCGTGCCTTTCACCGAAAAAACCTACAAGCTCGAAACCATCACCGTGCTCGAAAATGCGAAGGCGCCCGACTGGGTGTCGTCGAACATGATCATTGATTGCGCCCGGAACACGCTCGAAGAAAAACTCATTCAAGTCTCGCCGCGCGGCGGGAAGCTCACGACCGCGCCCGACCAGCCGGCGAAACAACCGACGAATGCGGTCGGCGAAGCGCTGATCGCCTTCGCCTGCGACATGGGGCCGAAAAGCGCCGAACAGCGCCTCGCAGCGCGCAAGACCGACCTCACCGACCGCGGCTGGATGTATATGGGGCCGGTCACGACCAGCGACGTCACCGATCTTGCGTGGAACTCGATGTGGACCGACGGCAAGCGCCCCGCCGGCACTCCGCGTTCGGCGGCAGAACTCGAGCGCGAGATGGAAAGCCTGAACGCCCGGCGCCAGAAAGCGCTGGCCGAGGTACAGGCGATCGCGGGCGAGGTTGTCGAGGCGGACAAGAGAGACCAGCAGCGCACCGCCGCGATCATGGCTCAGGCCGAGGCAAATGGCGCGATCGCCAAGGCGCGCAAAAGGCGCGAGCCTGCGGCAGTATTGCGCGCACTCGAATCATGGATCACCCGCAGCGAACCCGAACTGGTTGCAAGCTGGGGCCCGCCGACAACCCTCGAGGACCGCGCCGGCAAGCGCTTCCTGCGCTATTACAGGACGGGGGTCATGCTGGGGCCCGATCCGTCGCAGGGATGCGGCGCCGGGAATATGTATGTCCCCGATCCCAATTCGAAAAACGGCGGCATGATGTGCGTCGGCGGCGCCCCGGCGCGGAGTGAAACGCCGATCGAATGCACCGCCAGTTTCGAACTGCAGGGCGGCATGATCGTCGACTATGCGACCAAGGGCACCGAAGTCACCTATAGCTGGGGAGGCAATGGCTGCGCGCAGCTGTTCGGCAAATAGCCGGATCGGGTGCCGCCGCCCTAGCGCGTGTCGAACGGCAGGATCGCGCGATAGGCGTCGATCCCCGGCGCCCCGCCGACAATCATCCCCTGCGTCAGCAGCCAGTAATGGCGCACAATCTCGGCCTGCTGCTCCAGCCCATAGCGTTCGAGCATCCAGCCGGGCCTCAGGCTGTAATGATAGACCGCAAAGGGATGGCGCATCAGCACCAGATACCAGCGCCCGCGCGTCTGCGCCTGCCAGACATGGACCATCTCGTGAATGAATAGCCCCTGCAGGCGCTGCGACGCGGCGCTGAAATCCTCGCAATACAGGTCGCCGTGCGGGTTGAAATGCAGACTGCCCATCGGCGCCATGACGATATGGCGCGGCTGGAAGAAAATCCATTTATGGTGGCAGATGCGCACCCGGTCATAGGCGATCGCGTCGCCGAACACCGGACGCGCGAGCGCGACCTCGCCCGGGGTCAGGGGACGCGACGGTCGCGGCACTTATTTCTTGGCCGCGTCCGGAGCCACCTTTGCGGCGCCATGGTCCATCGCACCATGATCCATTTCGCCATCGGCACCCGCAGCACCTTCCGGCTGCTTGATCACCATGTCGAACAGGATGCGCTCATTATTATTGTTGGTGAAGACGAACGCCATCGGCAGCTTGCCCGCGCGCACCGCCGCGCCATTGATGCCCCAGATCATCAGATGCTTGCCACCCTGTGCGAAGCGCAGCTCGCCCTTCGCGGGGACGTCGGCGCTGGCCAGCGGCTTCATCGTCATCATGCCGTTTTCCTTGACGCTTTCGTGCATCTCCACCCGCTGCGCGAGGTCGGAGGTCACCGCCATCAATTGCACCGCGCGCGGTCCGCCGGTGATCCGGAAATAACCGACCGCCGGCCGGTCGGGGGTCGCCCCCATCACGATATGGCCGCTGACGACATTGAGCTGAGGGCCCTTGCCCAGGTTTTCGCCACAGGCCGTCAGGGAAAGCGCGGCAGTGGCGGCGGCGATGATCGCAAAGGGTTTCATTTTGGGAGGACTCCGTAAAAGCGCATGATCTTGCACTTCCGATAAGCCTTCAAAACCCTTGTGCCAAGGATAAGCGCACCTATATCGCCCCCAGAAACCCAACATACGGCGTGCCTCTTCAGGGCGCCGACGAAGCAACAAGGACGAGTATAATATGGCCAAAGTGATCGGGATCGACCTCGGCACCACCAACAGCTGCGTGGCGGTGATGGAAGGCGGCAAGCCCAAGGTTATCGAAAATGTCGAAGGAACGCGCACGACGCCGTCGATCGTCGCCTTCGCCAAGGACGGCGAACGGCTGATCGGTCAGCCGGCCAAGCGTCAGGCCGTGACCAATCCCGAGAATACGGTTTTCGCGGTGAAGCGCCTGATCGGCCGCCGCTTCGACGATCCCATGACCAAGAAGGACATGGAGCTCGTCCCCTATAACATCACCAAGGGCAGCAACGGCGATGCCTGGGTCAAGGCGGGCGGCGAAGATTATTCGCCGTCGCAGATCAGCGCGTTCATCCTTCAGAAGATGAAGGAAACCGCCGAAGCCTATCTGGGTGAAAAGGTCGAACAGGCCGTCATCACTGTTCCCGCCTATTTCAACGACGCCCAGCGTCAGGCGACCAAGGACGCCGGCCGCATCGCCGGGCTCGAAGTGCTGCGCATCATCAACGAGCCGACCGCGGCCGCGCTCGCCTATGGCCTCGACAAGACCGAGAACAAGACGATCGCGGTCTATGACCTTGGCGGCGGCACCTTCGACATCTCGATCCTCGAGGTTGGCGACGGCGTGTTCGAGGTGAAGTCGACCAACGGCGACACCTTCCTCGGCGGCGAAGATTTCGACAGCAAGATCGTCGCCTTCCTCGCCGACACCTTCAAGAAGGACGAAGGCATCGACCTTCGCGGCGACAAGCTGGCGCTCCAGCGCCTGAAGGAAGCCGCCGAAAAGGCGAAGATCGAACTGTCGTCGGCCGCGACGACCGAGGTCAACCTGCCCTTCATCACCGCCGACGCCAGCGGGCCGAAGCATCTGGTCAAGACGATCACCCGCGCCGACCTTGAAAAGCTGGTCGAAGACCTCGTCAAGCGCACGCTCGAGCCGTGCAAGAAGGCGATCAAGGACGCCGGCATTTCGGCGAGCGAAATCGACGAAGTCGTGCTCGTCGGCGGCATGACGCGCATGCCGCGCGTGCGCGAAGTCGTGAAGGATTTCTTCGGCAAGGAACCGCACACCGGTGTGAACCCTGACGAAGTCGTCGCAATCGGCGCTGCGATTCAGGCCGGCGTTCTGCAGGGCGACGTCAAGGACGTGCTGCTGCTCGACGTCACCCCGCTGTCGCTCGGCATCGAGACGCTCGGCGGCGTGTTCACGCGCATGATCGATCGCAACACGACGATCCCGACCAAGAAGTCGCAGGTTTACTCGACCGCTGATGACAATCAGTCGGCAGTGACGATCCGCGTCTTTCAGGGTGAGCGCGAAATGGCCGCCGACAACAAGGCGCTCGGTCAGTTCGACCTCGTCGGCATTCCCCCCGCCCCGCGCGGCGTGCCGCAGATCGAGGTGACCTTCGACATCGACGCCAACGGCATCGTGTCGGTCCACGCCAAGGACAAGGGCACCGGCAAGGAACAGCAGATCAAGATCCAGGCTTCGGGCGGCCTGTCGGATTCGGACATCGACCAGATGGTCAAGGACGCCGAACAGTTCGCCGAAGAGGATAAGGCACGCCGCGAAGCGGCCGAGGCGAAGAACAACGCCGAAAGCCTCGTCCACTCGACCGAAAGCCAGCTCCGCGAGCATGGCGACAAGGTCGATGAAGCGCTGAAGTCCGAAATCGAAGCTGCGGTCGCCGAAACCAAGACCGCGATCGAAGGCGGCGACGCTGCTGCGATGACCGAGAAAGCCCAGGCCCTCGCACAGGTCGCGATGAAGCTCGGGCAGGCGATCTACGAGAAGGAGCAGCAGGCAGCCGCGTCCCCCGGCACCGATGCTGAAGAAGCGAAGACCGACGAAGACGTCGTCGACGCCGAATTCTCCGAAGTCGAAGACGACAAGAAGTAAGCATGAGCTCTCTCCGTCGCGCCGATCCGGCGCGGCGGGGCAGAGGGGACCTTTTGACCTATGTCACTCGACATCGATTATTACGAACTGCTGGAAGTCGAACGCACCGCCGATGATGCGATGCTGAAGGCCAGCTATCGCAAGCTCGCGATGAAGTACCACCCCGACAAAAATCCGGGGTGTGACGACAGCGAAGCGCGCTTCAAGGCGATCAGCGAAGCCTATGACTGCCTGAAAGACCCGCAGAAGCGCGCCGCCTATGACCGGTTCGGCAAGGATGGCGTGCGCGGCGCGAACGGCGGCGGTGGCAACGCCGACTTCGGCGACATTGGCGATATTTTCGAATCGATCTTCGGTTCGGCCTTCGGCGGCGGCCGCCAGCAGCGCGGCCCCGCGCGCGGCGCCGACTTGCGCTACGACATGGAAATCAAGCTCGAGGACGCCTTCGCCGGCTGCACCCGCGAGATCGAGGTCGATGTCGCCGCGCGCTGCGACAGCTGCGACGGCTCGGGCGCGAAGCCCGGCACCCGGACCAACCGCTGCGGGACCTGCGCCGGTCACGGCAAGGTGCGCGCGCAGCAGGGCTTTTTCATGGTCGAACGGGTCTGCCCCGCCTGTCAGGGCGCGGGCGAGGTCATCGCCGACCCCTGTAATTCATGCCATGGCGAAGGCCGGGTCGACCGCCGCAAGACGCTCACGGTCAACATCCCCGCCGGCGTCGATGAAGGCACGCGCATCCGCCTGTCAGGCGAAGGCGAAAGCGGCGCGCGCGGCGCGGCGCCGGGCGATCTCTACATCTTCCTCCACATGGCGCGGCACAAACTGTTCGAACGCGAGGGCACGACTTTGTTCACCCGCGCGCCGATCAGCTTCACCACCGCTGCATTGGGCGGCGACATCGCCATCCCCGGTCTCGACGGCAAGAAGCACGATATCCACATCCCGGCAGGCATCCAGTCGGGCAAGCAGCTCCGCCAGCGCGGCGCGGGCATGCCGGTCCTCAACGGACGCGGCCACGGCGACCTTGTCGTCCAGGTCGATGTCGAAACCCCGACAAAGCTCAGCGCGCGCCAGAAAGAACTGCTCGCCGAGTTTCGAGAGACCGAGACCGGCGACGAATGCCCCGCCAGCCAGGGCTTTTTCGGTCGCATCAAGGATATGTGGGACGATCTGACGGATTGAGAAATCGTCGCCCCCGCCTTCGGGGGGGCGACGGATAACTAACCGATCTCACTCCGGAGCTCGTCGATCAACGCCGCCACCTTCGGCAGCCGCGCCTCCTCTTCATCCAGTATCGCATGGAAAGCGCGCCGCTTGATCGCCGTCAGCGCGTCGGCGGGCAAAGCCGCGTCGCCGGTCACGCTGCTCGCGACGATGTCGATGAGCCGGTCGGCGCCGTGGAGCCGTCCCCACAAATAGTCATTCTCGCGATACGCCCGACTGAAGAAGGCGCCAAAGCTGTTGAACTCGATCCCTTTCAGCATCGCCGCCGCGCCGCCGGTCCGGATCGCGGTCGCGTCCGACGGCGAAATGCGGTCGATCTTGATCGGGTCGAATTCGTCGAACCCCTCGCCCTGCAGCAGCGGCAGCGTCGCAATGTCGTAAAAGGGATAGCCGAGGTAAGCGAGCAACATTACCCGCCGGTCGTCTTTGGGCAGCGCGGCAAGCGCCGCCGCGATCAGCGCATCGGCTTCGCGATCGACGGCGGTCAGGTCGCGCCGCGCGGCGATGGCATCGATCCACTGTCCCGGATCGGCATCGGCGGGCAGGTCGAGATCGGCGAGCCACGCGTCGCCCTCGCGCTCCAGATATAATCCCAGCGCAGTAAAAATCGCCCCGCGCATTTCCTCGCATGCGGGGTCACGCTCGGCGCGCCGCGCCTCGACCGACGCATCCAGTTCGCGCGCCAGAAAGCGCAGGCGGCGGATGCGAAAGCCCATGTCGTGGGTGCGGAAAAAGGCGACGGCATCGCCGCTCGCCCCGGCGCCCTTTTTGCCCGATATCCGGTCGAGCCCGCGCGCGCGCACCTCCTGCCACAGCGCGCGGCGCCGATTGGCGCTGTGCACACCGCCTTCCGCCGGCGCCAACCGGTCGATCGCCGACACCAGTTCCTCGACCACTGCCGACAATTTCAGATGGCCATAAGGGGCATAGGCGAAGCCCGCGCGCACCGACGCCTGATCCTGTGCCTTGGCGCGCCATTTATCGAGCCGCGCCGGGGTCGGCGTGTCGAGGAAGAAGGTGCTGCCAAACAGCGCGGCAACCTGTTCTTCGACCTCGACCTTCATCGCATCGACAATATACTGCATCCGCCGGATCCGGCGCGACATGCCGCCGATCGCCTCGACATTGTCGCGGATCGGCTGCTCGCGCGGGATTTCGGACAAGGCGCCGAGGATCGTCGACAGAAAGCCGGGCAATCGTGCGGGTTCGCCCTTCGCGACCGCGCCCGGCTTGCCGAAGCTGATCGAACGAAAATCGGGCTTGGGGTCGATATAGACGAAGCGCCGGTCGATCTCGCGCCGCGCCGGGCGTTGCTTTAGCGCCGCAATGGCCGGGCGGAATGGCGCGTTGGCCAGCACCGATCCATCGATCAGCACCCGGTCGGCGGGATCGGCCTCGCCGCCGGTTGGCAGCTGGACGCGGATGAAATCGTCACGGCCGCTCCAGTCGATCCCCCGCTTTTCGAGCACGGCGTCGAGTTCGCGCAATGTGAAGGGCGGAAAGGCGCCCGGAAAACTCGCGGTCGCGCGCGCCGCCGCCGTCAGCCCCGGGACATCGCCGAGGTGCTTGCCGCTCCGCCCGTTCTGCCGGAAATGCATCACCAGCCGATGCTCCTGCTCGGTCACCCGCGGCGGGCTGTTGAGCGCGAGCGGCGCGCTGTGCCCGGCGAAGTCGGTCACCGAAACGAACAGGTCAACCGGCTGCCCCGCGGGCACCAGTGTCGGCCCCTTCGGCCCCGCCTCCATCGCATCGAACGCGTCGAGCAACAGGTTGCAGAAGGTCGCGCCGCCGAACGGCGGTTCGAACCAGCGTGCGCGGACGAAACGCGACAGCTTGGCGCGCACCTCGTCCTGCGCGCCTTCGCCGACGGTGCGGTCGATCACATTGCCGCGCTTCTTCATCGCCCAGCCGGCGATCGGCACCGCCCAGAATTTGGTCGCCGCCGACAGCGGCCGTGCGTCGGGATCAAGCAGGCTGTCGACGTCGGCGCCCCCCAGCCACAAGTCGGTCAGCGGATCGAGCGACTGGCCCGTCGCCAGCGCGCGCGCGAGGAAAATGCCGTTGATCCCGCCCGCGCTTGCCCCCGCGACGATATCGGCCATCACGCGCAGCCGGACATTGCTGTGCGCTGCAATCTCCGCCAGCAATTCGCCATAGACCGCGCCGGAACCGGTCGGCGGAGTGCCATCATGCCAGGCACGCGACGCTGCGGCCAGCCGCCAGGCCTCCTTGGTGATGCCGTGCATATAGACGGCGAGGCTGATACCGCCGTAGCAAATCAGGGCGAAGCGCAGTTCCTTTTCCCGCATCCTCAATCCGATAGCGCGATTTGCCCGGTGTGGCGAATTTTCCACAGCCCGGCGCCAAAGCAAATCGGGCCTGCGATTCAGGGGCTTTTTCCTTGCCTCTGCAAATCTCTCGCATTAGCGGCGCTCCCGAACAGGAGTTAAGAATGATTCGCAAATTCGTCGCCGCCGCGCTGGTCACCACTGCGCTTTCCTCCCCCGCCTTTGCGCAGGACAATGCGCCGGTCGACGAAGGCGCAAACGGCGACACATCGATCGTCGTCACTGCGGCCCGCACCATCTTGCCGCCCAATGCGCTTCCGCTGACGATCGACATCATCGACAAGGACACCCTCGACCAGCAGGTTGCTGTGTCGGGATCGGTCATCGACGCGGTTGCAAATCTGACCCCCAGCTTCTCGCCGACGCGCCAGAAACTCTCGGGCTCGGGAGAAACGCTGCGCGGACGCTCGCCGCTCTATGCGATTAACGGCATCCCGCAATCGACCCCGATCCGCGACGGATCGCGCGATGGCTATACGATCGATCCCTTTTTCCTCGATCGCGTCGAGTTGATCTATGGATCGAACGCCTTGCAGGGGATTGGCGCGACCGGCGGCGTGGTCAATCAGGTGGTAATCAAGGCTCCGCGCGAAGACGGCCTCTCCGGCCGCGCGCTGGTGCAGGGATCGACGGGCAATTTCGAAAGCAACAGCTTTGGCGGCAAGCTCGGCGGACTGCTCGCCTATCGCCAGGGCGCGTTCGATGTAACCGGCGGCGTCGCCTATGAAACGCGCGGCGTCTATTATGATGGCGCCGGCCGCCGCGTGGGCATCGACAATGCGCAGGGCGATGTGCAGGACAGCAAGAGCCTCAGCTTCTTTGCGCGATTGGGCTATGACCTGTCATCGACCGCCCGCGTCGAACTGTTCGCCACGCGCTTTAACCTCGAGGGCAATGGCGACTGGATGCAGGTTCCGGGCAATCGGACGGCGGGTATTCCCACCAGCTCGAAGCGTGGCGAAATGGAAGGCGAGATTGCCTCAAACCGCGTCGAAACCGTCAATCTGTCGCTGACCGATACCGATCTCGGCGGCGGCAATCTGATCTTTCAGGCCTTTTTCAACCGGTCGCGCGATATTTTCGGCGGCGATGTGAACCCGACTTTTCAGGACGTCAGCATCGCACCCAACGGCACATTGTTCGATCAATCGGCGAACCGCTCGCGCAAGCTGGGAGCGCGCGTCAGCTATGAACGGCAATTTTTTGACGCGCTCAACATCACACTCGGCTTTGACTCGATGTGGGACAAAACCCAGCAGGACTTGATCGCGACGGGGCGCTATTGGGTCCCGCCCACCACTTTCCGCACGCTCGCTCCCTTCGGCCAGGCCAATCTGAAACTGTTTGACGGCGCCGTGCGCGTTGCAGGCGGTGCGCGCTGGGAAAATGGCCAGCTCAAGGTCGACGATTATGTGACACTGGCCTCTTATGGTTCGGCGCGTGTCACCGGCGGCACCCGCAATTTTGACGATCTGCTGATCAATGGCGGTTTGATTGTCGAACCCGCGCAAGGCATCCGGGCCTATGCCAGCTATGCCGAAGGCTATTCGATTGCGGACATCGGCCGCATCCTGCGGTCGGTTAACGGCACGCTCCAGCCGAATTTCGGCATCGAGGATGTCAACGTCTCCCCCGTTATTTCCAACAATCGCGAGTTGGGTATCGAAATCAAGCGCGGCCCCCTGGATGCCAGCGCGTCCTATTTCTGGTCGACGTCGAAAAATGGCGGCCTGCTCGTCATGAACAGCGCGGGCGTCTATGATGTTCAGCGCCAGCGCATCGAAATTCAGGGTTTCGAAATCAATCTCGCGGTTCAGCTTCCGGTCGACGGGCTGAAGCTTGGTACCGGCTATGCCCATCTGTCCGGCCGTACCGACAGCAACAAGGACGACAAGGTCGATCGTGACCTCGACGGCGCGAATATTTCGCCCGACCGTGTCAATCTCTGGGCGAGCTATAACAGCGGGCCGGTGTCCGCGCGCGTGCAGGCGGGCCTCTATCTCGACCGCAACTTCGATGACGTGGCGACGAACACCGACTTTTCCGGCTACACGCTGACGGATGCCGTACTGCGCTACGACCTGCCGCGCTGGGGCGGCATCACGCTCGCGGCCTCCAACCTGTTCGATGTCGACTATGTCACCTATAATAGCCAGACGATTCGCTCGACTGTCGCGGCGACCGACAATGCCCGCTTCTTTACCGGACGCGGGCGGACCATCACCCTCGGCTGGGATTACAGGTTCTAAGGATGAAAACGCTCGACACGCTCCATCGCTGGATCGGCGGCCTGATCGGCCTCGTCCTCGCGCTGCTCGGCCTGTCGGGCGCGATCCTCGTCCATAAGGAGGAATGGATCGGGCTCGCTCATGCGGGCGATCCGCTCAACGGTGACCTTGCGACCGTCGCCGCGACGACCGAAAAACTGATGGCGCTTCCCGGCGATCCGCAGGGAATCATCTACGCAGCTCCGCGCCTCGGACTGCACCAGCTGCGCTTCGAAGATGGCGCGGGGCTTTACGCCAGCCAGTCGGGCGAGGTCGTTTCGCGCTGGACGAGCCAGTGGGAGCGCCCCGAAATCTGGCTGTTCGATTTCCACCATCATCTGTTCACCGGCGATTTCGGCGAATGGGTGTCGGGGATCGCGGGTCTCTGCGCGCTCTTCTTCATCATTTCGGGCGCGATCCTGTGGTGGCGGACACGGCGGACCTTCGCCTTCCGCCTGTGGCCCAAGCGGATGAGCCGCCCCGCGATCGTGATGCAGCATCGCGACCTTGGCATCATCGTCGCGCCCTTGCTCCTGCTGTCGGTCGTCACCGGGACGATGATGCTGTTTCGCCCCTTCGCCGCAATCATGGTCGCGCCCTTCGGCTCGATGGCCGAGACCGCAAAGGCCCTTGAACCACCCAAATATAAGGGCGGCCTGCTCACCGCAAAGCCCGACTATACCGCGATGCTAAGCGAAGCCCGCCGCCGCTTCCCCGACGCCGAATTTCGCATCCTCAGCCTGCCGCGCAAGCCCGGCGACCCGATCAGCCTGCGGATGAAGCAACAGGCCGAATGGCTCCCCAACGGCCGCTCGACCCTGTGGTTCGACGCCGCGACAGGCAAGCTGCTCGGCGCGCGCGACGCGCTGGCGTTGGCGCCCGGCGCGCAGGCATTCAACATCGCCTATCCGCTCCACGCCGGAAAGGTCGGCGGGCTTCCTTATCGCCTGGCTCTCACTATCTCGGGACTGGCAATGGCACTGCTCGGAAGCCTCACCGTCTGGACCTTCTGGTTCCGCCGGCCGAAGCCCGCAAAGCGTCCGGCGAAAAGGGCGGTGCTGGCGACCAGCTAAACATCATCGTCACCCCGGACTTGGTCCGGGGGCCATAGTGCGGGCGCGGAAATGGATGCCGGATCAAGTCCGGCATGACGAAGGAATTGAGGTCGGGCCGCATCCACGGTGCTTTCCTATTCTGCACGGCAACCTATATCCTGCCCGACCCATGACCCGCGCTCGCGTCCTCCTTCTGACCGCCGCCCTCGGCCCGCTCGACTATCGCGTCCCGCGCGAAAGCGAGGCCCCGCTCGGCAGCGTCGTCGTCGCGCCCTTAGGCCCCCGGCGGCTCGGCGGCGTAGTGTGGGAGGATGAAAGCTTCGGGGCGCCCGAACCCGTCGGCGACAACCGCCTGCGCAATCTTTACGAAATCGTCGCCGTCCCGCCGATTCAGGCTCCGCTCCGCCGTCTGGTCGAATGGACAAGCGACTATTATCTCGCGCCGCCCGGCTCGGTGCTGCGCATGGTGCTGCCCGGGGTTGCCTTTGCCGACGCGCGCCGCCCGATCGTCGAATATCGCGCCACTGGCGAAATCCCCGCGCGCATGACGCCGCAACGCACCGTTGCACTCGAAGCGATCGGTGAGCGACAGGGGATGGTGCGCGAGCTCGCCGCGCTCGCCGAAGTCAGCGAGGCGGTCATTCGCGGCCTCGTCCAGACCGGCGCGCTGGAAGCGATCAGCGTCTCCGCCGACGCCCCCTATCCTGAACCCGATCCCGCCTTCGCGCCGCCCGACCTCTCCGACGAACAGACCGCTGCGGCCGCACAGCTCAAGGCCGCCGTCGCCGCCGAAAAATTCGAAACGCTGCTGCTCGACGGCGTCACCGGATCGGGCAAGACCGAAGTCTATATGGAGGCGATTGCCGCCGCATTGAGCGCGGGCAAACAGGCGCTGGTCCTGCTCCCCGAAATCGCGCTCACCGAACCGATGCTCACCCGCTTCGCCGCGCGCTTCGGCTGCGAGCCCGTCGGGTGGCACAGCGGCCTGCGCTCGGCGGAACGCCGCCGCGCCTGGCACGCGATTGCATCGGGTGACGCGCGTATCGTCATCGGTGCGCGCTCGGCGCTCTTCCTTCCCTATGCCCGGCTAGGCGTGATCGTCGTCGACGAAGCCCATGAGACGAGCTTCAAACAGGAAGATGGCGTCCACTATCACGCCCGCGACGTCGCGGTGATGCGCGGACATTTCGAGGGTCTTCCCGTCGTCCTCGCCAGCGCGACGCCCGCGCTCGAAAGCCTCGCGATGGTCGAGGCGGGGCGATACAGCCACATCAAGCTCCCCGCGCGCTTCGGCGGCGCGACCCTGCCCGACCTCGCAGCGATCGATATGCGGATCGACCCGCCCGACCGCGGAAGCTGGCTCGCCCCGCCGCTCGTCGACGCGCTCGCCGACCGATTGCAAAAGGGCGAACAGAGCCTGCTCTTCCTCAACCGGCGCGGCTTCGCGCCGCTGACCCTCTGCCGCACATGCGGCCACCGCATCCAGTGCCCGAACTGCACCGCGTGGATGGTCGAGCACCGCCTCGTCCACCGCCTCGCCTGCCATCATTGCGGCCATGTCATGCCGCCGCCGCGGCTCTGCCCCGAATGCGAGGATGAGGACAGCCTCGTCGCCTGCGGCCCCGGGGTCGAGCGCGTCGCCGACGAAGTGACGCTGCGCTTTCCCGAAGCAAGGACGGCCATCGTCACCTCCGACACGCTCTGGTCGCCCGCGAAGGCGGCCGAGTTCGTCGACAATGTCGAGGGCGGGCTGGTCGATATCATCATCGGGACGCAGCTCGTCACCAAAGGCTATCATTTCCCCAACCTCACCCTCGTCGGGGTGGTCGACGCCGATCTCGGGCTCGACGGCGGCGACCTGCGTGCCTCGGAACGCACTTTTCAACAGATCGCGCAGGTCGCGGGACGCGCCGGGCGCGGGGTCAAGCCCGGCGAAGTGCTGATCCAGACGCGCGTTCCCGACGCCCCGGTGATGGCCGCGCTCGTCGCAAACGACCGCGACGGATTTTATTCGGCCGAGGCCGCGGCGCGAAAACATGCGGGCGCCCCGCCCTATGGCCGCTTCGCCGCACTCGTCATTTCGTCGGAGGATATCGAGGTCGCGCGCGGGGTCGCCAAGCGGCTGGGCGACAAGGCTCCCGTCGCCGAAGGCCTCGCCGTCTATGGCCCCGCCCCCGCCCCGCTCGCGATGCTGCGCGGCCGCCACCGCTTCCGCCTGCTCCTCCACGCCCCGCGCAGCTTCGACCTGCAAGGCACGATCCGCGACTGGGTCGGCCAGATCGACTGGCCGGCAAAAGCGCGGCTCGCAATCGACATCGACCCCTATAGTTTTGTTTAAACATCGGTGTTTACATCGTCGCGGTACGCTGGCAGCAGGATTTAAGGCGCCAACCGGGGGGATAGCGGGCCAATGAGGGGGACGAGAATAGCGATAGGGGTTGCAGGGCTGGCGATGCTGGCCATGCCAGCGCAAGCAAAATGGCTTCGTGCCGATACCGAAAATTTCATCATCTATAGCGAAGGCAACGAGAAATCGCTGCGTAGCTTTGCCGAAAATCTTCAGCGTTTCGATGCGACCTTGCGCATCCGGTTCAAGCTGACCCAATCCGAAGAGCCCAATCGCCTGACCGTCTATCTGGTGCCGCGCGCGGCCGACGCCGGGCGCCTGATGACGGGCAAGAGCGGGTCTTCGATCGCCGGCTGGTACAGCCCCGCCCCGGACGGCAGCTTTGCCATCTCGCACCGCGAGGATGTGGTGATCAAGGGCACGCCGCAGTCGCAGCAGACGCTCTTCCACGAATATAGCCACCACTTCATGCGACGCTATGCCGCCGCCGCCTTTCCGGCCTGGTTCATCGAATTTTATTCAACGGTCGATTTCACAAAGGATGGCAAGGCGGAAACCGGAAAACCCGTTTACGCGCGCGCCTATGGTTTGTTGACGATGCCGAAAATCCCGGCCGACAAACTCCTGTTTCAGCAACCGGGCGAGATGCGAAATTCGGGGCAGAGCGATGTCTATTACGGGCGGTCATGGCTGCTGACGCACATGCTTTACAGCGATGCCGCACGCACGGGTCAGCTCGGCCGCTACGTCGATGCGATCAATCGCGGCGAGGACAGCCGGAAAGCGGCAGCCGATGCGTTCGGCGACTTTGCCGAGCTGGACAAGGATCTCAACCGCTACATGGGCAAGCCGATGGTCTACAGCACCTCGGCGGCGCCCATCGCCGTTGCCGGGAATATCGCTATAGCGCCATTGTCGGCGGCAGAAGATGCCCTGTTGCCGCTCCGCCTCGAACGAATCAGCGCCCATGATGACCAGACCCGCATTGCGAAGGTGCGCGACGAGCTGAAGGCGCTGAGTCTCGTGCATGGCGACAATGCTGGCGTCTGGTTCGAGCTGGCAAGCGCCGAATGGGCGATCGACGACGACAAGCGCGATGCCGCGGCCGCCCGCGCCGCAGTCAACAAAGCACTGGCAATCGACCCCAAACATGTCCGCGCCAATGTGCTGCTCGGCCGGATCCTGACCGCGGAGGTCGAGGCGAAGGACGCCCCCCAGCCCGCCGACTGGGACGCCGTGCGCAAACCGATCATCCTCGCCAACCGCACAAACCCCGACGATCCGGTGCCGCTCTACGCCTATTTCCGGAGCTTCATCGATCAGGGACGACGACCGCCTCCGATCGCGATCGACGGCCTTGGCCGCGCCTTTCAGCTCGCCCCCGAAAACATCAACACCCGCATCGGCTATGCCTTCGCGCTCGCCAATGACGGCAAGTTCGACGACGCGCTGAAACTGGCGCGAGCAGTCGCCTTCGACCCGCATGACGGCGGGCAGGGCGAAGAATTGCTCGAGCAGCTCGAAACGATGCGCAAACAAAGCAACGATCGGGCGTCAGCCGCGGATGACGTCGCCGAAGACTAACCCCGCTCAATAATCGGGTTCGGCGCCGCCCAGCACCTGCCGCGTCTGCGCCGTCAGCCACGCCATTGCCGCCGCCCACGACTGGTGGCCGTGGCTGATCCGCGCGACGCCCAGCCCGGCGAGTTCCTTGTGCGTCGGTCCGGCTTTCGAGCGCAGGATATTCACCGGCAACGGCGACCCCTCGCAAATGGCCCCGATGCAGCGCGCATCGCCGAGGAAGGGCACGAACAGCGATCCGGCGCCCGCATCGGCGTAGGCGCGCGCGCGTTCGAGCGTCGCGGCGATCAGCGCGTCGCCGTCCTTCGCGGCATCGGCCCCGCGAAACACATCGCAGCGCGCATTGACGAAGATGCCGGTGTCGGCGGCGGCGCGATAGCGCGCGCCGGCCTCGGCGATCGGCAGCAGAGCGTCGGCGCCGGGCATCCGGTCCTCCATATTGATCCCCGCCGCGCCCGCATCTTTCGCACGGCCGACCGACACGCCGACCGCCGCCGCATCGACGCCATAACCCGATTCCATGTCGATCGTGACCGGCAGGTCGGTGACCGACAATATGCGCGCAAGATTTTCGAACACATCCTCCAGCGGGAAATCCTCGCCATCGGCGCGGCCCTGCGCGCCCGCAACGCCATAGCTGCCGGTCGCGATCGCCTTTGCGCCCGCCGCAGCGACCGCCTTTGCGCTCCCCGCATCCCAGATATTGACGAGGATCAGCGGATCGCCGGGGACGTGCAAGGCGCGAAAAGCGGCAATTTTGTCAGTCATGCGAAAGCTCCATCTTATTTCGGTTCGGGGGACGCTTGCTCAGAAATCGTCGAGGCGCGGCTGGCCGGGCGCACCCTCGCGGCGCAGCAGCTCATCCTTGATCGGCAGGCCATAGGCATAGCCGCCCAGGGATCCGTCGCTGCGCACGACGCGGTGGCACGGGATCAGCACCGCGACATTGTTTGCGCCATTGGCGCTCCCCGCCGCGCGCACCGCCTTGGGCTTGCCGACCGCCGCCGCGATATCGGCATAGCTGCGCGTCTCGCCCGCAGGAATCTTGCGCAACTCGCGCCACACCGCCTCCTGAAAGGCGGTGCCCTTCACGTCGATCGGGATATGGTCGAAACCGCCCGTTGGTGCCTCGACCGCCTCGACGACCTGCCCCAGCAGCGCCGCGAACGCGTCGCCGCCCTCAATGAGTTCGGCCGCCGGAAAGCGCTCCTCCAGTGCCTCGCGTCCTTCGGCAAAGGACAGGCGGCACACGCCCTTTTCGGTGGCGGCGACCAGCATCTCTCCAAGGCTGGTGGGCACGACCGCCCAGCGAATCGTCGCGCCCTTGCCGCCATTGACCCACGCCGAAGCCGTCATTCCCATACGTCCCTCCATATTCTCGTAGAAACGCGACGGCCCCGAAAAGCCCGCGTCGTAGATCGCATCGGTCACCCGGCTCCCGTCGCTCAGCGCCTGCCGTGCCCGCTCCTCGCGCAGCGCGCGGGCATAGGCGGCGGGCGACAGCCCGGTGTGGCGGGTAAAGACGCGCTGAAAATGCGTCGGCGAATAGCCGGTGCGGCCCGCCAGATCGGCGAGCGCGAGCGGCTCTTCGCTTTCCTTGATCGCCGCGATCGCGGCAAGCACCGCGCCCTCGTCGCGCGCGACATCGTCGGGCAGGCAGCGCTTGCACGGCCGCAGCCCCGTCGCGCGCGCAGCGCCGCCGTCGGCGAAGAAACGCACATTGTCGCGGTGCGGATGGCGCGCGGCGCAGCTCGGCCGGCAATAAATGCCCGTCGTCAGCACCCCGGTAACGAAGCGCCCGTCGAGCGCACGATCGCGGCGGAGCACTGCGGCCCAGCGCGCATCATCGTTCATCAGGTCGCCGCTCATGCTGCATCCCTTTCGATCCGCGCGGCGAAACAGCCATAAGCGGCGTTGTGGGCATCGATATAGTGAATGGCATCGCCCGCGAACAGGTCGCGGATCGCGCCATCGGCCTCGCCCGGCCCTGCAAGGCGCGCGCTTTGCAGCATGCCGTCCTTGCCGAATGCCCGCAGCGCGAGCGAACGCCCCTCGAACACCGGCGGCAGTTCGTCGCGATAGCTGGCGGCCGCCACGCCCGGCCTCACATAAATCGCATAGGCGCTGCGATAGGGTGTCGCGACATCGTGGCTCACATGGTGGAGCAGGATCAACTGCTCGCCCGCACGCGCATCCTGAAGGCTGGTACGGCACGGAAAGCCGCGGTCGGCGGTCGCGGTGACGCGGCGGGCGTTGCACGCCGCCAGTTCGGCGTCGTTCATCGCAAACAGCGGGGCGAAGCGATCGGGGCTGAGCCCGTGGATCAGATAGGTCATCGGCGCATCCTTTCTCCTGGCGTTGACCACGCAATGCCATGTCGCGGCATCAGCCGCGTCCCGATGCTTGCGTTCAAAGCGGCAAGCCTTTGGTGTATTGCTGTATTATATCATTGACTCACTTGTGCCCGTCGGCCATTCTGCAGCATATCGGAGGGTTGGGCATGGCATCCATCGACGCAGCAATCGCACCCGCAAAACCGGCACGCCGCGTCGATTGGCTGAGTCCCGCCGCAACCTTCTGCTACCTCGCCATCGCGGCCGGGCAGCTGCTCTTCATCGCTTTCATACTGCTCTTCTATTACCCTCCGACGCTGACGGGCCATTTCGCCGCGTGGAACGCCAAGCCGCTGATCACGGGCTTCGTCGCCGGCGATACCGCGGGCAATCTCTTCTTCGCGGTCCATGTGCTGATGGCCGCTGTCATCACATCGGGCGGGCTGGTGCAGCTGCTTCCCGCCGTCCGCAATCGCTGGCCCGCGCTGCACCGCTGGAACGGCCGCCTCTATCTGCTCTGCGCGCTGGCCCTTTCGTTCGGCGGGCTGTGGCTGACATGGGGGCGCGGGACGTGGCTCGCACTCGGCGGCGCGATCGGCATCACGCTCGACGCGCTGCTGATCGTCGGCTTCGCCGCGATGGCGTTTGGAGCCGCCCGCGCGCGCCGCTTTGCCGAACACCGCCGCTGGGCGATCCGGCTGTTCGCCGTCGCCAGCGCGGTCTGGTTCATGCGCGTCGGCTATATGGTCTGGGGCCTCGCCACCGGCGGCGCGGGGATCGGCGAGGCGATGGACGGCCCGTTCGACCTGTTCCTCGCTTTCGCCAATTCGCTGCTCCCGCTCGCCGTCGCCGAAGCCTATCTGCGCGCCGGAACTCCGGCGGCGCGGCGGGCCGTCGCGGGATTGCTCACCCTCAGCGGCCTTGTCATCCTTGCCGGCAGCGCGGGGGCGTGGTTGGTGATGTGGGGCCCCTATATCTAGTCCCCTCCGCTCGCTCCGCTTGCGTTCAAAGCGCGCGCCTCTAATCTGCGCGCCATGACCCGCCTCATCCTTTTGCTCGCCGCCTTCTTCTCCCTCACCCTGCCCGCCCGCGCCGCCGACGATATCAGTGCGGTGTCGCGCAGCGTCGTGCGCGTCGTCACCGTCGCGATGGTCGATGGCGAGGTGGTGGGTTTCGGCCATGGCAGCGGCATCGCGATTTCGCCGACGCGGATCGTCACCAACGCCCATGTCGTCGAATCGGCGGTCAAATATCCCGGCAATGTCGCGCTGGGGGTCGTCCCGTCGGAGGGGCAGAAAAGCTATGCCGCGAAACTCATCGCGATCGACGTCGCGCGCGACCTTGCGCTGATCGAAATCACCGCCGCCCGGCTTCCCGCCGCCACGGTTTACACCGGCCCGCTCGAATCGGGCACCGACGTCGTCGCGCTCGGCTATCCGGGCAATGTCGATCTCGCGACCGCGCGCAGCGCCAACGACTATATCACCCCGCGCAGCCCGGTGCGCAGCGAGGGCAATCTGTCGAACACGCAGGCCGTCGACGGCGTCGCGATGCTCGTCCACACCGCGAAAATCTCGCGCGGCAATTCGGGCGGCCCGCTTGTCGATCAGTGCGGCCGAATCGTCGGGATCAACTCGGCGATCACCCGCGCCGACGATGGCGATTCGCCCTTCGCCTTTGCCATCTCGACCCGCGAACTTGCGCGCTTCCTCGCCGACGCCGGACAGGAATATGCCAGCATCGGCACCCCATGCCTGTCGCTGGCCGAAGCCGACGCCCGCGACCGCGCCGTACTCGACGCCGCCGCACGCGCCGAGACCGAGGCCAATAACGCCAAGGCCGCAGCGGAAAAGCTCGACCGCGAACTCAAACAGGCGCGCGCTGCAAAAGAAGCGCTCGCCGCGCGCGAGAATCGTATCGCTCTGGCCGGAGTGCTGTTCGTGATCGGCGCGCTCGCCGCGGGCGCGGGTCTGCTCTTCTACAGCCAGCGGAATGTCCGAAACGCCAAAATCGCCGGTGGTGCGGGGACCGTCCTGATGCTCGCCGCGGCGATCCTGTTCGTCACCCGCCCCGATGTCCTCGCCGCCACGACCGACGAACCGGCCAAGCCCGGCACCGCCGCAGCGCCAAAGCTTGCCGAGGGCCGCTTCCTCTGCACCATCCGCCCCGATCGCAGCCGGATCACCGTGTCGGCGACCACCGACGTCCCGGTGACGATCAGCGGCGGCGGCTGCGTCAACGACCGCACCCAATATGCGCAAGGGTCCGACGGCCGCTGGCAGCGCATCCTCGTGCCCAACGACGAAGCCACCGTTACCATCGCCTCGATCGATCAGGCCGCCGAGGAATATCGCGTCGACCGCTATCTGCTCGACGCCGACACCATGACGAAGGCGCGCGAAATCCGCGCCGGCGTGACGCTCAAAAGCTGCACCGTCGATGCGAACGAACTCGCCGGACTCGCCACCCAGCAGGACGCGATTCGCGGCGCGCTTCCTGCGGCCCCGAACGAACGGCTGGTCTATCGCTGCCAGCCGATGGCGAAGGGCGCGGCTAACGCAGGCCCAGAGAATCGCTGATACGCACAGCTGCTTCGCCGGGGTCCATCGCCCCGGTATCGATCGTGATCGCAGCGGGCAGCGGCGGATAGGCAAAGGCGCCCTGCGCTTCGAGCTCGCGAAAGAGCGCGACCGAGGACAGTTTTCCGGTCGCCTGCCGCGACGCGGCCTCGATTCGTGCCTCGACCAGTTCGGGCGCGCAGGTCAGCGCGACAAAATCGACCCGCCCGCCCGCTTCCTCAGCCACCGCGACCACCCGCTCGGGAAAATCGGGCGCGACGCTCGCCTCGGGATGAAAGGTGAAGATCAGCGAGCGATCTTCGGCCGCAGCCGCGCGAAACACATCGAGCCACATCGCCTCGCGCAGTGCGACAAATCCCGGGCTGCCGAACGGAAAAACCGCGAGCAGCGCATCGACGACCAGATGATTGTGGAACAGCGGCAGGCCGGTCAGCGCCGCCAGCTCGCGCGCGACGGTCAGCTTGCCGCTCGCCGCCGGGCCATGGATGAAGACCAGCCTCACCCCCCGCACGCCTTGAACAGCATCAGCGTGCGCTCGCGCGCAAGGCTCTCGCTCGGTTCGTGATAATCCTTGCGCCGGTCGCTGTTGAAACCATGCCCCGCCTCATAGACGAAAATCTGCGCAGTCGGATGGTCGCGCGCGATCAGCGCCTCGACGCCCTCCATCGGGATACCGTCATCGAATCGCCCGAAATGAGCGATCGTCGCGCAGGCGGGCGCCTGATCGGCGAACTGCGTCGGCACCAGACTGCCGTAATAGGATGACGCCGCCGCCAGATCGGGGCTGATCTGCGCCATCCGCCACGCGACCGAGCCGCCATAGCAATAGCCGGTGATGAAAACGGGGCCCCCAGAAGCATTGGCGCCCTTCAGCGCGTCGATGCACGTCTGCGCATCCTTCAAACTCTGCTCGAAAGGATGCAGCTCGCGCGCCAGCTGCACTGCGCGCTCGAACTGCGGGCCCGAATAATCGCTTTCGAATCCGGGATGCTCGCGGTCGAACAGCGCAGGGGAAAGCACTTCATAGCCATCGGCGGCATATTCGTCGCACAGTTCGCGAATATGCTCGGTGACCCCGAAAATCTCCTGCACCAGCACCAATCCGCCGCGCCGTTCTCCGGTCGCCTGAGCATGATAGACCGCAACCTCGGCGCCATCGTCCATCGTCATCCGGATCATCTCGCCCATCGCTCACCCTCTCCGTTTGCGTTCACATTTTTTGCCCGGACCGTCCCTATCGCACGAAGACCCAAAAGCAATCGCGGCCCCGCCTTGCATTGCAGCAAAATCGTTGCTAGGCGCGCCGCGACTTCGCTGCGGGGGAGGTTCTTTGAATTTCCGCTAAAACCCGCGCGGCCCATCCCCCTCGGGATCGTAGTAAAGGACTTTCACGCGTGGAGAATTCCGGCGGCATTCAGGGCAACATCACGGCGGGCCTCGCGGGCCGTTATGCGGTCGCTTTGTTCGATCTGGCTCGCGAATCGAACGCGATCGACGCGGTGGCCAAAAGCCTTGGCACCCTCCGCGCCGGTCTCGCCGAATCGGCCGATCTTTCGGCTCTCGTTGCCAGCCCGGTCGTCAGCCGCAGCGATGCCGCAAACGCGGTCGGTGCGGTCGCCAAGGCGATGAAGCTCGATTCGCTGACCGCGAAGTTCCTTGGCGTCCTCGCCGAGAATCGCCGTCTTGCCGATCTGCCCAAAATGATCGACGCATTCGATGCGATCGTTGCCGGTCATCGCGGCGAAGTGACCGCCAAGGTCACCAGCGCGCACCCGCTTTCGGCCGCCCAGCTCAAGGAGCTGACGGCCAACCTCAAGACCCGTGTCGGCCGCGATGTCAGCATCGCCACGACCGTCGACCCCGCCATCCTCGGCGGCCTCGTCGTCCAGCTGGGCAGCCAGCTGATCGACGGCAGCATCCGTACCCGTCTCAATAGCTTCGCACAGGCGATGAAAGGCTAAACCATGGAAATCCGCGCCGCTGAAATCAGCAAGGTCATTAAGGACCAGATCGCCAATTTCGGGACCGATGCAACGGTCAGCGAAATCGGCCAGGTTCTGTCGGTCGGCGACGGCATCGCCCGCGTCCACGGCCTCGACAACGTCCAGGCCGGTGAAATGGTCGAATTCGCCAATGGCGTACAGGGCATGGCGCTCAACCTCGAAGCCGACAACGTCGGCGTCGTGATCTTCGGCTCGGACGCCGAGATCAAGGAAGGCGACACCGTCAAGCGCACCGGTACGATCGTTGACGTCCCCGTCGGCAAGGGCCTGCTCGGCCGCGTCGTTGATGGCCTCGGCAATCCGATCGACGGCAAGGGCCCGATCAAGGCCGACAAGCGCATGCGCGTCGAAGTCAAGGCGCCGGGCATCATCCCGCGCACCTCGGTTCACGAACCCGTCCAGACCGGCCTGAAGGCGCTCGACGCCCTCGTCCCCGTCGGCCGCGGCCAGCGCGAACTGATCATCGG
>Ga0307414_10000229_pt1 | contig 36707 bp, 49 predicted proteins | sample DK1Ometagenome_FD_203804 | JGI IMG/M metagenome (GOLD analysis project Ga0307414, IMG submission 203804) | Maize rhizosphere microbial communities from greenhouse at UC Davis, California, United States - DK15-O-3 | ecosystem: Host-associated > Plants > Roots > Rhizosphere > Soil | place: USA... | reverse complement strand
ATCCAGCTGTATAAGCCTGAACAATAGCGTCAATAGCTACTGGCAAACCAGTGATTAGCCCAGCCAAAGTTGTTTTCCAATTTTTCATTTTTATATTTATTTATTAGTTAATTTTTAATGCGCCACCCATGTAGTACCGTTGTAAAACACTGGACAAACAACTGCTCCACCTCCTACAATTGCAGCAAGATAAGTTGGTGCTAAAGCGTCTGTAACGTATGCTGTATCGCCTTGCGTTCCAGCTGGTAGTGTTGATACGGTGTAACCCTGCAATGTTATAGGACTATTTGTAACCCATCTATTGCCTCCTGAATTAGTAAATCTTAAACTTCCAGAAGCATTTCCAAACCATCCCCCACTGTTGTTTAATGCTATATTTCCTCCGTAAATATACGAATCAGAATATATATTTCCCTTTACTTGAAATTTAGCATTACTTACTAAAGGGGTTGATGTTCCTACAAACACTCGCTCAGTATAAGGATTTCCTGAGTTACTATCTGTGGCATAAACGTCTAACCCTCCTGTTATAGTCCACCTATTATCTACTGCGTTTTTTACAAAAGCCGTTGTAGCAACCTGAGTTGTATTAGTTCCTGCTGTTGCGGTTGGTGCAGTTGGTGCTGTTGATATTTTAAGTTTACCGTCTGAAGCAGCCGAAACAACTCTATCGCCTGATCCGGCTAAACTAACCATGTCCACCGTAGTATCTAAGTTCAATCTCATGGCAAAATTATAGCCCGGATTAAAATCTATAGCTGTAGCAGAAGAAGAGACAAACGAGCGTCCACCATTTACACTAGGAGAGTACTGTCCAAAAGAAATTAAATTATCTGCGGAGTTTATAAAATTGGCGGCAGATAATGAAGTCGTAGAATTAGCACTGTTTTTTATGTTAAGCCCAGGAAAATAATTACCCGAAGCGTCATTGTAATCTATATTTACATAATTAAAATAAGCTCGACCCTCAGCTTTGAAATTTACATCTGTACAATTTGTTATGACATTCGGGACATTAGTATTTATAAGATTGCCATTAACACCTACACCGTCACAAGCGTTAATTCGGACCAATCCTAAGAGATTTGCGGTAGCGGAAAACATGTTATTATCTTGAACCTGAACGCTTCTCATTACCCCTCCTGTACCGTCTAAATCAACGAAATGCTTTTGGTCGGCTGTGTAAGAGCTGAACTGGTTGTCATTTACGACTATGTGGTCAAAACCAATACCGCTTAAAACTCTAGCTTTAACACCGCTAATTTTAAAACCCTCGAAAGAATTATTAGATATTAGCAATATCGAAGTAGATTCTTTAATATTTAAGTTCACGTGATATAATGGGTAATCTATTGTCGTAGCATTGAATTTGTTATTGACTATCTTTAATCCACCGCCACTTTCTTGATAAATGCTTTCTGAATTAGCGTATTTACCCCCATAAAAATTAGAATTGCTAATGAAAGCATCCCCTTCGTCAGGAATCGCAATATTTTGAATATGTATATTGTATTTTACAGGATCAAGGAATGAACATCCATCAACTCTCCAACCGCCACCATTCAATATTTCGACGTTTTTGTAAAAATGCGATATAAACACGCTTCTAAGCTCACATTCTCTTGCATAATCGAATACTATTCCAGACCCGTCTGTAACTGTAACCGAATTATTATCTATCTCTAAATCTCTGAACGTAACTTGTTGGGCTTCAACGTAAAAAGCCGTCTTATTCGAGCTAGTCATAGTGATTTTACTGTCCCCAAAACCTGATATAATACAAGGATAATTTACTGTTATACTATCGCTTATTAGATAGTTACCTCTAGGAAATACTATCTCAGTGCCGTTTGAATATGTGTTATTAAACAAAGATCTTAAAGCTACCGTGTTATCTGTAACCCCATCCCCGACAACTCCAAACTTTTCAACGTTTATTTTTTTTAGATTGTTTTGTTTTAAATATAAACTATCCTGAACAACATCTGAAACAGGCAAATCTGCTGCATCGATGTAGTTTAAATCTCCGGTGTCTGGTTGTTGCGAAAGTATCTTGGAACTCGCAGCTGTAGCGGTGTTGCCGCTTAATTGTATTCCCTCGTCGAAAATAGCTTGGCTAAACCCTAAAAAGGGTAAAAGTAAAAGTATAATTAATTTTTTCATGTTATGCTGGTTTTACGTAAATTGTATTTCCTAAATTAGTATTAACTATTATTGTTAAGGCGTCTGCCGATTGCGTCCACTCTGTACCCTTATAAAGTTCGCCTCTTGATTTTAATACGCTTCCTGCGGTAAACCCTGCAGGTAATATAAAAACTTGGTTCGTTCCGGTAGTAGGAGCTACAAAAGATATAGGCTCGGGCTTAGGGTCAAAAATAGGTGTATAGTTATCCCTGTTGTTAATGTCCCCGCCCTCATATATGGCATTATTCCATATCGTCGTAGCATCAGCAAAGCCGTGTACGATGTCGCCTATCTGTAAGGTGTCTAAAGTGTTGCCGTCGCCTTTAAACTTTAATCGAAGTTCTAAAAACTGGATAGGTGTTAACGGATTTACAGCTTCTACAAGCTCGTTAAGCTTGTCCTTAATCCCGTTAGTCTCATTGGCACTTAGTTTGTTTACAAGCGTTGGTACTGCCGGAACAATTACAGCCTCTTTGTCTCCGTCGACGTTTGCATTGTCAAACTCGTATAAAGTAATCATAGTTTACTAACTGTATATGAAAAGTAGCCGCCCCACGTAGGCACGTTGGCACAATTCGAATTATTAACTATCTTAAGAGCTTCTTTGTAATGGATACTTATAGTTTTTTCTATCTGTATAAGAGTTATACTTTTCTGAGTATTACTAGGGTCTGTAACGTTCGGACGCGATATAATCTTGCTCCCAAAGTTAGTACTCATTAAAGGGTCTCTCTCCTGCTGGTAAGCTACGCACAAGGCTAAGAATTTCTGGAAGCCTAAGAAGGTACTCGAGGCACTATCAGCGATACTACCCTCGATTATCTGAGTTGCAGCTTGAAAGCCGAACATTTCTAAAAAGATGTTGTTCTTTACGAAATTCGTAACCTCTTCTATCTTGCTTGTCTCTAACGAGCCTGTAGTAGGATAGAACTCTTTAAGCTGCTGTATCGTCGGTGTTGATAGTGCTGGCATCTTGTGCAGGTGTTACGGGGTTGGTAATGGCGATACCTATCTCAGTAAAGCCTTCTAGCATCTTATTAGCTTGTTTTAAGCAGGTTTTAGCCCACAAGTCAGTCGCTGTCTGAATTGCGACTCCTGAGTCTCCAAAAATCCCGCTATCTTTGAAAAGTAGAATCTTAGGGAAGTTGTAACAAGCTACACATATTTTGTCTTCCGCTTTGTCGTCCATTGAGTTGAACAAGTCCACGTTAACATCATTAGAGATAGATACTTTCGCTATAAGTTTGGTCACGTCTTCCGTGTCTCCTTCGTACTGCAAAAGTAAATTTTGAGCGGCGTTATCTACGCCCTTTGCGCCCTTTAAAGCTTCTTCTAACGTGTCTATTATTTCCAGCTCTTTTTGTGTCGGGTCGCTGCTTTTCTTAGTGACAAATATGTTATTTCCAAACATCGCATTGTCACAGGCCTTTCCTGCGTAAGTAGCTGAGTTGTCCTCCTCTTCCATCCATTTTTGAACTGCGTACAAAGGTGTAATTCTGTAAGGCATAGACGTATCGTTGTACATATAAATCTGTCCTAAATAGGCCTTGTAACCTTTGGCCTTAATCTGCGATTGCACGACCGTTAAGTTGCTGTTGAAAGTCGGATAAGTAGCTCCTGTCTTAATGTTTTTGAAGGTAGAGGCGTTGTCGTTGTCGTCCACGTCTTTAATTAGGAAATGCTTCGGATTTTTATATACAAAGTCAACGACCTTACCTTCCGCATTGTATTGCACGTTAAGTAAATAATAGCCGTATCTGATATAATCGTTTTTAATTTTGTTCCAAAGCTTTGTGTACTCGGGCAAAAGGCCGGCAGGCTCACAAAATTCCAGGAATTTAAGCAAGCACATTGTAGCTGTGGCACTATTTAGATAAGCGTTGTCCAGTCTTTCAAAAAATAAGCCGTCTTCCCCTATTTGAACGTATCCTTTAGTGTCGACGGCTTTCCTTTTCTTTTTACTGGAAACTACTTTAAAGAATCCTGTAAACATATTTTTTAAGTTTTAGAACTTACATTAAGTCAACGTCTATGGCATCGATAGCCTCAACGAAAACCGCTTTTTTTGCCTGTGCATCTACAGATAAGCCTTTCTCTTTTGCGAAAGCTTGTAATTCCGGATACTTGGCTGTTTTGGTATCAATCCCTAAAACTTCTGAGCGTTTAGCCCATTGCTTTAAAGCTTCTGCCTTTGCTTGGGCTTCTGCTTCTTTTTCCTCGTCGCTTCTAAGGTCAATAACCTTAGCCTCCGGTAAAGAGCTTCTTAACTCGTCAATAGCTTTTTTGTCGAAAGTCATAAAAACCGAAGGGTTTTTTTCGTGGATCCTTTCTGCTAGATCGAGTTTCTCTTTAATTTCTAAATCGGTGTCTGTTTCCTTAATGTTGTAAAGAACTCCACCTTTTTCGTCAACGACGTAGTTAATGCCTCCGCCGAATAATGTATATACGTGTGCCATTTTATGCGCTTTATAAAGCTCGTAAGCTTTCGTTAATTTTGCTTCTGGGTTTCCGCAAGACAAACAGCCTGCGTGTGTTTCTATGAAACGCCTAGCCTCTAAAGGCAAGGCGTTAAATTCTGCCGTAGTCATAATTAAGGGATTACCACTAAGAAACGATTGTTAAACAACGTTTCAGTTGCAGCTAAGCCACCAGCAAGTAAGAAGTTATAACCGTTAGGGTTCGCCTCTCCTCCGCCTGTTAAGCTTCTGATTGATCCGGTAACGCGTCCACCTACGTCGTCGCTTGTTGGTTCAACAACGAATTGTAAACCATTTTTAGCTCCTAAGACCTGGTAAGCGTCGTCTGCATCGGCTACGCCTGTAGCTTTGTAGACAAGCACCCATTTACGAGTAGCTAAAGCCATTACTGTCTCTTTACCTGCGTTACTCTCAGAGTTATTAATAATAAGCCCCGAAGCTAACTGCGTGTAAGTGTCTGCCTTAACTTCGCTAGACACTACCTCGTAGTTAGGTTTGACTGCGTTTTTAGCCCAGTCTATTTTTACAGGATAATAATCCGACGTTTCTAGAGGGTAAATCCCCGTGTCCGGGTCGATTACTTCGATGTCCTCTAAGGTGAATTTCAAAGTAGCACTTTTAGTCCCCTTAAAGGCTGCTAAGTCAATCAATAGCGCGCCAGAGGCCGCTTGTAAATCTGCTGAGTCGCAACCTAGTGCGACGTCAGCGGGTTTATAACAATTTGCCATTTAGCTTTTGTTTTTTAAAGATTAATAGCCTAATACGTAGAAGTCACCAGGGTAAGGATCCACGATAGCAGTCGTTAAGCTGTAAGAAGCCTTAAACATTTTAGTAACGTTGTCGAAATCAGACTGGAAGTCCCCTTGTTCCACGTAGTTAATGTTTGGCAATCCTAAAGCTAATACTGCTCTGTTAGGCAAGTTCCAAGCCGTACCAACTAAAGCTAAATCGTGAATAGCTGCTGTTAACTCTTCATACTTAACGATAGTAATGTCTCCGTATTGAATAGTAGCCACGGCAACGTCGCCGTTAACTTGACTTTCCAATTTACCAACACAACACAAGTCGAAAGATTTAACTTTCATAGAGTTGATAAGAGCCTGATACATTTCAGATGTAATCCAAACATATTTTTGAGTGTCCACAACCATAGCCATAGTCTGAGACTGTAGCGCAAGCATACCATCAATAGCAGCCAAAACCTCGTCGCCAGTCCAAGCCGTTTGCGTGGCTTTTGTAGTCAAAGCGTTTTTAGTCGCAATTGCTCCGGTGTAGTGCGGGGCTGCTGGCGATAAAGCCACAAGATCCGTCCAAATACCGTTTTCCTTAGTGTAATTTGGCAATAAAGCCGCATTAGCTAAGTTAGCCTCAACGTAAGCCGTATTACCTAACCAGTTGATTTTGCGGGTCGAGTTCAAAATATTGTTAATAAATTGTTTCTCGTAGTAAGACTCTAAAGCCGCGCTCGGTTCAGGGCTTGCCGTAGAAATCCCAAAAGCTTTACGCTCGTTAGAAGTCAAAGAAGTTAAACACAACTGACAACCTGCGTCAAAAGTGTACTGGTCCGCTTCTAAAACAGTTGGCAAAGAACACGTTTCTGTAATAGTACAGTTAACCATAGCTACAGCGTCAGCAATTACCTGCGGCGCAATAAACAAAGAGTCTTCGTCTACTTTTAGAGTCGTGTTATATTTAACACTTGAAAGCTCTAAGGCTTTTTCCATAGAGGTCAGATTTAAAATCCCCTCGATTATTTTCCCTTTCGGGATACATACCTGATTTAAAGTAGCCATAATTAAACTATTTTATATTTGTTAGCTGGTTCGTCCTTTGAAGCAGCTGCCGCCCCTGGCTTTTCCTCCCCGTGCTTCAATGAAGCTACAAGGGCGTCGTGTCTTTGTAACAAAGCTACGAAGTCTCCTTTCAGAGTTGCGTGTGCTTCAACTACCGCAGTAAGAACCGCTTCAACTTCTGCGCCCAATTCGGGAACAGCCGCCACGGGCGCGTCTTTAGTAACCGAAACAACTGCACCGGATAAAACTACTACGGTCATAGTTCCGTCGCCGTCAGCGATTACATACGTACCGTCTGGCGCATCTATTGCGACCCCTTCGGCTATTTCGGCAATGTCCGAAATGTCTGGAAAAGTTAAAGACGTTCCGTTAGAGTCGTCTATAACCAATTCCGCTTTTGCTTCATGCCCTAATTTTGTAAGCAAGGAAGCCAAAAAAACGTTTTTGATTTTCATTTTATAATTAATTTAGTTAATAATTCCCAGTGATAGTAAATGCCCTCTGTTCATTGGCAGCTCTGAGTTTTCAATCAAAGAAAACAAGTCGTCGCTTATGTCGCAAGAGGCTCTAAAGATACTGTTTGTGAAATCTTGGTAGGCTGTTAGGTCGTCCAGCATTTCAGTAAGATTATTTTTTGTGCCTATGAAGCCCTTAGCTGGCTCTACTCTCGGAGGGTGGTAGTGTACGGTCGCTTTTTCGGCTACCTCCCGGTGGTCGCCCAAAAGAAAAAAGAAAAATCCTGCGCTATCGGCATACTCAGGTACGTGTGTAACGATATTCACGCCTTTTTGCTTCAAGTCTAAAACTTTTGCACTCATGCGCTTAAGCGTCTCAACACTCCCGCCATGTGACGTTATGTGTATAACGGCAGTATCCCCTTTTTTAAGGTCTTTAGTGTCCTTTGTGAACTTGTTTTCTAGTGCGGCGTTAAAGTCGCCTGTTACATTTATTTCGACCATTTATCACAAATGTTTTCGGGTTCGGTAGCAAAGATTTTGGTAGCAATTGGGCAACTGCACAAAGTGCAAACGTAGCCTTGGACTTCTTTTACCTCAGCGTTGACAAAATCAGCATAAAATTTTTTCTCTTTAAGGGGGCATTTCGCGCAAATCTCGGACCTGCGACGGCTCTCTTTTGTGTGTTCGCCTTTTAAGCTCTTTGTCAACGCATTGATAAAATCTATCATGTGTACAAATGTATATAATTATTTTAAATAATAGCTAAAAACTATTAAAAACTTTTTAATATACTTTTTTCTTATAGCTTGACAACAAAGCATAAAAAAAACCCGCTAATTAAGTTTAGCGGGTTTTAGGTAAATTGTTATTTGAGGTCTAGTCAAAGTTTTTGCTTTCGACTTCCCTCATTTCAATTTTAGAATTGTACTCCTTGTTATGCTTTTCTAATTCCATTTTTACACGGGATCTTTCGTGTTCTGAACGAATTATATTATTTGCTTGTTGGCATAACTTCGATTGAGCATTTGCCGTATCAACGTCGATCTCTTTATTGTCCAACTTCTCCATTTGGTTAAATACAAAGGCGAGTAACGATTTAGTGTTTACTGGTGTCATAATTTACTTCTTTTTTAGATTTGTTATTTTTAAATTTAATCTTTTTAGCGCTCCTGTTAATTTATCGTATTTATACAATTTAATCGATTCAGGGGTTGCGTAGTAGAAGGCGGCTACTAAGTTCAGGTTAATTCTAAAAAGCTCTTCTACCTCACGCCTCCAGTCAGGGTGTCTTGCTACAAAGGTCTCTTTTTCTTCTTCGTAGGCTTTGTAATCGAATTTTCTCATTGCCAGAGGGCTGTCCTTAACTACGCTGTAATTGCGGCTTCCCGGGAGGCACATCTCTGAAAAAAAGCGGCTCTTAACATAATCCTTTTTATCAAAAAGCCCTCCCAGCCAATCACTAGCGGTTGCTTGCAAGGCTAGCCCTCTTACACCACTTTTTGAAAGCCTGTTGATTAAGGCTTGGCAACCCTCTACACGGGAGGGCTCATTTGAGAGTACTGGAAGGATGTAGAATTTAAAATCTATTTGGATTAAAGTCCTGCTTTGGAGAGGGTCGTCGCCTTTGGCTAGCAAAACATCCTCTTCGCTATCTGCGTGCGTAACAAGGGCTTGCTTAAATATAAACTTTCCTGCGGCATCAAAACAGGGAACATCCTTGCTGAGACGTCTAGTGACTATACCTTTTACTTTAAGTGAGAAGGTGTCGCCTTCTCTAAAGTAGTAGAGGTCTTGCGTATTAAATACCATATTTCCAGATTTTTAAATTATTACTTTAACAAAGATATAAAATAATTTTAAATAAACTAAGAATTATTTTTATTTTTTTCGCATAAAAAAAACCCCGCTAAAATCAATTAGGGGGTTTTTTGGTAGATAGTCTCCTTTCGTTAAAGTTAAAAAGTACCGACTGTAAATATAGTAATTTATTTTAACTGCTCTGCATTTTCACATTTAAATTATCTTGTGCCTCCATTAAAGTTTCTAAAATCAAAACAGGCGGCGTTACTACGGTGTTGGTTTGCTGCGGTGTATCGCTAACTCTGGCTACCGTTTCGGTCTGCGCGTTATTGACAAAATTAGCGGTCCCCGATTGCGTTCTGGAAGAGGTGCCTGTGCTCTCTCCCCCGCCTGTAGAGCCTTTATTTGTCTTAAGGATGTTCTTAACAGCTGCAAATCCTGTAGCTGCTGCAAACGCTACTGCTGGAATTGCTGCAGGATAACCAAGCTTAACCCCTGCTGTGATACCTTGGTAAGTATTAACCAAAGCCGCTGCGACTGCTATCGCTTTACTCTCCCCGAATAGGGCTTGTAAAGCTCCGACTCCGTCGGTTAGCATTTTATCGTTAACGGCTTTCTTTTGGTCCGATATGATCTTATCATTCTTTTTAGTATCAGAAGCATACTTTTTATTAGCTAGATTTAACTTGGCTAAATAAAGTTCATTGCTGATAAGTTTCGTGTCTAAAGCCTCTTGTAAATCAGCTAATTCTCGAGAATACTCCTCGTCTCTTAGCTGTTGCTTTATCTCAGTTTCTGCAGCGTCTTTGTCGGCAATGTCTTGTAGCCTTATTTGAAAAGCCGTGTCCTCTAAAGCTTTTAAATTAGCGGCGTTTGTTTCACGTCGTACCTTTTCCGCTTCGTCGAAATTGGTTTGTATAATCGTTAAAGCTTCATTCTTAGCGGCGTTAATTTTCACAACCTCGTCAGCGTAAGCCTTCTCGCTTAAAGTCCTTTTGTCTAAGAGCTTTATTTGGGCTTCTGCCAAAAGCTGTGCGCTTTCGGTCTGCTCGTCATAGATTGCGGCAGTCGTAGCTTTATTTGCTTCGATTATACGCTTTTGCTGTTCTAACTCTTTGTTTATCTGCTCCTCTGCAATCGCTAAGACGGTACTCGATAAAGCTTGAGCGTTAGCAACTCGGTTGCTCCCACCTTCCAGCTTATTAAGTTTGTTATAATAATCCTCGTAGAAAGTAAGCCTTTGCTGAACGCTTTTTACTTCGCTTTCGAAAACAAGCTTATTATTTTCAAGTTGCTTTTTTTGTTGTTCTATAGCTGCGTCGCGCCTTGCTTTTTCTTTGTCTGCCGCTTCTTTTCTTAGCGAATTTAAGTTTGCCAACTGCTCAGACTCTTGCCCAGATATTCGCTCCTGTATGTCCGATACAGTCGTTAAAGCCTCTGCCTGTGCGTCTAAGTTATCTTTACTTTTACCCTCTAATTTAAGGCGTAAGTTTGAAATAGCTACAGCTTGGTTGGCTATGGCAAGCTCCGTTCCTTGCTGCTTCTTAAGAGTTTCGCCCAATTGTGCATTTGCTTTAATTCTCTGGGCGGTGCTTTTACTTTCGTCGTCTCTTATCTGTCTTAGCTTTTCTGCTTGCTTTTGATAGTCTAGCTGTATCTTTTGCGATAACCTCTGTTGCGCGTTATATTTAGCCTCGGCATCCGCAAGCCTCTGCGTATCGACTACCGACTTCTTTATCGAGCCTGTGAACTTGTCTACCGCTTTAGACGCTTTGTCCAAGCCTATAAATGATAAGCCTTTCGATATAAGCCCCAAAGCTTTCTCGGCGGCTTGCCCTGCGAAATCGAACCCTGCCGCTAACTTATCTATCAAGAAACTACCCAAAGGAACAAGGACACTCATAACAGCATTTACAATTCCTTTTAATCCAGCTAACACTTTACTAAACCTATTCGATGCAGCCTCGTTATTTTTCAAAGCCGAAAACAAAGCCACTCCTAAAATAACCAAAGCCCCTATTCCTGTACCAATTATGGCGATCTTAAGAACTTTCATAGCCCCCGACGTTGCCGTTGTTGCTGCTGTTACTTGCGTTTGTGAAACGGTTAGAGCTTCATTAGCAACTACCTGCGTTTCCGTTGTAGCTGTTTGGGCTATTTGCGTTTGCGCAGCTAACTGTGACGAGGTCTTGAAGCCTAAAGTCGCTTTAGTTCCCTGGATTAAAGAGTTGGTAACTTTCGTTACGTCGTCCGAAGCCTGTGAGACTGTGCTTGTGAAGCCTGAAACTATCGTGCGCCCTTGCTCGAAAGCGTCACCTAAGCCGAATAGGTACTGCCTGTAGTTTCCCGTTATAGTTGCTGCTTTTTGCTGAGCATTCCCGTTCTTCAAGATGAACTCGTTGTTTTCGTCCATCTTTTTATTAAGCTGCTCGATAGCTTTAGCACCCTCAACTGTGGAGGTGTCTATTGCACGCCTTGCCGTTAACAGCTCCTTGTTATTCTTTATCGCTTCGTCCTCGGTTTTTACTGTTTTTGCCAAAGCGGCGTCTAGCCCTGTCTGCGCTTTGGTTAAATCCAGCACGCTTTTTTGGTTTGCCGAATATTCTGAACGTGCTTTTTTTAGAGCGTTCTCATTTGATACAAAAGTTTTAAGCTGTTCTTCGTTAGCGTTAGATAGGTTGTCCGTATCCTTTTTTAATTTCTTTTGTTCATTTTCTAAATCAATAATAGCCTTTTTACTCGCCAGCATAGATGCCTCCAAGTCGCCTGTATCGATTATTAATTTCCCTATTACTATTTCTTCGGCCATGGCTAAACTGTTTTAATTACTGAAATGTTTGTTTTAAAATTACTAACCGTTAGAAGCACGTCCATACTCCCTGAGTTAAGCCCTCGGCGGTTGTCGAAAGTGGCATCGAAATACACTCTTATTTTTCTGCCTATTGGCAAAGCGGGGATAGTATAATTTATCGCTTCGGTTGTGTACGTTGTATCGCTGTTGTTAGCCGAGCCAAACTCTTTTAGGGTTATCCTGTTCACCCCATCGTAAAGCATAACTCTAACCGTAGCTCTAGCCTTTCCAATTCCGTTATTCTCGGTCTTAAGCCTAAAGGTAAAACTGGGCACATTAACTTTAACGTTCGTGTAAGCGTCAGCTGATAAGATAAGATTAAAAGGGTCGTAAGCACTATCCGGCGAAAATATAGTCGGGGAGAACTGATAAAAAGCAACGTCCGGATAATAATCGTTCAGGTTAGGCTTAAGCCCCTCTACGTGTTCTAAAACGTTGAAGGCTTCTCTGTCTCCGTCGAAATTATTCCGGGCTAAAGTGAAGTCCGATGGTTGGGCGAAATTACTTTCTAAGCTTGCTACCCCAGTATGAACTATGTTGATATAAGCGGTATTCGAAATCCCGCCGTTAGTATCCACAGCCTCTAAATACAAAGAGTCTGAGTTAGTATCAGGCATCGTGTCTGCAGGCTTATTCGCTTCTATCTTAATAGTTGATATGTCAGTAATCGCAAAAGCCTGAGGCAATGAATTAGCCGACACAAAAACGTCGTTCACAAAAAGCCTGTTCTCGTTCTCGTCATAGCTTTTAAAAATTACTAAATCCCAAGGGTATTTGTTAGGAGGCATTGGATACATACTAAGCAAATAAGATAAAGGGAAAACAGCTTTTTCCTTGAAATCCAAAAATACAGAATTGAAATTATTAAGTACTGGGCTTTCAACTTTCCTTTTCTTAACCAGCATAGCCTTAACAACTATTTGATCTTTTTTAGTCGAGAAGTTTATCTCTAGCGGAATCCAGTAGCTCGCCAACTGCTCTATAAAAAATACCTTAGTCATTGAGAAGGTCGCGGCCATAATCTCGTCATATTCGAAAATAACGTTCTGAATTAAAGGCGAAAGTATGTAATCAATATAATCCTTGTGAAATTCCGTGTAAACGTCTCGCATACTTACTGGCTTAGCTGTCTGCGCAGTCACAGGCGTAGCAACTCCGTTAACATAAACATTAGTGCTTAAGGGCGTTTCATTTATTTTAAATATCCTGACTGCCGAGGTCTCGCCAACTGCTCCGTCAGCTCTTATGGCGATAGTTCCGGAGTCTTCCACGTCTGAGTCGTCAAAAGTGTTTAAGCTGCCAGTCCCGAAAGCCGAAGTAAGGTACTCGGTTTTGTCTTGGCTGCTTAAGTTGTTCGAGAAAAACGAGTTAAACGTTGTTCCGGAATCGCTATAAGCTAATTCGTTTCTTTTAGCAAGCTTACTTTGAAAAGAATAATCCTGATAATCGACGAACTGCTTAGAATAATCGACGTAAGCCGTTTTATAATTTCCTAAATTGGACCAAAGATTTATAACCACCGTTCTGTAAGTGTCGTCTACCTCAGCATAACAATTAAAATAGGCTAAGGTTTGAGACAAAAAAGTAAAGCAATCCAAGGTGTCCTCGAAAGTAGGCGAGAAGCCGTCGCCGGATCCGCCGTAAATTTGATAAACGCCTTTGTTCGGTGCGACGTAGTAGTCTTTAACCGTGTTTGAATCCAAAAAGAAGTCGCCGTAAACGCTGTAACCATTATCTACAAATATTTTTTTGATAAGCTCTTGTAAGTTTATCAAAATAGGCATTTCCTCGATAACAAAAAGCTTACTGGCTGGCTGCGTTTCGACTAAAGCTGTTCGTCCGAAGCTTCCGTTAGCCTGCGCTAATAAGTCCGCTACGGTTTTCTTATATTTAATATCGGCCGCAGTAGCATTTAAGTACTGCTCCCGAAGTTTAACAACTAAAGCGTTGTCGGAATAAAGTAAATACCAGTTTATACTTGTTTTCGTTTCCTTTTGAATCGTCAAAGTTTGGTTTCTCAATTGGATAGACCCGTTTAAGACAACGTCCACGGTAAATCCGTTCATTAAGGAGTTGACTTTATTAGTCGGCAAGTCGAACAGTTCTAATAACTTTACGTTGTTAGCTGTTTTTGGTGCTGTTCCGGTATTCGAGAAAGCGTAACGGTCTTGTATACCGTTCAAGTTCTGCGCTTTTTTGAAAGTCACTACCTGATCGGTTGGAATGTCGAGCCTAAAGCCTTTTCTGTATATTTCTATCATAGCGAAATTTGATTTTCGTTAGAAACGGTAACATTTAGACTATATTCGAAATCCAGAAATCTTTCGTTTAAAGTGCCTGTAACCTCACACTCTGTAAAGCCTCGAGGTAAAAGGACTTCGACTTTAATCGAGCGCAAAAGCTCTAAGAAGGTTCCGACAAGCTCTAAAGTTTTAACCCCTGAAACGCTCATATCTTCTGAGTACTTGCCTTCTCGCATACGACGAGGCGTTTTAAGCTCCTGGGCGTTATAGAAATCATTATTAATAAATTCGCTTTTGCCTCTTGTGCCTCTGCGGCCTTCTCGCTGTGCGTAAAAGTAGCAATAGCCACCATAAGACGTAAAGTATCTAAACTGTAGAGTGTCTTCGCAAATACCCGCTTTGTAGTTAATCCCGTAAATTGGTATTTCGTCGTTATTTAGCGACGTAGTTATCAAAGTAGGCAAATACATTTTTTCTATTTGAGCGTCGGTAATTGGCACGGTAGCCACGCCCTTAGTCGGAGGAACTGCCGAACTTACCCCGTCAACCGTTACAAGCCTTCCAGACGTTAAAGCGTTCTCGGAAACGAACACGCTTAAGGTGTTGTCGAAGCCTTCGGCAAACTCAACGTATTTTGGTGATAGGATGTTAAGCTTAGTCTCGTCTAACTGCACGCGTACAGGCTCCGACAATTGGCTCATACCCATAACAGGATAGAAGCTTGTTTCTGTCTCGTTATCACTTGGTGTTTGCTCAGCAAAAATAAAAGTAGTATCGAAAATATAACCGCTATCGAAGACGTACTCGTCGGCGAAAATGTCCGCCCCATTCTCTGCGTGAACCGATACGCCTATACTGAAATGCTCGACGGTGTACTGCTTATTACTAGAATTGAAATCAAATTCGAAGTTATCCAGCATTAAGCTTTTTAAGTATCCGGATACATCAATTCTAAAAACGCCAGTTTCGTATTTAGGCAGGATATTTTTAATAACGTAAAGCCTGTTTGAATATAAAGACTTAATCTCTAAATCGGCTACTAAGTCGTTTGGGTTTACGCCTAAATCGGCATCCGAGGTAAACTCGAAAATAGCAGGCTCGTTAACGTTGAAGTATTTTAGCGGTTGTTTTTGAAAAGTAATTGCCATTGTTCTTTTATTTTATTTTTTAGATCAGGCTTTGCGAGTTCAATCACCTGTTTAAAGGCTTCATCGTTAATCGAGTCCGTAACTATATTTGAGCCGCCTTGTCTGTACCAAGTTGTACCTAAATTTTTTATTGAGTTCTTAACCGCATACGGGTTAAGGTCTAATCCTTTTGCAGCAATCCACTTTTGAAGGTCTGAAATATTTGGCTCTGTTCCAGGCGGCGCACCGTCGTTCAAATCCACAATATAATCAAGTGCGATAATGTCGTAAGATATAAGCCCGAAACTCTCGTTCTTTTCATATCGAACCGAGTTGAGAAGCGCACGAGTTGCAACCATATCATTCTCGACAATAAGCCTTTTAAGCTTGTCGATTATAACTGTTTGTATTGCTTCCTCTGGCGTCATGTTATTTTAAACTATCCAGTTTTATCAATGTTATTTTAGAAGTTCCCAAACCGGGAAACCCCTCGTGTTGGGTTCTTTTAAAGCTATAAAGACTGTCAATAAAAGCTAAAGCCTCCTTTTTACCATTAAAACCTTTCTGTAAAGTATCTTCCCTACTCTCTATGTGCAGGACTGCGCAGCTCATGTAAGGGCTAGAGCTTTCCCCGAAAGCATTCTTTTTTACTGCGTCTGGACAACTCCCAGCCTGGTAAGAAGTCAAAACCCAAAGTACTATATATTTGATCATATTGTAAGTGTAAAAGTTATTTCAACGCCTGTATAATTTGTAGCTGGCACGTAAGTATTCACGTTCCAAACTGGTCTAATTCTTATATTCTCAATCTCCTGCCCGCAGCAAGTAAAGTACTTCTTAAAAGTATTAGCGAAATCCAGCGTAAGAAATTGAGAGGTTATCTCGTCAAACTGGCCTACGTTGGTCTGCTCCGTATTCTCTACTTCCTGCCGTGCATCTGACGGCTTCGCAATAGTCAGTAAGCAGTCATAACTCATTCGGCTGTATTTGTTAGCTGTTTGGCTGTTGGCATTCACAATTGGCCCAAAAGCTAAAAGCCTGTTAACTGCAAAGAATTTATCGTGTACCGGCCTTAGCTGTGAGCCGTTGTTATCCGTTTGGATAAAAAGCAAGTCGTTAAACTCGCCAAAGATATATTTAAAAATATCGTCGGGCGTTTGCGGATTAACTACGCAATTGAAATTTTCGTCTATCGGCTTTAAGATTGGCATACTCTTTATTTTAAGCTTAATCGCCACCCTATTCGTGACCGCTATCGCACGGAATTATCAGGAGTGTCGCCACACCATAACCGACTAGGTTGAGCTATTTTGTTTTACTGTTATTAAAAGCGTTAAGGTTGTCTAATTTATTAGCAAATATATCAAAAAGAATTGTATAAAAGTTAAATAGTTTTCTTTTATTGTAATCCTGTTCGTTATAATCTACAGCTATTGACTTCTTATCAGCCCAATAGCGTAAGTAGTAGTACTGATCCAATACCGGATTGTTTATACCCCCTTTGCCTCCGTAGTTATAAGAGCTGTTTACCTCCTCGACCAATTTACTTAAGTTGACTAAAGCCCTCTCAAGCTTGTAGGCGAAAGCTTTTTCTCTTATCGAGTAAAACTTATTCAGTTTATTCTCGAAGCTAAGTCGCTTCTGAAAATCCCTGAGGACTGCCTCAGTCGGTTTTAACTTCATATCCATCCAGTCAAAAGCGTTGACCTCTGCCATAATGTCGTCAACGGTTATACCGATGTTAAGCGACTTACAATAGAGGTCTTCGTTTGCTAATATTAAGTTTTCGTTAAACATAGGCTGTTAGCTAAGTGGATCATTAAGACGGTTAAAGAGACGTTGAACTTTAAAACTACCTCATTTAATCTGCTTATATCGTCGTTGCTTTCTACCCAATCGTCGTGGCCGTTTAGGCAAAATCCATTCTCTGGGTTTTCTTTTGCCGTTCCGCATTCTAAGCAAATGGCATTGGCTTTTATAAATTTTTCCATACCTACCCAATTGAAGTTGTTAAAATCCCGTCTACGAAAGTACTCTTAAGCTCGTTACGATAACTGAAAAGGTAAGTACCTAAGTTATCGAAGTCCACGAAATCTAAATAAACTATGTTATGAAACGGTGTTCCCTCGATAGTAGCATTCGTTAACCTGTTAGCTGCAAAAGCTTCGAAGTCTGCGTCGTCTGTGAAAAAGAAGCCTTTCTCGTTAAGCACTTTGATTGTGTGCTTTTTAATCTCGGCTTTAAAATTAGCCATGGTTTTAGCTATTTCGATTTCGATAAGCTCCTCGGTTGTGTGTTTAGATATTTTCATAAGCTTTGTGTAAATTGGTAAAATAATTCAGAGGCGTTTAACCCTCTCGCCCAAGGTTCGTCCTTAACTCTTTGAATGTACATAACAAAGTCTAAGGCGACCTCTCTAGCCGCATCGGCGCAGTTCTCTGCGTTGTCTTCCCTGTTTGCGTACTCGTTATCGCAATACCGTAAAAATTTATCCGCTAGTGCCATACCTAAAAAGATTTAAGAACAGCCTCTAAACTGTCGATTCTTTTGTAAATTGCTTCTGCTTTTTCGATCATAAGCTCTAAGCTTTCGTCGATTACAAGCTCACGTTCTACGTACTTCTTTAAAGCCTGTGCGACTAAAGTGAAGTAGAATTTTTCCGTAAAGTCAAAAGGTGTTCCGTCTTCTTTTTTAAACCTTGCTTCAGTAAAGATAAGCATAACGCCGCCCCCGCTGTAGTTCTTAATAACATAGTTGTCGTCCAACTTTAAAACTTTTTCTTGCTTCTTGTTTCCCATAATCGTATAAATAAAAGTAGCCCCAGTCACTCGCTACAAATGAAAGGGGCTTAATTTTGTTATTGTAGCGAGTAACAAAGATATGTAATTTCTTCGCTACTGCAAAACATTTAAGGGTTTATTTGTAAGTTATGTTCGAATAGGTTTTACCGGATTCCGTTACTATGTAATTTTTTTGACCTTTGTAGATTGGCATAGGCTCGTTTTTAGAATTTATAACGAAGGCATAAGTTCTTTGGCTTATCTCGTCAGCTGTCGGGTCGTTGTCAGCTACGTGGTTTTTATCGAAGTATTTTCGATATTGTTCGGCGAAAGCTTCGTAGCTTTCTTCCCGTCTGATAATTTCGTACTGGTCGCCAAGCCAATTATTTACTTCGCTGTTTTCGGTAAAGGTTCTGAGTGTGTACATAGTTGTATATATCTATAATTAATAAGCCCAAATTTACTAAAAATTATATTAAGCCCAACCTCCCGAGGCTTTTATTTCAAAAATACAGCGCATTATTAAGCTGTCGAAGTATCCCGGCGAAACGCCTGTTCGCTTTTTATGCTCTGATTTTTTCTCTAAAGCGACTTTCCCTTCGTCTTCTGTAGGTGCAAGCCTCATTTGTTCAAGGTCGTTAAGTATTTGTTTTCTAAACTCCTGGTCCTCGATGTAAAGTTCGTTATTCTCAATCTTGTGCTTAAGCAAATAGGCGCATTCTGTTTTAACATTGGCGTATTTCTTATCCTTAATCGGTGCTGCTGCATTATTGAAAGGCCTTGCAGCGGTTAACTTCTTAAGCGAGTTGGCTGTAAACTTTCTCAATCCGTCAGCATCATAAACGATATTAGAATAAGGCACTTCGTATTCTTTAGCCAATTGCATTAATTTATTACCGATTGCAGTTTCATCGATTTTATCTATCGAAATAACCTTCTTAACTATCCACCCATCCCAAATAGTGATTACGAAAATATCAGCCCCAAGGTACGCAATATCCCCACTCATAAACTTTTTGCCTGTCGGCTTAATAAATGAGTTCGTAAAGGCGTTGCAAATACTGTCATAGTTAGGCAAAAGCGAAAGCGGACTTATCTCGTAATCAAAGTTTGCATTAATAAGCCTCTCGATTGTAGTTTTCTCTGCGGTTAAAAGTATGTCGGCCACGTAGGCCTCAACCTCCGGGGCTGGGTTATCGGTAGGCTTTGCCAGAATGAACTTCTTATGCTCAGGTTCCTTGCCTTCTTTCCACGGCAAATAATATCGATCATAGACGTGGGCTTTAGAGGAGTTGAAACACTCGAGCATTTTCTTTGTTATGCCATATTTGATATTTAAGCAACGCCCAAGCCTTGTAAATAGAATCTCAATAGCTCTGCGGTCCGACTCTGCACTCTCGTCAACTACGCAACCCGTAAGCTCGAAACCCCCGAAGCGATCATAGTTCGGGTCTGAGGGCGCGTAAGCCGTATCGATAAGGTAAATCATCGAAGGCTCTGTCGTCTCTGTTTGGTTGTGGAACTTAATGAAATTAAGCGACTGGTTGTAAGTGAAATGCTCGTCGATTTTGTGGCCCGTTTCCTTTAGAACCTTGAAAAGTGTAACCAAAGAGGTTTTTTTAAGTGTAACAAGCTCTCTACGAGCGAAGCCCCAAGCCGTGCCTGGATAAGTTCGGCACATGTAAACCAAATAAAAGCAGGCTAAATAAGTCTTGCCAGAAAAAGCACCTTTAAAGCGCTGACCCCCTACTCAGTAAAGCAGGGGGTCAACGCCCGCCACCATATCCAATATAAAGTGTTACTTTATCGGTTAAAAGTTTCCAAGCTTTTGTCTGTTTTTTAGAAAGTTTAAAACTGTTCATATATGCTTCCAAGATTTTCTTAGTACTATATCTTTTATCGTCGACGCTTTAACGCCGTATTCCTCAGCAAGCATTTGTCTAGTGTATATTCTGGGCTTAAATTTAGATCTTATCTCTAAAACCTCTCTTTCTTTCAGCACACTTGTGCCAATTTCTGACCCTTTCTTTATGACTTTGTTTATGAATTTATAGCCTTGCTCCTTCTTAGATAATTGGCCCCCTTTAGCGGCGTGAGCCATATTTTCGGCTCTTGTACACCATTCAAGATTAGAAACGCAATTGTTCTTTTTATTAAAATCTTTATGATTTATTTCGGGTTTGTTATCAGGGTTAGGTATAAAAGCCTGTGCGATCAATCTATGCACCTTCCTCGTTTCTAAAACACCTTTTATTTGTAGGCCTACCCTAAGATAGCCGTTCCCGTCCGTGGCTGGTTTTAGATAAGCCTCTTTTCCCGAGTTTCGCCAATTATAAGTTTTAATGCTTCCGCAGGGTAGTGCAAAATACGTAGTTCCTTCTATGCGTTTTTCCATTCGGTAAAGATAGTACTTTTACAGTTATGCTCGACACCCTTTTGAAACTTTAACATTTAAAGCTATTCATCGTCTAAGATTATTTTAAACACAGGCGCTGCGATTTGCTCGCCTTTAGAAGTTATATCTTTTTTAATCGGGGCGTAGTCGCCTTCCATCTTGTTAATCTCATTCACTGCTCCTTTTCTGTCGTTGAAGCTAGGCCAAGCTGTTATCTTTTGAGGGCCAAACTTAGAAGGGACTTCCATTTGGTAACTTAAGTCGCCTCTCGCAATATTGCTTAAAATCTCCAAGCGTTCCTCTTTCGATAAAATGCCCTTAGAGGCACGATTTTTTACTGCATCTTCTCTAACCTCACTGATAGCCTTTTTTGCGCTCTCATTAGCTGCTAGATACCTTGCTGAGGCTTCTTTCCAATAGCGGACGAAAGTCCCTTCGGTCAACTTCCATTTTCTTTTGTTTACTTCCATACATTCCGTGTAGGTGATACCGAAATCCATTTCACCTAACATTTCATTTACGATAAGCTCTTTATTTGGCTTCATAGATGCAAAGATAGAAAATTATAAAAGAAAATCGTCGTCAGGGTCAATTATTTTTTGTTTGCAGAAAGGGCAAGCTTTTCCGCTTTCGCTGTTACCCACCTCTGCGGCTGCGGCGTAAGCTTCGGCGGCCTCTAGTTCTGTTTTGAAATAGCCTAGATTTTTCACACCACCTTTCAAGCAAAGTCTGGCAAACCACCTATTTCTGGGGCCGTGATAACTAACGCCTTTAAACTCTGACTTATACAACCTTTTAGGGCTGGTAACGTTGGCAGCCTCTATTATCTCGGGTCTTTTTATTGTTTTGCTCATATCCTATTTTTTTGTAAATGTAGTGCTTTTTAGTAAACAATCAAGAAACAAAAAGGGTTTTTTTACTAAAAAAGTATTGTTTATCCCTTAGTTGATTGAGGGTCAGATACTTAGAGGCTTTATAAACAAAGAAACACATAAACAATGCAATTCTAAACTTCCGTAGCGGTAAAAACCCCTTACGCGCGCGTATATACGCGTATTATGTGCATTATTATATATTTATTACTTATATATTTATTATATATTATTGTTTATATTGTTTATATAGCACCTCAGACCCCGCCAAATAAGGGCTTCCGACGTAAACAATCTTTGTTTATCTTTGTTTATCTTGTTGCCCTCTTTAAACTAAAAAAGCACCTAACAAAATGTTGGTGCTTTATTGTTTACTTTGTTTACACCTTCGCTGCCGCTAGTGGTAACACGGGTTTGGGGCGTAAACAATCTTTGTTTACTTAAGTTTTATTGTTTACGCTCTAGGCATACCACTTATTAATTTTGTTGTACGCTTCTACTAAATCGGATAAGCCTAATTTGTTTAAAACTTCACAAAGAATTCCATCTGCTTCCTGGTGCGCACATTCTAGATCTGTAATTTTTTGTAATTCTTCAAGTCTTTTTAGCTGCTCTAATATAAATTCGTTCATACTTTTATTTTTAAAGTTCATAATCAATCCCCGTAACTATTCGATAAACGGCGCGGGTCAGCTCAATATCGTAATTTGCATCGTGTAGGCGTGACTCATCAACTACTAAGCCTACCTCTGTAGAAACGGTCATAAGCTTAAAGTCTTTCATCTTAACACGCCTATCTATTAAGTATTGGCTTGCCAGGACCATAACGTCTAATGCACCAGCCCAAAACCACGAACCGAAGTAAACGTCTCCGTTCTGGATAAACCACGCACGTAAGAAGTCGTCGTCGAAGTGGGCGTTATTATAACCAACCAAGTACATTTTATCCTTCTTGTCGTAAGGGTCGCAGTGCTTACACAGCATAGCCTTAAAGCGTTTAAAGACGACCTCCATAGGCTCGTAAGCTTTTATCTGCTCCTCTGTCACGCCGCCAACTGTTAAGGCTTCTGGCGTTATCTTAGCTCTCGGGTTAGGTGCTACGTTGTAGTTAAAGCTTTCGACTACTACGCCGTCGATCTCTATGCAGCCAGCTATTTGGTGTATCCCGTTTTGACGCTCGTCTACTCCCGTAGTCTCAACGTCGTAGAACATTTTCTTAATCATTAATCTAGTGATTCTATAAAAGCGTCCATCAACGCTTTAAGGTTCTTATTTTCGTTTTCCAGCTTTCGGATTTTCTCGCCTTGGAGAATTACAACGGCTGCGCCTATGCAGCACAGGACCGTTAATATTGTAAGGATTGTTGCCATTAGTTAAATATTAATGATTATTACTAAACCCGTACCCGATCTTTTTATTTCTAAGCCAAGATTACTATTAGTGACAATTCGTATTAGCCTAAATAGTTCGGGTCTATTAAGCTTGGGGAGGTTTACTTTAATAAAGTCTTTTTCTAATCTAGGTTTTTTATTGAAGATTTCTTCTAAATCCTCCAATAGTGTTTTTTCAAAATTTTGCATCTTATTTACATTTAAAGTTATAGCCTTATTGGCTGAGACAAATATACAACTACTTTCTAGACTACCAAAATAATTTTAAAGTTTTTTAGAATTATTTTATATGCTTAGCTATTATAGCTTTCACACTTTCCATAAGTGCGTCCTGCACGTTAGTCTTTCCATCCAAGTTTTTAGCCACTGCCTCGTCCTCTGTTCCTCTGGCTATAAGGTGTCCTATGTTAACAGGGTACTTTCGTCCTTGCCTGTGTAGTCTTTTGTTAAACTGCTGGTAAAGCTCCAAGGAGTCGTTTAACGAAAACCAAAGCGCAGAGCTGTAACCCTCCTGCAAGTTAAGTCCGTGGCCTCCTGAGGCTGGGTGCATAATCATAACTTGTATTTTGCCTGCGTTCCAGTCCTTAATGTGCTGATCGGTTTTAAGCTGCACAGGTTTGTACTTCTTAAGCCGCTCCATAAGGCGGTCTCGTTCGTGCTTAAAGGCGTAGGCTATAAGTACAGGCTTGCCGTTAGCCGCTTCGATAAACTCCTCGGTAGCGTCTAGCTTAAGCTCGTGGATCTCGTGTACGTTCTTCTCTTCGTCATAGATAGCACCGCTTGCGAACTGTAGCAGCTTAGTTCTTAAAGCGGCAGCGTTCATAGCAGTAATCTCTATCTCGTCCAAGCCGCTGAACATTTCCAGCACGTTGTCTCGCTCGAAGTCGTTGTAACGCTTCATAAGCGCGGGCGGGAAGTCTATGTTAATGAAGGTGTCTATACGCTCAGGCAGTTCCAAGTAATCCTCCGACTTCATAGAGATACAAATGTCTTTTAACTTATCCTGTATCGTCGCTTCAGCATCCGGACGTACATCGTAACCAAATCCGCTGTACTTCTTATTAAAGTAGTTTTGACGAAAGAAGGTTATCGACTGCCCTAAGCGTTTGCCTCTGTCTAATAGCCACATTTGCGCCCACAAGTCTATTAAGCCGTTGGGTGCAGGCGTACCAGTTAACAAGACTATGCGGTGGAAGCTCGCTTGTATAAGCTTAAGCACCCCAAAGCGCTTAGAAGCGTGATTCTTAAAAGACGAGCTTTCATCGATAACAAGCATAACCTTTTTACCAGGGAACAAAGCCCCGCCGAACTGTCCGTAAAGCCAAGCGAGGTTGTCACGTCCTACGGTGTAAATATCGGCTTTAACTCTTAACGCGGCTTTACGTTCCTTCTCAGTACCTACGACCTTAGATAGCGTTAAGCCTCTGAGGTGTTCCCACTTGTTAAGCTCGTCCGACCATACACTCTCAGCGACACGCTTCGGGGCGATCACCACAACCACGTCCACGTCTAGGTCTTCTCTTATTAAGTAGTTTATAGCTGTTAAGAGTGTAACGGTCTTTCCGAGCCCCATATCTAGGAACAGGCCGCAATGGCTATTATTTATTACGTGGTCCACTCCCGAGAGTTGGTAGCGGTGCATTTGGTTTTTGTTTAGCATTACATTAGTTCGTTTAAGTTCTCAGCTTCGGCTATTCTATTTTTTGCAATCTCGAAGAATTTCTCGTCTTTTTCAATACCTATAAAGTTTCTAAAACAATTTACGGCCGCTACTCCCGTGCTACCGCTACCCATAGTAAGATCTAGTATTCTGTCGCCCTCGTTGCTGAAAGTCTTTATTAAGTCCTCCAAAAGTTTAACAGGCTTCTGAGTTGGGTGGTAGCCGTCGTAATCCTTTTTATATTTTAGAATGTTACTTTTGTACTTGTTCCCCTCCCATAAATTAAAAATACTAGGAGGTGTAACTTTGACATATTCGTTCTTTACCTCTTTATAGCTTTTAAACTCTGGCATTTTATCTATACTATATAGGTGAACCAAAGCATTGTAAGTTTTTTCACTTGGGAAATTATAACGTCTCGCATTGTCGCTATTAAAAGTATCTAAAACGGCATATTTGTTAAACCCAGCTTTTTCAAAATCTTCGTATATTTGTGCATTTGGCCTGTCTATATAGGCTCTTATTTTATTTGTATATTGCTTCAAAGGGTTCTTAATATCGCAATCTTTTTTACTGAATATCAAAATATCTTCAAAGTAGCTAACCATATTTTTATTAGCGCCTAAAGCAACCGCAAAATTATCTTTCTCCCAAATTGCACGATAAGAAAATTGTAGGTTTGGTATTGCGCCGTTTATTAATTGTGCTGTGTAAGGTTCTTGGCTAAACAAGATAAGTTTTCCGTTTTTTCTAAGCTTGCTGTTTGCTATTTGATATATCGCAGCAGGATCTAAAACTTTGTCCCAGCCAGATATACCTAGCTTTCGACCTCCGTCCGTGTCCATATTACCGTAGGGCGGATCAGTAAGTATCAAATCAATGCTTCCGTCTTTTATTCTATCGCTCTCGATAAGGCAGTCGCCTTGGTACAATTTGGTCATAGTAACATTATAAAGTCGTTAAGTGTTTGTGTTGAGTCAATAACAGTAACGGGGAAGCCTAACGCTTCTAACCGTCTGTGTATGACTTGTTGTATTTTAGTAGGCTTCTTGCCTGTGGTTTTAACCTCAACGAAGTAAGCCCTTCCACCGGGTAACAGGCAAAGCCTGTCCGGTAAACCCTTTATTAAAGAGCTGAGTAACTTAATACTCCAGCCGTCCAGTTCCTTAACTCGAGCGCATAAGTTACGCTCGAGTACTTTTTCGGATTCGATTATTTTAGGCATAGTCTTTCGAAAATAGTCGTCTTATAAGATAGCCTCTTAGTAGCGATACGACAAAGAAAACGGCGGTTATTAGTAAGTTTTGGTTAAAGCTAACGGGTATCCCCATTAGAGGGTATAGTATAACCTGCAGGACTACCGAAGTGCCAAGGCCTACAACTGTCTGCACGACGGTTTCGATTAAAGATTTTTTACGAGATTGTGTTTTCATATATTATTCATTTTTGATTCGTAAATATAATAAACCTCTACAGGCTCTAAACTTATTTTTTGGTAGGCTAGTCGGTTGTCGACCATTATTTTAAGGATGTCTTCTTTTTTATACAGCGATCTGCTTTTAACGTTTTTCTGCCTTCTAACTGCGCTGGGCTTTATTCCTGCTCTACTAAGTCTGCTTTGCGTGGCTTTGTAGCCAATGTTTAAAAGTGCTGCTATCTCGTCCATATTATAATAGCTTTCGGGAATAGTACTTTTGCTTTCCATAATATCCAAAGTTTTTTGTCGTTGATTTAAACTCCCAGCCTTCAAGGCCTTTCATAATGTCGTTAATTTCTCGAGTGTTATATCGGCTCATATCCTCTTTGGCTTTACCTAAGCACTCGCACCAAATCTCAGCCATACACACGAACTGCCTTTGTTCTCCTTCACTCGTGTCCTGCTGTAAATAGTTTTGACGCTCGTATATGTCTAAGTCCTTCCAGTTCGTAGGCAGTAAAGCCTCCAAGTACTGCTCAACAAGTCCGAGTCTCTCGTCTGTCTCCGAGTGGTTAGAGCGTTCTGCCTTGGCGATGCTCTCAGCTTCTAAGCTTAAGTACAGAGGCTCGCCCTTCTTAAACAAGCTAACGGCCTCCGCCCAAATCTGATCCCGCTCTTTAGGTAAGTCGTGCAGCACGTGCTTAAGTACGTCCGAGACTGTCACCTCGATAGGCATAAAGCGACGGTTACCCGTGTTATCGTTAAAGATCTCCTTCTTATTCGAGGTAGGCCAAAAAGTAGTTTGTCTTTTAAGAGTCTCAGTAGTACGCCCGTATGCTGCTCTAAAAGTGTCCTCCTGCTTAGTAAGGAAGTGCTTAACCGCTTCCGCGTCTGCTTTCCTAAAGCCTGAAAGCTCGGCGATCTCCATAAGCCAAACGCCTTGTATCTGCTCGAAAGCTTCTTTACCGTGAACCGTCATAAAAGTGTCAGAGTACCAGTCGCCTCCAAGTATCTTAATGAACGAACTCTTGTAGCATCCTTGCGGCCCAACCGTAACCATTGATAAGTCAAACTTAATACCTGGTGAAAAGATTCTAGCTACCGAGCCAACAAGCATCTTGCGTATGGCTTCTCTAGTATAAGCGTTATCAACTGTCCCGAAGTATTCAATTAGTAAAAGATCTACTCGGGGCACGCCATCCCACTTAAGCCCCTTAAGATAATCCTTAACAGGGTGGTAAGATTGCTTTTGGAACTCCAAAGCGATAGAGTCGTCAATTTTCATAACGCCAGTAATGCCGTAAATACTCTCGATGTAGTTTCTTATTCCTGCATAGTCAACGTCTTTAATAGGCTCAGGCTTCGTAACCTTTCGCCAAGGCAATGACTTACAAACATAACGTTTGCCGTCGAACTCGTTTTGCTTAAACGTGTCCTTAAGCCTTGGGTCGTTAGCTAGTATAGTGTTGATGTTAGTTGATGTGCTAAGGTATTTACCTTTAGCGTCACTCTCTAGTTCGGTCATCCACTCGATACTCTCTTGGTCGCCTTCTACGTTGTCGACGTCTTCGAAGTCTTCATAATCTTCTGCATAGTCGTACTTAGCGTCGTTGAGGTTATCCGCTGCGATTGTCTTCTTAACGTCTTTATCCTTAAGTGCAAACTCTTCCATAGCTGAGAAGCTTTTAGGCTTAGAACTCGAAGTGCTACCCTCGTCTAAATGCCCGTACAAGTGAACTCGCACAAGGTCAAAGGCGTTCGAGAGTTTCCCGCTTGTCGGGTCTGTTCCGTGGTGGGAAAAAGCGAAGGTGTCCTCGTAGACTAAAAGCCCAGCCGAGGTTGTACCTTTGGTGTAGGTGTACCGCTTATCGTCTGCAGTTGGTATGTACTGCTCAGATAAGAACTTTTCTATAGCTTCGCTTATCGTGTAAGTTCTGCACCAGGACCCGACTATGCCTTTTTTGCTTCGGGGGTCTTCCTGCTTCTTAGCTGCGTCGCCAATCTCCCTGACTTCTTTATCCGCCGTAGGCCAAAGGCTTGTATCCTTCCAGTCGATGTACTGAGCCAATAACCAGTCAACATCTAGCCATTCGCCGTCCTGCTCTACGAAGTAGTAGTCTACGTCTTTAGGGCTCGAAGGCCAAAACATAAGCCTGTTAGTTTCGAAAGTGGTCTTATCGAACAAGTCTATGCCTAACTGCCCCGCAACCCATCGGGAAACTGCCACGTACTCGTCGGGAGTAGCTGGGCGGCTTAATGGTAAAATAAGCCTGTACCTTGGTGTTACGTCAGAATGTTTGTGCGTTCCGTGCATAAGTGCAGCGCAGTCAAATTGCAGTGTAAAGTCGTCCCAAAACTGTAAATGCGCAAAGTCAATATCCAATGTAGCCAATTGCCTGTGTACAACATTTTGAGGGCTTCTTTTCCCTGCCCGAAGGTAGCCGCCAACGTATCCGCCCACGTCCTTAATTTTCCCCTGCTCCGCTTTGCTTGCGGCCATAAACTCTTTATAAGTTTCGTTCGTGTGGTGTGCTTCCCTTATCTTTTTAGCGAAGTCGCTAAATAGCATTGTGGCATTTTTCCAGACAAGTGATCCGGCCATTCGACCAGTAGCGATATTAATTTTTCCGTCGTGTATCATTTAGGTAAACTGTTAAGATATCTGGCTATTTCTTTTAAAAGCCCGTGCTGGGCTTTCTCCACTCTAAAAGAAAACATTTTCTTTGTTGAGGTTTTCGGTTTTGAACCGCCCCTGTTGTCGGAGCGGTTAGGTTTTAAGTTTTGACCCATGCTTATATTTTATTTACCCCTGTTATTGGAGCGATTGGGTTATTATTTTATAAATTGTTTTGTAGTTCTTATAAAATCTTCTTTATTATCCTCAACAAATATCTGAAACTTTCTACCATCTTCAAGCCACAATTTAATTAACTCGTCAGTACCTTTTGAAATATCGTAATTAATTCTTTTTGCGAATCTAACAATTTCATTTATTTGTGTTTCGTAAGGTTTTAAGATAGCTTCCATAACATTTAGTTTTAGTGTTTCGCTTTATTGCTGAGACAAATATACAACTACTTTCGAGATAATGTAATACACTTTAAAATATTAACATAATTTTAACATTTAGTCTTTCTTATAATAAGGTGTTAAGTAACCTTCTGCGGGGAAAGGCATACCTGTATAAACCTCGTCGGTGTTAGCCATAAGCTCTAAAACATGCTCCATTTTGGCCTCTGCATTTTCGTCGTCTGCTATTTCGCAAACCACTTCGTCATGTACCAACATTATAAGTTCGTACCCAACGGCGTCCAGCCTTCTCATAGCATCCGCTAGTAAGTCTCTGGCTATGGCCTGTACAACGTTCTCAACGATCTTACCGCCGTAAGTATCGACGTACTCCCATTGCTTAGTCTCCTGGTTCATACCCCTGTATCGAATGCTTTTTTTGCCCCACTTATTAGCCGTAAAGCTTGGCGACTGATAAAACAAACGACGTCCCGAAGGTAGCTTAATAGCCATAACCTCCTCGTTAGTTTCAAAGGTGATATTTTTATGGATTGATACAACTTTACATTTTTTCTCTATTGAGCGCATTGCACAGCTCTCTAAGTCCGCCCAAAGCATAACGATAGCAGGATTGGCTTGTCTCCACTTCTTAACGATTGTATCCATTTCTAACTCTGAAAGGCCCATAGCCTCGCCGCCCATTGTCTTAAGTGCGCCGACTGCACCTTGGTAGCCTAAAGCTAATTCGGCGACCTTGCCTTTATCTCGGTATCCTGATTCCTTAGTAACAGCCTCAATTGGCACGTTAAACATTTTTGAAGCTGAGGCTTCATATATCTTGCCGTGAGTTGAGAAAACTTTAAGCCTCCACTGCTCGCCCGATAGCCAAGCGATTACTCTAGCTTCAATTGCGCTAAAATCCGCAACGCATAGTGTTTTACCTTCGGGGGCAATTATAGCCGTACGTGTAAGCTGTGAAAGTATATTCGATATTTCGTCATAAAGCAAAGTACAAAGATCATAATTCCCTGATCGTACAACTTGTCTAGCTTCATCGAGAAACTTAATAAAGTTCTTAGGCATATTTTGAGGCTGTACCATTCGACCAGCCCAGCGGCCTGTCCTGTTGGCTCCGTAAAATTGGTGTATGCCACGCACTCGGCTGTCTTCACACACACCGTTAAGCATTGCGATATACTTCTTAATTGAAGTCTTTCCAAGCTTTTGGCGTATTTCTAAGACTTCTTTTAGTAATGACTTTTTAGACGCCGCGTTAGTAGGAATTGGATACATTTCCAAAAGAGATTCCAAAACATAAGCTTCTGGGCATTTTTCAAACATCGGCCAACGGCTATCGCCCTGGGCTTCGCACCAAACCCCCTGTAAAAGTTCAAAGCCTTTTCGCGCTAAGTATTCCTTTTCAGCTTCAGATATTATACTAAGTCCTTCTTTTTTCAGTTGTGAGTTCCTACTAGCATTTTGTTTGGCTTCTTCTGATAATCCGTTTTCTAGCAATAGCGCTGCAACGTTGCTCTTATCTAAGGACTTTGGTAAAACTCCTGTAATTGAACCAACCCACTTTGTAAGTTGGGCGAGGCTGTTAGGATTGTCTAGGCCTGTTAATTCTTTGGCTCTAGCCTTTAAAAGCTCAACGTTAGTAGTATCGAACTGTACAGCATTGGCAGCTAGTACGGTATCAATTAATACGCCTCTGTCGTTAATCTTTTGATCTAAAATGTAATTAAGCCTTTCAGTCTCAGTAATTTTGTAGCGTGATAACTTCTTTTCGATTGTGCGCTCGGCCTCGACGTCCTGCACGCAGTAGTCTTTAAACTTTTGCCACTTCTCGGGGTCGTGGTGCGGATAGTTTCTTGTTCTCATCCCGTTTACCTTGGTAGGCTTGACAGGACAAGAGAAGTATTTTATTAAAGCCTTGCCCTCTGCCGACTTCCCAAGCTCGCCAAGCTTTAAAGCTTTTGAGACTCCGTCGAGTGAAAGCGGTAAACCACAATAAGCGGACTTAACAGCGGTGCAATACCATTGTTCCACGGGCACGTCTATGCCGTAAGTCTTGAAGGCGTTACGCTCAAAATTAGCATTGTGTGCGAATTTAATAACGTCGGGATCTCTTAAGGCAGTCTCGACGAAAGGGCAAAGCTTTTCGCCTGCAGCTAAATCGATAATCCTAACGGGGTCGTTATCGAAAGCATAAGCGATCATTAATATTTCAAAGTCTAGGCTCTCAAAGTATTTGTAAGAGCCGCAAGTAGTTATGTCGACACTCGAATAAGTCTCGATGTCAAGATGCAAGTGTTTAGGCATAATGTGATAGATTTGTAGGTTAAGAGGACTTGAACCTCTGGAAGTGCTTATACTCACAGCCGCTAAACTCTGCTAACCTTTATACCTTAACGCCAGTAACACGGGTCTATGATTAACTTTTATAAACCAAAAAATGTTTTATTTGATAGCTTCCTACTTCGCCAAGCTATCGGGATGGCGCGCCTGAAATTCTAACAGTGGGTCGACTTAACTCGGTGCGTTATCAGTATTTTAGGGCTTTTCATTGATGTACCTGCAACAATGTTTGGAGGGCTTACGGGATTCGAACCCGTGACTCTGTCTGATTTGCGTAGCTACACAGCGTTTCATCCTCAAAACTAAAGCCCTCTTTTATTTTACATTAAGTCGTCCTCGTCGGCGAAGGCATCGATAGCGCCTTGTAGTGTAACTACTCCGCCGCCTAAGCTTTCTCCGTCTTCTAACTTCATAATGCTTTCTAATCCTACTGCAACCCCTTTAGCCTTTCCAGCGAAAGGGTAAAAGTTTAGAACTGCACGCCCGTAAGCACCTGAGTAAAGCTCGCTTTCGTCTTCCAAGGGTCTTTTGTCCGAACCTAAAACTATAGGCTTTCTAACACTTGAGGCATTGAAAAACAAATGCCCTTTGTAAGCTTCGTCGTCCGGCTTCTCCTCGTCTCCATCACGCCAAGGAATTTTTAAAGGTGCTGGAATTTTACCACCCCACTTTTTAAGCTTACCTTCACGCTTTGCAGCTTCGATTGCTGCGTCGATTTTCTCTATTGTAGCTTTGTCTTTTTTGCTTACCAAAATAGCCGTGCTAAATTTTGGTGTTTCGCCTTCTTCCATAGCCTTAGCTTGAAATACTTGTAAGTAACTAAATCTTACTTTCCCAGTTGTAACTCTTGTTTCCATAATTTCCAGATTGTTTTAATTATTAATTTTTATCAAAGATAGTTTTTAATTATAAACTACCAAACTAATTTTGATTTTTTTTAGAATTATTTTTTAGGCTTTTTGTAACTCCTTTTTTTAGCACCTAAAAACTTTTTTCTATATTCTAAGTTTTCAGGAGTTGGTTCGAAAACCTCAACGTGCGCCACGTTAGGGTTAGCCAACGCCTCCTCTAAATTTTTAGAGGTTAAAGGTTTTACGTCTCCGTAACTACCGTCGTGGTGTTTTGCTTGCATATTATTAAAATTAAAATGTTTATAAATCGTCTTCGAAGTCTTTTATAGCTCGGTCTTCTGCGCTTAATAACTCGGGCCGCTTGTCACTTTCGTGAACCAAAGAAGGCGAGGTCTTTTTAAACATAACCACGTCACCCAATAGCGAAGGAAATTCTTTTTTACCCACTAGCTTTTCAATCTCTGTGATTCCTTTTAGTTTAGGCTCGTTGTGAACATCAGAGAAAGAGAAATTAAGGCTTTGAAGTTTTCCTGCTGCTGCTTCCTCGTCGCTCCAAGCTCTTCGATTTTGCCCGTCAACTAGCTTGTAGTTAGGCCACTTCTTACCTGCTAAAGCTTCCTCGAATAAGTACGAAGCAACTTTCTTAAACCAAGCGTCTATGTTAGGGATTTTAGCGTAAATATCCACAAGCTCGTCGTCTGTTAAGAGCTGCGGATCTTTAAAGTCTTCTTTCGCCGTGGCAAGGGCCAAGTCCGCTTGTGCCTTGCATCGTGCCGAGGCTCTACAGAATTTACAGTGGTCGCCCGTAACTTGTTCGCCTTCTCCTGCGTATGCCTTCAAAGCGGAAGGCTTAACAACGTCCTCGCCCCATTGGCGCAAGTCGTCTGCTGAAATTTCCCAAGAGCTTATCGAGTCCATTCGAGGCTGTGTAACCGTAAGCCTAACGGTATGAATGTCGTAAAGCATATCGTAAGCCTCTAAAGCTCCTGAACCGTAAAGCATAAGCTGTTTATTCTCTTCCGCTTCTACACGCACGCCTAAGCCGTACTTAAGGTCGATAACTTCCAGAACGCCGTCGGCTATAATAATAACGTCACAAGTTCCGAAGCCCTCCTCGATTAAGTGGGTGATATCGACTTTAGTTTCGATTAAAAGTACTGCGTCAGGTGTTAGGCGTTTAGCCTCTGTGTACTGCTCGATAACGTAGTCGACGTGCTTTTGGACGTAGTCTTCCATTTCCGGAGAGTAGTACTCCGATTCTATCAAGGGTCTGCGCTTATAAAAAAGATCACCTTTAGCAAATTGCCCTAATTGGTGCCTCAAATTAACCTCTGCGAACTCGTGCGCCAGTGTACCCTCCTCAGCAAAGCTACTGCTTTTATTTTCGAAGTTCTCCTCTAGTCTTGCACTTGGAGAGCAAGCTATCCAGCGAGAAGCACCCGAGGCACTTAGTAAGGCGTGCGCTCTTTGGCTGTGATCTACTTTTTTGTCGTGTTTTTCCATAATAGGCGGGTTGTAAATTCTTAAGAAAATGTAATAAGCTTGTAAGTGGTTTTGTGTTGCTGTTTGCCTTGCTTTGGCGAAAGGGTCTTGCTCTAATTTAAGAACTGTAGCCTTTGCGTACTCTAAGAATTTAGCTTTATTCTCGTGGCTACTATACACTTCTATAGTAGCCTTAAGAATATTTTTAACTGCGCTGTTCACTATTTAAGAGCGTTAAGGAAATCGTAAAAAGCGGAATAGTGTTTCTCCTCTAATGCGGTAACATTAGCCGCTCCGAAGTCTTTTAATTTACCTCTTATTTGCTCTTTAAAGTCCGCTTGCTTCTCTGAAACTTTGGCACGAATTTCTACAATTGAGATAGCTGGTTTAGCATCTTCGCCCATTAAGTCGTCCTCTTCCTCTGAGGGCTCTTCTGTAGCGGGTTTAACCTCCTCAGCTTCTACGGCTTCGATGTTGTTAGCCTCTTCCTGTTCTGCCTCTGTGATTGCCTGAGCTTCGACTTTCTTACTTCTGTTACGTGTAGCCTTAGGCTTCTCTTCTACGGGCTCTATTTTAGTAACTCCTTCTGATTCTCGCTCTTCTTGGCTTGAACCAAGGGAAGTTAAGAAAGTTGAAAGATTGCTCGCCTGTGTAGCGTCTAAGCCTGTTGTCTCGATTGAAATGTGTACTCTTGTCATTTTGATAGATTTAAAAATTGATTATTGTTTATTATTTATACTATTTTTTATTACAACCTCTACCAAATCTGATAGGTAGGCTTTGGCGCTTGTGTCCGAAGGGTGTAAAAGGGTAAGAGTAAACTCTTTATCTTTGTGGAAGTATTTAACCGCTGTCCGGTAGCCCAAGGCTCCAAAAGTTGGCGTTAAACAAGCTTCTACCTCGCCAGCTACAAAAGAAATAGTTTTTCCGATTGCTGAAGCTTTCCACTCTCCAGAAGCATAGATAAAGCCTATAGGCAAATTTGTAATTTCAGATAGCCTTAGCACCTGTTCGGAGTTTAACAACCCCTGCCCTGCTATAACGCGGCTTAAAGCCATTGAAGGGTGTTTGTGTTCAGGGAAAAGCTCGGCAGCTAATTTTACAGAGTCTAATTTCTGCAAGTCGATTATTTTTTGAAGTTGTATAGTTTGCATTGCTGTTTTATTTTTGTCAAAACTACGAACTACTTTTGGATTAAAAAAATATTTTTAAACAAAATTAGAATTATTTTTATTGTTTACAACACAATCCTAGCAACGGCGGTACTTAAAGGCTAAAGTAAACAAAGAAACACGTAAACAAGGCAATTATAAACTTCCGTAGCGGTAAAAAGCCCTTACGTGTGCGTATATACGCATATTATATGCGTATTATATGCGCTATTATTACTATATTACTATTATATATTTAATTATATTGTTTACTTTGTTTATAGAGCCGCTTAAGCCTTAAAGGTAGTGGGTTAATCTAGTAAACAATCTTTGTTTATTTTAGTTTACTTTGTTGCTTTTTAGATGTAAAAAAGCCCCGAATCAACGAGGCTTAAATTATTTTTTTAGATTTAAGAAATAAATAGAGGAGTACGAATACTAAAGAAGAGGAGAGCAAACCTATATACAAATTACTATTATCGGTTTTTTTAGTTTCTTTTTGTTTTTCTTTTACAGTAACTTTGTATTTATGGTAAATATTGAAGTGTCTATAAACTATCTTTTCCGAAGTTTTTGCCGAAGTTGAACCCTTATCATTCTTAGTTAAAGTTTCTTTCGCTAAAACACCGTTACTGTACTCTTTTACGAATATAAATCCTTTGTCGAAACTAGAGTTAGTTTCTATTAGTTTAGAATAGTCGAATTCAGTAGACTTGTTCCACTGTGTAGAAACGGTATCTTTTTCTGTTTTGGTAGTTTCTGATTTTCTAATTCCGCAATTAACGATTAATCCAACCGTTGCCACTATTACCAAAAAGAAACTTACTGATTTTGTTCCAAATATTTTCCATGATGTTTTTTTCATAAGCTAAATGCAATTAACGTGCCAAATATTAAAGCCAACACAAAAGAAGTGATTAAAGTTTTAGTTCTTTTTTCCATTTTACAAGTAATTGTTTGCGGTGTTCAATTCCATTATACCCTCCGTTTATTCTTTTAGTAATAGCTTTAATAAGGTCTTTGTCTGCTAAACTATTTAATCCTTTCTTTTTCCAAAACCAGCACGCTGCTAACATTGCGTTAGCTTCTTCTAGTAATAAATCAGGATTTTTAAGAACCGGTAAATCCGTATCTACTTGTAAATGAAAATAATTTTCTTTTCCTGTGATTTGAATAAATCCACGACCTCGGTATTCCCAACCCTCTCCACTTGCTTCATTTCCGTTACCATTTTGATTAGCATAAACAAAATTTGCGATTCTGTCTGGATGCCCTATTAAATACAAAACCTTTTCTTTTTCTTTAGGACTAAGCCATTTATCCTTATTAGTGTCAAAGTCGCTTTTAAATATTTCAAGCATCCTTTTAGCTGAGTAATTCAAATTCTCACTAACAGGCTTCAATCCGCTTTCATGTTCAATCTGAGCCATAAAATGAGCTATCCTAAGCAGTGTATTAATTCCGTAATTTGATAGTAGCGTTTTGTATTTTTCGTGAAGCTTCATAATTATCTATCCTTTAAAAATTCCTCGTAAAATTTCTTTAAAAAAACTAAATCTTTTTTACTTAACTCCTCCTGCTTGTTTATTAAATCAATCATTTTCAAATCTCTGTCAATTTTAGAGTTTCGGTAGTAGTGGTTAATTCTAAATACCAAATAAACAAATCCAGCCAACGATATAAGGGTTTTTAATATGTAATCAAATTGGGTGAAAATTACAGGAGAACCCGCTGTTATTAACGGTATAACTTCTATAACCGTATATCCCCACATATACCCAACGATAACATCTATCCAATTTAAAACCGATTTAATCGTTTGCATATTTTGAAAATAATAAAAGTCAATAATAATTTAAATAATATAAAATACTGCGTATCCATTAAACCCAAATGAATAAAGTCAAGTATAGTCAGAATAAACAAAAATACGCAAATATTTCTTATTTCGTTGTCTATTTTTACAAAAGCCATGTGATAAAAAACAAAAGCAAAAATAATAATGTTTGCATAGTCCTCGACAACATTGCATAAATGCCTTTTAGTATCCGAAAATAAGTACCAAGAAACTTTTAAATCTGAGTTATAAAAAAGTGCTTTCGCCTCAGACAAAAGCACTAATGTTAATAATACCAGATACCTACTTTTCATCTTTTATAGGTGGTGGATTTGAACCTCCTATTTGTTGAGGCTCTACTTTTTTATCTCTAAGCACAGCTCCAAGAACTATAATAGTCAAAGAAGCGGCTAATTGCCATCCTGATTTATCAGTAAAATATCCAGCTGTATAAGCCTGAACAATAGCGTCAATAGCTACTGGCAAACCAGTGATTAGCCCAGCCAAAGTTGTTTTCCAATTTTTCATTTTTATATTTATTTATTAGTTAATTTTTAATGCGCCACGCATG